>Ga0272446_1003681_pt1 | contig 19032 bp, 17 predicted proteins | sample YNPCB0061_FD_194587 | JGI IMG/M metagenome (GOLD analysis project Ga0272446, IMG submission 194587) | Hot spring microbial mat communities from Yellowstone National Park, WY, United States - YNP-CB-006-1 | ecosystem: Environmental > Aquatic > Thermal springs > Hot (42-90C) > Sediment | place... | reverse complement strand
CTCTGGAAGCCGCGATTACTGTCTTGGCGCTCCACCACAAACGGATTCCACCCACCACCCACTGCCGCAATCAAGACCCGGGCTGCGCGATCCCGCTGGTGAGGGACACGCCTCGCGAAGCGCCTGAGTTGCGCGCCGCGATCAGCAATTCCTTCGCTTTCGGCGGCAGCAATGCGGTTCTCGCCTTTCGCCGGCACGATGCACCCTGACCACGAATTGACTGTTCCATGAAATCGTTTGACCAAAAGCTCGTTCGGATGCGTCGCGTGAGCAAGCGTTACGGTCCCGGGCTCATCACCGGTGCAGCCGATGACGATCCGAGCGGCATCGCCACGTACTCTCAGGCCGGCGCGCAATTTGGCTATGGCCTGTTGTGGAGTCTCGTGCTGCTGTATCCCCTGATGGTGGCGATCCAGTACACCAGCGCGCGGCTGGGACACGCCACGGGGCGGGGCCTGGCGGCGAATCTGCGGCTGGCCTTGCCGCGCTGGATGCTCGTGGGCCTGGTCGCCGCCCTGCTCGTCGCCAATGTCCTCAACATCGGCGCGGATCTCGCCGCGATGGCGCAAGGCGTCGTGCTGCTCGTGGGTGGGCCTGGGCATGTCTATGCCCTGGCGTTCGGTGCGGTCATTTTCGCCTTCCAGGTCTGGCTGCCCTACACCCGTTACGTGCGCTGGCTGAAATGGCTGACCCTGTCGCTTCTCGCCTATATCGCCGCGGCCTTTTCGGCCCATATCGACTGGCACGACGTGCTGCATCAGATGCTGGTGCCCGGCATCCCGCTGACCCGAGATTACGCCACGCTGCTCATCGCCGTCATCGGCACCACCATTTCGCCCTACCTCTTTTTCTGGCAGGCCGCACAGGAAGCCGAGGAAAGCGGCCATCGACCCGCACCGCGCGGCGAGACGCTGCGCAGCGCCGCCCTCCACCTCAAGCGCATCCGCATCGACACGTTGGCTGGTATGGCCGCGTCACAGGTCGTGGCCTTCTTCATCATGCTCACGACCGCCGCGACGCTGCACCGCCAGGGCATCACCGACATTGCCACGACCGCGCAGGCAGCCGAGGCACTGCGCCCATTGGCTGGGGAATCCGCCGCGCTGCTGTTTTCCCTGGGCGTGATCGGAACCGGCCTGCTCGCGGTTCCCGTGCTTGCGGGTTCGGCCGCGTATGCCACGGCCGAGGCCATGAATCAGCCTGCAGGATTCGACCACAGCCCCCGTACCGCCAAACTCTTCTATCTCATCCTGCTGGTTGCCATGGCCGTGGGCGCAGCGATGGACTTCCTGCCTATCGATCCGATACGCGCTCTGGTCTGGTCCGCCGTCATCAACGGGATCGTTGCCGTGCCCATCATGGCCGCCATGCTCTGGACAGCCACACGCCCCGACATCATGGGCAAGCAGACCATTGGACGGCGTGTACGCTGGCTTGGGTGGCTGGCCGTGGGCGTGATGACTGTTTCCGCGCTGTTCATGTTCTCGACGGTGCACCTTTGAAACCGTTGCCGGAAAAGGCCTGTGGCAAATCCTTCAGGCCGGCTCGACCAGCGCTGCCGCTTCTTCCACGTCCACGGCGACGATGCGCGAGACGCCGGGTTCCTGCATGGTGACACCGGCGAGATGCTGGGCCATTTCCATGGTGACGCGGTTGTGGGTGATGAACAGGAACTGGGTGTGCGTGGACATGGCCCTGACGAGGCTGCAGTAACGCTCGGTGTTGGCGTCGTCGAGCGGCGCATCGACTTCGTCGAGCAGACAGAACGGCGCCGGGTTGAGCTTGAACATCGCGAACACCAGCGACAAGGCGGTGAGCGCCTTTTCGCCGCCGGAAAGCAGTTGGATCGAGGCGTTCTTCTTTCCCGGAGGCTGGGCGAACAGTTGCACGCCTGCGTCGAGCAGTTCTTCCCCGTCGAGGATGAGCCGCGCCTGTCCGCCGCCGAAGAGCTGCGGAAAGAGTTCGCCGAGATGGGCGTTGACCGTGTCGAACGTCTCCTTGAGGCGCGCCCGCGATTCCTGGTCGATGTGGCGGATGGCGTTTTCCAGCGTCGCCACGGCCTCGGTCAGGTCGGCAGACTGCGCGGCCAGATACTCGGCGCGCGCCCGCGCGGCATCGAGCTCCTCGAGCGCGGCGAGGTTGACCGCACCGAGCGCCGCGATCTCGCCCTGCAGCCGCGTGATGCGCGCCTGGAGCTGCGCGGGCTTCATGTCGGCGCCAAATTCGCTCTGCAGCCGCGCCTCGTCGGCGCCCGCCTCGCGCAACTGCAGCTCGAACTGCGACGCCATCAGCAGCGCTTCCTGGTCTTTCAGCCGCAGTTGTTCGATGTTGCGGCGCAGCGGCTCGAGGGCGATTTCGCAGCCGAGGCGGGCTTCGTCGGCCTGCCGAAGCGCTGCGGCAAAACCTTCGAGCGCGTCGCGTGCGGCGGCGAGCGCAGCCTCTGCGGCCTGGCGGCGCGCGAGCGCGGCCTGCAGTTCCCCGTCGAGCGCGTCCGGCGGCAACTGCGCAAGCTCGTCCCGCACCGCGGCAATGCGCGCCGCGTGATCGGTAACGTCCTCGTCCAGTTTGTGAAGTCCGTTCTCCAACTCACTGATTTTGTGCGTTGCCGAAGTGAGCGCAAACGCAGCCTCCTGCTGCCGCCGCTCGGCGCCACGCTGCACCTCGCGCGCCTCGAAGACCGCGCGATCGGCGATGTCCCGCGCCTGCCGCGCCGCGTACAGACGCTCGCGGGCGCGTTCGGCCTCGGTGCGGTGAGCGGCGATGCGTTGTTCCAGCTCGCTCACGGTCGCGCCATCGACCGCCTGCTGGCGCGTGATCTCCTCCAGCTCCTGTGCGATCTGGGCGGATCGGCCCGCGACGCGCTCGATCGCCTGCTGCAGCCGCAGGCGTTCCATTTGCGCGGTGTGGTGCCGGTTCTGCTCCTGGGCCAGGCGCGCGCGCAGGGCGCCCATCTCGCGCTGGCGCGCGGTGCGCGCCGCCAGCGCGGCTTCCAGCTCGGCTTCGGATGCCGCGACCGTGGCCTGCAGCCGTTGCGCTTCGGCAGTCAGCCGCTCGCGTTCGCGGCGCCGGGCAAGAACGCCTTCCAGCGCGGTCGCCGCGCCGTGAAAGCTGACGCTGCAACGGGTGAAGATGTGTCCTTGCGGGGTGACGAGACAGGCGCCGGGTTCTAGGTGCGCGCGCCGCGCCTGGGCTTCGGCGACGTCGCCGGCGATCGACACGCGCGCCAGCCAGTCGGCGAGCACCGCAGACGCGGCGGGGTCGTCGGCCTCGATCTTGCTCGCCAAGCTGTCCGGCCCCGGCGCGGCGGCCGGCCCCTGCCCGTTCCACAGCGTGAGACGCGCCGGCGGCGTGTCGGCGAACCAGCCGTCGAGCGGCTCGCCCGGCAGGGCCTGCAGGCGCTGGTGCAGAACCGCCTCCACCGCGGCCTCCCAGCCGGGTGCGACGCGCAGCGATTCCCACAGGCGCGGCGCGGCGTCGAGTCCGTGCGCAGCCAGCCAGGCCTGAAGCTTTTCGTCGGCATCGAGGCCGGCTTCGAGTTTTTGCAGCGCTGCGAGTTCGCCGCTGACGCTGGCGAGCAGCTTGCGCGCCTCGTCCAAGGTGCGCGCCAGCGTGCTGCACTGCGCGTCGAGCGTGGGCAGGTCGGCGTCGAGCGCTTCGAGTTCGGCCTGGGTGCGGGCCAGCGTCTCGGCCAGCGCGTCGACCTCGACGTCCTTGCGCGCCAGCCCGGCGCTATCGACACGCGGCAATTGCGACTGCTCCTGCTGCAGCCGGCGGCGGCGCGCATCGAGCGCCTCGAGCTGGCGGCGCATGTGGCCCAGGCTCGTTTCGTCCACCTGCCGTGCCTGTTCGTGTTGCGACAGCGCGCGCTGCGCGTCGCCGACCGCCTGCTGGGCCTGTCGCAAGGCTTCCTCCTTCTGCGGCAGGTTGCGGTCGGTGGCATCGGCCACGGCGGCCTCGGCCGCGGCCAGCGCCGTCTGCAGACCGGGCAGGCGCGCTTGCCACGCCGCAAGCTCGGTGCGCGCGTGCGCCGCCTGCGCCTGCAGCGCCTGGTGACGCTCGCCGAGGTCCTGCATCTGCCGCAACAGGCGTTCGCGCGTCGCGTTCTGGTGCTGCATCGCCTGCTCGATGCGGGCGAGCGCCGACTGCGCCTCGTAGAAGGCCGCCTGACGGTCATTGAGTGCATCCTGCGCGGCGTAATGCTGCTGGCGCAGGGTTTCCAGCCGGGCTTCGACCTGGCGCAGGCGCGCGGTTTCCGCCGCAAGCTGCGTCTCGGCCGTGGCGAGATCCTTTTCCAGGCGGGCGCGTGCCTCGGCGGCTTCGGTCTTGCGTGCAAGCCACAAGCGCTGCTGCGTGAGCGCCAGTTCCTCATGCCAGGCGCGATACTGGCGGGCAACTTCGGCCTGCGCGGAAAGCTTCTCAAGCTGTGCCGCAAGTTCCTGTTCTATGTCATTGACCCGGCTGAGGTTATCGCGAGCGTCCTTGAGCCGGGCCTCGGTTTCGCGGCGCCGCTCCTTGTATTTGGACACGCCGGCCGCCTCTTCCAGATAGGCGCGCAGCTCCTCCGGCCGGGCCTCGATCAGGCGCGAGATCATGCCCTGCTCGATGATGGCGTAAGCGCGTGCGCCAACGCCGGTGCCGAGAAACAGGTCCGCGACGTCGCGGCGGCGAACCCGCTGGTTGTTGATGAAATAGCCCGACTCGCCGTTGCGTTCCAGCACGCGCTTGACCGACAGCTCGGCGTACTGCGACCACTGCCCCGCGGCGCGCCCGAGCTCGTTGTCGAACATCAGCTCCACCGATGCGCGCGACGCCGGCTTGCGCGTGGCGGAGCCGTTGAAAATCACGTCCTGCATGGATTCGCCGCGCAGGTGCTTGGCCGAGGACTCGCCCAGCACCCAGCGTACCGCGTCGATGACATTCGACTTGCCGCAGCCGTTCGGGCCGACGACGCCGGTGAGCTGCGCGGGAACCGGAATGACGGTGGGATCGACGAAGCTCTTGAAACCGGCGAGTTTGATATGGGTCAGGCGCACGGATCGACGCGGGTCTGTCTTTATAATGACGGCGCCGGACGAGCGCCGGCGTACCGTTCACATTCTAACACCGAGCCCGCCATGCCCTCCTCGCCCTCCAAGACCCTGGAAACCTTCCCCAATCCCAAGCCCGAGCGGGACTTTCACATCCACATGGAAATCCCGGAATTCACCTGCCTGTGCCCGAAAACCGGCCAGCCGGATTTCGCCACGCTGTACCTCGATTACATCCCCGACCGGACATGCGTCGAGCTCAAGAGCCTGAAGCTCTACATCTGGAGCTTTCGCGACGAAGGCCATTTCCACGAGGACGTCACCAACCGCATTCTCGACGACCTGGTGGCCGCCACCGCGCCGCGCTTCATGCGGCTCACGGCCAAGTTCTACGTGCGTGGCGGAATTTTCACCAACGTCGTCGCCGAACATCGCCAGCCGGACTGGACACCGGCGCCGCGCGTGGTCCTGCAAGACTTCGCGCACCAGTCGAACACACGTGGATAAGCCACTGTATTTTTTGGGTATCGACTTTGGGACGAGCGGTGCCCGCATCCAGGTGATCGACCTCGAAGGGCGGGCTGTCGCGCAGGATTCGCGGGCCTTCGGCGCGCTCGACGAGTACGACCTCGCAGCGACCTGGCGCGAAGCCCTGTGGGATCTCATCGCCAGCATTCCGGCGCCGATGCGCGCGCGGCTCGCCGCGATCGCGGTGGACGGCACGTCGGGAACCGTGATCGCCTGCGACGAGGCGCTCGATCCACGCGCCCCGCCGCTGCGCTACGACGACGCCCGCGCGGCGGACGAGGCCGCGCACATCGCCCGCACCGCGACGCCGGACCATCCTGCCGCGGCGCCAACGTCGGGGCTCGCCAAAGTGCTATGGCTCAAGAAGCGGCTTGGCGTCAGTGGCGCACGGCTCTATGTCAACCAGGCGGACTGGCTCACCGGCCTGTTGAGCGGGCGCGTGGGCATGAGCGACTATCACAACGCGCTGAAAATGGGTCTCGACCTCGACACCCTGGCCTGGCCGCAATGGGTGGAGTATCTGGCCGACGTCGATTTTCTGCCCCAGCCGGTCATGCCGGGCGCGACGCTGGGCACGGTGTCGCGCAGCCGTGCGCGCTACCTGGGGCTCGATACGCGCTGCATCGTGCGCGCCGGGACGACCGACTCGATCGCCGCGTTTCTCGCCGCCGAAGTCCACGACAGCGGCGTTGCGGTCACCTCCCTGGGCAGCACGCTGGTCTTGAAGCTGCTGTCGGAAACGCGCGTCGAGTCCGGCACCCACGGCGTGTACAGTCACTGGTTCGGTAACCGCTGGCTGGCTGGCGGCGCATCCAACGCCGGGGGTGCGGTGCTGAGGCAGTTTTTCGATGACGCGCAGATCGATGAATGCTCGCGGCACATCGACGCCTCGCAGCCGAGCCCCCTGGACTACGTTCCCCTGCTGCGCGCGGGCGAGCGCTTCCCGGTCAACGATCCGGCGCTGCAACCGCGGCTCACGCCGCGCCCGGCGGACGACGTGGCATTCCTGCACGGCCTCCTGGAGAGTCTGGCGCGCATCGAGGCACGCGGCTACGCCCTCCTTGCCGAACTGGGCGCAACGCCGGTCGCGGCGGTGAAGACCGCCGGCGGCGGCGCGAACAACGCCGCCTGGACCGCGATCCGCGAGCGCCTGCTGGGCGTCCCGGTCAGCGCCTCGCGCCACACCGAAGCGGCGTATGGCGCGGCGCTCCTAGCCCGCGACGGCGTGGCGGTGTTCGCCTGAGGTCTCGGGCAGCGCGATTTTCCCGTCGCGGCTGAACTGGTAATCGCGGAACACGTGCTCGGCCGAGAGCAGCCGGTAGCTGCCATCCGCCTCGCGCACGGTGGTGTCTTTCAGCCGGTAGGTCATCTGCCCGCACGTCCAGATGTCGAAGTTGCGCATGTGCGTGCACAGGCAGGTCTTGTCGCGCACGCTGATGCGCTTGGCGTCGGGATGCGCCGCCACCTCGCGGTTGTAGGCGTCGATGTAGGCACAGCGCCCGCGCGCGTCGAGCAGGTAACCGAACGACTCGCAGTTGGGGTAGGTTCCGGCGCCGATGCCGGGACTCTTCTTGATCATGCGCATCGGATAGCCCGTCGGCGAAATGTCATTGACCTCGATGTCGTCCTCGTTGGCCTTGAAGTATTCCTGCTTGACCGGGTCGGGCAGGCCGCATTCGTGCGTCACCGTGAACCGGGTCGCCACCTGCACCGCGCCGGCGCCGGCTTCGAGGAAACGCACCGCGTCGCTGCCGGTGAAAATGCCGCCGGCCGGGATGAGGGGGATGTCGAGCTGTTCGGCTTTCAGCCAGGACTGGATTTCGGCGACGATAGTGGCGAGGTCGTGCTTCATCCAGTCGTCGAGTCCGAAGCCCAGATGGCCGCCGGCGAGCGGACCTTCGACGACGACGTAGTCGGGCAGGCGGCCGGTGCGCGCGTTCTTGCGCAGGAAGAGCTGCAGCGCGCGCAGCGACGAGACGATGATGCCGAGCTTGGCGTCGCGAAAGCGCGGGTTTTCCTCCATCAGCCCGAACGAACCCAGGTGCAATCCCGCCGCCAGCGTGATGCCGTCGATCCCGGCGTCGAGCGCGGCGTTGAGTCGCACCCTGAGCGTTTCGCGCGGGTCGTTCATGGTCAGTTTTTCCATGCAGTTGACGAACACCATGCCGGGACCGCGCTTGGCCTCCATCGCGCGACGCACGTGCATGTGGGTCGCTTCGGCGAGTTCGACGAGGTGGAACTTCACCAGGGACTTGTCTTCGAGGTTCTTGACGTGGGTCTTGTACAGCTTGAGCTTGTTCTTGACGAAGCGGGTCTTGAAATGGCGGTCGATCACGGTCGGCACCATGGCGTCGGAAATGTGGCCGACGCCGCCCAGCCGCGCCGCTTCGAGCGCGAGCTCGACGGTCGAGATGTCGACGCCCATGCCGCCGATCATGATCGGCACCAGTTCGTCGTCCCCCAGCCGCAGGCGAAAATCATCCACACATTTCATCGTCGTCATTCCTGAAAAACCGTACCAAGCCGTCCATTTTACCGCTGAACGAACTCCAGGGCATTGCGGTCGGGGTCGCGGCAGAACAGCGCCGCGCGCCCCGAGCGGCTGGGCGTGTAGGGCACCCCCGCGGCCTCGAGCGCGGCCTTGACCGCCGCCAGGTCGTCCACCGCCAGCGCGATGTGGCGATCGCGCCCGCCATGCTCGGGGCGCACGCTGGCCGCGTCCGGGTCGGGCATGACCATGAGGTGGATCTGCGCGGCGCCGATGTCGTACCACATGCCGTTGAAATCGAAGCTCGGGCGCGACGGGCTCGGCACGAGACCGAGCACGTTCTCGTAAAAATCGCGCGCCCGATCGAGGTCGGAAACGATCAACCCGGCGTGCAACAGGGCTTCAATCTTCATGGGGCTTTTCCAGTTGGCTCGAAAACAGCGTGGCGGCGACGATCAGCGCGCCGCCGAGCCACTCGCGCGCCGAGAGCGTCTCGCCCACCAGCACATAGGCCGAGACCGCGGCCACGACCAGTTCGAACATGAACAGCACGATGGCCCGGTTCGCGGCCACGTGCGAGAGGCCATATTGTACCGACAGCGTGACGATGCCGATGAAGCAGCCGACGAACGCCAGCAGGCCCCACGTGACCGGCGTCGCGCGCGCCACGAAAGCGAGCTGGCCGGGGTCGATCATGATCCAGACCGCGGCGATCAGGCTCACGCCCAGCCAGATCGACAGCGATTTGGCAGCCGTGCCGACATGGGTGGCAAAGCGGCTCATGACATTGGACAGCGCGAACATGAAGCCCGACGACAGCGCGATCCATTCGGCGCCGTTGGCCGGCAGCGGCAACCCTGCGCCCGGCGGTTTGAGCATGATGATCGCGCCGGCGAGTGACAGGACGATGACCAGCGCGCCAGGAATGCCGGGTCTTTCGCCCAGGAAGGTCCGCGACAGCAGCACCGTCCACAAGGGCGCGAGGTAGAACAGCAGCAGCACACGCATGATTTCGCCGCCGATCACCGCGAGCACGTAGCCGATGTTGGTCCACGCCGCAGCGAAGCTGAGCACCAGCACCGGCCACCCGCCACGGCGCAGCTCGCGCCACGGGCTGCGCACCAGGGCGAGCGCGACGGCGAGCGGCAGGCCATAGGACGCGAACGACGCCACCACGCCGGACACCCCGGCGGCCTCGAGCAGGCGGTAGGGATACCACACCAACCCCCAGCCCGCGGCGCCGAAAAGCAGCGCAAGCACGGGGCCTGACCGGGGCTTCATCTATAATCCCCCGCGTCCCGTCCGCGCACACGCCGCCCTGCATGAATCCCCGCCTCGACCTTCTGCACCCCTATCCTTTCCAGAAACTGCGCGAGCTGTTCGCGGGCGTCACGCCGAATCCGGCGCTCGCCCCGATCAACCTGTCGATCGGCGAACCCAGGCACGCCACGCCGCAGTTTATCAAGGACGCCCTGGTCGCCGGACTCGACGGCCTGGCGCACTACCCGCCGACCCAGGGTTCGGATGCGCTGCGCAGCGCGATCGCCGCCTGGGCCGAGCGCCGCTACGGCGTCCCGCTCGACGCGGCGAGCGAGGTGCTGCCGGTGAATGGCTCGCGCGAGGCGCTGTTCGCCTTTGCCCAGGCCGCCGTCGATTCGACCCGCCACGGTCGCCGCACGGTGGTCGCGCCCAACCCCTTCTACCAGATCTACGAAGGCGCGGCGATCCTCGCCGGCGCGCGGCCTTTCTACCTCAACACACTGCCGGAAAACGGCTACCGCATGGACTGGTCGCGGGTGCCGGAAGACCTCTGGGACAGCATCAGCCTCGTCTACGTCTGCTCGCCGGGCAACCCCACCGGCAAGGTGATGTCGCTCGCCGACTGGCAGGAACTGTTCGTGCTGTCCGACCGCTACGGTTTCGTCATCGCTGCCGACGAGTGCTACTCGGAGATCTATTTCGACGAAGACGCGCCGCCACTCGGCGCGCTGACTGCCGCCCACCGCCTGGGGCGGGATTTTCGCAACCTGGTGGTGTTCAATTCGCTGTCCAAGCGCTCCAACGTCCCCGGCCTGCGCTCGGGGCTGGTCGCGGGCGATGCCGCGATCCTCGCCAAGTTCCTGCTCTACCGCACCTATCACGGCAGCGCGATGAATCCCGCGGTGCAGGCGGCGAGCAGCGCGGCGTGGCGCGACGAAGCGCACGTCATCGAAAACCGCCGCCAGTACGCAGCCAAGTTCGCCGCCGTATTGCCCATGCTCGAAGGCGTGCTCGAATTCGCCGCGCCCGACGCCGCCTTCTACCTGTGGGCCAAAGTGCCCGGCGGCGACGACACCGACTTTGCGCGCGGCCTGTTCGAAGCGCAGCATGTCACCGTCCTGCCCGGCAGCTTCCTCGCGCGCACCGCCGCGGAGGTCAACCCCGGCAAGGGCTTCGTGCGCATCGCGCTGGTCGAACACCTCGATGCCTGCGTCGAGGCCGCGCGCCGCATCGGCGAATACGTCGGATGAACACGCGCTGGCTCGCCGCCCTCGTCGCCGGCGTGTGGGCAGCGCCGCTCTGCGCCGCGACACCCGCCGAAGTCGAGTACGCCGTGCAGAGCGTCCTCGCCCGCGAAGGTGCCCGCTTCGTCGCCTATTCCGTGCTCGACGACGGCCGCGTCGTGATCCTGTTCGGTGCCAACGAGCCGGCGTGGCGCGTCGCCGCGACCCGCGACGCCTTACAATCCCATCCTGACATCGCGGGGCTGGTGTGGACCGAGCTCGATGGCGAGCTTTGCCCCGTGCGCTGATTTTTTCTCAACCTCCGGTAAACCAACATGGAAGAACTCAAACCCATCATCGAAGAAGCCTTTGAACGTCGCGCCGAAATCACGCCGCGCAACGTCGAGCCGCAGGTCAAGGACGCCGTGATGGCCGTCATCGACCTCCTCGACATGGGCCAGCTGCGCGTCGCCGAGCGCAGCGAGGGCCAGAACTGGGTCACCCACCAGTGGGTCAAGAAAGCCGTGCTGCTGTCCTTCCGCATCGAAGACAACGCTTTCATCAAGGGCGGCTACACCAATTACTACGACAAAGTGCCGAGCAAGTTCGCCGACTTCAACAGCCGCGACTTCCGCGCCAGCGGCTTTCGCGTCGTCCCCCCGGCCACTGCGCGCAAGGGCGCCTACATCGCCAGGAACGTGGTGCTCATGCCGTCCTACGTCAACATCGGCGCCTACGTCGACGAGGGCACCATGGTCGACACCTGGGCCACCGTCGGCTCCTGCGCACAGATCGGCAAGAACGTGCATCTTTCCGGGGGCGTCGGTATCGGCGGCGTGCTCGAACCGGTACAGGCCGGGCCCACGATCATCGGCGACAACTGCTTCATCGGCGCGCGTTCCGAAGTCGTCGAGGGCGTGGTGGTCGAGGACAACTGCGTGATCTCCATGGGCGTGTATATCGGCCAGTCGACCAAAATCTACGACCGCGAAACCGGCGAGATCCACTACGGCCGCGTGCCCGCCGGGTCGGTCGTCGTGTCCGGCAACCTGCCGTCCAAGGATGGCCAATACAGCCTGTATTGCGCGGTGATCGTGAAGAAAGTGGACGAAAAAACGCGCAGCAAGGTCGGCATCAACGAACTGTTGCGCGGTATCTGAGGAAATCCACGATGGAATCCGCCCCGGCCCCGGACGAAAAGCTCGCCAGTCTCAAGACCCTGGCGACCGTCATCTACGCGCTTTATGCCCTGTCGCTGGTGTCGGGACTCACCGCCATCGTCGCCATCGTCCTCGACTACATCAAGCTCGATGACGCCCGCGACACCTGGCTGGAGAGCCACTTCCGCTGGCAGATCCGCACCTTCTGGTGGTCGCTCTTCTGGTGCGCGCTCGGTTTCCTCACCTGGCTCATTCTGATAGGCTGGTTGATATGGGGCGTCACGCTCGTCTGGTTCATCTACCGGATCGCCAAGGGCTGGCTCAACCTCAACGAAAACAAACCCATGCCGTTATAGGACCATTCATTTTTTCTCGATCAAGGAAACAGCCATGAACCTTCGTACCCCCGCCCTCCTCGCCGCCTGCGCCGCGCTCCTGACCGGCTGCGCCACCAAGGACTTCGTGATGGAGAAGATCGGCATGAGCGAGACCGCCACCAAGAAATACGTCGACGGCGTGGCGACCGACCTCAATGGCCGCATCGACAAGGTGGACGAGGCATCCCAGACGCGCGTCAATGCGCTCGCCAAAGACCTCGACGGAAGGCTGAGCGCTCAACAAGCTGGTATCGACAGCGCCTCGCGCACGGCCCAGGAAGCCCTCGAACGCGCCAATGCCGCCGGCAAACTCGCCGCCGGCAAGTTCCTGTACGAAACCACGCTGACCAGCCAGATCGCGTTCGGGTTCGATGGCAACGAATTGACCGACGAAGCCAGGAAAGCCCTCGACGACTTCGCCGCGCGGATCAAGGCCGAAAACAAAAACGTTTACATCGAGATCCAAGGGCACACCGACAGCACCGGCCCCGAATACACCAACCTCAAGATCGGCGAGCAGCGCGCTGAGGCGGTGCGCCGCTACCTCGCCGTCCACCACGGCTTCCCGCTGCACCGTATGAACGTCATCTCCTACGGCGAATCCGCCCCCATCGCGAGCAACAAGACCCGCGAAGGTCGCGCCCAGAACCGGCGCGTGACGCTCGTCGTATTGCAGTAACCCACGCAGTAACCCACAGCCGCAGTCCGGCGGAAACGCAATCCGCCCGACGCACACCTTGCACGCGCGCCGGCCGCGTTGCGCGTTTTTGGGGCTGCTCAGATCGGCAGTTCGCGGAATTCGACGATCCGGTCCAGGCGCACGGTCTTGTCTTCGCCGTGTTCGTTACGAAAGCGCAGCCATTCGGCGCCGTCGCGGGTGAACACGTCGGTGACGAATACGGTTTCGGTGCACGGCGCCGGGTCTTCGTAGGTGAGACGCACGGGCGTGTGCCGCAAGGCGGCGTATTCCAGCCGCTCGTGCTGGGCGCAGGGGATGGGCTGGTAGGGCTTCATCGGCTCAACGCAGCCGCGCGCCCGAGTGCGCGGCCGGGTCGAGGATGTTGGCCAGGACGACACCAAGGCGTCCGGCCAGGCGATCGGTGAGGCTTTGCTGGGGCGTGAAGTCGACGATATCCTCGGCCTTGATGACGTCACGCGCGACCGACTCCACGGTGCCGAAGCCGTCGGCGAGCCCGAGCTGGATGCTGCGCTCGCCGCTCCACACCAGACCGCTGAAGATTTCGGGGCTTTCCTTCAGGCGCGCGCCGCGCCCCTGGCGGACCACGCGAATGAACTGCTGGTGGATTTCTTCCAGCATCTGCTTGGCGTAGTCGACCTGCTTGCGGTCGAGCGGCGAGAAGGGGTCGAGGAAGCCCTTGTTCTCACCGGCGGTGATGAGGCGCCGCTCCACGCCGACCTTGTCCATTGCGCCCGTGAACCCGAAGCCGTCCATGAGCACGCCGATCGAGCCGACAATGCTCGCCTTGTCGACGAAGATTTTGTCGGCGGCGGCGGCGACATAGTAGCCGCCGGAAGCGCAGATGTCGTCGACGACGACATACAGCGGCGTTTTCGGATGCTGCGCGCGCAGGCGGCGGATTTCGTCGTAGATCTGCCCGGCCTGCACGGGGCTGCCGCCCGGGCTGTTGATGCGCAGGATGACGCCCTGGGTCTTCTTGTCGTCGAAGGCGTCTTTCAGGCTGCCGATGATGTCGTCGGCGTTGGCCTTGTCGGCGGCGATTTCGCCTTTCAGATTGATGAGCGCCGTGTGCTTGCCGACTTTTGCGACTTCGCCGTGATCGAACCACCCCGCGATAAGGAACAGGACGATGAAGAGGTAGAGAAAGCCCAGCGCCTTGAAGAAGATGCTCCACTGGCGCGCGCGCCGCTGCTCCTGCACGGCAGCCAGCGCCAGCTTTTCCAGTACTTCGCGTTCCCAGTTCGAAGCTGCGTCACTCATGGTCTTCTGTCAGATAGATTTGGCCGTCGCGCTCGACGACGCGCACCGGCGTCAGTCCGCGTCCGGCGCAGCGCCCGCCGACGCATCTGCCGCTCGCGGGGTCGTACTGCGCGCCGTGCGTGGCGCAGATCAAGTATAACCGGCCGGCATCGAAAAATTCCCCCGGCTGCCAGTCGAGTTCGACCGGCACATGGCCGCAGCGATTGAGATAGGCGCGCACGACCCCGTTCCAGCGCACGGCGAAAGCGGGCACGCGCACGCCGCCGCGCTCGACTTCGAAGCGCCAGCCCCGGCCCCGCTCGTCGAGCGCGTCAGCGGCGCAGATCAGGCGTTCGCGTTCAGCCACGCGTGCACCGCCTGGAAACTGTCGCACAGCGCCAGGGGCGCGTGGGGACGCAGGTCGTCGGCGGTGTGCGCGCCGTAGGTCACGCCAAGGCTTGCGACGCCGGCGTTGGCGGCCATCAGGAGATCGTGGCTGGTGTCGCCGATGACGAGGGTGCGCGCGGGGTCGGCGTCGAGCGCGTCGATGAGCTCCAGGACCATCGCCGGATGCGGCTTGGAATGCGTCTGGTCGGCGCAGCGCGTCGCCGCGAAGCGCGGGCCGAGCCCGGTCGCGGCGAGCGCGCGCGCCAGCCCGACGCGGCTCTTGCCGGTCGCCACGGCGAGGGTAAAGCCGCTGTCGGCAAGTGCCGCAATGCCGCTTGCCACATGCGGAAAGAGCGGGATGTCGGCGTCGCGGCCAAGATAATGATGCCGGTAGCGTTCGACGAGCAGCGGATAGTCCGTGGCGGCAAGATCGGGCAGGAGTGTCTGCAGCGCCTCCGTCAACCCCAGGCCGATGATCTGGCGCGCGGCCCGCTCATCGGGGATGTCAAGGCCGAGATCGGCGCAGGCGCGCTGGATGGAGTCGACGATGACGCCCGCCGAATCCATCAGCGTGCCGTCCCAGTCAAATATCAGGAGTTCAAACCGTCTGGCCATCGAGTTGGTCGAGGAAGCGTTGCAGGTCGTCGGGCAGGGGCGCTTCGATGTCCATGGGCTCGCCACTCACGGGATGCAGAAACGTGAGCCGCGCGGCGTGCAGGAACATGCGCTTCAATCCGCGCGCGGCCAGCGCCCGGTTGAGCGCGAAGTCGCCATACTTGTCGTCGCCGGCGATCGGAAAACCGAGGTGCGACGTGTGCACGCGAATCTGATGCGTGCGACCGGTCTTCAGTTCCGCATCGAGCAGGGTGAATTCCGGCCACAGGGCGATGCGACGGAACACGGTGTGCGCCGTCTGGCCATCGTCGCGCACGGAAACCCGCTTCTCGCCGGTGTCGGTGACGCGCTTGTGAAGCGGCAGCCGCACGTTGCGCACGGCGTCGTGCCATTGCCCGGCGACGAGCACGAGGTAGTGTTTCTCGATCCTGCCGGCGCGCATCGCTTCGTGCAAACCGGTGAGCGCACGGCGTTTGGTGGCGATGAGCAGCACGCCGGAGGTTTCGCGGTCGAGGCGGTGAACGAGCTCCAGGTAGCGGCATTCCGGCAGTTCCAGGCGCAATTGCTCGATCACCCCGCGCGAGATGCCGCTACCACCATGCACCGCCATGCCGGCCGGTTTGTCGAGCGCGATGAGCGCGTCGTCGCGGTAGAGGATGCGCGGCAGCAGACGATTGACGCCAGGCGGCAAACGCGGTTCGTGCGACGCCGCCGGCGCGGCGACCCGCACCGGCGGGATGCGCACCTCGTCGCCGACCTGCAGGCGGTAGCTCACGGCGACCCGCCCGCCGTTGATGCGCACCTCGCCGCCGCGCACCAGCTTGTAGACACGGCTCTTGGGAACGCCTTTCAGGCGCGTCATGAGGAAATTGTCGAGGCGCTGGTGTTCCTGGTCCGCCCCGACGCGGATGCGCAGCACCGAATTTTTGCCTAAGCCATTCATTTTCAATATACTAGCTCCGGCTTGACAAACCCGGTTTCACACCGGGGCCGTCTTGCCCCATATTCGAAGCCGGTTACCACGCTCACCGGTTGTCTCGTGCCTGGCCCGAATGACTCCGACCGCGATCCGCGGCGCTCGATTCCCGACCCGCACTCGTAGACGAAGCAGCGATGTTATCAATGACGCGCCCCAAAGCATATGATCACACGGCTCTTGCATCGGCACCTGGCATCCAGGTCGCGCTTGCAAAGCCCGAAGAAACCCGGCCCCGTCACCAGGCCGGTTTTTTCACGGACAGGATTATCCGCCATGACTCACTTCCCCTTACGTGAACGCATGAACCGCCCGAACTGATCGGGCCGCGGTTTCCTTTCCCGTATGCACGCGCGCGGGAGAAGCACACACATGAAGCGCATGCTATTCAACGCAACCCAGGCGGAAGAACTCCGGGTTGCCATCGTCGAAGGCCAAAAGCTCGTCGACCTTGACATCGAGTCCGCCAGCAAGGAGCAACGCAAGGGCAACATCTACAAGGGTGTCGTCACCCGCGTCGAACCCAGCCTCGAAGCCGCCTTCGTGGACTATGGCTGCGAGCGCCACGGCTTTCTGCCGTTCAAGGAAATCGCCCGCGCCGCCCTGCCCGGCGGCGGCAAGCCGCAGGACGTCCTCAAGGAAGGCCAGGAACTCCTGGTGCAGGTGGAGAAGGACGAGCGGGGCAACAAGGGCGCGGCGCTGACCACCTATATCTCGCTCGCCGGGCGCTACGTCGTGCTCATGCCGACCAACCCCCGTGGCGGCGGCGTCTCGCGCCGCATCGAGGGCGAGGAACGCAACGAGCTGCGCGACACCCTCGCGCAACTGGAGATCCCCGAGGGCATGAGCCTGATCGCGCGCACCGCCGGTATCGGCCGCACGGTCGAGGAATTCCAGTGGGACCTCAACTATCTCCTCAGCCTGTGGAAAGCGATCGACAACGCGGCCCGGTCACAATCCGGCCCGTTCCTGATCTACCAGGAAGGCAGCCTCGTCATCCGCGCCATCCGCGACTATTTCTCGCCCGACATCGGCGAGATCCTGATCGACACCGAGGACGTTTACGAGCAGGCGCGGCAGTTCATGGCGCACGTCATGCCCGCCAACGTCAACAAGGTCAAGCTCTACCGCGACGACGTACCGCTGTTCTCGCGCTTCCAGATCGAGCACCAGATCGAGACCGCATATTCGCGCCAGGTGAACCTGCCCTCCGGCGGTGCCATCGTGATCGACCACACCGAGGCGCTGGTGGCGATCGACGTCAACTCCGCCCGCGCGACAAAGGGCCAGGACGTCGAGCAGACCGCGTTCAACACCAACCTCGAAGCGGCGGACGAAATCGCCCGGCAGATGCGGCTGCGCGACCTCGGCGGGCTGATCGTGATCGACTTCATCGACATGGAAAATCCGAAGCACCAGCGCGAGGTCGAGAACCGCCTGCGCGACGCGCTGCACCATGACCGCGCACGCGTGCAGACCGGCAAAATCTCGCGCTTCGGGCTGCTGGAACTGTCACGCCAGCGCCTGCAGCCCTCGCTCGGCGAGACCAGCTACAACCCCTGCCCGCGCTGCCACGGCACCGGCCACATCCGTGGCACGGAATCATCGGCCCTGCACATCCTGCGCATCATCCAGGAAGAGGCGATGAAGGAGAACACCGGCGCCATCCACGTGCAACTGCCGGTCGACGTCGCGACCTTCCTGCTCAACGAAAAGCGCCTCGACATCCACACCCTGGAAACGCGGCTCAAGGTCAACATCTTCCTCATCCCCAACATCCACCTCGAAACGCCGAACTACACGATCACACGGCTGCGGCACGACGAGCTGAACCGTTCCGATCTCGCGGAGCCGAGCTACAAGATGGCGACGCTGCCCGAGCCCGAAGCCGGGGAAGGACTTCCCGGCATGCCCGCGGCGCCGGCGCCGCGGCAGGAAGCCGCGGTCAAGTCGATCGCCCCGGCCCAGCCGGCGCCGCAGTCCGCCCCGGTCGTCGAAGCGCCGCCACCGGCTGGCCTGTTCGGCCGCATCCTCGGCTGGTTCAAGAAGCACACCGAAGAGCCCGCCCCCGAGCCGGTCGCCGAAGTCCGGCCGCGCACGCCGCGCCCGGTGGCGAACGGCGAAGCGCGCCGCGAGCGCAAGCCGCAGCCGGCCCGTCGCCCCGAAAGCCGCGGCGAACCGCGTGCGGAAGGCCGCCCGGAGCGCGCTGCCGAATCGGCCAGGCCGCCGCGTGCGCCCAAGGCGCCCAAGCCGCGCGCCGAGAAACCGGCCGAGGTCGAGGTGACGCCAGCCGTCGAGGCCGCGACACCGCCAGCCGAGGCACGCGAGCCGCGTAGCCGCCGCGGCCGTGGCGCTCGCCGCAGCCGCGAAGACAGGCCGCGCCAGGCCGAGGCGGGCGCGGTCGAGGCGCTGGCAGCCCCCGCCGCCGCCCCGGTCGAGGCCACGCCGGCATTCGGCGCGATCATCGAATACGCCAGGCCCGCGTCCGCGCAGACGCAGCCCGCCGAGATCCCGGCGCAGCGCTCGCTGGAGCTGGAAACGCGGGTGGTGAAGGCCAAGCCGGAAGAAGTGCTGCAAGCCATCGACCTCGACAAGGCCGGCCTGCAACAGGTCGAGACGCAGACCACGGCGGCCGAGACGACGCCGGTCGCGCCGCAGGCGCCCCAGACGCGACGCCGCAGCCGGCCGACGGAGGCCGCGGCGCCGACCGAGTCAGGCCTGCAACAGGTCGAAACGGTCGCCGCGCCGGTGCCCGCGGCGGGCAGCGAGCAACCGCCTGCGCCCCACCCCACCCGCCGGCGCCCGCGGCCGCAGACACCCGTCACCGAGGAACCCCTTGTTCAGGTCGAGACGGGTGGTACGCAAGAAGGCTGATGTCTGGAACAGGCGACGCGTATCGAGTCGGCGCCAGCGACTCTGGATCGGGATTGGGACCGGGACCCAATCACCAGTCCGCAGTGTCGGACGCCGGATGGGTTTAACCCTGATTGTCCATTAGGACGCGCGATGATGGCGCGGCATTTTGTGAGTGGATTTTCGCACTCGCGACAAG
>Ga0272446_1003680_pt1 | contig 19035 bp, 19 predicted proteins | sample YNPCB0061_FD_194587 | JGI IMG/M metagenome (GOLD analysis project Ga0272446, IMG submission 194587) | Hot spring microbial mat communities from Yellowstone National Park, WY, United States - YNP-CB-006-1 | ecosystem: Environmental > Aquatic > Thermal springs > Hot (42-90C) > Sediment | place... | reverse complement strand
TGTACATGGTGATGATCTTCGGCATCGTCGGCTACATCATGATGCTGCTCCGCTTCGAGCCGGCGCCGCTGCTGCTCGGCTTTGTGCTGGGCCCATTGATGGAGGAGCACCTGCGGCGCGCCATGCTGCTCAGCCGCGGCGACCCGATGGTGTTCCTGGAACGGCCGATCTCGGCGGTGTTCATCGCCATCACCGCGGCGCTGCTGGTGCTGGCCGTCTGGTCCACGCTGAAGCCGCGGAAGACGCGGAGCGTGGCGGAGGAGCCGGCGTAGCGGCGGCCGCGCCGGTCAGCCGGGCGCAAGCAGGGCGAACGCCGCCCCGATCCCCGCAGCCAGGCGCGGCAGGCCCATCGCTGCGGCCAGCGCCGGGTCGGGCTCCGGCAGCGCGCCCTCCAGCGCATCCCGCACGAGCCGCCGGAAGGCCAGCGGCTCGTCGGCGGCGAACACGCCCCGCCCGAGATGCGGCGCGACGATCGCGCCGTAGCCGTCGAGCGCCGCGCGCGTCGCCACCACCACCCGCCCCGAGGCCAGCGCATCCGCCGTCTTCAGCTTGGCGCCGCCGCCCCACAGCACGGGTACCGGCACGCAGCGGCTGCCGGCGAACAGGTCGTGCTTGGTGGCAAGGTCCACCTCGCCCACGGCCGTGAAGCGCGGCGTGTTGACCGCGGCGCGGTGTCGCCAGCGCGGGTCCTCCAGGATCGCTTGGCCCATGCGCCCCGCCACCAGCACGCGCCTCCCGAGCGGCAGGAAGCCCAGCCCCTCGCCGAAGAGGGCGTAGAACCCGTCCACGTTCGGCCAGTAGGCGCTGCCGATCATGGCGGCATAGGCGATGCCCTCCGCCGCCGCCGCACGGGCGTAGTGGCCGGGCGGCGGCGGCAGCCCGGCCAGATCGGACACCGGCGGCAGCGTGACCACGCGCGCCGCCCCCATCGCGGCCAGCGCCGTCTCCTCCGCGTCCGAGATGGACAGCACGACCGACGCGGCGGCGACCGCCTGCTCCTCCACCGCCCGCACCTCGGCGGCGTGGCGCGCCGGGTCGCCACCGAGGCCCGGCCGCGGCGGCTCGGCCCGCAGCCGCCATTCGATGTTCTGGCTGGAATAGACGAGCGGGACGCCGCCAAGCCCGGCGGCGCGGAGCGGGAGCAGCGGCCAGGGCTGCTCGAACAGGATCACGTCGGGCGCCGCGCGCTCGGCAAGCCGCAGCAGCCGCGCGACCAGCACCCGATCCGCCGCCGCCGCGCGCGCGGCGATGAGATCGGCGATCTGCATCTCCGCCCGCACTGCCTCCGCAAGCCCCGCCGCCTCCACCGGCAGGTCGTCGGCCCCGCGCTGGTCCGGCGGGAAGAACTCCGCCGGGTAGATGCCGCACACCGTCACCTGCCAGCCGGCGGCGGCAAGCGCGTCGCGCAGCGACGCCGCGCGCACCTGGCCGCCATGCCGCGGACGCGCGAGCGGATAGGGGGCCAGCATCAGGCAGCGCCGGGTCATCGGCCTTCCGCCACCGCGAGCGCCGCCCGCGCCACCGCCTCGCGGAAGGCGCCCTCGGGCAGGGGCCGGAACGCCGCCGTGCGCGCGCGCAGCGCTGCGAGTTCCGCGGCGTCGGTGAACAGCCGCCGCAGCGCCGCCACCCAGCCCGGCAGGTCCAGCGGATCGAGCGCCGGCATCAGCCCCTGAGTCGCCTCGGTCAGCGCCGGGCAGTCGGAGACGAGGCAGGGCGTGCCGAGGGCCACCGCCTCCGCCGCCCCGAGCCCGAAGCCCTCCGCCAGCGCCGGGAACACCGCGAGCGTCGCGTTGCGGTAGAGCCACAGCAGCGCCTCGTCCGGTACGCCGGTCAGCACCTGCACGTGCTGCGCGGTGCGCCAGTTGCGCTCCACCATCAGCCGCGTCGCCTCCGTCCCCCAGCCCCAGGCGCCGACGAAGACGAGCTGCGGCACCGCCTCGGGCGGCAGCTCGCGCAGCAGCCGGTCCCAGGCGTGCAGCAGCAGCTGGTGGTCCTTGCGCGTCTCGATGGTGGAGACGTAGAGCACGAAGCGGCGGCCCTCGAGCGAGGGCACCGGCTGCGGCACGAGCGAGGCCGCCCGCTCGACGAAGGACAGCGGCAGCGGGCAGGCCTCGATCGGCACCTCGATCAGGTTCGGCTCGCCGATCAGCGCGCGGTACTGCCGCGCCGTGTGCTCCGAGATGGCGACGAGCCGGCGCGAGAGATGCCCGATCTCCACCCAATGGCGGTGGTAGAGGTCGGGCGGAGCCGGCGTCACCCAGGGCAGGTCGGCGGCGATCACGTCATACAGCACCGTCACCACCGCCAGCCTGCCGGCCTGCACCTCCTGCGCAAGCCAAGCGTAGTCCAGATAGTCCCACTGGTTGCCGGCCGAGACCAGCACCGCGCCCTCGGGCAGCGGCTCGGCCTCGGGCACCGGCGCGGCCGCGGCCACCGGTTCCTGGCGCGGCGGGCGGTCGAGCAGGCGCGCGGCGGCGCGTGCCGCAATCACCCCGGCCCCGGTGACGCCGCGCGCGATCCAGCCTGGCAGGCCGCTCCGCGCCTGCACCCCCTCGGCCAACGCCTGGCGCAGCGTCGGGTCGGCGCCGGCGACGCGCCGAAGCAGCGCTATGCCCTCCGCCCATTGCGCGGCACCGCCATGGCTCTCGGCAGCCCGGGCCGCGCCGCCCGGCATATCGGGCGCGGCGTGGCCGTGCAGGATGGCGTCGAGCCGCTCGCGCTCCTCCCGCGTGGCCAGCCGGTAGCGGCCGGAGGCGTCGCACAGCACCGGAAGCACGGTCGCCCGCCCCTTCAGCCCTGCCGCTGCGAGCAGGTGCCGCGTCACGTCATGCTCCACGCGCACCAGCCCCACGGCCGGGCGGTCGCCATGCCGCAGCGACAGGGTGACGTCCATGCAGATCACCGGCCAACCCTCGGCGCACGGCGCGGCAACGGGACGCGGCGGGGCGTCGGGCGGCGCGGCCTCGGGGGCGCGGCGCCCTGCCTGCCAGGCCGTCTTCCACGCCTCGACGCGGGCGCGGGGCACGCCGGCCTCCATCAGCGCCAGGCCCGGATGCCCGCGGGCGGCGTTGCCGAGCACGCGCAGCGGCCGGGTCAGCCGCCAGGACCGGCTGCGCTCCATCGCCTCGACGCGGCGGGCGGCCTCGGCGGCGGCCTCGGCGGCGGCGGCGCGGGTTTCCGCCGCCGCGTTCTGGGCTGCGGCGGTCTCGGCCTGCCGCTCCGCCGCCCTCCGCGCGGCCTCTGCCGCCTCCAACGCCCGGGCAATCGCATCGCGCTCCGTCCGCGCGGCCGCCTCCGCGACGGCACGGGCGGCTCCTTCCTGCCGCGCCCGGCCCTCCGCCTCGCCCCGCGCCGCCGCGTCCCTCTGCCCCCAGGCTTCCGCCGCCTCGGCGCGCTGCTGCCAGGCCACCTCGGCGCGGCGGACGTAGCCATCGAAGGGGTTTGGCGGCGCCGCGAACGCCCCGCGCAGCGCCTCCGCGTGTTCGGCCGCCAGATACCAGCGGTTCAGCCCGTCGAACCACACGAACTGGTAGCCGGCGGCAAGCAGCCCCGGCTCCCAGGCGGCGTGGGTCGGGGCCGTGCGGTTCGGCTCGGTCGCCTCCACCAGCACCACCCAGGGGCGGTGGCGCGCGAAGTCGGCGCCCGCCAGCACCGCCGCCTCGTGCCCCTCGGCGTCCACCTTCAGCACATGGATGACGGGCGGTGCATGGGCGTCGCAGATCTCGGCCAGCGTGCGGACCTCGACCTCCACCGGCTCCGCCGCCAGGCCCGCCGCCGCGTGACACGCGGCGATCGCGGGGTCGAGGGTGGAGAGGCCCGTGCCCGCGATGCGGTGCAGCACCGCCCGCCCTGGCGCGGCGCCCGCGGCGCAGCAGAGCGTCACATCGCGCGGGCGGGCGGCGGCCAGCCGCGCGCATGCCTCGGGGTCCGGTTCGATGTTGATGCCCCGCCAGCCGAGCGAGGAGAGATGCGCGGTGACCGAATCCACCTCCGGGTCGCCCGCGCCGACATCCACCCAGAAGCCCTCCGGGATGTGGCCGAGGGCGCGGCGCAGCAGCACATCCTCGCCCGTCTGCGCGAAGGACACCCAGGTCACGCCAGCACCTCGTCCGCCGGCCCGTCCGCCACGATCCGTCCGCCGTCCAGGCGTATGGCCCGGCTGCACCAGCGCCGCGCGGTCGCCAGGTCATGCGTCGCCAGCACCAGGATCTCGGCGCCCTGGACGAGCGAGGCGAGCCTCGCCTCGGCGCGGCTCTTGAACTCGGAATCGCCGGTCGCGACCACTCGTCCATCAGCAGGATCTGCGGGCGGATCGAGGTGGCGATGGCGAAGGCGAGGCGCAGCGCCATGCCCGTGGAATAGCCGGCGACCGGCAGGTCGAGGAAATCGCCGAGGCCGGACAGCGCCGCCGCCTCCCGCTCCAGCTCCCTGAGCCCCGCGCGGTCGAGGCCGCGGTAGAGGCCGCGCAGGCGGATGTTCTCCCGCCCCGTGGAGTGCGGGTCCATCCCCGCCGAAGGGTCGAGCAGGCTACCGACCTCGCCCGCCACCTCCAGCACGCCGCCCGCCGGCTCGTAGATGCCGGAGAGCGTGCGCAGCAGCGTCGTCTTGCCCGCGCCGTTCGGTCCGATCAGCGCCACGCGCTCGCCCGAGCCGATCGAGAAGCTGAGGCCGTCGAGCGCCTGCACGCTGATCCGCCCGCCCTCCGCGCGCAGCCGGCGCGAGGCGCGGCCGAGCAGACGCTTCTTCAGGCTCTGCGCGCCGAGGCCGTAGATCGGGAACGCGACGCGGAGGTTCTCCGCCAGGAGATGCGCCATCGCTGCCCTACACCCAATAGGCGATGCGCGCGCGGTAGCGGCGGAACAGCGCCCAGGCGGCCGCCGTCAGCAGCGCCGTCCAGCCGAGGGCCGCAGCCCATACCGCAATGCCGACCCCGCCTTCCACCAGCGGCCCGCGCAGCGTCTCGAGCAGCGGGTAGAACGGGTTCAGCAGCAGCCAGGGCACCGCGTCGGGTTCCAGCAGCGCAGGCGTCCACAGCACCGGCGTCAGGAAGAAGAACAGCTGGACGAGGTTGGCGACGATCGGCGGGATGTCGCGGAACCGCGCGCAGAGCACGCCAAGCAGCATGGCCGCGGCGAAGCCCGTCGCCAGCAGCAGCACGAGTGCGGGCAGGGCGAGCCACGCCTCCGCCCCCGGCCAATGCCCGGTGTAGAGATAGACGACCGGCACGATCGGCAGCGCATGCGCCGCCGTCAGCGCCGAGCGCAGCAGATGCACCGTCTGCGGCATCGCCACCTGGCGTATCACCCCGGCGCTGCCGGTGAAGGCCACGCAGGCGTCGGTGAGGAACCCCGCGATCGCCTGCCAGAGGATCAGGCTGACCGCGAGATGCCGCAGGTAATCCGCGGAGTCGATGCGGAACAGCGTCGCGTAGAGCAGCGCGAGGCCCGCCACCATCGCGGCCGTGGACAACGTGTTCCACAGCGGCCCGAGGACAGAGCCCCAATAACGGTTGCGGATGTCGAGCAGCGCCAGCGCCAGCGCCAGCCGCCACATGGACAGGCCGGCGCGCAGGTCGGCCCGTGCCCGGGCGCCGTGCTCGGGCCGCGCGGCATCGAAACGGAGGCGCGGCTCGGCCGCCGACGCGGAAGGCATCATGCAACCCTGGATAGCGCCGCCCGCGGCGGCGCGCTACCGCGCCCGGCTACTTGTCGCCGCCGAGCCCGCCCGCCGCCGCCGTGCCGGCGGCGATGCGGGTGATGCGCGTGCGCTCGGCATGCACCACCCGCACGCGGTCGCCCACCATCAGCCGGTCCTCGTTGGTCTGCACCATGGCGAACTCGCCGCCGCGGTCGTCGCGGATGATGAACTCGACCGCCGTGCCGCCCGTGACGCCCTGCTCCACCGCCGCGCCGGCCAGGCCGCCGACCACCGCGCCGCCGATCGCACCCAGCGCATTGGCCCGCCAGCCGCCGCCGATGCCGCTGCCGATCACCCCGCCGGCGACCGCGCCGACCGGCGCGCCGATGCCGGTGGTGCCCTGCACCTGCACCGGCCGCATGGCGACGATGGTGCCGGTGGAGACGGCGCCGGGCCGGCCGAGCGCCCGCGCGTCCACGACATTCGCCGTCTGCGCCGGCCCGCAGGCGGCGAGCGCGCCGGCGCCGAGCGCCAGCACGGCGAGGAGGCGGAGGGCGGGCAGCGTGGCGGGCATGGCGAGGTCTCCGTGGAGGCGGGCGCGGCAGGGAGATGGCGCGAACTGCGGCAGGTTGCAAATCACGCGTGGCGGAAGCGTGGCGCGCCGCCCGAATTCCGCCCTTGCATCGGAGTCGCGGCTCCGCTAGCGATTGGAAGGAGTTAGCGGAGGGTTTTCCGCCCAGGACTCAAGCCATGCCGGCTTGGCCCGGGCGGCATCGCCTCCGCAGCGCCGGTTCGGCCGGCGCCGGGGCGCCGGGGGGCGCCCGCCGGGCCTGCCCGGCAGCCGGCGCGGATGGGCCGTGTGGGGGAGCGACTGCCATGCCCGTCTCATCCGCGCTCGGCGCGGGGCTGCGTCTCGGGGTGATGTGCCTGGCGCTGCTTGCGCTCGCCGCCTGCGGCGGGGGCCAGCGCACCCTGAACAGCCCGTGGCAGCAGCCGGCCTCCTACGACCCGCCCGGCCCGCCGTCGGACCCGTGGGGCCCCTACATCCGCCAGGCCAGTCAGCGCTTCGACGTGCCCGAAACCTGGATCCGCGAGGTGATGCGCCAGGAATCCGGCGGCCGCGCGCAGGCCACCAGCCGCGCGGGCGCGATGGGGCTGATGCAGGTGATGCCCGGCACCTACCGGGAACTGCAGGCGCGCTACGCCCTGGGCCCCGACCCCTACCACCCGTGGAACAGCGTGATGGCGGGCACCGCCTACATCCGCGAGATGTACGAACTCTACGGCAACCCGGGGTTCCTCGCCGCCTACAACGCCGGCCCCCGCCGCTTCGAGGACTATCTGTGGGGCGGCCGCGGCCTGCCCGGCGAGACGCGCAACTACGTCGCCCGCATCGGGCCGCGCATCGCCGGCGTCGCGCCGAACCGCCGCGCGCCGCCCGAGATCTACGCCGCCGCCGAGATCCCGACCGACATTCCCGCCGGCCCCCGCCCCGGCAACCGCGCCACCATGCTGGCGCTGCGCGACCAGCGCACGCCGCCGCCCGCGATCCGCGAGGGCGAGCCGCCGGTGCAGGTGGCGCAACTGCCGCGCGGCCCGGTGTTCGGCATGGAGCCGATCGAGGACGGGCGCCCGGTGCCGGCGACCGCCCTCGCCGGGCGGATGACCACCCTGCCGCCCACCGCCGGCGCGCCCCCGCCGCCCGCCGCCGCGCCGGAGCCGGAGCCCGCGCGCATCGCGGCCGCCAGCCTGCCGCCGCCGCCCGGCGCGCGCGAGGCGACGGCGTTCCGTCCTGCCGCCGCGCGGCAGCAGCCGCCCGCCCAGGTGGCCGCCGCGCGCACGCCGCTCGTGCTGGCCGCCGCCCGCGCGGGCAGCCTGCCGCCGCCCGCCCCGGGCCGCGCCGCCGCCGCCCGCCCGGGCAGCCTGCCGCCGCCCGGCCGCGCCGCGCCGGCGGCCCAGCCCGAGCCGCCACCGGTGGCGCTGGCCGCCGCACAGCCGCGACGCCTGTCGCTCGTCGGCACCGCGCAGGCCGCAACCCTGCCGCGCGCCGCGGCTCCGACGCCGCAACCCGCGCGCGGCACCCCGGCGACAGGCTGGTCCGTCCAGGTCGGCGCCTTCGCGTCCGAGAACCTGGCCCGCGCCGCCGCGACCCAGGCGCGCGACCGGGTGGCGCTGCTCGGCGCGCGCCCGGCGGTGGTGCCGGTGCGCCAGGGGCGGGAGACGCTCTATCGCGCCCGCGTCACCGGCCTGTCGCGGGAGGCGGCGCTGAACGCCTGCCAGCGCATCGGTGCCCGCAGGGGCTGCATCGTTGTGTCGCCGGAGGGGTAAGTTTGCCACCGCCCGCGCCGGAGCCGCCACACCAACCCTCCGGCGCGGGCGGGTAAGCGCGCTTCCGCCGCACCCGGCGCCGGCCCACACTGCGCGCGCATGACCACGACCGACATCCTGGTGATCGCCGGCGGCACCGCCGCCGCGCATCTCGCCCGCAGCGCCCGCGTGGTTCTGGCCGAGGCCGAGCACGCCCCCGGCCACCACACCACCGGCCGCTCGGCCGCGATCTGGATCGGCGCCTGTGGCCCGCCGGACGCTCAGGCGCTCGCCCGCGCCTCGCGCGGTCTCCTCTTCGCGCCGCCGGCCGGCTTCACCGGGGTGCCGCTGGCCAGGCCGCGCATCGTGCCGAGGCTCGCGCCCGCCGACGAGACCGACAGCGACCCCTGCGACGCCGCGCCCGACGAATACGACGTGGCGCTCGGCATCGCCCGCGCGCAGCAGGCGCGGGAGATCGAGGTCCGCCGCGTCGTCCGCGCCTGGGCCGGGCTGCGCAGCGTCACGCCGGACCGCGGGCTCGCGATCGGGCAGGGGCGTTTGCCGGGCTTGTTCTGGATGGCGGGGCAGGGGGGCTACGGCATCCAGACCTCGCCCGCCGCCGGGCGGCTGCTGGTGGCGCTGGTGCTGAAGGAGGCGCCGGAGGAGGCGCCGCTGCCGGTGCTGGGGCGGCTCGATCCCCGGAGCTTCCCGGCATGACGCCGCCCACCCCGGAGGATGTCCGCGCCGCCGCCGCCCGCCTCTCGGGCCGCATCCGCCGCACGCAGCTGCTGACGCATCCGCTGCTCGATCAGGCCGCCGGCTGCCGCGTGCTGGTGAAGCCGGAGCCGCTTCAGATCACCGGGTCCTTCAAGCTGCGCGGCGCGCTGAACGCGGTGCTGCGCCTGGATGCGGCGCAGCGCGCGCGGGGCGCCGTCAGCCACTCCTCCGGCAACCACGGCCAGGCGCTGGCGGCGGCGGCGGCGATGGTCGGCGCACGCGCGCTGATCGCCATGCCCGCCGACGCGCCGGCCATCAAGCGCCAGGCGACGGAACGCTGGGGTGCGGCGATCCTGCCCTTCGACCGCGCGACGACCGACCGCGAGACCCTCGGCCCCCGGCTCGCCGCCGAGCGCGGCGCCGTGCTGATCCCGCCCTACGACCACCCGGACGTGATCGCGGGCCAAGGCACCGCCGCGCTGGAACTGCTCGAGGATGCGGGCGGCGAGGTCGGCGTGCTCGCCGCCTGCACCGGCGGCGGGGGGCTGGTCGCGGGCACGGCGCTGGCGGTGGCGGCCTTCGGCTCGCCCGCGCGGGTCTTCGCGGTGGAGCCGGAGGGCTGGGACGACACGGCGCGCAGCCTGGCCGCCGGGACGCGGGTCGCGAATGACGGCAAGGGCGAGGGCTTCTGCGATTCGCTGCTGTCCATGCGCCCGGGCGAACTGACCTTCCCGATCAACCGGGCGCGGCTGGCCGGCGCGGCGGTGGTGACGCGCGCCGAGGTAGAAGCCGCGATGCGCTTCGCCTTCCTGCACCTGAAGATCGTGGCCGAACCGGGCGGCGCGGTGGCGCTGGCGGCGCTTCTGGCCGGGAAACTGCCGCGGCCGGAGCGCGGGGCGGTGGGGGTGATCCTGTCGGGCGGCAATGCCGATCCGGCGCTGTTCGCCGAGGTGCTGCGGCGGGGCTAGCCCACCAGCACGCCGGCCGAATCCACCACCGCCTTCTCCGCGAACAGCGCGGCGTCCAGCCGCCGGAACATCCGGTGCGCGACGAGGAACACGACGATATCCGCCGCCTCTCGCGCCGCCGCTTCCTCGGCCAGCCGCACGCCTTGCAGCGCCGCCAGCTGCGCGGGCAGGGCGGAGAGATACGGCTCCACCACCAGAACCTCGGCGCCCGTCGCCCGCGCCACGCGCGCCACCACCTCGACGGCCGGGCTCTCGCGCAGATCGTCCACGTCCGGCTTGTAGGCGAGGCCGTAGCAGGCGATGCGCGGCGCGCGGAACCGTGCCGCCAGCGCCGTCACGCGCGCGGCCACGCGCGCCGGCTTGCCGTCGTTCACCGCCCGCGCGGCGTGGATCAGCGGCGTGTCGCCGGGCGCGGCCTCGGCCAGGAACCAAGGGTCCACCGCGATGCAATGGCCACCGACCCCGGGCCCGGGGCGCAGGATGGCGACGCGCGGATGCCTGTTGGCGAGCGCGATCGCGCGCCACACATCCACGCCGGCGCGTTCGGCGATGACGGACAACTCGTTGGCAAACGCGATGTTCACGTCGCGACAGGCGTTCTCCGCCAGCTTGGCGAACTCGGCGGTGCGCGCGTCGGTGCGGTGGATGGCGCCGGTGACGAAGCCTTCGTAGAGCGCCGCCGCCGCCTCCGCGCAGTCCTCGGACACGCCGCCGACGATGCGGTCGTTCGTCGCCAACTCGCGCAGCATCGCGCCGGGCAGCACGCGCTCCGGGCAATGGGCGATGCGCAGGCTCCCGCGCGGCGAGGGCACGCCGCGCTTCGGCAGCAGAAGGTCCGGCCGCGCCGCGCCGATGCGCGCGGCGAGGCGCTCCGTCGCGCCGACCGGCACGGTGGATTCCACCACCACCAGATCGGCGGGCTTCAGCAGCGGGATCAGGGAGTCGACGGCGGCATCCAGGAAGGAGAGGTCGGCGCGCTTCTCCGGCGTGATCGGCGTCGGCACCGCCAGCAGATGGGCATCCGCCGCGCGCGGCGTGGTGGCGGCGCAGAGCCGCCCCGTCTGCACCGCCGCCGCCAACAGCATGTCGAGGTCCGGCTCCGCGAAATGCGGCGTCGCCGCGTTCACCGCGGCCACCACCGCCGGGTTGACGTCGCAGCCCAGCACCTCATGCCCGCGCGCGGCGAGCATCGCCGCCGTCGGAAGCCCGACATAGCCGAGGCCGATCACCGAGACGCGCATCCGCACCCCCTCCGTCGCGGCGATCATGGCCGCGCCGCGCCGCCGCGTCACCCGCCGAGCAAGGCGTCGGCGATGCGCTCCGCCGCGCGCCCGTCGCCATAGGGGAAGCGCGGCTCTGCCATCGCCGCGCGGCGCGGCGCGTCGTCCAGCAGCGCGTTCGCCAACGCGACGACCCGCGCCGGATCGGTCCCCGCCACCAGCGCCGAACCGGCCGCCACTGCTTCCGGCCGCTCCGTCACCTCGCGCAGCACGAGGGTCGGCAGGCCGAGCGCCGGCGCCTCCTCCTGCAGGCCGCCGCTGTCGGTCAGCAGCAGCGACGCCTCGGCCAGCAGCCGCACCATGCGCGGGTAGGGGAGCGCGTCGAGCAGCGCGACCCGCGGCAGCCCCGAGAGCCGCGCGCGCAGCGGCCCGGCGGCGGCCGGGTTGGAATGCAGCGGCAGCGCCAGCACGACGTCGGGGCGCGACGCGACGGCGGCCAGCGCCTGCGCCAGCCCGTCCATCACCGGGCCGAAGGACTCGCGCCGATGCAGCGTCGCCACCACCAGCCGCGCGCCGGGCGGCACCTGCACCGGCGGCGCATCGCCGGCGACCCGCGCGCGCATCGCCAGCAGCGCATCCACGCCGGTGTTGCCGGTGACGAGCACGCGGGCGCCGCGCGACGCCTCGGCGGAGAGATTCGCCGCCGCCTCGGCGGTCGGCGCGAACAGCCAGCGTGACACGCCATCCACCGCGACGCGGTAGCCCTCCTCGGGGAACGGGTTGTCCAGATCGCGCGAGCGCAGCCCGGCCTCGACATGCGCCACCGGCACGCGCGCGTGGAAGGCCGCGAAGGCGGCGGCGAAGCAGGAGGCCGTGTCGCCCTGCACCACCACCGCATCCGGCCGCGCCGCCTCGATCGCCGCCGCCACGCCGCGCAGCATGGCGGCGACGCTCTCGCTCAGGCCCTGCGCGGCCGGCGCCTCCAGCGCGACATCCGCCGCGAGGCCGAAGGCCGCCAGCGCGTCCGCCGCCATCCCGCTCTGCTGCCCCGTCGTCGCCACCCGCACCTCGGCGCCGCGCGCGGAGAGCGCCAGCACCACGGGCGCGAGCTTGATCGCCTCCGGCCGCGTGCCGAGCGCGACCAGGAGCCGCACGGTCAGGCGATCAGCCCGGAGGTCGGGCTCGACGGATCGGCGCGGTAGTCCTTCGCCATGCGCCCGGCCAGGAACGCGTCCCGCCCCGCGCGGACCGCGTGCCGCATCGCGCGCGCCATCCGCACCGGGTCCTTCGCATGGGCGATCGCGCTGTTCAGCAGCACCGCGTCGCAGCCGAGCTCCATCGCCAGCGCGGCGTCGGACGCGGTGCCGATGCCCGCGTCCACCAGCACCGGCACCTTGGCCTGCTGCTTGATGGCGCGGATCATGTAGGGGTTGACCACGCCCATGCCGGAGCCGATCGGCGCGCCGAGCGGCATGATCGCGACACAGCCCATCTCCTCCAGCCGCTTCGCCGCCACCGGGTCGTCGGCGCAGTAGACCATCACCTCGAAGCCGTCGCGGATCAGCGCCTCGGCGGCCTCGAAGGTCGCGCGCATGTCGGGGTAGAGGAAGGGCGGGGGGCCCAGCACCTCCAGCTTCACGAGGTTCCAGCCGCCCGCCTCGCGCGCCAGCCGCAGGGTGCGCACCGCCTCGTCCGCCGTGTGGCAGCCGGCGGTGTTCGGCAGGTAGGTGTAGCGGCCAGGCGGCACATAGTCCTGCAGCATCGGCGCCTTGGGGTCGGACAGGTTCACCCGCCTGACAGCGACCGTCACCATCTCGGCGCCGGACGCCTCGATCGCCGCCGCCGTCGTCGGCAGGTCCACGAAGCGCCCGGTGCCGACGATGAGGCGCGAGCGGAAGCGCCGCCCCGCGACCTCCCAGGTGTCGTCCTGCACGCCCGCGTCCATGTCAGCCGCCCCCGATGAAATGGACGATCTCGATCGCGTCGCCCTCCGCCAGCGGCGTCACCGCATAGGCCGAGCGCGGCACGATCTCCCGGTTGCGCTCCACCGCGACCTTCCGCGCGTCGAGCCCGATCAGCGCCAGCAGGTCGGCCACGCTGGCGCCCGCCGGCACGCCGCGCGCCTCGCCGTTCACCTGCACCGAAAGCGTCGCCGCGATCCCATCCATGCCGCGCAACATGGCCAGGGCGCCGCGCCGCGGCAAGCGCCCCGGCCGGCATGGCGGCCCCGCCTTCCTTGCCCGCCTCGCCCCCCCATGCTAGGCGGGCCGCCCGCCCGGACCCCCCCGGCCGCGACTCGATCCACCCCAGGCGAACCCGTGACCCTGCCGCTGATCGCCGTGCTGAACGGACCGAACCTGAACATGCTGGGCCTGCGCGAGCCCGGCATCTACGGCGCGGCGACCCTCGACGACATCGAGGCGCTCTGCGCCGAGACGGCGGAGGAGCTGAACCTCGCCATCGACTTCCGCCAGACCAACGCGGAGGCAGAGCTGATCTCCTGGGTGCAGGAGTGCCACGGGCGCGCGGCGGGGATCGTGATCAACCCCGCGGGCTACTCCCACACCTCGGTCGCGCTCATGGACGCGCTTTCCGCCGTCGCGCTGCCGACCGTCGAGGTGCATCTCTCCAACATCCACCGGCGCGAGGCCTTCCGCCACCACTCCTACGTCTCGCGGGTGGCGAGCGGGGTGATTTGCGGCCTCGGCCCACACGGCTACGCCCTGGCGCTCCGCGCCATCGCCGGCCTGATCGCAGCGGACGACAGCGCATGACCCCCATCAAGTTCGACCCGGAGGCGATTCGCGAACTCGCCAGGATCCTCCGCGAGACCGACCTGACCGAGATCGAACTGGTCGAGAAGGACAGCCGCGTCCGCGTCGCGCGCGTGATGCCTGCGCCCGCCGCCGTGACCGTCGCCGCTCCCGCGCCGGCCGCCGCCGCGCCCGCCCCCGCCGCCGCGCCCGCCGCCCCGACGCCCGCGCCGTCGGATGCGGACGCGACGCATCCCGGCATGGTGCCCTCCCCCATGGTCGGCGTCGCCTATCTCTCGCCCGAGCCGGGCGCGCCGCCTTACGTGACGGTCGGCGCGCGCGTCGCCCAGGGCCAGACGCTGCTGCTGATCGAGGCGATGAAGACCTTCAACCAGATCAAGGCGCCGCGCGCCGGCACGGTGACGAAGATCCTGGTCGAGAGCGGCGCGCCCGTCGAATACGGCGAGCCGCTGCTCATCATCGAGTGAGCGGCCCGCACGTGGTCCAGAAGGTCCTGATCGCCAATCGCGGCGAGATCGCGCTCCGCGTGCTGCGCGCCTGCCGCGAGATGGGCATCCGCACCGTCGCCGTGCACTCGACGGCCGACGCCACCGCGATGCATGTCCGCCTGGCCGACGAGAGCGTCTGCATCGGCCCCGCGCCCGCGCGCGAATCCTACCTCAACATGCCGGCGATCCTGTCGGCTGCCGCCATCACCGGCGCGGAGGCCATCCACCCCGGCTACGGCTTCCTCTCCGAGAACGCCGACTTCGCCGAGATGGTGGAGGCGCATGGCCTGATCTTCATCGGCCCCAGGCCCGAGCACATCCGCATGATGGGCGACAAGATCGCCGCCAAGGACGCGATGCGGCGGCTCGGCGTGCCGCTCGTCCCCGGTTCCCCCGGCGCGCTCTCCACCTTCGAGGAGGCGCGCGCCGTCGCCGAGCAGGTGAAATACCCCGTGCTGATCAAGGCGGCCGCCGGCGGCGGCGGGCGCGGCATGAAGGTGGCCCGCACCGCGGCCGAGCTCGAGGACGCCTGGCGCATCGCGCGGACCGAGGCGAAGGCGGCCTTCGGCAACGACGAGGTGTATCTCGAGAAATATCTCGACCGCCCGCGCCACATCGAGCTGCAGGTGCTGGCCGACACCCACGGCAATGTCGTGCATTTCGGCGAGCGCGACTGCTCGCTACAACGCCGCCACCAGAAACTGGTCGAGGAGGCGGGATCGCCCGTGCTGACGGCGGCCGAGCGGGACGCGCTCGGCGCGCAGGTCACGTCGGGCTTGCGGCAGCTCGGCTACCGCAACGCCGGCACGCTCGAATTCCTCTGGCAGGACGGCCAGTTCGCCTTCATCGAGATGAACACCCGCCTGCAGGTCGAGCATCCCGTCACCGAGATGGTCTGCGGCGTGGACTTGGTGAAGGAGCAGATCCGCATCGCCGCCGGCGAGCCGCTCGGCTACGAGCAGAAGGACATCGCCTTCCGCGGCCACGCGATCGAATGCCGCATCACGGCGGAAGATCCGGACAGCTTCGCGCCCAACCCCGGCCGCGTCACCACCTTCCACGCCCCGGGCGGCCTCGGCGTGCGGGTGGATAGCGCGCTCTACTCCGGCTACGCCGTGCCGCCCAACTACGACAGCCTGATCGCCAAGCTGATCACCCACGGCTCCACGCGCCGCGAGGCCATCGCGCGGATGCGCCGCGCGCTGGAGGAACTCGTGGTGGACGGCATCCGCACCACGGCGCCCTTGCACAAGCGCATCATGGACGATCCGGAGTTCCAGGCCGGCGACTACACCATCCACTGGCTGGAACGCTTTGTCGCCCGCAGCGCGGCGGGGGACTGACGCGGCGCCCCGCCGCCGCATGGCGGCCGGCCGCCGGTCGGCGCTACACTGCCGCGCGTGAGCCGACGCGCCGCCGCCATCACCCCCGACCTGTTGCTTCGCGCCTACCGCGCGGGGCTGTTCCCGATGGCCGAGGCGCGCGACTCGACGCGAATCTTCTGGCTCGATCCGGAATGGCGTGGCGTGCTGCCGCTCGATCGCTTCCACCTCGGCAAGCGCCTTGCCCGAACCCTCCGCACCATGCCCTTCCACGTCACCGCCGACCGCGATTTCGCCGGCGTCATCGCCGGCTGCGCCGAACCCGCGCCGGGCCGCGAGGACACCTGGATCAACCCCGAGATCGAAGCGCTGTTCACCGCGCTGCATCGCGCCGGCCACGCCCATTCCATCGAGGTCTGGCAGCGCGGCGCGCTGGTCGGCGGCCTCTACGGCGTGCGCATCGCCGGCGCCTTCTTCGGCGAGAGCATGTTCAGCCGCGCCACCGACGCCTCCAAGATCGCCCTCGTCCATCTCGTCGCGCGGCTCAGGCTCGGCGGCTTCCGGCTGCTCGACACGCAGTTCATCACCGCCCATCTCGCCCGCTTCGGCGCCGTCGAGATCCCGCGCGCCGAGTATCGCCGCCGCCTCGCCGACGCGCTCGACGCGCCGGCCGAATGGCTGCCTTCGCCCGATCCGGCGGCGCTCAGCGCGGAGATCGCGTCGCTTCGCGCCTGAGCAGAGCGAGGTCCGCCAGGAACCGCTCCGCCCAGCCCGAGGCCGTCACCGCATGCAGGTGGTCCATCATCGCCGCATGCCGCGCGCGGCGCTCGTCCAGCGGCATCGCCAGCGCGTCGCGCAGCGCCTCCGCCATCGCATCGGCGTCCAGCGGGTTCACCAGAATCGCGCCGCTCATCGCCTCGGCCGCGCCCGCGAAGGGCGAGAGCACCAGCACGCCCGGGTCGTCCGCGTCCTGCGCGGCCACGTATTCCTTCGCCACCAGGTTCATGCCGTCGCTGAGCGGCGTCACGAGCCCGACGCGGGCGAGGCGGAAGAACCCCGCCAGGGTATCGCGCGCGATGGAGCGCGCGACGTAGCGCACCGGCGTCCAGTCGAACTCGGCGAAGTCGCCGTTGATGCGCCCGGCCAGGCTGTCGAGCTCGCGGCGCAGGTCGCGGTAGCTCTCCACCTCGCCCCGGCTGCGCGCGGCCACCTGCAGGAAGGTCACGCGGTCTCGGTGTTCGGGGAAGCGGCGCAGCAGTTCCGCGAAGCCCTTCATGCGTTCCGGCAGGCCCTTGGTGTAGTCAAGCCGCTCCGCGCCGATCACCAGCGCCCGCCCGCCGAGGCTCGCGGCCAGCCGCTGCGCCTCCTCGCGCTTCGCCGCGCGCGCGGCCAGCCGCGCGAAGCCTGCGGTGTCGATGCCGACCGGATGCACGGCGATGCGCACGCGACGGCCGCCGGCCTTCGCCACGCCATCGGCGCCGACCGGGAGGCCAAGCCCCTGCCGCAGGCAGTCCTTCAGCCCTTCCGCATCGCGCGCCGTCTGCACGCCGATCAGGTCATGCGCCAGCAACGCCCGCAGCAGCCCGGCGGCACCTGGCAGCGCGCCGAACACCGCCCAGGGCGGGAAGGGGATATGCAGGAAGAAGCCGATGCGCTGCCGGCAGCCGCGCGCGCGCAGCTCCTCGGCCAGCGGGATCAGCTGATAGTCGTGGATCCACACCATGTCATCCGCGCCGAGCAGCGGCGCCAGCGCGTCGGCGTAGCGGCGGTTCACCGCACGATACATCTCGGCCTCCGCCCGGTCGTAGCGCACGAGGCCGAGGCGGAAATGGAACAGCGGCCACAGCGTCGCGTTGGCGAAGCCGGCGTAGAAGCCGCGCAGCTCCGCCGGCGAGAGGTCGAGCAGCGCATACTCGACCCCGCCCGCGCGCCGGAACCGCGCCGCGGCGTCGGGGGCCGGCTGCGTCTCGCCGCTCCAGCCGAACCACAGGCCGCGCGTCGCCGCCATCACGTCGCGCAGCGCGACGGCGAGCCCGCCCGCGCTCGGCTCGCCGCGCTTCGGCACCGCGACGCGGTTGGAGACGACGACAAGCCGCCCCGCCGCCCGCTGCGCGCCGCCGCCGCCGCCATCGCCCGCGCGGGGCAGCATCGCCGTCACGCGAACACCCGTTCGAGCCAGCGGCGCACCCGCGCCGTCTCGCCGCCGAACGCCTCCGGCACGCGGAACCCGACACCGCCGAGCGAGACAGCGGCGGCGATCCCGTCCTCGTCCGTCACGTCATCGCCGAGGAACACCGGCACCCGCCCGGCGAAGGGGGCGGTCTGCATCAGTCGCTGCACCGCGCCGCCCTTGTCGGCGCCGACGGGCCGTAGCTCCACCGCCGCATGGGCGGGCACCACGCGGAAGCGGTCCAGCGCGCGGGCGGCGAGCGACGCGACCAGCACGGCGGCCGCTTTGGCGGCGGCGGGGTTCTGCCGCAGATGGAGGACGAAGCCGTGCCGCTTCTGCTCGGCGATCACGCCGGGCCAGGCGGCGGCGAAGCGCGCGGCCTCCTCCCGCCAGGCCGGCTCCGGCTCGGGCAGGGGCAGCGCCGGCAGCCCGGGCGCCTCGATCACCGCGCCATGCTCGGCGGCCAGCACCACGGCGGCGCCATCCAGCAGCGGCCGCGCGCTGTCCGCGCCCCGCCCGGTGACGATGGCGACGGCCCCTGTCAGACGCTCCGCCAGCCTGTCCAGCAGCCGCCCGAACCCCTCCGGCACCCGGACGAGATCGGGCCGTGGCGCGATGTCCAGCAAGGTTCCGTCGAGGTCGAGGAACAGGGCGGCCGGTCCCCGCGGCGGGGGCGGCCCGATGTCGCCTGCATCCGTCATGGGCGCTGGCCTAGACCGCCAGACGCCGGAAGGCAAGGAAAACCTTGCTGCGGCGCACAATGCCGTGCGGCTCTTGGCGATGACTGGCTGTCTTGATCGCGCGAAGTAACCGGGACTTGTGATTACCGGCAGGTCAAGACGCGAAGATCATACACTGGATGTTCGAGCATGTTCACCGCCGGGGCGGCGGCGAACATCCAGCCCTGGAACACCGGCGGCGCGCCGGCGCCCGCGCGCTCGTCCCGCACCTCGATCCAGGCGGCGGCGTCCGGCACCTCCTCGCGCGGGCGGACATGGCAGGCGCGCACGGTGATCGAGAGCGTCCCGAAGCGCACCGCCTGGCCGACCGGCGCCGGGAACACCGAGACACGTGCCGACACCTTGTCGAGCGCCTGCAGCTCGGCGACCGGCCGCCGCTCCCACGCGCCCTGGGCCAGCGCGAGCCCCGGCAGCAGCGCCAGCGCCGGCAGCCAGCGCCTCACCGCCGCACCTTCGGCGAGGGCAGGGCGGCCACGAGGTCGGTCAGGATCTTCCGCATCGCCGCCTCGTCCACGCCCATCAGCACCGCGTCCTCGAACACGTCGCGCAGCGTCTGCGCGGCCTCGGCGTGGTTCTCCGCGAGCATCCTGAGCTTCTCGCGGCAGGACACCGGCGCGCCGTCGGCGCCGGGCCAGACCGCCGGCGGGTCGAGGCTCATGGGGTCGCGCCCCCCGGGCGCGCTCATGGGGTCG
>Ga0272446_1003679_pt1 | contig 19036 bp, 12 predicted proteins | sample YNPCB0061_FD_194587 | JGI IMG/M metagenome (GOLD analysis project Ga0272446, IMG submission 194587) | Hot spring microbial mat communities from Yellowstone National Park, WY, United States - YNP-CB-006-1 | ecosystem: Environmental > Aquatic > Thermal springs > Hot (42-90C) > Sediment | place... | reverse complement strand
TCTGGGCTGGCTGGAACTTAAGGGTGAACTCAATCAGTTGTCTCCCGCCACCTTTGTTCAGGGTCTGCCCTATGCCCTTGCCCTGGCTATCATTCTGGGCACCCATGAACTGGCCCATTACCTGGCGGCCCGCCGCTATCAAATGCGGGCTACCCTGCCTTACTTCATTCCGGTCTTGCCCTTACCCATCTTTCCCTTTGGCACCTTTGGCGCCTTTATTCAGATCCGATCGCCCATGCCCCATCGCCGGGCCTTGTTTGATGTGGGTATTGCCGGACCGATTGCCGGTTTTATTGCAGCTCTGCCCTTGCTCCTCTGGGGGCTGGCCCACTCCCAGGTGGTGCCCTTACCAGCCAAGCCAGAGATCCTCAACTTTCAGGCGCTAAATCCCAATTTTTCCCTGCTGCTGGCCCTGCTGAGCAAACTAGTTCTGGGGAACGCCTTAACCCCGGAAACCGGCATCAATCTACACCCAGTGGCCGTTGCCGCCTGTCTGGGAATCGTGGTGACCGCCTTTAATCTAATGCCAGTCGGCCAATTGGATGGCGGCCACATTGTCCATGCCATGTTTGGCCAACGAACTGGCGCCGCGATCGGTCAGATTGCCCGCCTGTTAATGCTGCTCCTTTCCCTGGTGCAACCCTATCTGATTGTGTGGGCCATTTTCCTGTTCGTGATTTCTGCCAGCGATGAACCCGCCCTCAATGATGTCACCGAGTTGGACAACCAGCGAGATTTTTGGGGACTGGTTTCCCTAGGCCTGTTACTGCTGATTATCCTGCCAACTCCCACGTCTCTGGCCCGCCTGCTCAATGTCTGACCTAAGTTTTGACCCCAGCAGTTCTACCAATGGCCTTCATCAGCCAATCGGCCCGCCCGCCAAACTGGACTCGATCAACTTGACTGAATAAATCTGATCCGAAAATAGGGATTAGTGGTTAGCTGTTAGTAAGCAATCAGAACAACGCTCAATCAGTTCACAACTGATGGCTGTATGCGGAGAACGCCCCAGGAGTTTAGCTGATAGCTAATAGCCGATAGCCCCATACCCAACCCACTCATCGCTCAAACCAACCGGGAGACATTGCCCATGAGCCATGAAGTCAGCCAATGGTTAGCCGAAATTCAAACGCTTCGGCAGCAATTGGTCCAAGCTCAGGAAGAACGGGAAGCCGCCTTTGCCAGTGCGGCCAATTGGCAACGACTGTATGAAACGGAAGCCCAACAACGGCGCACAGATGCCAGACTGAGTCGCCAGACCATTGAAGAATTGAAGCTGGAGATTCAACAGCTTCAGGGATATTCTTTCGACAATCATGACCCTGCTTCCTATCAAGTAGCCGTCGAGTCAACCGTTGCCAGTTTGCATACGGTGGAAGAACTGCGAGAAAAGCTGGTGGAGGTTTTGTTAGAGTGCGATCGCCTGCAACAGGCCCTTAAAACAGAGCAGGACAACCACATCCAAACCCGGAAAAGCCTGACAACGGCCCTGGGTGACGCGATCGGTATGCTTTCTAAAGAAAAGGCCAATCAGACAGCCATGTCTGAAGATATGGTTTGATTCCGGTCGCCCGAATCCGCCCACCATGCAACTGTTCAGCTTCCTGTCCGCCTTTCGCAGCTTACTCAAGCCAAAGCCGCTGGCCATTTTTGAGGCAGTGGTCATCGGGTTAGTCGCAGCCCTGGCGGCTGTTTTGTTGAAACAGGGTGTGCATTTGCTGGGCGGCTGGCGTGTCAAGGAGTCCTTCCTCTTACCAGCCTGGTTTGTATTACCAGCGGTGGGATTGTTGGGTGGTTCGCTGGCTGGCCTGCTGGTGGAACGAGCCGCTCCAGAAGCCGTCGGCAGTGGCGTACCGCAGGTGAAAGCAGCCCTAGCCTATGCGCCAATTCCCCTGGATCTGCGGGTGGCGGTGGTCAAATTAATCAGTACCATACTGACCCTCAGTTCCGGGATCGTTCTGGGTCGGCAGGGGCCCACCGTGCAAATTGGGGCGGCTTTAGCAGCCCAACTGAGCCGCTGGGTGCCCGCTTCTCCAGATCACCAGCGGCAATTGATTGCCGCTGGTGCCGCCGCCGGCTTGGCCGCCGGTTTTGACGCGCCGATCGCGGGTGTGATGTTTGTAATTGAGGAGTTGCTGCAAGACCTCTCCAGCTTGACCCTGGGAACTGCCATTCTGGCCTCGTTTACGGGTGGGGTGATCTCCCGCGTTCTGGCCGGTCCCAACCTGAAGTTTGGGGTCAACTCCCTGGCCTATTTCCAGAGCTTTTCCCTGGCCCAGATCCCCTTTTTCTTACTCCTGGGCATCCTGGCCGGTGGCCTCGCGGCCTTGTTCAATCGAGGCATTCTCACCACTTTGCAGATCAGTCGTCGCCATTTGCGTCTAGGGCTGCCAGTCAAGATCGGACTGGCCGGCCTCCTGTCCGGCTTGGCAGCGGCACTGATGCCCTTCACCTTTCGGGACACCTCGCTGGTGCAGGTCTTTCTCACCACCGGAGAAGCAGGCTGGCAGATCACCGTGAGGATGTTTGTTTTTCAGTTTGTCCTGACCTTAGTGGCCTGTGCCGCCGAAGCACCGGGGGGACTATTCATTCCCAGTTTGATTTTGGGCTCAGCCCTGGGCCATCTGGTTGGCATGGTCGAACAGCCCCTGATGGGCGGCGATCCGGTTCTGTTCGCCCTTACCGGCATGGGCGCTTTTTTTGGCGCCGTTGCTAAGGTGCCGGTGACAGCGATCGTCATCGTGTTCGAGATGACCACCAATTTCAACCTGGTGTTGCCCCTGATGATTGCTTCAGTCACCGCCTACCTGGTGGCTGAACGTCTAGCCCCCGGTTCGCTTTATACCCATCTGCTGGAATTGAAAGGCATCCGATTGCAAACCGAGGAAGTGAATGACGGTCTCTGGACCCGTCTGACCGCTGCCGACGTGATGCAACAAAAGGTGGAGACCCTGCACAGCCAGATGTCTGTAGATGCTGTGATACAGGCGTTTGCCCGATCGCACCATCGAGGCTTTCCGGTAGTGGACGAAGGCAACCTGGTAGGGATTGTGACCCAAACCGATCTGGACAAGATCAGCCAGCGCAAACTACCGGGCACGGTGCCGTTACAGGAGATCATGACGCCTCGTCCGATGACGGTCCGCCCAGAGGATACCCTCAGCCAGGTGCTGTATCTGCTGACCCATTACAAGCTGTCTCGCCTGCCGGTGGTGGATCGCCGCAAAGTCGTAGGCATTATCACCCGCAGTGACATTCTTCGGGTGGAGTCCGATCAATTGCAGGCTACATCCGAACCCCTGGGTCCCAAGCCCACCCCGTCCTATTTGGTTTACCAAACCCGATCGCCCGCCACTGGCAAAGGTCGAATTTTGTTGCCCCTCAGTAATCCCCAGACAGCCCACGGGTTGCTGAAGCTGGCCTTGGCGATCGCCCAGGAACGGCAATATGAGTTGATCTGTCTGCAAGTCATCACCGTTCCTCGCCATGGCGCCCCGGACGAAACGCCGGTCAAAACAGCCAAAAGCCGCCGGTTGCTGCGCCAGCTTGCCCACCAAGGAGAAGCCTGGCAGGTCCCCATTCATACCCAGATTCGGGTCGCCCACACCGTTGCCCAGGCGATTTTGGAAACGATTCAAGAAAACCATGTGGACTTGCTGTTGATGGGTTGGAAAGGCAGCACCTCTACCCCTGGCCGGATCTTTGGCGATGTGGTGGATACAGCCATTCGACAGGCCCACTGTGATGTCTTGCTGGTCAAAATGGGAGAAGACTTTTTCCCGGCTGCCGCGCCGACGGAAACCGACCTGCAACCAGTACAGAGTTTGCTGAAATTGATGCAGTTGAACCGCTGGCTGGTGCCCATTGCTGGCGGGCCCAATTCCCAATACGCCATCCAACTATTACCGGCGCTGGTCTCTCTCAGCCAGCACCCAGAAATTCGCCTCTGCCAGATTTTTCACCCGGCCGATCAGCATCACGACACCCAACTGCTGGAGGAAGATGCGGAGTATCTGCGGCACCACCTACAAACTCCCGTCATCACCCTGCCGGTCTGTGCCCGTTCCGTATCAGATGCCGTGATTGACATGGCCCAAAAAGACCAGTGCGACGTCATTGTGTTGGGAGCAACCCGGGAAGGGTTGTTGCAGCAGGCCATTCACGGCAATATTCCTGAAGCGATCGCCCGACAATGTGACTGCACCGTAATCCTCGTCCGTAAGGCGATCGCCTGACCGAATCTGCCCCAATGCCCTTAACCCCAATAAAATACGATCCAATCATTGCCCCACGGCTTTTACCGCTCTGCCCTCAAGACTTGTTCAGCCGATAGACATAGTCCAGGGAACGTGGGCGACACGATTGCTTCATTACTGGCGGTGTCTTGATAGCGACCATCCACCAGCCTGCAGACCGTCAACTGGTTTACTGGGCGTTTTCCACCTGTGACTTAATGGTTTGCCAAACCGACAGCACACCCTCTAACCATCCTTGGGCAAACACCACCCGGCTTTGTGGATCAACTTCCAGCAGGTAAGCAAAATCAGGGTCATGCATCCGTGCATCCTGGGGATAGTCCTTCAGGTCTAAATAGCTCCACAGATATTCCAACACGTCCTCATCGAGGGAATTGCTTAAAGGTGCAACCCGTTCAAAGTGACGAAACTCTTTGTAGGACAACTTTGAACTGGAGCGAATGCCCAATTCAAACCCCTCCTGGCGCACGGTGTTGAGTAAAACTTTCTTTTCTGCTTGTAAGCGATCGACCAAATTGTCTTGCTCAACAACCTGGAGTTTCAGTTCTTCACATGTAATAGCCATCTCTAATGCCTCCTGGCAAATTGCGGAAATGTTGAAGTGATGTTTGACGGGTTGAAGCCGCTGAAATAGTGCATCAGGAACAGCAACAGTGACTCGCTGACTCACAACTCCCTCCCGAAAACTGTCTACTCTTATACAATACCCAATCTGATTGCATAATCCCCAACAGCGACACAATTTGTTGCATAAAATACAAATTTATCGTCTTAAGTATGTAATAGCTCGACGGAGAAAAAATCACTATTTATCTGAAATGCCTGTAAAGAAAGGCATTTAGCTGAAATAATCAGTCGGCCTACATCGAGGCGTTATGCAATTCTAGATTTGCGCTGCGCAGGGGCGCCCGATCTGATACCTGTTGGTTTCGATGCAGCAGAAGGAATAGCCGTCGAGTTGGCTTTCGTAGACTGTCTAGCACTGACCGGAACGGAACTCAGTGAATGATCTTTGTTTTTCTTTACATCGCTATATCTGCATAAAGTTACAAAACGAACAGTTGACTTTGTTTTTTTAGGAGTTAATAGCTTTATCCTTACTTCCCTTCCCATGTCTGAACTCACTTCTGCCGACTACTCCCTCCTTGCCTGGTTACAGCAATCTGGCGTCTCAGCCCAGGCGCTGTCTATCCACTTCCAGCGGGGTGGGTTAATGGTTCAGTGTCAAACCCTGGAGGACGCAACCAAACTGTGGGAGACACGCTCCACCCTGCAAATGCCTGGAATGGAGGTGTGCTTTCGGGTGAATGGCGTCTTTTATGTGGCGGCGGCCATCAACTAATAGGTTAGCCAGAATAACGGCGTTTTCCTGATTCAACTGCGCTATTTCCGTCTGGCGCCAGTCGATTTATCCACTGGTCTGTCTATTCAATGTTGTATTCATGCATCGTGCTCTGGTGGTCTGTCAAGACTGTTGCAGACTACTAGAAAATAGACAGACATAGGGCAGACAGGGGTTAAGCCAGGGGTGAGACTTCGAAGACGTGGTAGCCCCAGGGAGGTAAGTCGAAGTAGAGGCCAATCCCTAGGGAATTGCCAGGTCGTTCGTAGCGGGTGTCGCTCATCCAGTCCTTGAGCAAAAGGGTTTTCCCGGTAATGCCATGAAACGGCGCTTTGACGTAACACTGGCTCTGATTCGAGGCGTAGTTGACAATCACCAGGAGTCGCGCTGCTTCTGCTCCTTGCCAGCTAAAGGCGATGAAGCAGTCGTAGGTCCAGTTGCCATCCCAGGCGGGGGAACAGTCCAACAATTGCCAGGTTCCTTCCCGTAGGACGGGTAGCCGCAGACAGGTCAGGAGTTGTTGATAAAAGGCTGCCAGATCGTTGTCGGTGGGTTCGGCTGGCCCCCGTTGTAAATGGACGGAGATCTTTTGCTGATAGCCCTCCAACTGCCCCTGGTGGAAAAAGCGCAGACCGGGACAGAGAAAGGTCAGGATGGCTGCTGCCTGATGCACATCGGGGGGAAATGTGGCCGCAGCCCTCGGTTCGTCATGGTTTTCCAGGAAGCGGACCGATCGCTGCTGATAGGCCAGATCGGCCCAGAAGTGTTGCCGAACCAGATGGGCGTCCCGTTCCCGCAGGCGATCGTACAGTCGCTTGTCGTAGGTGTAATCAAAGCCCTGCTGCTGTAATGTCCATTCCAGATCCCAATAGACTTCGGCCATGAAGACAAAGCCAGGATGCTGTTGCCGTACCGTTTGGGTGGCCTGGGGCCAGAAGGGTTCAATCTGGATGCCCCAGGTGCGTTCAAACACCTCTGGCAAAATCAGCATGGCCATGTCGCAGCGCACCCCGTCACACAGACGGGCAATCTGCAACAATTCCTGGGTCTGGGCGGCCTGCAGGTTGGGGTTGCCGTAGTTGAGTTGCAGGGTGTCGGGCCAGCCAGCAAAGTAGGGGTCGCGGCCATAGGCAAATACCTGATCGCCGGCTGGCAAGGATTGGACGCAATAGTTCTGGGGTTGTTGCCCCAATAGTTCCGTCGTGCCCTGAACATAAAAGTCTGGGTGGGCTTGTATCCAGGGATGATCGGGGGCGGTATGGTTGGGTACAAAGTCCAACATCAGTTTTAGGCCCCGCCGATGCAGGCGATCGCGCAACCGCTCCATAGCCGCATCGCCTCCCATTCCCGTATGCACTGTGTACCCGGTTACTGCAAAACAGGAACCACAGATATCCTCATCCTGCAGATCCACCAGCAACCGTTGATACTCCGCCACCCACTCCGGATTAGTGCGCGATACCTGTGGGGCTTTTGTTCCCGTCTGCCAGACACCCAGACAGTAGACCCAATCGAACCCCTGGTTGACCCATTCATCCAGGGTGGTATCGGCAATATCGTCCAGGGTGGCCAGACGACCCAACTGTCGGGAACGTTGTTGTAAATAGACGCGGGTATTGATTTGATAGAGCACAGGATAGGTGAGGGAATTCATGGGTACCTCCTGAGGGTGACAACCCGCCTCAGCTTTTGCCGCATGGCAGCAGTGGCTAAACAACCTTTTACCGAAGCCTAGAGCAAGAACATAAGAAACTGATAAAGGTAACATCCCTCGGTCTAGAGGACTGAGAAGTGCAAGATGATGATCGCAGTCACAATCTGTTTGGCCTGCTGATAAGCTTGAACATGCTGATTGAAACCCCGGCCGGATTTGATCAATAGATCGGGGAGTGTGAGGGGTGCGACGCAAGCCCCTACGCTTTAGATACGGGGTTAGTCGCACCTCTCGTAAAGATTGAATGAGCAACGCGAATCCGTGTTGAAATGCTCCAAACGTAGCTGATACAATTGCTTCCAGCTATCAGTTTGTAAAAGATAGCCCGCCTACGTACTGCGAATCCTGAGGTATTCGGATATCGGTAGCTTGGGTAGTAGAGGGGATCGGGGCATGAATCAAAAGTATCTGGGACTCTTGGAAGTCCCCGTAGTTGGGGTTATGGCTTCCCCCACTGGAGTACGCTTTAGACCGCATCTTCAGTGTAGTCCTGTTCCGCTCGTCAGAGCCGGACAGTGAAAAGAATCTCCTGACTTTAGGCACGGGGAGAAAGTCAATATACCGGCACCGACTGTTGGGCATGGATGAAAGCAGCCGGATTTCGGGAAACTCGCGTCGAACATCTGGTGGGGCCAGACGCGATCGTGATGGGCATTAAGTAACTGAGTTGTCTCTGTTCGGATTAGTTGTTGGACACCTTGGACGATGGTCTGGGTCGAAAAGGCAGTTTCAGCAGCAGATTGCGGGTGGCGACATCCCCCACCAGGCGATGCAGCAGCACATAGGAACAGGGAATGATAAATAAGGTCAACAGGGTGGCCAGGGAGAGGCCGGAAAAAACCACTACTCCTAAGGGTTGCAGGAACTCGGATCCTTCCCCTAGTCCCAGAGCCAGCGGGAACAGTCCTAGAACGGTGGTAATGGTGGTCATCAGGATGGGCCGCAGGCGGTTGGGGGCTGCTTTTAGGATGGCAGTGCGGCGATCGCAGCCTTCCTCGTCTCGAATCTGGTTGGCCAGTTCGACCATAATGATGGCGTTGTTGACCACAATCCCGATCAGCAGGACAGCACCCACCAACACCGTAATTCCGATCGCCGTCTGAGTGACAAATAACCCGAAAATGCCACCGGCCAGGGCCAGGGGCACGGTCAGCATAATCACCAGTGGGTCAACCAGGGAGTTGTACTGTACGGCCATCACCACAAACACCAGAAAGGCTGCCAGCAAACCCAGCACTTTCAGGCCATTTTGTAACTCTTTGCTGGTTTGGGCAGCATAGCTGGGAGCCAGGATGATGTCGTCTGGTAGCTGCAACTGTGACAGCACTTGATTGACCTGAGCCAGGGCGGCTCCCAAACTAGCGCCTCGATTTAAGGTGCCGGCAATTAAGAAGACCTGCCGCTGGTTAATCCGCTGAATCTCCGACGGAGTCTGGGCCTCTTCAATGGCTGCAATGTCTCCCAGCCGCACCAGGTCCCGGTTGTTGGTGAACAGCGGCAATTGCCGGAGTTGAGAAGACCGCCGGATTTGCTCGGGATTCAGTTGCACCCGCACATCCACCAGGCGATCGCCGCGCTGCAGTCGGGTCGGCACCGATCCCTCAATGGCGGTCTGAACGGTTGCGCCAATTTCCCGTGCTGAAAGTCCCAGGGTGGTGGCCCGCTCCCAGTCAGGCCGAATCTGCACTTCTGGTTGGCGATCGTCGGCATTAGGACGGAAGCGGGCCAGGGTGACCTGTTCATCCAGGGCTGCCAGCACCTGTCGTCCAGCCTGCTGCAAACTGCTGGCATCTGTTCCCTGCAGCACCACGTCCACTTCCGCATTTTGCACCGGGGAATTATTCACATTCAATCCCCGTACAGAACCGGGCGCCACCCGCAGCCGAATGCCAGCCAGATTTAGTTTTTCCAACTCCTGGGTGACTCGTTGCACAAAGGCAAACACATTAACCCCTGGTTTCAGGGTAATAGTACTGGAACTGCGCAGGGGATTCGTGTTGACAAAGCCGGCAAACAGATTGCCGCCGGTTGTGGTAAAGGTATAGGCCGTCTCTGGTTGCTTTTGCAGGATCTGATCCACGGTCTGCATCACCCGGCGATTGGTTTCCAGGGAAGTCCCCGGAGGGAACTGGGCAAATACGCTGGCCTGGCCAGTACTGATACGCGGCAGAATTTCCTGTGGGATGCGGCTGGCCATCCAACTGCTACTGCTACCTAAGAGCAGCACAGCCAGGGCGATCGCCCAAAGGGGGCGGGCCAGTAATCGCCCCAGAAAATGCCCATATTCACGACTCAGTGCTTCAAAGCGCCGGTTAAACTGTCGCAATAACCAGAGGTCGCCAATTCGACTGGACCAGCGAATCGTCAGCAATCGCGAAGCCAGCATGGGTACTACTGTTAATGCCACCAGCAGGGATGCGGTCACGGAAAAACTGATGGTCAGGATCAGTTCGTTAAACAACAGGGAGACGAATCCCCCCAGCAGTAAAAAAGGCACTACTGACACCAGGTTGGTGGCGGTGGAGGCCACCAGCGCCGACTCAACCTCCTGGCTACTGGCAGCGGCTACCCGTAAAACTGATGCTTGGCTGGTTGCCGATTTGCCATTGCCACCCGTTGCCCCATGGCCATGATGGGCACCAGCGTTGGCTTGCTGGACATGCTTGACAATGTTCTCCAGCATGACGATGGAGTTATCCACCACAATGCCTACCCCCAGGGCCAGGCCACCCAGACTGAAAATGTTGACTGTCAGGTTAAACAGTTGCATCAGAATAATGGCGGCCAGAGTAGCCAGGGGAATGGCCAGGACAATAATCAGGGTTTGTCGCAGGGAACCCAGAAACAGCAAAACAGCGATCGCGGCCAGGACTGCTCCACTGAGCCCAGCACTGGTGACATTGGCAATTGCATTCCGAATAAAGCGGGACTCATCCAGCGTTGGAGTCAGCAGTAAATCAGCCGGAATCAAACCAGACTGACGCAATTGCTCAATCTTCTGCTTCACCCCATCTACCACTGCCACCGTATTGGCATCCGGCTGTTTTTGAATACTGATTTTCACTGCCGGTTCCCCATTCAGGCTAACCAGCACCCGTTCATCTTCCGTGCCGTCAATCACCTCGGCAAAATCCCGCAGATAAACGGTTTGCGGTAAAGTACTGGCAGAACTGACCGTTGATGACTGGCTGTTAATGGCTGACTGCTGACCATTGATCGCTGACCGCTGATTGCCCATGTCAAAGGCCAGATTGCGAATCTCATCCACGTCCTGAAACCGACCCACAGTTCGGGTGAGGGGTTCCGAGGTGCGACCCAGAATCCGGCCACCGGACACATCCTGGTTACGTTGTTCCAGTTGCTCCAGGACATCATTCAGACCCAGACCCAGCGCTTGCATGCGGTTCATATCGATTTTGATCCGCACTTCTTCCTGGACGCCCCCCGACACATCCGCCGAAGCCACCCCTGGCACAATCCCTAGCTCACGGGCCAGTTCCTCATCAGCGAACACCCGCAGATCCACACCGCTGAGGGACGGCGAGGTCAGGGCAAACTCGTAAACCGGCAGTTGGGTCGGGTCGAATTTGAAGATCCGGGGGGCTTCAAGCACATCCGGCAGTCGATTTCGATATCGGTTAAAGGTTGCTGTGGTGTCATTTAGGGCCTGGTCAATGTTGCTGCCCGGTTGAAAAAACAAGTCCAGACTAATCTGCCCTTCACGGGTCTGGCTGTAGACCTGGACCACTCCTTCCGTCGTTGAAAGCGCCTCTTCCAGGGGCTTGGTAATTTCTTCGACCGCTACTTCTGGAGCAATCCCCGGTGCATCCAAGCGCACCCCAATTCGGGGATAGGTGATGGACGGCAGCAGATCCACCGGCAAGCGGGTAAGGAAGAAAATTCCCAAAATCACCACAGTCAGAGCCAGCATCAAGACGCCAATGTGACGGCGGATGGAAAGGGTACTGAGGCTGAAACCAGTCGGAGGGGAGAAGGACATGAGAGGAGGGGGTGGGTGGTACGTGTCAGGTAGCGGGTGCCAGGTGCCGGGTGGTAGGTGTCAGGTGGCAGGTAGTGGGTGTCAGCAACCCAACACCGAGAAGCCAAAACCCGAACCCCAGAAGCCAAAACCCCAACGCTGATAGCTGATAGCTAATTGCAAACGGCTGCGATCTATTCAGAGAGAATGCTGAGTCGAATGGGTTCGCCATCTTCCAGGGGTTTGCCGCTGCGCACGACAAACCGTTCTCCTGGCTGCAGACCCGTCAAAATTTCAACTTTGCCATCGGCCCGATCTCCCAGCTTTACCTGGCGGGACTGAACTGTCGGAGACTCTCCCGATTCGCTGACAACAAACAGGACGCCGGAGGTCTGGCGGTTGGGTTGGGCAGGGGGAGTTGGTCTGGCCGCCTGGTTGGCGGTTGAGCTTTTGCCGCGGCGCTTTTCCTGCAGGGCGGTTTGGGGAACGACGACGCGGCTGGGAGTGGGTTGGCCAAAACTGACCCGAGCCAATAACCCGCTACCAATTTGGTTGCTGGGATTGGCAATGGTGACTTCCACTGGAATCAAACGAGAAGTCGGGTCTGCGGCTGGGGAAATACGGCTGATTGTTCCACTGAGAGTCTTGCCAGGAAAGGCATCCAGCCGTACTGTCGCGGTTCCGTTCAGTTGCAAACTTCCCCGGTCCAGCTCAGAAACCTGAACCAGAACCTTGATGCGGCTGAAGTCTCCCAGTTTCAAGATCTCAGTGCCCGGTTGCACTAGGTTGCCCACTTCACTCACCTTTGCCACCACGGCTCCGGTAATCGGTGCGTTGATCAGGGCAAAGGAACGTCGCCGTCTCACTTCGGCCACCACTGCCTGCTGAGCTGTCAGCCGTTTTTCGGCCACGGTGACGGCCTGCTGCTGGTTGCGGACCTGCTCCTGCGCCGATCGCCAGACCTGAGCTGCAGTTTGAGCCGTAGTGCGGGCTTGTTCAGCCTGCTGCTGGGGAATGGCCCCATCGCGGGACAAATTCTCTAGTCGGATTGCATCCGCTTCGGCTTGTTGCAATTGCAAGCGGGCTTGTTCAACGCGGGTCCTTGCTTCACTCACCTGGGTCTGGGCCCGCAGGATGTCGGACTGACGAGCTGCCAGTTCTGCTTCCGCTGCGGCCACGGTCGCCATCAGGATGGAATCATCCACCTGGGCCAGCAATTGCCCTTGCTGCACCCGATCGCCCACATCTACATTTAAGTTGAGCAGTTTTCCCTCCACTTGGGACCGGATAGACACTTGCCGCTGGGGTTGGGTGGTGCCAGTAAACTCCAGGGCTGGTTTCAGGTTATCCCGACGGGCGATCGCCACATCAACGGCTGTGGCTGCTTCTGCCTGGCTCCCGCCTCGCTGGCTGGGGGGACCTCCGGCTGGACCCGCACCACAACCCGCGATCGCCAGACTGCCAAGAACCAGAGCCATGCCGCTCATCCGCAAGCAGCGAATACCCACTAATCCAGCCGCGAAAAGCGGGCCATTGGATAAATGACCTGAATTCTCTGTCAGACCGTTCTGTGGGACCAAATTCCATTGGGGCATAGGGGTACGGTTCCGCGTCCAGCAAGGGCATGATTTAAGCTAGATTGTAACGATGTCTTTGCAATCGCCACAATGTCGAATTAGACTATCCTCGGCATAAATTGGTTCAATGTCGCCGGATATCAGTTGGCTTGCCGCTTGCTCCGGAGACAGAAGTTGCAATTGGGCCTTTGGTTCGAGCCGGAGCAAACCTGGAAGTAGGGAAAATCGCTACCATAGGGAGTAGGTAAGACGGCAATGTTTATACAGCTTTCCATAGCAGTCAAAGATGGGTGATTAGTCATAAGACTTTGTGACCAGGTTGTTCCAGTGAGCTGAGCATCCTTCACCTGATCCCTTTATGGAGACAACTGAATGCCATGCAATGAAGCCAGGTGGAGTAAGCGCATCTGGAATGTCCATCCGCAGATTCAGAGTTAATAGAAAATGGCTGGACAGTAAAGCTTACCCCATCGGCGATTGTTTGTCCGCTGTTGCTCATGGCAACGCAACGCACGATGGAGAACAACGACAATGCCATCCCAACAGAGCATCGGTAACTATCTGATTCAAAAACTTTATGATTACGGCGTGCGCCATGTTTTTGGTGTTGCAGGCGATTTTGTCTTAGGGTTTGACAAACTGTTAGAAGAGAGTGAATTGCAGTTTGTTACCACTTGCGATGAGCAGGGCGCTGGTTTTGCAGCAGACGCCTATGCTCGGATGCATGGGTTAGGGGTTGTTTGTGTGACCTATTGTGTTGGAGGGTTGAAAGTTGCCAACACAACGGCTCAAGCTTTTGCAGAAAAGTCACCTGTTGTAGTGATCAGTGGGGCGCCGGGCATCAAAGAGCGAATCAAAAATCCCCTGCTCCACCACAAGGTTAAGGAGTTTGACACCCAGTATCAGGTGTTCAAACAACTGACCATTGACGCTGTTGTTGTGGATAATCCTGAGACGGCCTTTCAAGAGATTGATCGAGTTTTGCGATCGGCCTGGCAGTATAAACGCCCGGTTTACATCGAACTCCCTCGGGATCAGGTTCTGCTACCGGGCAATGCCCCCTTGCAACTTGCGACTCCTTCCAATCAGAGCGATCAAGAGGTTCTATCAGAAGCGATTACTGAAACAGTCAGTTTACTCAATGCAGCGCGTCAGCCTGTGATTCTGGCTGGGGTCGAATTACATCGGTTTGGTCTCCAGTCTGAGTTACTACAACTGGTTGAGAAAACTGGGATTCCCGTTGCAGAGACGATACTGGGTAAGTCGGTTGTCCCAGAGTTACACCCCAGTTACATTGGCATTTATGGTGGGGCGATGGGAGATGAGAAGACCCGCGAATATGTAGAGTCCAGTGATTGTCTGCTGTTACTGGGGACCTTTCTTTCAGATATGAACCTGGGTATCTTTACGGCCAATCTGGATCCCAAACATTCGATTTATGTCACTAGCGAGAAAACGACCATTCATTTCCATAGCTACGAAGGAATTCGCTTGCAAGACTTTATTGAGAAACTGCTGCAGGCAGATTTAAATTGCCATGAATTTACTCCCTTAAGACCAGTCAAGCAGTGGAGAACGTTCACCCCGATCGCGGGGCAGAAAATTACGGTCGATCGGCTGTTCCAGAAATTGAATACCTGGTTGTCGGATGACCTAGTTGTGGTTGCAGATGTGGGCGATGCTTTATTCGCGAGTTTGGATCTGTTTATCCACCAACGAAGCCGGTTCTTTTCACCTGCCTATTATGCTTCCTTGGGATTTGCAGTACCAGCCAGTCTGGGACTTCAGCTAGCCAATCCCGCGGCTCGACCGCTGGTGCTGGTCGGGGATGGGGCGTTTCAAATGACTGGTATGGAATTATCCACGATCGCCCGCTATGGCCTAAACCCAATTGTGATCGTCTTGAATAATGGTGGCTACGGGACAGAACGCCCCATGCAGGATGGCCAATTTAACGACCTTTTGCGTTGGCAATATAGCCAGATTCCCAAGGTTTTAGGGACTGGCCTTGGCTTTCGGGTAACCACTGAGGATGAATTGGAAACGGCTTTGCAGGAGAGTCAGGCGCACACCGAATGCTTTAGCCTGCTGGATGTCTACCTAGATCCACAGGATATCTCCCCAACCTTACAGCGATTTACCAGGGCATTGGGGCAACGGGTCAAGGCGGGTTAATTGGGTCGCGAGCATCGATGGCTGACCGCTGACCACTGCCTGCTGACACCTGGCACCTAAAACCTGATACCCCTTTGCCAACGGGTTTGGTGGTGAGAAAGGGATCAAACAAGTGCTGTTGTTGGGCGGCGGTCATACCTGGCCCGTTACCAGAACAACAGAGTTTGGGGGCAGCGGTGAAATTTCGGCGGAAAAGTGGATGTCCTTTCCAGCAATGCTCAACTCTGTCAGTGGGCTTACCTTGATTGGCCGCTTTGAAACGGGTCTCAATTCCCAACCACCTTGCTATCTCAACTGTCTGAAGAATTGAGTGCAATCATTTGCCAGGTGACGAAGGTGCCGATCGGACCCCAGAGTAAGTAGGGCAGCAGCAGCCCAAACGCCACACTGGAAATCGGCCAAACGAAAGCTGCCAGAATACAACCCCAAACCCATCCGATTGCTCCAATCACAGTGCCAACCTGCAAACTCCGCAGCTTGCACATAACAGGGGTGTACACCATGATCAGGACTTCCAGGAGGAGATATCCGCCCATCAGCCAACTGTTGCGGGTCGCTTCCCAAACGATTACAGCAGAAATGGCACCCAAGGTAAAGATGAAGGTCCAGATGAGGGGAATGGCCCATTCAAAGGTCAACCAGGAGGGGCGTTGCAGCCGCATGAACCAGCGAAAGTCCTGGGCTGAACCCAGCCGGTTGATCAGTAACGCAACCCCAAGGGCGATGCCCCCTATCACTAACCAAGATGGAATCATTAGGTGTCCAGGAATCTCTTTATCCCCAGCATAGATGAGTCAAGCTTGATTCAGGATGGAGTTGAACCAAGGAAGGGAGAAATTTAACCATCCCTTCTCCACCTCCTCGGTGGTTCCTAGCATGTAGGGCATGACCGTATCCGGGCGCAGACGAAGCCACATTGCTGGCAACCTTAAAAGAAAAAGGACACGCTGGCAACAGTCGTGTCCTTTATTCGGTGTGGGGAGTCACAACGGGTTATCCCACATCGTCGTGGGCAAAGCGGTTGTAAAGGAAGTCCAGAGCATAGTTGCGCAGATCGTAGTACTCTGGGTCTTCCATAATGCGGGCCCGATCTCGGGGACGGGGGAAGTGAATTGTCATCACCTCACCAACCTTAGCCGCCGGACCATTGGTCATCATCACCAGTTTGTCTGCCAGGAACAATGCTTCATCGATATCGTGGGTAATCATCAATACCGTACAGCGGTGATCATTCCAGATCTTCAGCAGTTCTTCCTGCAACTCTTCCTTGGTAATGGCATCCAGCGCCCCGAAGGGTTCATCTAGAATCAGCAGCGAGGGCCGGATGGAAAGGGCGCGGGCAATGGAAACCCGCTGCTTCATGCCGCCGGAAATCTGGGTGATTTTCTTGTCGGCGGCTTCCGACAGACCCACCATGGCCAGGTGTTCCCGGACAATTTCCCGCTTTTCATTTTCCGGCTTATTGGGAAACACCGAATCAACTGCCAGATAGACATTATCGGTAACCGTCATCCAGGGCAGCAGGGCGTAGTTTTGAAACACCACCATGCGATCGGGCCCAGGTTTAGTAATCGGTTTGCCCTGTAACCGAACTTCACCCGTACTCGGTGTATTAAACCCAGACACCATATTGAGCAGAGTGGTTTTGCCACAACCAGAGTGGCCAATCAGACAAATGAATTCGCCTTCATTAATGGTCAGATTAATGCCATCCAGAACTACAAAGGGGCCTTTGGAGGTCTGATAGGTTTTGGTCACATTATCAATCACCAGGAAGCCATTGGGATCGACCTGGGTGGGACCCGGCTCACTGATCGGTCGGGTCTGCCGTATGTCTTGTATCGCTTGCGTCATGCCTGTCATTCCATTGTGCTTAAGTCTTAGTTGGGTGCAGTCCGACCCGGTATCCAGCCGGAGGGACAGATTCGCCAGGGTGGGTTGTTCCATGGTGGTTGCCTGTGATCGCGGAGGAGGTCAGAACTATCACTGCGAGCAATCAAAAGGAGTGAGCTACCATGCCTGAGTCAGGAGTTAGCACCTGACCCAGGCAAACCATTTCCCGAACTAGGGAGGCATCAGGCAACCCGTGGGGTTGGCCGAGAATCCAGCACCACCTCTGCCACACTGAAGTCGCGTTTGATCTCCAGGTTATTGAGGTAGGCAATGGGATCGGTATCGGACCGGAACACGGTGCCATCAAACAACTGAATTGGCCCCCGACTGAAGGTGGAAATATCCAGGAAGCCCAGTTCCCGGGCGGCCGTACTGAAAGCACTGACCCGACAAACCCGTTCAATGATTTCCATCCAGTTTCTGGGCAGCGGCGTGTCGCCCCAACGGGCCAGTTGGGTCATGGTCCAGAGTGTTTCGGTTCGGCTGGGACGGTTGACCCCTTCGCCAAAGAACTGGTGATGGGCATAACCACTCAAGGGATGCTCCGGGTCATGGCGGAAGTCCACCGGATCGGTTAAGTGAATATAGTCGGGGCTGGTGCTGACATAGTCTGGTCCGGCCAGGATGCGGCGGATTTCCGACGCATTGTTGGGGTCGTTGCAATAGTGGCAGGCTTCCAGCAATGCCTTGACTAGGGCAATGTGGGTATTGGGATAAGCATTGGCCCAATCTTCCCGTACTCCCAGGACTTTGCCGGGGTGGCCGACCCAGATATCCAGGTCGGTGGCAACGGTGAAGCCAATCTCTTCCATCGCCGCCCGCACGTTCCAGGGTTCCCCAACGCAGAAACCATCAATGGTCCCAGCTTTCAGGTCGGCCACCATCTGGGCCGGTGGAATGGTTTTCAACTGCACGTCGCGATCAGGGTCAATGCCGCCAGCGGCCAACCAGTAGCGCAAAAGGATGTTGTGCATGGAGGATGGATGCACCATGCCCAGGGTGTGGCGCATGTCCGGTGTTTCTCGCAGATACCGCTTGAAGTCCGCAGCGGTGCGAATCCCCTGGTCATAGAACTTGCGGGCCAGGGTGATAGCATTGCCATTGCGGGTCATGGTCAAACTGCTGACCACCGGCAGGGGTTTGTTTTGATGGCCCCCTGTTGTCAGCCAGACCGGCATACCAGAAGGCATTTGGGCCGCATCCAGATAGCCAGCGGCAATGCCATCGACGATGCCGCGCCAACTGGTTTCCCGCACCAGGGTGACTTCATCCAGGCCATGTTTCTGGAAGAAGCCCTTCTCCTTGGCGATCGCCACCGGGGCGCAGGCGGTTAGCGGCACAAAACCAATGTCCAGGTTGACTTTTTCCAGTCCGTGGCGGGCCACCACCGCTACTTTGCGAGCCTTGATTTTCTTCACCCGCTTCTGCTGGTTCAGGAAGTAGATGATTTCGCTGCGCAGACTGTAGTAGCTGGGGTGCTTCACTACGTCCATGCGTTTGCGGGGTCGGGGAATATCCACCTCCAGAATGCCGCCAATGTTGGAGCCAGGGCCGTTGGTCAGCATGACGATGCGATCGCTCAGCAGCACTGCCTCATCCACATCATGGGTCACCATCACAGCGGTAACCTGATTTTCCTCGCAAATCTGCATCAACTGTTCCTGCAGGTTACCGCGAGTCAGGGCATCTAGCGCCCCAAACGGTTCATCCAATAGGAGCAGCTTGGGTCGGATAGCCAGGGCCCGAGCGATCGCCACCCGTTGCTTCTGACCACCAGACAGCATCCCCGGTGGCTTTTCAGCATGGGGCTGTAGCCCAACCATCTCAATATGATGTTGCACAATCTGGTCCCGTTCAGCCTTAGGCAGCCCACCCATTACCTCATTCACTGCCAGGGAGATATTTTCCCGTACCGTCATCCAGGGCAACAGGGAATAGTTTTGAAACACCACCATCTTGTCCGGGCCGGGCCGTTTGATGCTGTCGCCATCCAGCAGCACCAGACCGTCGGAGGGCAAATCCAGACCAGCAATCATATTCAGCAACGTTGACTTGCCACAGCCGGAGTGCCCAATCAGCGAGATAAATTCACCCTTTTTG
>Ga0272446_1003678_pt1 | contig 19039 bp, 11 predicted proteins | sample YNPCB0061_FD_194587 | JGI IMG/M metagenome (GOLD analysis project Ga0272446, IMG submission 194587) | Hot spring microbial mat communities from Yellowstone National Park, WY, United States - YNP-CB-006-1 | ecosystem: Environmental > Aquatic > Thermal springs > Hot (42-90C) > Sediment | place... | reverse complement strand
CCTCGTGGCTCTATCCTGTAAAAATGGGAGCAACAACGATTTGGGAACGCTGGGACGGTGTCAGACCTGATAGCTCGTTCCAAACTCCAACGATGAACTCTTTTAATCACTATGCCTACGGAGCAATTGGGGACTGGATATATCGGACAGTTACAGGCATAGACACCGACGAGAGCGGAGTGGGTTACAAAAAAATTACCATCAAGCCACACTTGACGACAAAACTCACTCATGCCAAATCGGAATATCAAACCTATTATGGGAAAATAGTTTCGGAGTGGAAGACGGAAAATGGAAAAACTACTTTTAACATAGAAATTCCAGCCAATACCACCGCAACTATTGCCTTACCTGCCACTTCTCTTGATGACTTTTCAGAAAACGGAGTCAAAATCTCCCAATTCAAAAACGCCAAATTTGAAAATGGAAGAGTAACTTTTGAGGTGGGAAGCGGGAAGTATAGTTTTGTAGGAGTACTGAGGTAAGAGAGAAAAATGAAAAACGCACACCATGCTCTAAAACGGTATAGTGTGCGTAATTTTCTTATAGTGTGTTTTAAATCGTAACAGCATTTTAGCAATTCCTTGTTTGGCATTACCAAGTTCAAAACTATACCATGAGCTTCTCCCTACACCACTACATTCACAATCTTATTATGTACCACAATTACTTTCTTAATCGGTTTTCCCTCTGTCCACTTTTTAATGGTTTCTGAGGCAAGCACCTCCTCCTCGATTTCTTTGGCGGGTTTGTCCACAGGAAACTCTATTTTGGTACGAACCTTTCCATTGACGGAAACAGGATACTCAAAGTTGCTTTCTTTCAAATATTCTTCATTGAAATCAGGGAAAACGGCTTGCGTAATACTGTTTACATGCCCCATTTTTGCCCACAATTCTTCTGTAATGTGTGGCGCATAAGGAGAAAGAATAATTAACAAGGGTTCTAAAATCTTTGCTTTATTGCACTTCAAATCGGTAAGTTGATTCACGCAAATCATAAAAGCAGGGATAGACGTATTGAAAGAATAGCGTTCTATGTCCTCTGCTACTTTTTTAATGGTTTTATGCAAGATTTTCAGTTCCTCTTGGGTTGGTTCTGCTCCTGAAACATTAAAGTTTCCTTTATCATCAAAAAACAGTTTCCATAGCTTGCGCAAGAACTTATACGTGCCATCTATCCCCTTGGTACTCCAAGGTTTGGACTGCTCCAAAGGTCCCAAAAACATCTCATACAAACGCAAAGTATCCGCTCCATATTTTTCTACAATGTCATCAGGATTCACTACGTTATAAAGACGCTTAGACATTTTTTCTACCGCACTCCCGCAGATATATTTCCCTTCCTCGAGAATAAACTCCGCCTCTGCTAAGTCTGGTCGCCATTTTTTAAATTCTTCTATATCAAGCACATTATTATCTACCATGTTCACGTCCACGTGCAACTCCGCTACCTCATATTGGTCTTTTAGTCCCTTAGAAACAAAGGTATTAGTCCCGTTAATGCGATAAGCAAGCGCACTTTCTCCTTGAATCATTCCTTGATTAATAAGTTTCTTGAATGGTTCATCATGCCCAATGAAGCCTAAGTCATACAATGCCAAATTCCAAAAACGGCTGTATAGCAAATGTCCTACGGCATGTTCTGTTCCTCCAATGTATAAATCTACCGCTCCCCAATAGTTTGCCGCTTCTTTGCTGACAAATTCTTTGTCATTCTGTGCGTCCATGTAGCGCAAGAAATACCAAGAAGAACCCGCCCATCCTGGCATAGTAGAAAGTTCGTAATCGTATTGATGTTGATATTTCCAATCCTTTGCTCTGCCCAGTGGCGGCTCACCCGTTTCGGTAGGTTTGTACTCATCTATTTCAGGCAATACCAAAGGCAACTCACTGTCTTTGAGCAGATAAGGAATACCATCTTTGAAATAAATAGGAACAGGCTCTCCCCAATAACGCTGACGACTGAATACTGCATCGCGTATTCTATAATTAATTTTGCCTCTCCCTATGCCTTTTTGCTCTGCAAATTTGATAGCCACTTGGATAGCTTCGTCGCTTTCCAAGCCATTCAAAAAGCCCGAATTTATCATTTTGCCCTTTTTCTTTTCCGTAGGGTCTTCCATAGTTTCTGTTCCCTCTATTACATGGATAATCGGTAGGTTAAAATGCTTAGCAAAGCGGAAATCTCTATCATCAGAACTCGGCACTGCCATCACTACCCCTGTCCCATAGCCAGCTAATACATAGTCAGCCACCCAAAGTTCTACTTTCTCCCCTGAAAAAGGATTAATTACATAACTTCCTGTAAATACCCCAGATACAGTTTTTACATCTGCCATTCTTTCTCTTTCAGAGCGATTTTTTGCTTTGTTTACGTATTCCTCAACAGCCACTTTCTGCTCCGGAGAAGTCAGAAAAGGAATCAAGTCATGCTCAGGAGCGATACTTACAAAAGTAACCCCAAAAGTAGTATCAATGCGCGTGGTAAAGACGGTAAGAGTAATGTCCTTGTCTAATACTTTAAAATCTAACTCTGCCCCGTAGCTTTTCCCTATCCAGTTTCTTTGGGATTCTTTAATAGATTCTGACCAATCTATTTTTTCCAAACCTGCCAGCAGTCGCTCTGCATAAGCAGTAATGCGCATCATCCACTGTTTCATTTTTTTGCGTTCTACGGGGTAGCCACCACGTTCTGAGAAACCATCTTTTACCTCATCGTTTGCCAAGACTGTTCCCAACGCAGGACACCAGTTTACAATCGCCTCTGAAAGATAAGTCAAGCGGTATTTCAATAAAATATCAGATTTTTCTTTTTCAGAAAAGTTTTGCCATTCCTGAGCGGAAAAGATAGGGGTATCCTCATCACAAGCAGCACGAACTTGCTTATTTCCTTCTTTTTGAAAAATTTGTATCAACAAATCAATATGCTTAGCTTTCCCTAAACCTTCGTTAGCAGGGTCAGAGTAATCGTACCAAGCATTAAACAACTGGGCAAAAATCCATTGCGTCCATTTATAATATTTAGGGTCGCAAGTTTGTACCTCCCTACTCCAATCGTAGTTGAAACCAATTTTGCGCAGTTGATTTTTATAAGTTTCTATGTTTTTAGCAGTAGTAATAGCAGGGTGCTGTCCTGTTTCTATGGCATACTGCTCGGCAGGCAAGCCAAAAGCATCAAAGCCCATAGGATGCAGTACATTGAAGCCTTTAAGCCTTTTGTATCTGGCTACGATGTCAGTAGCAATATATCCGAGCGGATGCCCTACATGCAAACCTGCCCCCGAAGGATAGGGAAACATATCCAAGGCATAAAATTTAGGTTTGGAGGTATCGTTTACAACCTTATAAATTTGGTTCTCTTCCCAATATTTTTGCCACTTAATTTCTATTTCTTTGTGATTGTATTCCATAAACTTTTAATCTGGAATTGTTTAATGTGGAATCTGTTAATGTGGAATATCTGTTAAATTATCTATTCCAGATTCCAGATTTTTTAAGGTTGCAAAGATAGGAAATGAAATAATTTGAGGAAAGTTTTGATGAGGAATGTATGAAAATTAAGTAATTGTTACAAAGCACGGTGCTAATTCACTATCTTTGCGAAAAATTAGCGAACGCAAAACAAAAATTATGGCAAATCCCAATTTCATAGACTACGTAAAAATCAACTGCCGCTCAGGCGCAGGAGGAGCAGGTGCAAGACATTTCCGCAGGGAAAAATATGTACCCAAAGGAGGTCCTGACGGTGGTGATGGGGGGAGAGGTGGTCATATTATTCTGAAAGGCAATGCCCAGCTATGGACGCTATTACATTTAAAATATACTAAGCATATATTTGCAGAAAAAGGAGAAAATGGACAAGGTGCAAACTGCACTGGAAGACAAGGCAAAGATGCCTATATAGAAGTTCCTATCGGGACTATTGCCAAAGATGCTGAAACGGGCGAGAAGATGGGAGAAATCATAGAAGACGGGCAGGAAATTATTTTACTCAGAGGTGGACGCGGAGGGTTAGGCAATACGCATTTTAAAACTCCTACTAACCAAGCCCCTCAATATGCACAACCGGGGGAAGAAGGACAAGAAAAATGGATTATCATAGAGTTGAAACTCTTGGCAGATGTCGGTTTAGTAGGTTTCCCCAATGCAGGCAAGTCGACTTTGCTTTCGGTAGTGTCTGCCGCTAAACCTGAAATTGCTGATTATCCTTTTACTACGCTTGTCCCCAACTTAGGGGTAGTAAGTTGCCATGATAATCAGTCTTTTGTCATGGCAGACATCCCAGGCATCATTGAAGGAGCAGCAGAGGGCAGAGGTTTAGGAGTGAGGTTTCTAAGGCATATAGAGCGAAATTCCGTCTTGCTTTTTATGATTCCCGCAGATAGCAAGGACATCAAGGCAGATTATGAAATTTTGCTGAGCGAACTAAGAAAGTATAACCCTGAACTTTTGGACAAAAAGCGATTATTAGCAGTTACTAAGTCTGACTTGATTGATGAAGAGTTACAAAAAGCAATAGAAAAAGAATTACCCCAAAACATACCTGCTATTTTTATCTCTTCCCTGACCAACAGAGGAATTAGTGAATTGAAAGACTTGATTTGGAATAGCTTGCACTAACTATTTTCAATCAACTTGTACAGTTAGCCGTTTCATTAAGGGTATGATTTCAACTTTCTAAAAATGCTAACCTTTTAGAAAGTTGTTCTTTATCTTTGCTTGCTATTAGTTACCTGGTTTAAAATGATTCCACCCTTGAGCAGTGATAGGTACTTTTTGCCCGCCTGAAGTAATCAAATTCACTGATTTGTCTTCTGTCGTGTAGCCAATAAAGGAAATCTCATCGTGGTTTTTGATTTTCTCATAATCTTTTTGATTAATAGTAAAAAGCAACTCGTAATCTTCGCCTCCGTTCAACGCACATACCGAGGGCACAAGTTTGAAATCATTAATAGCTACTTCGTAAGTTTCTCTATCTATAGGGATTTTGTCCTCATAGAGCATTACGCCTACGCCAGACTGCGTGGCAATATGCAATATTTCAGAAGCAAGCCCATCAGAAATATCAATCATAGAAGTTGGCTTGACTTGTAGTTCAGCAAGTTCATAGATAATGTCTGTACGAGCCTTAGGCTTCAACTGCCTTCCCACCGTATAGGCACGTCCCTCTAACTTAGGTTGCATCTTAGGATTGGCTAAAAATTCTACTTTTTCTCTTTGTAGGATTTGTAAACCAACGTATGCCCCGCCTAAATCTCCTGTAACGCACAAAATATCTCCACTTTTAGCCCCGCTGCGATAAACGATTTGCTCAGGTTTAGCTTTGCCAATTACTGCAATAGAGATGATTAGCCCACTCATGGAGGAGGTAACATCTCCGCCTATCAAATCCACTTTATAATCTTGACACGCCGCAAAAACTCCTTGGTAGAGAGCATCTACTGCTTCCACAGAAAAGCGATTGCTAATAGCCAAACTCATAGTTATCTGCTCAGCTATGCCGTTCATGGCTGCAATATCAGATACATTTACTGCTACCGCCTTATACCCTAAGTGTTGCAAAGGGTGAAAGGAAAGGTCAAAATGTATGTTTTCTACCAGCATATCCGTAGAAATAAGCTGATGAAAATCCGTAGAAGTTTGTATGACTGCGGCATCATCTCCTATGCCTTTCAAAGAAGTTGCATTGAGTAACTTCGTGTTTGCTTTAATTCGGTCTATCAAACCAAATTCTCCTATTTGTGAAAGTTCTGTACGTGGCATTGCTTGTTTTTTTATACTCACACTTTGAAACTAATATATACTTAGTAAAAAGTGTTTTTTGATAAAATAAAATCATAAATAGTTGATAATCTAATTATTAACCCTATAAGATTTAAAAAACTTTACAGGATTGAGTATAAATATAACTTTCCAAAAATTTTAAACTTTTGGAAAGTTGAAAGGAACTTTTTTACACTTCTACCATCTTCCAAGTCCCCCGCCTAAACAAGAGCAAAGCCGTAATAGCTATGCCTGTTTCTGCAATGAGTACTGCCCAGAAAACACCATTTTCTTTAAAAGAAAGTACATCTGCCATCAGATAAGCTAATGGAATTTGGAAAAACCAAAAGCCAAATAGATTAATCCAAGTAGGGGTTTTAGTATCTCCGGCTCCATTGAAAGAACTTGTCATGACCATGCCTATTCCATAAAATATATAACCCAAGCTCATGATTTTCAAGGCACGGGTAGCTATTTGCCGAACAGCAAGGTCGTTATTCATAAACCCGATAATAAAATCCGCTCCAAAGAAAAACAATAAAGACACAAAAAGCATAAAAATTGCATTATATTTGGCAGTTCTCCAAACAGACTCTTCTGCTCGCTCAGGTTGCTTCGCTCCTAAGTTTTGTCCTACCAAAGTCGCTGCCGCATTGCTCATGCCCCAAGCAGGAAGGATAAAAAACATCACTACTCGAATCGCTACGGTATAGCCTGCAATCGCCGCACTGCCAAAAGTAGCTGTAATCCGAGTCATAAAAATCCAACTTGCCGAGCCAATGATAAATTGGAGCGTACCCGTCCAAGCAATGTCAAAAAGGGCTTTGATGATTTCCCAATCAGGTTTGAAGTGATGCCAGTGCATTCTGATTATGCTTTTCCCTCTAAACAAATGATACAACTGATAAAGTACCCCAATTCCGCGACCAATGGTGGTCGCCATTGCCGCACCCAACAAACCAAAAGCAGGAATAATATTACCTATGCCGTAAATAAGCGTAGGACACAGCAAAATATTGCAGACATTAGCAATCCAAAGCGAGTGCATCGCCATAGAAGCGTCTCCTGCTCCCCTGAAAATTCCATTAATCAAAAATAGCAACATCACCACAATATTCGCCCCAAAGATTAATCGCATATAGGAAGTACCCACGGTTATAATTTCTTGATTTGCTCCCATCAGTACAAAAATATCACTTGCAAAAACAATCCCCACTACGCCAATGATGGCAGAAAAAAAGGCAGAAATAAGAATAGCTTGCGCGCCGGTCTTAGCGGCGGCTTCAGGATTTTTCTCCCCTATTCTGCGCGCTACCATTGCTGTAGCCGCCATGCTTAGCCCAATCGCAACAGAATAGACCAAAGTCAGCACCGACTCGGTCAGACCGACGGTGGAAGTCGCTTCCTTGCCCAGCCTTCCTACAAAGAAAATATCTACTAAGGCAAAAACAGACTCCATGCACATCTCCAAAATCATAGGGATTGCCAATAAAAAAATGGCTCTGTTGATATTTCCCTTTGTATAATCTTGATGCTCGCTACCTGTGAGTGCTTCTTTTAAAAATGAAAAAATAGAGTAAAAGGCGAATGTAGATTTAGTTCGGTTTGTCGACATAAAAATAAAGTTTAAGTTAAGCGTAGTAATTGCCAATAACTACAGAGATAGATTCGCATAGTAATTTGCACACTTACAAACAAATAGGTTACATAGAACAAGTATTGATTTGAAATAAGCTATAATGAACTTATAAAAAACAAACACCACAAGAAAGAGATTTTTCAGAACTCTTTATTTAGAAATGCTAAAAATGAATACAGGCGTTTATGCTTGTATAAAGGAGAAGTAAAAAGTGTAAGCGATAAAAGGGCAAGTTACAAAAAATATAAAACATTCATAGTTCGCAAACGTTTACTATTAGAATGCAAATTTAGATAGAAATAATAAAATTTAAAAATTTTTACTATATTTTTTCAAATTAAACTGATTGTATTACATAATGCCATATTATTAATTGATAATATTTAAATATCTCGTAAATATGAAAACCTCATTAATCTTATTGCCCTTGATTTGTCTTAGCTTTATTTGGTTAGACATCAAAAAAAACAAACATGAACCTTTGCTAAAGAAAACCGAGCTAAGCATAGTGCATGATGAGCAAGCAGGTATCCTGTCTGTTTTTCGTTTGAATGAAAAAACGCCTATCTTGACGCAAGTCGCCAAAGCCGATTTTCGCCCTTACCTGCACCCTATTCTTGCCCCAGATGGGAAAGGTGTACTGACAGAGTACAGCCCTGGTCACCACAAGCACCAAACGGGAATTTATTGGGGTTATACAAGGATAAATGGACGCGATTATTTTCATCACCCCGAAGGAGAGTATTGGAAAAAAATCTCTGCAAAAGTTATTAGAAACAAAGGCACAGAAGTCAAGTGGGAAACTATATACGACTTGCTTGATGAGCAGGGAAAAGCAGTTTTGACAGAAACGCAAACTTGGACGATGAGCGAAGAAAGTGGTAAATATTTTCTTAATGTAGAATGGACGGGCGAGGCACATACAGAAGTAACTTTTGACAAGTACGACTATGGCGGGCTTTTTATTCGAATGCCTTGGAAAGAGGGGATAGATGGCGAAGTTATCAATGCAGCACGTCAAAGGAATGAAAAAGCAGAAGGGCAAAGGGCTATGTGGGTGGACATCGGTATGAAAGTAGAAGGCAGGCAAGATAGAGCGCATATTGCGATTTTTGACCACCCTGAAAACAAGGGCTTCCCACAACATTGGCGAGTAGATGGACAGCTCGGTGTAGGAACAGCACGCTCCCGACTAAACAGTTGGCAACTCAAAAAAGGTCAGATAGAGGTAATTAAACACCAACTGGTCCTCTATACAGGAGAGTTCAACGATGTACAAGTGAATGAGTGGTGGAGCGCATACAGCGGGCAAGGCATGACCTATGCCCTTTGGGGAATCGCACAGCAGGAAGGAAAAGAGGCTAAGTTTTTAACCCCCGATGAAGCCGTAGCAAACATGACAGTCAAAGAAGGATTTAAAGTGAATGTGTGGGCTTCCGAACCCATGATTACCCAACCCATGGCTTTCTGCTGGGACGACAAGGGTAGGCTATGGATAGCTGAAAATCGCGACTACGAATCTCGTGGGCATGGTTTTTCTAATGCAGGAAATAGTCGCATTTTAATTTTGGAAGATACTGACCACGACGGCGTGGCAGATACTAAGAAAGTATTTTTGGAGGGCATAGCCTTTCCCGCCGCAATGGCTGTGGGTTTTGACGGCTTGTTCTTAGGAGCACCTCCTCACTTGCTTTTTGTCCCTGACCGTAACCAAGACGACGTAGCAGACATAGAAGACATAGAAATACGGCTGACAGGCTGGGGAATCAGGGATAGGCATGAAACCCTGAACAGTTTGCACTGGGGACCTGACGGCTGGCTATACGGATGTCAGGGTTTTGCTACACCCTCCAAAGTGCGAAAGCCGCAAAGCAAAGACAAACGCCTTTACAAGCATAAAGACGATTTTCCCGAAGATATTTTGCAAGGTGAGGGAGTGGATATCAACGGAGGAGTATGGCGATACCACCCCACCAAAGATATTTTTGAAGTAGTGGCACACGGCTTCAGCAACCCTTGGGGCATAGACTACGACGCTAAAGGTCAGCTATTTATTACAGCTTGCGTCATTCCTCATCTTTGGCATATCATCTTAGGTGGAATTTACCATAGGCAAGGTGGGCAACATTTCAATCCTTATTTTTACAGCGATATTCGTACCATTGCAGACCACAGCCACCGCTCTGCACATGGAGGAGCAAGAATCTATCAATCAGATGCCTTTCCCCCCGAACACCAAGGACGTATTTTTATGGCAAATATCCACGAACACGCAGTTTTATCTGATATTTTAGAAAGAAAAGGCTCGGGTTTTGTCGGCAAGCATGGAGAGGATTTCCTTATGGCAAACAATGCCCAGTGGGTAGGTTTCAGCATGGAAATAGGACCTGATGGCGGATTGTATGTCTTAGATTGGCACGATGCAGATATATGTGGGCAGGAAGTGCTAAACGGAGAAACAGGAAGAGTTTTCAGAATTATGCCCAAAGAATCAAAAGCTCAAAATTGGGAAGGTCGTTATGGAGATTTGAATAAACTGACTGATAAACAGTTAGTTGAGTTGCAGAAAAGTGCAAGCGACTGGCACACTCGCAGAGCAAGAGTAATTTTACAAAGTAGGGCAAGTAAAGGTAAAATAGACCAAGAAGCAATAGCAGAACTAAGAAATATATTTCAAAATGATGCTAATACAGATTTAAGGTTAAAGGTGATGTGGACTTTGCACATTACTAATAATTTGAATAACAATGACTTGTTAAAATCTCTGACTGATAAAGACGAGTATATGCGTGCTTGGGCGATTCAGATGCTTTGTGAGGACAAAAATCCTTCCCAAGAGGCAAAAGAAATCTTTGCTAACATGGCGAAAGGGGATAATTCCCCTGTGGTGCGTTTATACCTTGCCTCTGCCTTACAACGCATAGACAGTGAATCTGCTTGGAAAATTGTAGAGCAGTTGGTCAGTCATGCCAAAGATGCAGAAGACCACAATTTGCCCAAAATGATTTGGTTTGGCTTAGAACCTTTGGTAAAAGCAAATCCTGCAAAGGCAATGACTTTGGCAATGCAAAGTAACATGCCCTTGATTACCAAATACATCGCAAGGCGGATTGTAGATGCCAATGCTCCTGAAATAGTAGTTACTGCCTTAGGGAAAAATGCTAAAAATGAAAAACTTATCTTAGAAGGCATGAGAGATGGCTTAGAAGGACGTTTTGACCTCAAAGCCCCTGCCAATTGGAATGCAGTTTATACAAAACTCAAATCTGTTAAAGGAGAAACCTCCAAATTAGCGACACAAATCGCCCAGCTATTTGGAGATACAGAAGCTACAGAAAAAGCTATGACCACTTTGAAAAATAAGAATGCTCCTTTGACGGAACGCCAACAAGCCCTTAGAAGTGTATCAGCAAGAAAAAGAGAAGAATTAGCCACAGAAATTCCTAACTTGCTAAATGATAATTCGTTGCGATTAGAGGTAATTCAAGCCATCGCTAACTACGATAAGGAATCTTTAGGGAAACTGCTGGTTGCAAAGTATAATGAGTTGAACCCTGAAGAGAAACAGCAGGCGATTCAAACGCTCTCCTCTCGTTCTCGCTATGGTTGGTTACTTACCCAAGCCCTTAAAAATCAGACTATTCCTAAAAAAGATGTCCCTCCCTACGCCGCAAGGCAACTGCTTAGGGTAGTCGGTAGCGGGTTTATAGAAGTTTGGGGACCCATAGAGCAAGAGCCTTCTATAGAAAAATCTTATCTCAAATACCAAAGAATTTTGACAGAAAAAGCCTTAGCCAATGCAGATATTGGCAAAGGAGAGTTGCTTTACCAAAGGGTGTGCGGCAGTTGTCATAAGATGTACGGCAAAGGAGGCAACATCGGACCTGATTTGACTGGTTCTAATCGCGGGAGTTTAGATTACATTTTATTCAATGTGCTGAATCCGAGTGCAGAAATCCAAGACGATTACAAGTTAGTAGTGATTACGACCAGAGACGGGCGTACTTATTCGGGCAATGTGGTTTCACAAAACGACCGACAAATTTCTATGAGAATTGTAGGACAAGACGTAGTACTTATCAATAAGTCTGACATTCAATCATACGAAGTCGTGCCTACCTCTCTCATGCCTATCGGTCTTTTTGATAACCTCAGCGAAGAGGAGGTAGTCAATTTGGTCAAGTACCTGCAAACTATCAAGTAAGTTAAAAATCAGATAAGAGAATAAAATTAGGTAGATTTGATAACTCTTTTAAAACCAACTATATATAAATAAAGCAAGGCATCTTTTAAAGATGCCTTGTCCAATCAAAATAATTCTAAACCCAAAAACTATTAGTGGTGATGGACGGAATCGAACCGCCGACACAAGGATTTTCAGTCCTTTGCTCTACCAACTGAGCTACATCACCTCCCTTAGCCCTTTCAAATTTGGCGTTGCAAAGGTACGGCTGTTTTTTTTATTTTGCAAGCATTGAAACTATATTTTTTGTAATATTTTTTTAACATCACAAATAAAATACTGATAAACAAATACTTATTTTTCATACTATCTTCAGTAATATTGTTGATTCATACAATAGTTAAAAATACCAATAAGAAAAATCTCACATCTAAGCAGATGTATTGCATATTTATTAAGTTTGCAAAGTAAAAATAAAAGCATGTTCCAATGATGACCATTAACCAATACATTGAAGCCAACAAAGATAGATTCTTAGAGGAACTTTTTAATTTGCTTCGTATTCCTTCTGTCAGTACTGATAAGAGATACAAAGAGGAAATAGTAAAAGCGGCACATTTTCTCAAAAATAGCCTCATAGAGGCAGGAGCGGACAAGGTAGAAGTCTGCTCAACGCCGGGCAATCCTATTGTTTACGGAGAGAAACTTCTTGGGGAAGAGCTTCCTACTGTTTTAGTATATGGACATTACGATGTCCAACCCGCTGACCCTGAGCATCTTTGGCATACTCCTCCTTTTGAACCTACGGTCAGAGAGGGAAAGATTTATGCCCGAGGCGCCAGTGATGACAAAGGACAGACTTACATGCACATCAAGGCTTTTGAGTATATGATGAAACACGAACAACTCCCTTGTAATGTGAAGTTTATGATTGAAGGAGAAGAGGAGATAGGCTCTGTTCATTTGGCAGACTTTGTAAGGGCAAACCGAGAAAAATTACAGGCTGATGTTATTCTTATATCGGATACAAGCATGATTTCCAATGAGATACCCTCAATAGCGACAGGCTTGAGAGGACTTTCTTATATGGAGGTAGAGATTATAGGACCTAATCGCGACCTACATTCAGGAGTATATGGCGGAGCAGTAGCCAACCCCATCAATGTATTGTGTGAAATGATAGCCTCCTTGAAAGATGAGAAGGGAAGGATTACAATTCCTCACTTTTACGATAAAGTAGAAGAACTTAGCCCCGCCGAAAGACAAGCAATGAGCGAAGCCCCTTTTGATTTGGAAACTTACAAAAAAGAGTTAGGTATAAAGGAGGTATTTGGTGAACAGGGATATAACACTTTGGAGCGTGCTTCTATCCGTCCTACCCTTGATGTTAATGGTATTTGGGGAGGTTATACAGGAGAGGGCGCAAAAACAGTACTGCCTTCTAAAGCTCATGCCAAAATTTCCATGCGATTAGTTCCTCATCAAAATTCAGAAGAAATTTCCCAGCTATTTACGGCTCATTTTCAATCTATTGCACCTAAAACAGTAAAAGTAAATGTAAGTTTTCATCATGGAGGCGAGCCTGTAGTAGTTTCTATTAATTCTATTGCATACAAAGCCGCAGAAAAAGCTTATGAAAAAACTTTTGGACGAAAACCTATCCCTAAGCGAGAAGGAGGAAGCATTCCCATAGTAGCCATGTTCAAAAAAGAATTAGGGTTAGATTCATTGCTCATGGGATTTGGCTTAGACTCTGATGCCATTCACTCGCCTAATGAACACTACGGCATTTTTAATTATTTGAAAGGCATAGAAACTATCCCTTACTTTTACCAATATTTTGCAGAGATGAGTAAAAAATAATTATTTTACAACTTTCCAAAGTTCTCAAATTTTTGGAAAGTTGAAATTTAAAAATTACCGAAGCAATGGAATCAAAAGCACCAGAACCTGTAGGGGCTTACCCTTATACACGCAGAGTAGGCAACCTGCTGTTTTTATCGGGGGTAGGACCTCGCCAACGCGGCGTAAAAGAAATTCCCGGAGTAATAAAAGATGAACAAGGCAATATCATAGAGTATGATATTGAAGCCCAGTGTCATGCGGTTTTCGCTAATGTGCGTTATATTTTGGAAGAGGCTGGCAGTCAATGGGATAAGTTAGTAGATGTTACCGTATTTCTGACTAACATGAAAAGAGATTTTCCTACCTACAATCGCATTTATGCAGAGTATTTTAAAGAAAATCAGCCTTGTAGGACTACGGTAGAGGTAAATGCACTGCCTACGGAAATAGCTATAGAACTTAAGTGCATTGCTACCATAGATTAACAAGGTCGTTATACGCAACCTTATGAGGTTTGTAAAACTTTATAAGGTTAAATTATTGATTACTAATAGCTTATATTTTTTATACTTAAAATAAAATGGTTTGCAAACGTTTATAAGGTTTCAAACCTTATAAACGTTCAATCAAAACCAATTTCGATTGAGTGTAAAAACTATACTCGGTGGTGCTATAAGGTTTTGAAAACTTTATAGAAATAATAAAAAGATTATCAATGATTTACGCTCTTTTTTTATCAAAAACCATTTTTTATTGAGTATAATTTCATTTGAGTACAAATTAGGCAGATAAGAATATTCATGCAAAAAATCATTTTATCACGCACCGATAACATAGGCGATGTGGTACTGACTTTGCCTATGGCAGGTGCTATAAAAAGGCAACTTCCTGATAGCCAAGTTTTTTTCATAGGCAAAATCTATACAAAGCCTATTGTAGAAAGTAGTATTTTTGTTGATAAATTTCTTGATAGGGAAGACGTTTTGCGAGAGCCAGATTTGCTGAGAAGTATAGGAGCAGCAGCCATTATTCATGTTTTTCCAGATAAAGCAATAGCAGATTTGGCAAAAAAATTAAAAATTCCTCATAGGGTAGGTACGAGTCATCGCATATTCCATTGGCTATCTTGCAACCACCTACCTAATATTGGACGCAAAAATTCTCGTTTGCACGAGGCTCAACTCAACTTGAAGCTATTAGCTCCTTTGGGATTAAAGAGTGATTATGAGTTAAGTGAAATCTCAGATTTATACGGAATGTCTAAAATATTACCCTTGGAGGCAAGTTTGGCAAAGATGCTTCACCCTCATCAATTTAACCTGATTTTGCACCCTAAATCCAAAGGTAGCGCAAGAGAGTGGCACTTGCAAAACTATGATGAATTGGTAAAGTCCTTAGATAGCAATGCTTTCGAGTGTTTTATTACAGGAACAGCCGCAGAGGGAGAAAAAATAAGGCAGGAGATGCCCGAAATTTTTGAAAAAGCCAAAGATTTGACAGGGAGGCTATCTCTTTCTCAATTACTAAGTTTTATCAATGCTTGTGATGGATTAGTGGCTTGCAGTACAGGACCTTTGCACATTGCGGCAGCTTTGGGGAAAAAAGCAATAGGACTTTTTCCGCCGATTCGACCTATGCACCCTGCTCGCTGGCAAGCAATAGGAAAAAAAGCCCAAACTCTTTGTTTAGAAAAAAATTGTGAAAATTGTAGAAAAAGTACAGATTGTAGTTGTATCCAAGCTATTAGCCCTCTCCAAGTGAAACAGGTATTAATGAGTACTTAGGGCGCTGCTGGTTTGCAAACTACTGCTTGTATTTTTGAATTACTTAATATATTTAAAAAAACATTTTGAATCAATAACCGTATTTAATAAAAAAGTCATTTATCTATAATCATTCATATTATGCAGTTGCAATATAATTCACCAGTAGTGCTTACCTATACTTTTGTTTGTACTGTTGTCTTGTTAATTTCTTCTTTCATGCCTCCCGTGATGTCTTTATTTACGGTGTATCCTACCATGAGCCTAACCAATCCCGTGGACTATTTTAGGTTGTTTTCTCATGCCATTGGACATGGGGATTGGTCGCACTTGTTTGGAAACTTTACTTTAATTTTACTGTTAGGTCCCATGTTAGAGGAAAAATATGGCTCAGCTAATTTACTGACTATGATGTTTTTAACTGCTTTAATTACAGGTATTCTCAATGTTATCTTTTTTTCCAGTGGCTTATTAGGCGCAAGTGGTATTGTATTTATGATGATATTATTAAGTTCTATGACCAACTTACGCCAAGGGAGGCTACCGCTAACTTTTCTATTGGTAGTAGTTTTATTTCTTGGCAAAGAAATAGTCAATATTTTTCAAAATAATAATATTTCTGAATTTGCTCATATAGTTGGCGGAATTTGCGGAGCAGTTTTTGGCTTTATGGAGGGAGGGAGTAGAAAATAGATTTTAAATGTAGGATAGTTTATTTTATACTTAAAACAAAATGATTTTCAAACTTTTATAAGGTTTGAAACCTTATAAAAGTTAATTTTCAAAGACGTTTCTCTGAAAAAGTAATAGAACATTCCAATAGGTTGATTTCCTCCGATTTACTGTTTTTCAAGTGATTGTATCATTAGAATAGCCTCCAAAAAATTCCTAAGAAGCAAGTTATTTATACTTTTTCCAAATCTTGAAAAGTTCTACGGGAATTTTCAACAAATCTTTGAATTTAATCTTACTTTCTCCCTTCTCTTCCCACCGATTAAGAGGCTGTTCGTAGATGAGGTTTGCAGGGTTATTGAGTTTTTTATTTTGTAAAATCCGAAAAACTATCTCTACATCAAAGAGCCAAGGAGAAATAAAGGGTTCATCAAAAATATCAGTAATAATATTGCTTTTCAATAATTTAGCTCCGCATTGGGTATCATAAAAACGAAGTTTAAGCATGATGCTAACCACAGTGGCGAATACTCGACCAAAATAATGCCTAAACCAGTATCGTTCTATAGACGACCCCATGCGGCTAATCCTTGAACCAGCTACTAATATCAAATGTGGTTTCTGCTCAAAGACCTCTATAAAATACGGAATCTCGGAAAGTGGAGTAGCAAGGTCTGCATCTAAATATCCTATATAAGCAAAGTCATTTTGCTTGGAAATATGTAAAACTCCTTGCCTTATTGCTTCTGCTTTACCTTGGTTTTGAGAAAGTTGCAAGAAATGAATCTGGGTATTATTTTCTTCTTGCATTTTCCTGACCACATGCATTGTACCATCTTTACTTCCATCATCTACAAAACAAAAATGTATAGAGGGATATTGTTGGCAAAATGCTAAAAACTCTTTTTCTCTCAGTCGTTTTCCTCATTAAAACAGGGAACAATAAAAACTATCTTAGAAATATCTATCAAGTTTTTTGAAATTTGGGTTTATTAACATAGGATAGCAATAAATTAAGCATATAGCAAGCCAAAATAGAGAGAAAGGGATAAGCCGTTGTCAAGTAGCGATACTCTATGGCTCGAATAAAAAATGTAAATAAGATAATGATATAAAAAGGAATGCTAAGGAGTAGATATACTTCTATTCGTTTTGCCTCTATCAAAAATATATATGAAAAGAAGCCAGCTAATAAAACAAAGTAATATAAAATTGAATATATAATTTTTAATATCTGTGAATAAATCGGTTGTTCCAAGAAAGGCTTATTGCTTATATTGTATGTGCCGCTATGGAATAGAAATTTGCCCATTAATCTCAAAGGAGCAATAAAATAATAATAAAAAGGTTTTTCACGGATAAAATCTTCTTTATATTGCTTCAATTTATGATTAATGATAGAATCTAAATAAGTATATTCAGTATAAGCGATTTTAGAAGAGTTAATCCTATCAAGTAAGATTTGAATATTTTTCAAAGAATCAATATTATAAGTAGAGGTATAAATATAAGTAGGCAAATCTTCTACTTTTGTATATCTGGGTTTTATATTTAAGTTTACGATAGGCTTTAAAAATACCAACATTTCTGAACTTGGATTCCAATCAGTAAAATCAAATCCCCATGCTGACATTAAGTTCATGAGAGATAACCTTCTTCCTTCATTAAAGCCACCTTCTGCTAAAGGGATAAATCGGTTAAATTGTAAATAGTTCCTATATGTCCATGTAGCTTCTGTCAAACAAAAAGGTAATAAATAAATAAATAGATAAATAATACTTTGTCTAAATGTTTGCTTTAAATAAACACGGTGCTTATAAATCAGATAGCTAATGACAAATAAAAGAATAACACCAAAGAATGGTCGCATTAAGAATGCCCATGTAAATAAAAAGCCAGATATAAAATAATTGATTTTAGAAGGTTTATATAGTATCAGATAAAGGCTAATAATGAGTGCTGAGATACTAAAACTTTCTGTCAAAACGTGTAAGTCATAGATACTTACAAAAATATTGATTGCATAAATAAAAAATACTGTGTAAAAAATATACTGTGTTTTAAAAATAAGATAAGCTATTTTTGCCAAAAAATACGTTGAAATTGCAGATAATAAAATCTGTAATAAGATGGTAAAATTAATCACATTTTTATCTTGCAAAAACAAACTCAGAGGCACAATCACCATATCATACCCTGGCATTCTTCCCTTATAAGGGCTTAATATCCCTTCATATACTTTCCCAAATGTAAAATATTTAGCTACATTTTGGGCAGTATGCAGATAGTCAGGACAATCTCCACTGCATATTCCTATCAATCCATCTCCATTGAGCAAATGAAGGTTGTAAATAAGAAATAGCATCACCATCGTTTTAAGAAGTAGGGCTAAACCTACCCAAAACCAAGTATTTTCTATACGGGGCATTTATCTTTTTTGCATTTAATTGCGCAAAGGTATGACTTTTTTATTTCTTTTCTCCTATTATTGCATTTCTGAAACGCACTCTTGATTTAGATTTTAATGATGGCTTTTGTAATAGGTACCACTTATTTTTTAAGCCTTTTGGCTTCTCTTCTTCTATTTTATGCTGTAGGCAAAGCTATACGCTGGTATTGGATTAGAGATTTTTTCCCTAAAAATTTTTTCTCAGACGTCTTTTTCAGTCTTTTAGTAGGGCAGATAGCAGCAGTATTTTTATATACTATTTTCTGTTCTGAGGGACAAACTATCCAGTGGGTTTTTCTCATTCCTACTTTTTTTATCGTAAGTTTCTTCAATGAAAATAAACCAGTGAGTACATCGGCATCTGTTTCCTATCTAAAAATACTGTCTATTTTTGGAGTAGTATTAATTTGCTTTCTTTGGGAAGCCATCTTCTTTTTAAATATTGATGGCTTCCCGCTCAAAATTCCATTTGGAGATAGTATTTATTATAGCAAAATTTCTCATTTTTTGGGAGTTACAGGTCAGGAAAATTATTGGTGCATGGAAAACTACATGGTTGGGAATAAAAAGGAAGGCATTGCGCTATATCACTTTTATGAAATGTGGCTCAATAGCTTGATTAGTCGCCTTTTTGGTTTGCTAAACTTGCCAGCATTTTTGTTAGTATCACAACCCACTTTTCACTGCATAGGCTTTATAGGTATATTAGCCATCATAGAAAAC
>Ga0272446_1003677_pt1 | contig 19040 bp, 21 predicted proteins | sample YNPCB0061_FD_194587 | JGI IMG/M metagenome (GOLD analysis project Ga0272446, IMG submission 194587) | Hot spring microbial mat communities from Yellowstone National Park, WY, United States - YNP-CB-006-1 | ecosystem: Environmental > Aquatic > Thermal springs > Hot (42-90C) > Sediment | place... | reverse complement strand
GAATCACCACAGGTGGAGCAAAATCATCAGAATTGCCATACTTATCAGAGATGTACTTGATAAATAAGAGGGATAGGACATAGTCCTTATATTGACTGGCATCCATGCCACCCCGCAGGGCATCGCAAGAAGACCATAGAGATGAGTAGAGGTCTGATTTTTTAATTGCCATTGCGAAACTAACAAGCTGTTTGCCCATTATATTAGCCCCACAGTACCGTGTTCAGAAAAGATTTATCAAACTATGGCGAGTGCAACAAAAGTAGTGATTTTTGATTGGAGAGTCTCAAATAAGTAATGACGTTTTATTGTGCTAAACAACCAAAGTCCTATTATGGCAAGGATTTTGTTGCAATTTTCTCCTACGCCATCATTAGTAAGGTGAAACTCTCAATCTTTGAACTAATGTTTTCTTACTCAACTTTTGCTCCCAGCAATAGCCCATGCGTGCACACCTGCTGGGCAATATCATTTAGTCTATGCCCAAAAAAATCACTATAGTTTCGGCAAATCACCGCACTATCTCAAAATACCCATCAGTTGGTGCACTCAGTAACAGTAATTTTAATGCATTATTCCTCTTTCCTATCACATGAGTGGTAGAGAACTAATTTATAGGATGTAAAGAATTAGGAATAAGATAATCCAAATAATGTCCACGAAGTGCCAATAGATGGAAGCCGCTTCGATGCCAAAGTGCTTTTGGGAAGTATAGTGACCCGCCTTTAGCGATCGCAGAAGTACCGCCAAGATCAGACACAAGCCGATAATCACATGTAATCCATGAAATCCAGTCAGCACAAAGAAGGTACTGGCAAAGATGTTAGTGGTGAAGCCAAAGCCGAGATGTTGATATTCATACAACTGCCCTGCGATGAAGATTGCACCCATGATAAAAGTTGCCAAGAACCATAACTGTACGGCTCTTAGCTGGTTTTCTTTGATGGCGTGATCCGCTTGATGAATTACAAAGCTACTGGATACTAAGATGATGGTGTTGATTCCTGGTAGGAGAATTTCTAGTTTCTCTGTGCCTTCGGGGGGCCATTCTGGGGCGATCGCCCGAAATGCTAGGTAAGCTGTGAAAAGTCCTACAAATAGCATTCCTTCGGAAAACAAAAAAGTGAGCAGACCGAAGACCCGCAAATCAGTATGTGCTGAATGAGCGGAATGTTCTGTAGCAGAATCAACAGCGATGTTTGTGATTTGGGTAGCTTCCATTGTCTAATTTTCCTTTGTGAATAATTTAGTGATTGGGAAATAGGTTAGAGGCTTCATGATCAGCGAGAAGTTGCCCGAGCTTGGCATAATCCACCATGCCATAGTCGTAAGGATGCGTAAACAGAGGCGGCTCGCCATGCCAGTTGTGGGGAATGGGAGGAGAATCGGTCGTCCATTCCAAAGTCAGAGCCTTCCATGGATTACTGGGGGCTTTCTCGCCTTTGAGCCAGCTATAGACTGCATTCACTAGGAAGGGAATAGTGGAAATCGCTAAAATGAACGCACCGATGGAACAGATGAGATTGATTTCTGCAAACTGCGGATCGTACTGCGCCACACGCCGAGGCATTCCTTGTAATCCCAAAATGTGCATGGGGAAAAAGCAGAGATTGAAGCCGACAAAAGTCAGAGCGAAATGGATTTTGCCCCAAGTTTCATTTAACATTCTGCCTGTCATCTTGGGAAACCAGTGATAGATGCCAGCATAGATGCCAAACACTGAACCGCCAAACAGTACATAGTGGAAGTGCGCCACCACGAAATAGGTGTCGTGGACATGAATATCAATGGGGACTGAGCCAAGCATTACTCCACTCAAGCCGCCCACTACAAACATGGAGATAAAGCCAATGGCAAATAGAAGGGGACTTTCTAGCCTCAGTTTACCCCCCCACAGGGTCGCCAACCAACTAAAAATTTTGATCCCCGTGGGTACAGCTACTAACAGCGTGGCAATCATAAAAAATACCCGCAACCAGTCAGGTGTGCCACTGGTGAACATGTGGTGTGCCCAGACAACTAAGCCCAAAGCGCAGATCATCATACTGGAATAGGCGATCGCCTTGTAACCGAAAATGGGTTTGCGGGCATGGGGTGGTAGCACTTCAGAGATGATGCCAAATACAGGCAAAATCATCACATAGACAGCAGGGTGGGAGTAGAACCAGAACAAGTGTTGATAAACTACAGGATTACCACCGCCTGTGGGATTGAAGAAGCTAGTGCCTGCCAACAGGTCAAAGGCAAGCAAAATCAGAGCGCCCGCTAATACAGGAGTAGCCACCAGTGCCAGCACTGAAGTTGCCAACATCGCCCAGCAAAACAGCGGCATATCAAACAAGCCCATGCCTTGCATCCGCATTGACCAGATGGTAACGATAAAGTTCACCGCCGCCAAAATTGAGGAAGTCCCTAAAATGATGATGCTAAAAATCCAAATCGCCTGCCCGATATGCTGTTCTGTGAGGATACTCAGGGGGGGATAGGCTGTCCAACCAGTGGAGGCGGGACCAACAAAGAAACTACTAATTAGCAACAAGCCGCCAGGGATAATCATCCAAAAGGCGATCGCATTTAAGGTGGGAAACGCCATATCCCGCGCGCCAATCATCAGCGGTACTAGGTAATTGCCAAAGCCCCCCGTAACCGCAGGTACGATCCACAGGAAAATCATGATCGTGCCGTGCATGGTGAAGGAACTGTTGTACCATTCAGGAGGCAATAAATCTGAATCGGGTGTTGCCAGCTCAGCCCGCACGAGAGAGGCTAAAGCACCTCCCAAAAGGTAAAAGAAAAAGGTAGTAACCAGATATTGAATGCCAATCACTTTGTGATCAGTGCTAAAGGTAAAGTATTCCCACCACGGGGTATGTTCCTTTTCGCTGTGGGCGATGGGGGCATTGATCTGATTGAGAGAATTTTCCGCTAGAGTCATAGTCTTGATTGAGGTGTTAAATAGTTTGCCAAAAGCAATTAGTGATGATGGGAGTGAGTCATGTTGTGGGAGACCTTGCCTGCCAGATAGTCTGATTCACTCATCTGAGCAGTCGCCACCTTAGGAGAACTATCCGCCTGTGCTACTTCTAATTGTTCATTAAGCCATTTCTGATAATCTTCGGCTGATTCCACAATCATCGTGGTGCGCATTCCGCCGTGATAGGAGCCGCATAACTCGGCACAGACTACAGGATATTCACCGATTTTCGTGGGATAAAAATCTAAGTGGGTGGGGCTACCGGGGATAGTGTCCTGCTTGAGGCGCAGTTGTGGCACCCAAAAGGCATGGAGCACATCTACCGCACTCAAGTTCAAATGAATATGCTTATTCACAGGGACATGGAGTTCCCCTGAAGTAATCTCATGGGGATAGGTAAAAATCCAAGCAAACTGCATTCCTTGTACATCGATATTCACTGTTTCTGCATCAATTTCTGGCAGTTTTCCCTCTGCTTGAGCTACTAAGACCGACTTGGGATGCTGGTGCAGGTGATGGGCTACCATCAGGACATCTGTACCCCTCATGGTGCTATACACATCAAAGCTGTAGAGAGCGACCCACAACACAATCACTGTAGGGATTGCCGTCCAGATCATCTCGAGGCGGATATTGTCGTGCCAAGGTGCGCCGTCCTCTTCATCATTTCTGCGCTTACGAAACCGAAACAGGGAGTAGATGAGCACTCCTTCCACAATTAAAAATAGACCAAAGGCGATCGCAATCACCGCACTAAACAGTTTGTCGTAAAGCACCGCTTCTTCACTGGCAGCGGTGGGCAGAAGTCCATGATTTTGTCCGAACCAGATACTGGCGGCGACTACCAGACCGATCAAGATCAATACAGATAACAAGGCTTGGCGTTTCATAAGCTCTGGGTGGGTCAGACCAACTCAAACACCTACCATATTAAGAGGGGATTTTGCGGAAATGCCAGTTTAGTTAGATTTCTTTGGGATCACTTTAGATTTGTATGAGTTTCGTGAGTTTGGCGATCGCAGAATCAGACATCACGAAAAGTATCTTTTAATACGGTTCTTGCGGCTAACTGACTGCGGGTGGAGGCGAGAATTTCTGCCTCACGGCGCAGGCGGCTGGCGGTACTGCGTAACTCCAGCAGGGATTGTTGTTCTAGGCTCGCCCCTTGAAAATTGCTGGCAACCCAATAGGAAAGCTCCAGCGGACTGCGGGGAATTTGCGGTAGCTCGATCTCCTGCTCGGTGAGCTTTTGGGACAGCCGCACCACATCATTGAGTAGCCCGCGCACTTCCACAGCCAAGGACTGGGCTTGATCTTGTTCGTGGTAATCCTGATCCTCCAGCCACTGCACCAAACCAACCCGAAAGGGGGTTTGACGGGTGTAGCGCAAAACTTGAAATCTCTGCTGACCAATGGTGAGGAGCTTGAAGCGATCATCGGGCATACGGTGATATTGCACAACTTTGGCACTGCAACCGATCAAGGCGGGCTGACGGGAGGCAGGATCGAGCATCAGAACCCCAAAACAGCGATCGCTCTCCAAAATTGTGTTGATCATCATGCGGTAACGATACTCAAAGATGTGCAGCGGTAAAGACTGATTAGGAAAGAGTACCACTTCAGGCAGAGGGAATAGGGGAAGTTCTCGGACAGCAAGATTATCTGACATTGCCACAACTCACGACATAGCATCTAGTATAGTCCAAGCCAAATGTTAGCTAATATGGCGGATTAGTTTAACAAGGATTTAGAGCTAGTCAGGACTGTTGTGCCATCGCTAGAAGCCTGCAAAATGGGAATTTCAATAACAAACTCAGTACCGATGCCCTCGGTGGAGTGGCACATTAGTTTTCCTTTGTGGTTTTCGGTAATGATCTGGTAGCTGATGGACAAGCCCAAGCCAGTGCCTTTGCCCACAGGCTTTGTAGTAAAAAATGGATCAAAGATGCGCTGTTTGATGAATTCGGGCATGCCGCCCGCATTATCTTGAATGCGAATCACGGCGGTATTTTCTGGCGAGATTGCTGTCGTGATCCAAATGCAGGGAACCCAGTCTTCGGGCTTTTGCCAAGTGCGCTCCCAAGCTAACTCGTTGGCAGTGGTTTCCTCCGCAGGGCGCAAGGTATCGTCCAGAGCATCGATGGCATTGGCAATAATGTTCATGAATACTTGGTTCATCTGACTGGGGAAGCACTCCACACTGGGCATTTGGCAGTAGTTCTTGATCACTTGAATTTCGCCCCGCTCACTGTTGGCTTTGAGGCGATTGTGCAGAATAACTAGGGTACTCTCAATGCCTGCATGCAGGTCGGCATAGCGGCACTCAGTACTGTCGGCACGGGCAAATTTATGTAGAGACTGCACTAATCTGTGAATGCGCTCTGCCCCAAGACGAATCGAACTCATAATTTTTTGGAAGTCTTCCACGATGTAATCGAGGTCAATTTCCCGCAGTTTGCCTTGGATCGCTGGCTCAGGCTGGGGATAGTAGTGCAGAAACAGGTTGAGTAGTTCAATAATTTGGTTGATGTGATCGTTGGCAGGGGCAAGGTTGCCGTAGATGTAGTTGATGGGGTTGTTGATTTCATGGGAAATACCCGCTATCAACTGTCCTAATCCTGATAATCTTTCGGTTTGGATCAGTTGCGCTTGGGTGCTTTTCAGTTGTTTCAGCGCTTTTTCTAACTGCTCCGCCTGCTGGCGCGATCGCTGTTCGGAGGAGCGCAGAGCTTCTTCGGCAATAATCCTAGAGCTGATGTCCCGATAGCCCCACACCCTGCCTACACACTGCCCGTTGATGCGTTGCGGCTGAGAATAACGCTCGATGGTGCGCCCGTCTTTGAGCTTGACCAGATCAAAACTGTCGGCTTCGGGAGTAAGGTGGCTAATCAAATTGGTAAAGGCTTGGGGATCGGCGACTTGGCTGAGGATGCGTTGCTGAATTTCAAGGGTGCGCAGAGATTGGATCAGGTTGGCGGGGATGCGCCACAAATCGGCGAATTTTTGATTGCAGATGACAATGTTGCCCCGCAAGTCTTCTACTAGCAGACCATCGGCGGTGGCTTCGAGGGTGGCGTTGAGCAGGGAAAAGCCCTGTTGGGTTTCCAGTTCTGCGGCTTTGCGATCGCTGATGTTGGTATAAATGCCTACAGCCCCCGAGATTTTGCCATCGGGATCACGAATGGAGTTGGTACGCATGGCAACGGGAATGATTACGCCATTACTGGTGTGCATATCCACTTCCCCTGCCCATGAGCCACCTTGCATCAGGGTATCGTGCACCCGTTCCGCGATCGCCTCCTGCACAAACAAAGATTTCATTCCTCGCTTCTGCAGTTCGGCAAAGGAAAAGCCAAATAAATCTAAAAAAGCACTATTGACAAAAGTTGGGTAGCCCTTACTATCAAAAATACCAATGGCATCACTGGTACTCTCAAGAGCTGTACCTAGCTGGGCATAGGATTCTTCGGCGGCAACCCGATCCCTGATCTCCTGTGCCAATTCGGCGGTTTGTTGTGATAATTGTTGCTCAAGGCGACTGCGCTGTTGCATACATGCCGCATACTTTTGCGCCATACTGTCGCTGGCAATTTCATGAATCAAAATCAAGCCGCTAATTGTTTGCGGCTCTGTGAAGTACGGTTTGGCGTGCCAGCGCACAATGCCTTGCGGCATAATTAGTTCATCGCTGTAGGTGAGCAGATCGCCCACGAGGCAACGACGGAAATTTTCTTGTTGATCTGGGCTAAGCTGAAAGAAATCGTAGTGGTTTCTGCCTAAAATATCTTGCAGATGCAGAGGAGAGCCTAAGCCTTCCAACCATTTTTGATTGAGCCAGAGATAGTTCATTGCTCGATCTACCACCGCGATCGCCACTGGGCAAAACTGTGCCAAAGTTTGCAGATCAAAATCTACGCTGTTCAAGGTAGTGAATGCTTCCATTGAGCAATGCTATTCTAGCGAGGTAGGCTACCAACTTATACTATAAGGGTACGAACTATCAATAGGGTATGGAACAATATCCCATTTTTGGACCAGAAATCAAATGCCCGCATTGTCGCCAACGGATACCTGCCCTACTGTTGACCGATGCTTATTTGTGCCCCATGCATGGTGCATTTGAGGTGGACAATGCCACTGGCGAGCTGGTGCACCTCAACTCGGATCACCGCCGCTGGCGGCTCTGGGAGGGGGAATGGTATCGCCAGCACAGCCACCCCGACGGCATTCGCTTTGAAATTCATGAAAGTTTGGATCGGCTCTATACTAAGGGTTTCCGTGCTACCAAAGTCACGATCGCCCGCCGCTATGCCGCTATGGTCAATCCCTACCTAGATCGTTGTGCCCATGAGCTAGGACAAAGATTATATGGTTTGCCTGTGGAGTTCAGCCCCCCCGAAACCGTCGATCCCAAGTGGGCGGTGGTCAATTTTGAACTGGAGAAGGAACTGGGTGTGCCCAAAGGCTATCCCTATTTCCGTTCTTTTTAGTATACTGCGGTGGAAATTTAACCGAGATGGATTGATGCTGGCGGAAGCGATCGCCTGTGGGGTGATAGCAAGTCTAACTTGGGCGGGGCTGGTGTGGCTGTCCCCTGAACCAACGATTAGTGAGGCACGCACTTGGCTGTGGGGTATGGCGCTATTTGCTATGGTGAATGGTTTGCTGTGGAGCGTGTTGTCTCTGTTGAACTGGAAGTTCCTGTGGCTCTGGATCATAGTCTTTGGTGCAGTCAATGCGATCACCAGTGGCAGTCTGCCCACGCAAATTCCCCCTTTATGGTCACGGCTGTGGCATCCGCTGGGTATTACCACCATGACAATTTTGCTAGCGGGATCATTGGGAGCAGTTTAGCCCTAAGATAGGCGTATGCGCAAAGTAGCCATTTTTACAGAAACTTTTTTGCCAAAAATTGACGGCATTGTTACCCGCCTCAAATACACAGTGGAGTACCTAGTGCGCTTGGGCGATCAGGTGCTGGTTTTTGCGCCAGAGGGGGGGATCAAAGAGTACAAGGGTGCAGAAATTTATGGCGTGTCGGGCTTCCCCCTGCCGCTCTATCCTGAATTGAAACTGGCATTGCCCCGCCCTGCCATCGGCTCTGTCCTAGAGCGCTTCCAGCCCGATATTATCCATGCGGTCAATCCAGCGGTGTTGGGACTGGCGGGGATATTCTACGCCAAAGCCATGAAAATTCCCCTGCTTGCCTCCTACCACACCCACCTGCCCCAATATTTGCAACACTACGGCTTGGGGTTTTTGGAAAGTACCATGTGGGAGCTGATCAAAACCGCCCACAATCAAGCCAGCCTCAATCTCTGCACCTCCCATGCGATGGTGCAGCAGTTGCGGGAACACGGCGTGCACCATGTCGACCTCTGGCAAAAGGGAGTAGACACAGAGCAGTTTCATCCCAGATTTTATGACCCAGAGATGCGATCGCGCCTGTCTCAGGGACATCCCAACAGTCCCCTGCTCCTCTATGTGGGTCGCCTCTCCCCCGAAAAAGAAATCCAGCACATTCTGCCAGTGCTCCAAGCGATCCCCCAGAGCCGTCTAGCCCTAGTAGGGGATGGCCCCTATCGCCAAGAACTGGAAAAAATCTTTGCAGGAACAAACACCCACTTTGTCGGCTATCTGCGGGGCGATGACCTCGCCAGTGCCTTTGCCTCCAGTGATGCCTTTTTGTTCCCCTCTTGTACCGAAACCCTCGGTTTGGTGTTACTGGAAGCCATGGGAGCGGGTTGTCCTGTTATTGCCGCCAATGCGGGGGGAATTCCCGACATTGTAGAGCATGGGGTGAATGGCTATTTGTTTGAGCCAGCGCAGGCAGATGGCTTGGTTGGAGCGGTGCGTCAGCTTTTGGCAAATTCCCCCGCCAACCTAGAGCGTCTGCGCCACCAAGCTAGGCTAGAAGCGGAAAAATGGAGTTGGCAATCTGCCACTCAGCAATTGCAAAGTTTTTATGATCAAGTGATTCGTCTGGCAAAACCTGTCCTGTCTGCTTTTTAGTTCCAGAACATGAACTGGCGCATTGCTCGCACCCTGACCACCGCCTACTATGCCTATATGCTGGAGTATCGAGCGGAATTACTGCTCTGGGCATTGTCCAACTCCCTGCCGCTGATCCTGCTAGGGGTGTGGAGTGAAACAGCGCGCGGCGGCGGCTTCGCCCTCTCGTCAGGGGAATTAGAGCGCTATTTCTTGGCTGTGTTTATCACTCGCCAGTTCAATGTGGTGTGGGTAATCTGGGAATTTGAACGGGAAGTAATTTCTGGGCAGTTGTCCCATCGCCTCCTGCAACCCATCGATCCCGCATGGCATCACTTTTTTAGCCACATTGCTGAACGCACCGCCCGCCTGCCCTTTGTGATCATCATCACTGCCCTGTTTGGACTGATCTATCCCCCAGCCCTGTGGCTTCCCCATTGGTGGGATGTGCTGTCTCTGTTGGTGGTAGTGCCGTTGGCGTTCGCACTGCGTTTTTTGATGCAATACACTTCCGCTATGCTGGCTTTTTGGACAGAACGCGCCAGTGCGATCGAGCAGTTGTGGTTTCTCATTTACCTATCTCTATCGGGAACTCTAGCTCCCCTAGAGGTGATCCCTGAGCCGATTCGCACAGGTTTGATATGGACTCCTTTCCCTTACCTTGTCTATCTGCCTGCTATGATTCTGGTGGGTAAAATGCCCCCAGAAGAAGTTGGACGGGGGATAGCTGTGCTGGTGTTTTGGACGGGTTTATTTTGGCTGGTTAATCGCTATCTCTGGCAGAGAGGCTTAAAGAGGTATTCGGGAATGGGAGCGTAAGGTTAAGAAATTTTGCTAAATTTAAGTATGGAAATCACCACTCTCAAGCGCCAATGGATACAGAAAATGTTGCCCCCGATCTAGACCAGCATTTATTCGAGTGTGCTGTGTGCGGCTATGTCTATGACCCAAGGGAGGGCGATCCCAAGCGGGGTATTGTGCCTGAGACCAGCTTTGCGCTTTTGCCTGAGGCATGGCGCTGTCCTGTGTGCAATTCCCGCAAGGACAAGTTTCAGGATATTGGTCTGCCTAATAAACCTTCGGGTTTCGCCGAAAATCTGGGCTACGGTTTTGGTGTAAATGTGCTGACCCCCACCCAAAAGAATTTGCTAATTTTTGGTGGTTTAGCCATCGGTTTCTTGTTTTTTATGAGTTTCTATGCAGTTGATTAACATGACCTATCGTTTGCCTTGTTTGCCAGCTTTCCTGTCATCCGTACTTTGCGCCTTTTGTTTGATATTGGCTAATTTGCTCCCTGCCTATGCCAATCAGGGCTATTGGGAGGTAGTGCCTCTGCCCTCTCCTGACACGCCGATTGATATGACTTTTAGTGATGTCGATCCCAAGCATGGCTGGATTGTGGGCACTAATGCCAGCTTGCTGGAGACCACCGATGGTGGCAAAACATGGCGGGCGCGGGCGTTGAATGTGGGAGAAACTAATTACCGCTTTGTGTCGGTGAGCTTTTATGGTAATGAAGGCTGGATAGCGGGCAAACCTGCTTTGCTCTTGCACTCTGAAGATGCGGGCAAATCATGGTCAAGGATTGGTCTGAGTTCCAAACTACCGGGTGATCCTACTTTGATCAAGGCTTTGGGTGATGGGATCGCTGAGATGGCGACGGATATTGGGGCGATTTATCGCACTGAAGATCGGGCGCAAACTTGGCACGCTTTGGTAACGCAAGCGGTGGGTACGGTGCGCAACCTGTTCCGCAATCCTGATGGGCGCTATATTGCGGTGTCGGCTAAGGGAAATTTTTACTCTACTTGGTCGCCCGGGGATGCGGCATGGATGCAACATAATCGCAATAGCTCACGGCGTGTCAATAATATGGGCTACACCCCTGACGGCAGAATCTGGATGTTGAATCGCGGTGGACAGTTGCAGTTTACGAATTCTAGTAGCACTGAGGATTGGGGTAAGCCAATAGTTCCTAAGGCGGCTGAGGGTTATGGTTTGCTGGATTTGTCTTTTCAGGATCAAGACCATATCTGGGTGGCTGGGGGCAGTTCGCACTTAATTTATAGTGAGGATGGCGGCAAAACTTGGCAGAGGGATACTTCTACTGATTCGGCTGGGGCAAATTTCTATCGCATCTATTTCTTTGATCATGATCGCGGCTTTATCTTGGGGCAATCTGGCTTGTTATTGCGCTATGTGCCTTACGCCTGATGCTAGTTTCTTTGTGTGACCTGCAAGCCCAAGTTAATCTGTTCCCTGACCAGTGGCGACCTTTGGTACTGACCAATGGCTGTTTTGATCTGCTCCATGTGGGTCATGTGCGCTATTTGCAGTCGGCAAGGCAGATGGGACGCAGTTTGGTGGTGGGACTAAATAGCGATCGCTCGGTGCGCCAGTTGAAAGGTAATACGCGCCCTTTTATTCCCGAGCAGGAGAGGGCAGAGGTGCTCTCGGCTTTGGCTGTGGTGTCAGCGGTGGTGATTTTCTCTGAGACAACGGCGGATCGACTAATTAGTAGTCTTCGCCCCGATGTCTATGTCAAGGGTGGGGACTATCAACCAGAGAATCTGCCAGAGTGGGCTACCCTACGCCAGTACCAGATACCATTCCAGACCATAGCCATAGAAGTCTCCACCTCAACTTCGGCGATCGCCAAGCGCATCTGTGAGGCTATGGCTGGTTCAGAGCTTTGGGCAGAGGGACAATCGGGCGCTCCATAGCAATCAGCAATGGTTCAGGGGTAGGCACTACGGTATGCACTGCCGAATTGAACTGGGGCGATCGCTCAGGATTAGCTACACTCAACACCGTGCCGATGATGGTAAACGCCCCAGCGCACAGCGCACCGATCCCTAAAATTTTGCGGCGTTGCGATCGGCGCTCCACCGTCTGCAAAACTTGGTTTATAAATACTTCGGGCGCAACTGGGGTAGGAGGGGTGGGCAGTGTGCGAAGTTTGTGGCGCAGAGCAACCTGCTGGGCATAACAGTCACGAAATTGGGCATCCTGCTTCAGCCATACCTCGACTTTTTGCCGCTCTTCAGGGCTAGCTTCGTCATCTAAATAAAGACTGAGTAGCAAAAATTGGTCTTCTTGGTTATTTTTCATGACATCATCACCTCAAATACCTGTCAGATAGGGTTGCAGTTGCAATTGCAGTTTCAGCCTTGCACGCGCAATACGGGACTTAACTGTGCCCAAAGATACTCCAGTGATCTCGGCAATTTCTTCATACGATAAACCCTCGATTTCCCGCAAGACAATGGTCTGACGGAACCCCTCTGGTAAATCTGAGATTGCCATTTGCAATTGCTCATAGAACTCTTGAGTTGACAGTTGTTCCACAGGGCTAGGCGACATGCAGGGCAATTCCCAGCTCATATCCTCACCATCTCCTGTTGCCACTGGGGCATCAAAAGAAATTGTTTTGCCGAGACGCTTTCTGCGGCGCAGTTCATCATAAAAGAGATTTGTAGCAATTCTACACATCCAGCCTCTAAATTTAGCAGGGTTCTGCAGGCGATGGATATTGCGGTAAACCCTAATCCATACTTCTTGGGCAAGGTCAGCCCGATCTGTCCAGTCGGGGGCGAGCTTGTATAGTAGTTGATCTACATGGGATTGATGGCGGCGGATCAGTTCGGCAAAGGCACGGCGATCTGGTTGTCCTCCTTGCTGGCAATAGACGATCAAATCGGGAGTGGGCAGTTTGGCAACAGACACAGGCGATCGCTGAGAAGAATAATCCGCTGACGAGGGAGGAACAAGGGAAATGCTGTAACTCATGAACTACGCTCTGCCAAATCACAAACTGTTTAAGTTAAGCGTAAATGACTCACCCTACAGCAGAAAGTTCCTGATATAGAGTAATACTTTTAGGAGTTATTTGGCTAATTTATGTGTCCTATACCACTCGATAGTTTGCTTCAAGCCTTCCTTGAGCGGAGTGCGGGCAATGAATCCAAATGACCGTTTGGCTCTGCGAGTGTCCAGACAACGGCGCGGCTGTCCGTTGGGTTGATCGGTTTGCCAGACAATGCGCCCCGTAAAGCCCATCAACTGGCAAATCAAATCAATCAAGTCCTTAATACTGATCTCATAACCCGTGCCGATATTGACTGGTTCGGGTCGGTTGTAATGTATGGTCGCCATAGCGATCGCCTTTGCCGCATCGGTGCTGTAGATAAACTCCCTAGTCGGCGTGCCATCGCCCCACACCTCGATATAATCTCGCCCTTCAGCCTGCGCCTCAGCCACTTTACGGATCAAAGCAGGAATCACATGGGAACTCTGCGGATCGAAATTATCGTTAGGTCCATAGAGATTGACGGGCAGGAGGTAGATGCCATTAAAATTGTATTGCTGGCGATATGCCTGAAGCTGAGTTAGTAAAGCCTTTTTGGCGATGCCATAGGGAGCATTAGTCTCCTCAGGGTAGCCATTCCACAAATCATCTTCCGCAAAAGGAACTGGAGTAAATTTAGGATAGGCACAGATTGTTCCCACGCAAACAAACTTTTTAACTCCAGCTAGGTAGGCGGCATGAATCAACTGGGCCCCCATCATCAAGTTGTCGTAAAACAATTCGGCAGGTTTAACCCGATTTAGCCCGATGCCTCCCACATGGGCGGCGAGGTGGATCACAATATCCTGATTACTGACAACTTTGTGACACTGTTCCATCTGGCGTAGATCGTGATCGCGCGATCGCGGCACAAAAATTTGCTGTGGATTAGCCCCAAAAAAGACAAGCTGACTCACGACTTCTTTCCCCAAGAAGCCAGCGCCACCAGTAACTACAATCTTTTTATCCTCTAGCATGAGCTTACTGCACTGGTGATAAGATTTTAGCGTGTAATCACCAATTTAGTTATGGCAGATACTTTTTCCTTTGACATCGTCAGCGACTTTGACCGCCAAGAATTGGTAAATGCTCTCGACCAAGCGCGCCGTGAGATTGGCAGTCGCTATGATCTCAAGGACACCAACACAGAGATCACCCTCGATGAAGAACAGATCACTATCAACACCGCCAGCGAGTTTACCCTCCAAGCTGTAGTGGATATTTTGCAGTCCAAAGCGGTGAAACGCAACCTCTCCCTCAAAATTTTTGACTATGGCACAGTTGAGCCTGCTAGTGGCGATCGGGTGCGGCAAGAAATCAAGCTAAAAAAAGGCATTCCCCAAGACCTCGCCAAGCAAATCTCCAAGTTGATCCGAGACCATCTCAAAAAAGTGCAAGCCAGTATCCAAGGCAATGCCCTTAGAGTTACGGCAAAGTCCAAAGATGACCTACAAGAGGCGATTAAATTGGTGAAGGCTCAGGACTACCCTGTGGCACTACAATTTACGAATTACAGATAGACCCTAGCCAAAGAATCTGCACCAAACTTTCAGACTCTTTGGGGATCAAGAGAACTAGGTGCATTTGTAGAAAACTTGTTTGGCTTATCATATAAAAAGCTATATTCAATAGCTTCGTTTAGGGAAAGATGGTAAAAAATGGCTATTAATGTCAACTGGTTAAAAGATAGCTGTCATGAACAAAAGAGAGCAAAAACAAATATGTAAACCTCTAGGAAACTAGCTGACAAGCAATGATTAAATTTTTTAGTTTTATCACTCTAGGCATCAGTTGGCTAATTAGCCTTTGGGCTTCCAAATCAATTTTTGGTATTCTCAAAGACTCTACACTTCATGGGTGGCTAAGCTATCACACTCTAATTAGTATGCGGGCATTTGAACAATGGGGATTCTGGCAATTATTAGGAGTGTCATTAGTTGCTAGTAAAAGTTACGAGTGGGAAGAATATGATATAAGAAATCTCTGGAAAGATGAGGGATTATATCTTAGTTATCCTAGTTTATGGTTAGATATTCCATATTTTATTTTCAAAGCTATTGGCTGGGAAGTATCTATTAGCAATCTACAAATTTACTCCCTAGTAGTTAATCGCTTTCTCTGTAGCATAATCATTTTCTTTCTCTATCAGGAAATCAGTAAGCTAGTTCTTAAAAAACTGAGTGATCAGCCAGATATAGAGAAAAAGTCAACTATACCTGCCTTGATTGGTACTGTGGTGTGGCTACTTAATCCATCAGTATTGTATTGGACACAAAATACCTATTTTGCAGACCAAGCTATTATATTACCATTCTGTTCTATTATTTTGCTGGCGACAAAGTCTGATTTCAAGTTACATAATTTAGTTGGGTGGCAAAGAATCTTACTGTTTTTATTATCCTTAGTGGCTACTGGTTATGATTGGTATGCTTGGACTTTTCTACTTTGCCTATCTTCAATATACTTTTGGTTGAATAGAGATGTGGGTATGGCAGAAAGAATAAGGGCGCTTATACCAATATTCAGTGGTTGGCTATTAGTAATTATTAGTTATTTATGTCAGCTACTTTATTTTCGTGAGGGCATACCCCAAATCCTTAGAACTCTGCAAGGTCGTTTATTCAGTAACCCCTACGACACTAAGCTAGAAAACTTTTGGTTAGTATATGGAAACCATCTACTTGACTATATGCCCAGCCGCCAGCCAGTTGTAGTCATTTTATTGGTTATTTGTGCAATTGGTAGCCTGTATTGGGTAATAAAAAACTGTGGGAGTCAGAATTTATTGATAAGTTTATGTTTGCTTTTAGCCACACCTTTTTTGCACAATCTACTTGTAGCAAGTCATACTTATGGTCATAATTTCTCTGCTCTCAAATTATCTGTAGGAATGATACTTTCTTATGCAGTAATGCCTTGTTTGCTATTAGTAACTTGGCTGAAAAAGACTAGATGGCAAATGTTATTTATGTTTATTGTTCTATCTAGCATTATGGTGTTTGGAGTGATTTTATCCCCCACTTTATTCTTGAGCTTTTCCAAATATGTTGCGGCTAGTAATTTCAGTGAACAGTACGGTAATTTAGTCAAATCAGAGATAGCATACAATCAAGTACCATTTTCTGAAAATCAGCTTATACTTGCATTCGCCCCAAACAGACTATGGTATGCTAATCGGCGGGTATATGATTACAAGCAAGTACAAAACACTATTGAAAGGTTTAATTTACAAAATAAACCAGTTGAGTATGTTTTCATTGACCAAGAAAGCCATAAAGCTATAACAGAAATTTGTGATCCCAGTCAAAAAATTAAATATAAATCTGTAGAATTTACCTTTGGTGTTGGTACATTTGCTGAGAAGATAGTGATTTGTAAGCTTAACTTGCCAATCAAACCAGATAAAAACTAGAGAGAGGAGAGAGACATAGCCTCGACTTAACTTCTTGGAGAGCCTCTCCCTTAACCACCTTGCAAAACTTCGGACATTGACACTGCCCTCAGTTGACTCAGACACCAAGAATTGGCTGTTGCCTTACCGCAACTTCTCGGCGGCTTTGCTGGTGTAGCTGGCGATCGCCCCTCTATCCATCTCCTGTTTTTAGGTACGGGCAAAATAAATAGAACATTCCAATTAAATGGCTCTGGGTATCAAAGGCTACAAATACCCCTTGGTGATGACAGTAGAGTGCTAAACAATCTCTTTATATTTCAAGCGGTTAAGTCATGCAAACCTTAGAGAATGGCATCAAGTCTGAGTATTTATACTCATTAGATCAGGAACTCGCAAATTTTGAGAAAAATATTAGTGAGGTGCGTTGTTTCTGTGGTGGGGATCACCTGCCTGAGGATCACGCGCGATTCGCTGAGGGGATGCCCCAAGACCCAGTGGATTTAGTCGATGACCTGTTAAAGATGGGCTTGTATAAGCCTGAGGTGTCCCAACTGGCAGAGAGTCTTACCAAAGCTGAGATGATGGAGGCTTTGTTTTTGGATTACACCGCTGGTGATGACCCCTTAAAACGCCAGCTGTGTGAGGAACTGATTAGGGAAGCTGGCGGTTTGTCTGCCGCTTTTAGCGCCGCCTTTGGTTCTAATGTGGAGGAATTTTTGGGAACTACCCTGAAGCATGGTAGCTTTAGTCGCCGCCGTTTTCTGAAACAGATAACCATTGCCGCTGGTTTGCTCTCATTGGGTTTCGCGACACAGGCAATGCTTACCCAGGAGGATTTACAAGCGCAAGGCAAACTGGAAAAAACTAAGCTCCGCATTGGTTTTATCCCCATCACCTGTGCCACGCCCATTATTATGTCCAAGCCGTTGGGCTTCTACAAGAAATATGGTTTGGATGTCGACTTGGTGAAAATGCCCAGTTGGCCCGCTGTGCGTGATTCAGCGATCGCTGGGGAGTTAGACGCTTACCACATGCTCACTCCCATGCCGATGGCAATGACCATAGGGTTGGGTTCTGCGACTTTCCCCACCCGTCTTGCCAGCATCGAAAACATTCACGGGCAGTCTATTGTGCTGGCGAATAAGCACAGGGATAAAGTCAAAGGTCCGAGAGACTTTCGCGGTTTGAGTATAGGGGTTCCCCTTGCTTATTCAGTGCATAACCTGTTGCTCCGCTACTATTTGGCTACAGGTGGCTTAAACCCTGATCGGGATGTGAACATTCAGGTAATCCCGCCGCCTGATGCCCTCGCCCGCATGACTGCTGGACAGATGGAGCTTTCCTTTTGCCCGATAATGTGGGTCAGCGTGCCGTGTTTAACAAGGTGGGATATATCCTGATGCTGAGCAAAGACCTGTGGCAGGGGCACCCCTGCTGTGCTTTTGCCGCCAGCCAAAGATGGATTAGTGCTCACCCCAATACCTTCCGTGCGGTGAACAAAGCGATTATCGATGGCTGTGGCTATTCGCGTAATGCTATCAATCGTTCAGTGATTGCCAAGGCGATCGCCCCGAGAGAGTTTCTCAATGCCCCCGAACCTGTGATCAATGCCGTACTTACGGGGCGATTTGAGGATGGACAGGGCAATACCTTAAATGTGCGTGATCGCATTGACTTTGATCCCTATCCTTGGAAGAGCTTTGCCCATTGGATTAACTCCCAGATGGTGCGTTGGAATCTACTGCCTGCCCAGCAAGCGCGTTACAGGGAAATTGCCGACCAAGTATTCCTTACCAGTTTAGCTCGCACCCTCGCTCGGGAAACGGGGCAAACTCCGCCCACCCAAGAATTACGCACCGAGCGGCTGAAATTTGACACTTTTAATCCGCAAAACCCAGCCGCTTACATCGCTGAACAAAGAAGGAGATTTGGAGTCTAATGTTAAAATTTTGGGAACAGAATCGCAACTTGATTGCTTTTGGGTTATTTATCCTTTCCTTTGTTATCCTTGTGAGCCTATGGGAATGGGGGGTACAGGCGAAGATATTTTCGGAACTGATGCCGTCTCCCATTGATACAGGAAAGGAGTTTTGGCGATGGGTGTCCGATCCTTTCTATGACAATGGACCAAACGACAAGGGTATTGGTTGGTTATTGCTATTCAGCTTGCGCCGTGTCAGCACTGGCTTCCTGATTGGAGTGGTGATCGCCATACCCGTGGGTGTACTTGTCGGCTTTATCAGAGGTAGCGTCCAAGGCGATCGATCCCTATATCCAAGTTCTCAAACCCGTATCGCCGCTGGCGTGGCTTCCTTTAGGATTAGGGTTGCTCAAGGACTCAGAAGCCACTGCCCTTTTTGTAATCACCATTACCAGTTTGTGGCCCACCCTGCTGAATACTAAGTTTGGGGTGAGTGCGGTGGATAAATCCTATCTGGATGTAACCCGCTCCCTTGGAGCATCCCCTTGGCGCACCATCACTAAGGTAATTCTGCCCGCCGCCGCCCCCAGCATAGTCGCAGGTATGCGCATTGGTATCGGCATTGCTTGGTTGGTGATCGTCGCCGCTGAGATTATCATTGGCAATTTGGGCATGGGCTATTTTGTCTGGAATGAGTGGAATAACCTGAGCATCACCAGTTTAATCACGGGGATCATCGTCATCGGTGTGGTGGGTTTTCTGTTTGACCGTGTATTTGGGCTATTGCAAAGTTGGGTATCCTATGGGAGACAAGTATGATTACAACTGCAAAAAATTCGCAAGATTTAGTAAAAGGGACCAAATCGGCACATCTTTCTTTACAGCACATCTCAATGGTGTATCGGGGCAAGCG
>Ga0272446_1003676_pt1 | contig 19058 bp, 14 predicted proteins | sample YNPCB0061_FD_194587 | JGI IMG/M metagenome (GOLD analysis project Ga0272446, IMG submission 194587) | Hot spring microbial mat communities from Yellowstone National Park, WY, United States - YNP-CB-006-1 | ecosystem: Environmental > Aquatic > Thermal springs > Hot (42-90C) > Sediment | place... | reverse complement strand
TCTCCTGGCTCGTGTGGTGGCGGCTCAGTCCCAATTACAGACTGTACAAACCCTACTGCAGGCAACGGATGGCAAGGTTGGCGTCGAGGTGGCGGTGCTGACTCCCTGGCACCAACTTGTCATGGAATGCTGGCAGGTGGCAATGCAGCATCGTGGGAAGAACCCCTGACCAAGGATCATAGAGATCGAATACAATTTGAGACACAGGCGGTTGTCGGGTAGGGAGTAAAATTCCTCTGAGTTAAACGGTCAATTGCCGACCTTTGCCTGTTTTAGAAATCGGTGTTTCAAACCCTGGGTGACGCTTCTCCTGAGGAACCTGCTATGGTACTGCACTTACTTTATATTCTGGCATTTACGATTTTGGCCTTCTTAGCAGTTGGCAATTTGATCCGAAATCTAATGACGCTGGGCGTGGAGTCACAGCGAGGCTATGCCAAGGGGGCCGGTTCAAGTAGCGGTTCACAACCCATATCCCGGACAGGGCAAGTGCCGCACCCAGAACTGTTAGATGATGCGGGCAATGTCATTAATGAGCCGCTGCTGGTGATGCGATCGATTACTGTAGAAGATGCCAGAGAGAAACTGGATGCACTTTATGAATCGTCTCCCGGCAATCCAGCCGAACCTCGGGATGACGCCTGAGCGATCGCAGAGTTCATCCTGTCAGTGTCGAACGGCCTATGTCTGATCCCACTGAGGTCAGCCAGTCTGATAAAACCGGCGCTTCATCTATCCCATCCAATCCGCAGGCTTCCGAAGCTATCCCCCCAACGGCAGCGGAAACGCTTGAAACTTCTAAAATCGAGTCAGATCAATCGGTTGAATCTCAAGCTGAACCCAGGACTACCGCTTCCAGAGAGTCCGCATATGCCAGTTCTGTAAAGACAGCCAGCTTATTGCCGTTGCCCCAAGGGCTGCCCGATGGAGCTAAGCAATTCGCCCCTCTGCAACAGTGGTTGTCTCGCAAACTGGCAAACTGGTTCACCGTGCGTGAAGATCAAATTGCGGCAATTCTGGAGAAAGTCAGGGCAGAACTGCCAACCACTGAAGCTATCCTGATTGGTAAACCCCAGGCTGGTAAAAGTTCCATTGTCCGCGGCATTACTGGCGTCTCCGCTAAGATCGTAGGCCAGGGTTTCCGCCCCCACACCCAATTTACCCAGCAATATGCTTATCCCAACGGTGAACTTCCCCTAGTAATTTTTACAGATACCGTGGGACTAGGAGATTTGACCCAGGACACGGCAACCATTATCCAGGAACTGAGCAGCGAATTACAAAGTCAGCAGCAACGAGCCCGGCTATTAATCCTGACAGTTAAAATTACTGACTTTGCAACCGACACCCTGCGTCAGATCGCCAGTCAATTGCGGCAGCAGTATCCAACTGTGCCTTGCCTACTGGCCGTAACCTGCCTGCACGAACTGTATCCAGCCGACCAGACCGATCACCCACCCTATCCCCCCGATCTGACCGCCATCACCCGAGCTTTTGCAGCCATTCAAGATAGCTTTGCGGGACTCTACGACCGGGCCATCTTGATTGACTTCACCCTGGAAGAGGATGGCTTCACACCCACTTTTTACGGCTTGGAAGCCCTGGTAGAAGCTTTTTCAGTCTTACTGCCAGAGGCAGAAGCCAAAGCAATCCATACCTTAATCGATCAGGGGAATGTCGGCGATCAAATTCGCGACTTGTATCTCACCACAGCCCGCCACTACATTCTGCCCTTTGCCATCATGGCGGCCACCCTGGCAGCCGTCCCTCTACCCTTTGCCACCATGCCAGTCCTGACCGCCCTGCAAGCGTCAATGGTGGCTCTTCTGGGGCAACTTTATGGCCAAACCATTACTCCATCCCAAGCCGGAGGACTGGTCAGCGCGATCGCAGGCGGATTTGTAGCCCAGGCCATTGGGCGCGAACTAATTAAGTTCGTACCAGGGTTTGGCAGTGTCATTGCTGCTTCCTGGGCTGCAGCCTACACCTGGGCTCTGGGTGAAGGAGCCTGTGTTTACTTTGGGGATCTAATGGGCGGTAAAAAACCAAATCCTCAGCGGATTCAGACAGCAATGCAAGAAGCGTTTAAGACCGCCCAGGAGCGGTTTAAACAAACACCAATGCAAAAGTAACCACCCAAGCAATCTAACCACCCAACGCAGGTCTGGGGGCTATGTAATTCTGGGAGAATAGAAGTCAGGCGATTCGCTGAACAAACCGCAACCGCCCATTTACTGCTCGCGCCTAGAGGCTGCAGACTCTAACGGTTGAATGGAAGTCATAACGAGCATAACGAGGAAGCACGTAAACCGCAACTACGATTGCCCGTCAGGCGAATCGAATAATAAAAGATCTCACTCAGCCTGAGCTTCTTGAACCTACTAAAGCTTTCTTCGACCTCTGGGTGTTTTAGGTTTTAGGCCAGGCTCATCAGCCGTAGAAGCAGATTGGCCCTTTGTTGCTCGTGGCGTTTTGGCTTTGGTTGTAGTTGTCGATTGGGCTTTAGCAGCCGTCTTCGCAGTTGGTTTCCGTCCGGGCCTAGCACGCGCTTTTTCTGCCGGAGCCGTCTCTTCACTCGATGTTGCAGACTCTTCAGAAACTGTTTTTGCAGATGCTGTTGTCGGTTTTGCAGCCGTCTTGCGGGTACTTGCGGAGCGGGCTGGTTTCGTCTCCGGAGCGATAGCAGCTTCTAAAACTGACATAATCGACTGTTCTGCTGTCGCATCCAGGGTGACAGAGCCATTTTCCTCGTTTTTTCTGCCGCGTTTAGCCTTGGGGGAATCAGCCGACTTACTCTCTTTTGACGACTGCCGTTTTCCAGAAGGAACATAGTTCTTCAGGGTGGAAGCACTAATTTCAATTCCCTGACCCGACAACAAAGCAGCCAAATCTTGATAGCTGTAACCTTTCGCCAGTGCGGCGCGAATGGGTTCCTTCAAATTCGACATTGCTTCTCGCAGAGAAAGTGTTTCCTTTGGTTTTTCGGGCAGAGTACCAAGGAAACTACCTGCTGTTTCCACAACGTCTCGCTTAACAATAACTGCTTTGGGACGCTTACCGATTGGTGGCATGGTCTGACATCCAGAAGTAAATAGAGTTCAATTTATTCTACGCGCTAACTTCCATGATCAAACAAGAAATCAAACCTTTTAGGCAGTTTGATACAAAACGTTAGCTCTTTAACCTCATCAAGAAAGCGATGTCGTCGAAACCTGATTCAGAAGTGGGGTAGAAGTCGTGAAGGATGTTGTCTCCTGTGCTGCAGATAGTGGTGAACAGTCACCGATCAGAAAACAGAATGGTTCTTCAATTCACTCTCCAATTCCATGACAAAGTGGACATTTGATCAACAACCAAGCAATCTGTTCCTTTCTGGGAAATACCGCTTAAAAATATAGGTTTCCCCGGTTCTTACCCAACCCAACAGCGTAACGCGGGCCAATTACAACTCTGGCTAAGTCAGGATTGATTTTCCATCGGACAAGCGTCTCTCCCATGACCAATGATTCATGGGAATGACAAGATCGGGTGCGGGTGATGGAGAAATAGGCGACGGACTTTTCTGCCAGAAAAGCAATGGATCTGGCGGCCTAACCAACCGGATGATCCGGGTTTAAGGGAAACGACTATCACTCAGTTGAAGCAACTGATAAGACCCAAGCTGATTCAGTTGGAACCTAATGTTGAAATCAGGTTGATGAAGATGGGACATTCCAGGCAAAACAAGATAGTCTGACTACAGTTATTTGCCTGGGGCAAAGGTCTATTCGGTGTAACCCTTTGTCTGCAAAGCTTGCACCGATTGATATTCACGGGAGGATTCACTTGAAACAGCGTATTGCGGCCCGCACAAGCGCCCTTCGTCCATCGGTTGCATCTGTAGCAACTTGTTTGGCAGTTACTGTCCCGGCCTGGTGCCAGCCTCTTGCGTTGGCTTCAATTCCCCCTCCTGCTGTGACAACCGCTTTGCCAACCAACATAGCGGGGTTGGTGCTGCTGCAAACCCAACCAGCAGCTTGGCAGGCGATCGCCCGATTCAATCCCCTCCCAGCTATCACACCAACGGCTATTCCTTTGCCATTTCTGCCAGAGGGAATTGATGTTGCGGAGGATATTCAACCCTGGTTAGGTGATCGAGTTGCGATCGCCCTGTTGCCCAACGAAGCAGAATCCTCGAACCGAAACCGGGCGGTGCTGTTAGCCCCTGTGAAGAATCGGCCTCAACTGAACCTATTTTTGGGCAAACTAAAAAGCAACCGAGGGCAACCGCAAATTGAGCGGGACTACAAAGGAGTAACCCTCCTGTATTGGGCCGGTAGCCCTGCTACGCCGATAGACGCTCCTGTACCACCCAATCAGGCAGAACCAGTTCCCTCCCCCCCAACTAAGGCCCTGAAAGCCAAACCAAACCAGACCAAACCACTGTCGTTACCCTTCCCCTTGCCATCCATTCCCAAGCCATCCCTGAATTGGAATCAACGAGGATTTGCGATCGCATTGCTGCCGAACGCCCTGGCAATTGCAACCAGTGCCGAACCATTGGAACAATTGGTCGATGCCCAAACCAGCCAGAAACCCCTATCGGAAAATCCATTGTTCCAGCGAACGCTGAAGCAGCCACAGTTTGAGAAATCTTTGGTCGTCGGCTACGGCAACCTGGAAGGACTCACCCAGGCTCTAGTTCCCTTGCTGGATCAGGCACAACAGTCTCTGCCGACGCCTTTGCCCTTGGGCAGTCAGTTGCAGACTCTGACACAGACCTACAGCGCAGTTGATTTTTCCCTGTGGGCTCAAACAGAGGGAATTCGCATTCAGTCCAATGCCTACTACACCAAGCCCCAGCCAGAACTGGCGATGGTGGTCAGTCCCACTGCTAATCAAATCCTGGTTCAACTGCCAACCAACACCTATGTCTCCAGCAATAGCCGTAATTTCAAACAGCAATGGCAACGGTTGGAACAATTGACCGGCGATGAAGCATACAGCAAATTAGCCCTGAAGGCAATCCAGGGAATCGTCAAGGATGTTACTGGACTGGATCTGGAGGAAGACCTGCTGCCCTGGATGGATGGCGAGTATGCTGTGTGTCTCTTCCCCACAACGGGCGGCTTGTTCAATTACATCAATCCGCGTCTGCAAATGGGACTGGCGCTCATGGTTCAGACCAGCGATCGCCCAGCCGCCGAAGCCGCCCTAAAAAAACTGGACCGGCATGTCCAGTCCACCCTCAAAAAAGACATTTCCCTGGTGACTCGTCCGATTAAGGGACAGCCCTTCATTAGTTGGGAAGGTATCGAGAAAGGCAAACGGCTCAGCGTCGTCGCCCACGGATGGGTCAATAATGACACCGTCATTCTCACCACCGGCATTGACCCCATGAAAGTACTGGCGCCCCAACCGCGCCAGCCCTTAAACCGCAACTCCACCTTCCAGACAGCCACAGCCAGTTTTCCCCAGCCGAACGAAGGATACTTTTACGTCAACATGGGAGCCACCCTGTCGATGATTTATGGCGTCCTGCTGCCAGACCTGCCAGCTGATACGAAACCTTTTGTCCAGGCAGTTCAGCAGATTGTCGGCAACCTGCGGAGTGTGAGCAGCACCAATCTGAATACGGCAGAGAAACAACAGATGGACAGCCTGTTTGTTCTGAATCCCAAACCAGTAACACGCCCGGAATAAGACACTGCGACCCACTGCCTGCTCGGCTTGCACGCCATGCACTATGCTGGGAGTAATGAGAGGATTCGTTCAATATCTCAGCAGGTTATGGCAACCCAGTCTGACATTGTGAAGCAGAGTGATCTGCTGAACCAGTTAGTGCTTGACCGCAACACCATGGAAGAGTTGGGGCGGATTGAGTTGCTATGGATGTATCCACAGGCGCATCGAGTACTGGGCTTCATCTGTAAGTCGGGCTTCTTGGGCAGCCAAAAAATGGCCTTTAAGCTGGCCCAAATCGATGCCCTCGGCGGCAATGGTATTCTAACCCACTCTCAAGCAGAGGAGACCGATGCGGAACGAGTTCGACAACTAGAGTCATTAATCCAGAGTCAGGTGTGGACGGATGGCGGAGTAAGGGTTGGCAAGATCACCGACTGTCTGTTTCACCTGCGCACCGGCCAAATTTCAGATTATTTATTAGTAACGGACGGACTGGTCGGCATTACTAGCGACATTTACCGGCTACCACCCAACAAAATTTTGAGTTTTGGTCGGAAACGGGTGTTGATTGGAGAGGGTGTGATTCAAGGACTATCGCTTTATCGCGAAGGAGTGGGTCATCGCCTGCTGAAAGTCAGTGAATCGGTGAAACAGGATGCCACCCAGGAATTGCGATCGCTGACTCAGAAAGCGGAAACTGTTGCCCAGCAAGCCAGGAATCAATTCCAGAGCCTGACTGGACAGGTCAAAGATCGGGTTCAGTCTTTGGCTCACCAGGCCCAAGAAAGCTGGCAAAGCTGGAATGAACAGGTGAGAGAAAGTACCCAGGATCTGGTAGAACGGGCTAGGGAGAGCAGTCACATACTGACTGAACAACTCACCGAACAGCTCAAAGATGGCACCACAAACCTCGGCAAACAGGTCGAAGAAGGCATTCAAACCCTGACCGTCAAGGCAGAGGAGATTCTAGACATCTCAGCCGAGAATTTACCAGTCGCAAAGACGCCGTCCGAATCAGCACCGGAACCAACGCCTGAAACAACTGTTGAGATAGATGCCACTGCCAGTAACCCTTTGGTTGCCCCTGATCTAGATCCAACCGCATCGAACCCGGCAGAGCTAGCGAGTGAGGACTTCTGGGCAACCTTATCCCCAAGCCTCGACTGTCCCGCATCCCCTGTCTGGCAAGCTGACCTGCCTGCCCCAGAGGCGGACCCTAGCACCAACCAGAGGGAAGAGTGGGACATTGATGATGACGAGTTTTGGCAAGATGTCCCCATGGATGGCCCCCATCCGGAGATCACGCCGCCATCGGCTGACACAACTGTTCCAGAGGTTGATATCGACGTTGATGATGACGCCTTCTGGCAAGACCTGCCACCGACACCGAGCCCTTCCCCACCCCCATCTACACCCCCCACCGAGACCGAACCGGATCTAGATGAACCCTGGATTTAAGGTTGCTGGACAACCATGCGACCACAACCATCTGACAATGGTTACCCAACATCCAACCATCGACGATATCGACGACTGTGAATTGGCAGGATGGCATATAGGTGCGTCCCATCCCCTGTAAATTAGAGAAAGTGTGCAATGGTGACCGTGCAATAGTGAATCGCACCGTGATCTGCCAGGATCTCTACTCATATTTTTCACTCATACCCTCAGCAATCAGCCAGTAACCTGGACCGTCTGAGCATTTTCAACTTCTGGAGTACGCAAGAAACTCATGACCATTGGTGTGATTGGATTGTTGTTCGCCGGTTTAGTCCTACTGGTGATTGGAGCAGAAGCATTAGTTCGGGGTGCGTCACAGTTGGCCTCAGCACTGGGAATTGAACCATTGATTATTGGTTTGACGGTTGTGGCCTTTGGCACCAGTTCTCCAGAAATGGCCGTGAGCTTGATGTCCAGCTTGAATGGCCAAGCCGATATTGCGCTGGGCAATGTGGTAGGGAGCAATATCTTCAATGTGTTGTTTATTCTCGGCATTTCAGCTATGTTTGCCCCTTTGCTGGTGGCTCAGCAGTTGGTACGGTTAGATGTACCGATCATGATTGGCGTCTCTGTGCTAGTGCTGGTCTTTGGTCTGGATGGCAAAATTCAGCGATCGGATGGGATTGTTCTGTTCCTGGGCATTCTGGTTTACACTGTCTTCCTGATTTATCAGAGCCGCAAGGAACAAAATCCAGACGTGCAGGCGGAATATGCCAAGGAATACAGTCGCGATCGCCGCATGCCGGTGCTGCAATGGGTAATTAACCTGGGCCTGATTGTAGGGGGATTGGTATTGCTGGTGCTGGGTTCCCGTTGGCTAGTAGAAAGTTCGATCAGCATTGCTCGGGCGATCGGAGTTAGTGAACTGGTGATTGGTCTCACTATTGTGGCCGCTGGCACATCCTTACCGGAACTGGCAACTTCCGTCGTAGCCAGCCTTCGGGGTGAACGCGACATTGCTGTCGGCAATGTGGTGGGAAGCAATATCTTTAATATGCTGGCCGTCCTAGGGCTATCGGCCGCCGTATCACCCAACGGGGTTGCGATCTCCGAAGCAGCCCTGCGGTTTGATATTCCAGTCATGATTGCAGTGTCAGTGGCCTGTCTGCCCATTTTTGTCACCGGCAACCTGATCGCCCGTTGGGAAGGATTGCTCTTTACTGGCTACTACATCGCCTACGCCATTTATTTAATTCTGGCGTCCACCCAGCATGAAAGCCTGCCGATTTTCAGCGCCGCCTTTATGTTCTTCATCATTCCCATCACCGTTGTTACCCTGAGCATCATCACCTGGCGATCGCTACAGGAACGCCGACAGCACAAACAGCGGGGCTAGCGGGGATGATGCAACGGAGTGGCTGTCCAAAGGGTAGCGGCAATGGGATAAAGGTATAGAACAATTGAGAAGCGGTGACGTAGTGGAGGGGGATAGCGGCAAGGGGCTGCCCCAAGGTAAACGGAGATGATGAATGCCCTCTACCTCTGTCCTTGAAGATTACGGAAATGTGGAAATGTCACCAACCGCCGAAAGGCCAACTCTAGAATAAAAATACCGAGTTGGTAGAGGAACAATGGGCGGTCTGATGGGGTCTCTTTTGGGTGTCCTGCTGGTCATTGCCTTGACCGGCTTTAAATTGGATCGGGAATATCAACGAGGCGTCATTTTTCGATTAGGGCGATCGCGCGGCGTCCTGGGACCGGGACTGTACTGGATCATTCCCTGGGTCGATCAGAAGATGCAAATCGACATTCGAACCCGCACAGTCAACATTGAACCGCAGGAAACTGTCACCGCTGATAGCGTCACCATTCGGGTCAATGCCGTTTTGTACTACCGCATCCTGGATGCCGCCAAAGCCATTAACCGAGTCGAGAACTACGAAATGGCGGTTTACCAGATTGCCCTGACCACCCTGCGCAATGTGGTGGGGCAAAATATTTTGGATGATGTGCTGCAAAATCGGGACAAGATCAACCTGCGTGTGCAGGAAATTGTGGACGAAATTACGGAACCCTGGGGTATTGTGATTGAACGGGTGGAAATGAAAGATGTGGAAATTCCACCTGGCATGCAGCGGGCAATGGCCAAAGAAGCAGAGGCCATTCGAGAAAAACGGGCCCGTTTGATCAAAGCAGCAGCCGAACAGGAAGCATCCATCAAGCTGGCAGAAGCTTCGCAGGCAATTAGCGCCACGCCATCGGCCCTGGAACTGCGCCGGTTGCAAATGCTGACGGAAATAGGCACAGAAAACAACACAACAACCATCGTCATGCTGCCATCTGACTTTATGCAAATGGCCCAGCGAATTGCAGCGTCACCACCGACAGTCAGCAGTCAGTCTGCCGTCTTTAATCCGCCGGTCACGTTTAATCAACCAGACGCACAAAAGAATAAGGATAGTGAGCTCTTTCACCCAGCCGATAGCTAAGCCTACTTGCATGCAATTGCCGACCTGACTGGTCATTCTGGCTTTGCCAAGCAAGTCGGATAGGCCAACGCAGATGTTTTCTCATCGGGCGTGACACTCCCTTACGATCGCTTCAGACCAAAGTGGGAACCCAGGATTAACCATCGCTGCATCATTAGCTTTTCCAGTTCTACGGCCCAAAAGCCAATGGTACTAATGCCCAGGCAAAGCCCTAATTCTGCCAATGAGAGCGGTTGGGTTCTGAAGGTATCTTGTAACCACGGCAAATAGATCACAGCCAGTTGTAGGACAAAGGTCAATACGACAGCCATCAACATTGGCCGATTGGAAAACAGGCCCAATCGAATTAACAGATCGGACTGCGATCGCATCGCCAAAGCCAGACTGATCCGGGAAAAGGCCAGCATCGAAAACAACATCGTTTGCCAGTGGAACCAGCCATTAGCTTCTAGTTGATAGCCCATCAGTAAGAACGTCAGACCCATCAAAATACTGACCCAGATAATATCTCGGCCAATGCCTCGGCTAAACACACTTTCATTGGGTGGATAGGGCGGCCGCAGCATGGTGTTGTGTTCTGCCGGTTCCACACTCAGTGCCAAGGCCAACAGCCCATCCGCCAGGAGATTGATCCAGAGAATTTGCAGCGGCAACAAGGGGAGGGGCATCCCTAACACCGGAGCTATCAGCATGATCACAACCCCACTGGTATTGCCCGTCAGACTGTAGCGAATGAACTTGCGAATATTGTCATAGATGGTTCGCCCCTCTTCCACCGCCGCAACAATGGTGGCAAAGTTATCGTTTAGCAAAACCATGTCCGCCGCTTCTTTAGCCACATCCGTGCCAGCCAACCCCATGGCTACTCCAATATCCGCTTTGCTGAGGGCAGGGGCATCGTTGACGCCATCTCCCGTCATGGCCACAATGTGTCCCCGGTTTTGCAAGGCCTGAACAATTTTGAGTTTCTGCTGGGGTGACACCCGAGCATACACTGACACCACTTCCACCCGCTGTTCCAATTGGGATAGGGACATCTGGTCTAACTCGCGGCCTGTAAGCACCTGACCATCACTGGCAATCCCCATCTCTTCAGCAATATGGACGGCCATCAGTGGATGGTCACCCGTAATCATGACCGGCCGAATCCCTGCCTTTTGGCAGGTCTGAACCGCCTTGACCGCCTCGGGTCGAGCTGGGTCCAGCATGCCAATGAGGCCGATAAAGACCAAATCTTGTTCAATGTCCGCTTCCTGTCCAGGGGGGGGCAGACTATCCAAGAGTCGAAAAGCAATGCCCAGAACTCGGGTTCCTGTCCGGGCCATCTGGTCATTGGCTGCCTGAATTCGGTTGAGCCAAGAGTGATCCAGAACAACGCACTGATCCACATACCAGACCCGACTGCAAACTTCTAGTAAGTTAGCAACAGCCCCCTTGGTAAAAGCAATGTAGGGCTGAGTGTCTGATTGTGCTGACAAAAAGCTGAGGGGTTTGTTGCGGTGATCCGCCTGGGATTGCTCCAACGGTTGCAAGCGGTGAATGGTGGTCATCCGTCGGCGATCGGAGTCAAAGGGGGCATCGGCCATCCGGGGCAAGCTCTTTTCTAAGAGGGGTTTCTGGAGGCCCAGGCGGGCGGCGGCTACAACCAGCGCCACTTCGGTCGGATCGCCCAGCACTTGCAGGGAACTCAGTTTGGCCTGATCGGGGAAGAGAATATCATTGCAGAGGGCGCTGCCGGTCATCAGCAGGGCGATCGCAGGATCCAGCGAAGAGTCATCCTGCCACATCAGGGAAGAGGGTTCGCCGGTTAGGAAAGCATTGATCTGGACCAATGGTTCCTTTAATTCAATCTGCTGACCCGCCAGAGCTAATACCGTGACGGTCATCCGGTTTTCTGTCAGGGTGCCTGTCTTATCAGAACAGATGGTGGTCACCGAACCGAGGGTTTCAACTGCAGGGAGCTTGCGAATCAGTGCTTGCCGTTTCAGCATGCGACGCGCCCCCAGCGAAAGCGCGATCGTTACCACTGCCGGTAGACCTTCTGGGATCACCGCAACCGCTAGACTGACCGCCGTCAAAAACATCAGGTGCAAGTCTTCCCCATGCAGTTGACCGAGCAGAAAAATCAGACCGACCAACCCCAAGGCCGAGATCGCCAATCGCCGACCCAACTGATCTAGACGGCGTTGCAGGGGCGTAGGTTCTGCTTCTACAGTTTGCAGGGTGTGGGCAGTTTTCCCCAACTCTGTATTCATGCCGGTTGCCGTTACCACCGCCCGTCCCCGACCATAGGTCACCACAGTACCCATATAAACCAGGTTGCGGCGATCGCCCAGCGGCACTCGCTCACCCTCAATCTGGTTCACCTGTTTCTGAACGGGTTCTGATTCTCCGGTAAAGGTGGACTCCTGCACCCACAAATTACTGCATTCCAGCAAGCGCACATCTGCTGGCGCATGATCACCATCTTCCAGTCGGAGAATATCCCCCGGCACCAGATCCCGAGCCAGCACCTCCTGCCACTGCCCAGAGCGAAAAACTGTTGCCTTCGGCACCGCTAATTGCTTGAGAGCCGCAAATTCTTGGCCGGCTTTATATTCCTGACTAGCCCCCAACAACCCGTTAAAGAAGACGATCGCCAGAATGGCCGTCATGTCTTTGTAATCTCCCAGCACACCAGAGATCAGGGCTGCAGCCATCAGCACCAAAACCGTGGTTGCGGTGAATTGCTCCCACAGCATCCACCAGATGCTCTTGGGAGGAGACTCTACCAACTCATTGGCACCGTACTGCTGTAAGCGGCGAGCAACTTCAGCCTGACTCAATCCCTGAGACAAGTCTGTTTGCAGCATCTGCACCACTTGTTGCCAATGCAACTGATGCCAGTTGCCCTGAGGGAGTCGGCCAGCATCCTCTTCTCCGTTCATTCCATTACTACAACTGCTGAACCACGAATCCTGCCCTGACGGAGCATCTCCAACGCCTGATTGGTCGCCTCAAGCGGAAAGACCTGCACCTCTGTCTGTACCGGCACCTTAGGAGCCAGTTTCAGGAAAGCATCCCCATCCTGACGGGTCAAATTCGCCACTGATCGCAGAACCCGCTCACCCCAGAGAAGATCGTAGGCAAAGCTTGGAATCTCGCTCATATGAATGCCAGCGCAAACCACCGTTCCACCTTTGGCCACTGCTTTCAACGCCTGAGGCACCAATGGACCAATCGGAGCAAAAATAATCGCTGCATCCAGGGGCACAGGGGGACTTTCTTCCGAACTGCCAGCCCAAACAGCTCCCAAGGACAGCGCAAATGCCTGTCCTGATCGATCCCCGGTACGGGTAAAAGCATACACCTGCCGTCCTTCATAACAGGCCACCTGACTTAGAATGTGGGCTGCAGACCCAAATCCATAAAATCCAACGGTTTCGGCGGCCCCAATCATGCCGTAGGAGCGATAACCAATCAGTCCCGCACAGAGCAGGGGGGCTGCTTGCAAATCGGGATAGCCAGTCGGAATTGGAAAGCAAAACTGTTCGTCGGCTACGGTATAGTCGGCATAGCCGCCATCCAATTGATAGCCGGTAAATTGGGCCGCGTCACAGAGATTTTCCTGCCCGCGCCGACAATAACGGCACTGTCCACAGGTACGCCCCAGCCAGGGCACCCCCAGGCGATCGCCCACACGAAAACGTTGGATCTGCGCCCCTGTTTCAACCACAGTTCCAACAATCTGATGTCCAGGAATCAACGGCAAAACCGGATGGGCCAGTTCCCCATCAACAATGTGTAAATCCGTACGACAAATCCCACAAGCCTTTACCCGCAACAAGACCTGCGTTGGCCCAGGATTTGGAATGGGTCGATCAACCAATTGCAAAGGTTGACCTGGTTCTGTCAAGACCATTGCCCGCATGGCTCGTTTCCCCCTCTACAGCCATTTTAAGTGGAGTGACCAGTCCTGAACGGGGAAACTAAGAAACTAAACAGGCAACAACTCTGAGGGCATTTCGAAGAAAGCAGATACCGACAGGGCAAAGCATTTGACCGTCCGTCTCTGAATAGGCTGAACAATCATGAAAAACCATAGCAAAATGATGCGCTACCGTCGCGGCCAAGCCTTTGTCGGTGATCTTGCTCCTATCAATCCCTTAAGCAACGATTGAAAGCTAAAGCTTCACTTCAATATCAACACCGGCTGGCAAGTCAAGCTTCATCAACGCATCAATGGTTTTTGAAGAAGGCTGATAAATATCAATAATCCGACGGTGAGTCCGGGATTCAAAATGTTCGCGGGAGTCTTTATCCACGTGGGGCGATCTCAATACACAGTAAATCCGCCGCTTCGTCGGTAGGGGAATGGGACCAATAGCAGTGGCGTTGGTGCGGTTGGCCGTATCGACAATCTTCTCGCAGGAAGTGTCTAACAAACGGCGATCAAAGGCTTTCAGACGAATCCGAATTTTTTGTTGTTGAATGGTTGCCATTGCAGTTCTATCAATTGTCAAGGTTCAAAATTAACGATTGGCTCAAAGCGTTCAGCAGACAGCCACTTGCTTCAAACAGATGGCTGAATTCAACATCCAGCAGAGCCAACCTTTGAAGCTATCGGAAGCCAATTAGAAGATGGCTACCGATAGCTAAACTCAGTTAGCAATCCGCTTATTTCAGGATCTTGGACACCACACCAGCGCCAACCGTCCGACCACCTTCGCGGATAGCAAAACGCATCCCCTGCTCAATGGCAATCGGGTTGATCAGTTCAACCGTCATCTTGATGCGATCACCGGGCATCACCATTTCTGGAGTGCTACCATCATCAGCCGTGAACTGGTTGATGGTACCTGTCACATCAGTTGTCCGCACATAGAACTGCGGCCGATAACCGGAAAAGAACGGCGTATGACGGCCACCTTCTTCCTTCTTAAGAATGTAGACCTCTGACTCAAACTGAGTGTGTGGAGTAATGGAGCCAGGCTTAGCCAACACCATGCCCCGCTCAATATCCGTCTTCTGAATACCACGCAACAGCACACCGGCGTTGTCACCAGCCATCCCTTCTTCCAGGCTCTTCTTGAACATCTCGATACCGGTCACAACGGTTTCGCGGGTCGGCTTGATACCAACAATCTCGATCTTGTCGTTGATCTTGACCTTACCCCGCTCGATCCGACCCGTAGCTACCGTACCCCGACCCGTAATGGAGAATACATCTTCCACCGCCATCAGGAACGGCTTATCCACATCTCGCTCAGGCGTAGGTACATAGGAATCAACCGCATCCATCAATTCGTAGATCTTGTCAACCCACTCATTTTCGCCCCGCTGGGTTTTGGGATTTGCAGTCATTGCTTCCAGAGCTTGAAGCGCAGAACCAGCCACAATGGGAATCTCATCACCAGGGAAGTCGTAGGAGCTCAGCAACTCACGAACTTCCAACTCCACCAGCTCAAGCAATTCCTCATCATCCACCATATCCTTCTTGTTGAGGAAAACCACTAGCTTGGGAACCCCAACTTGGCGAGACAGGAGGATGTGTTCACGAGTTTGAGGCATCGGACCATCAGCTGCAGACACAACCAGGATGGCGCCATCCATCTGAGCCGCCCCCGTGATCATGTTTTTCACATAGTCGGCGTGCCCTGGGCAATCCACGTGGGCATAGTGACGATTTTCCGTTTCATACTCCACGTGGGCCGTGTTGATGGTGATACCACGTGCCTTTTCTTCAGGAGCTGCGTCGATTTCGTCGTATTTCTTTGCCGTGGCTTGACCCAGGGCTGCCAGCGTTGAAGTAATTGCTGCAGTCAGGGTGGTTTTACCATGGTCAACGTGACCGATAGTGCCGATGTTGACGTGGGGTTTAGTCCGTTCAAACTTTGCGCGTGCCATGAATGATGATTCCTTTTCCTAGTTATGCGTTCCCTTTGTTTTTAGCGATGATTGTTTCAGCCACATTGCGAGGTACCTCCTCGTAATGGCTAAACTCCATCGTGAAGGTACCCCGTCCCTGGGTCATTGATCGGATATCTGTAGCATATCCAAACATTTCTGCCAATGGAACCTTACTGGATACCTTAGCAATTCCCCGCTCAACTGCCTGAGACTCAATCTGTCCCCTACGGGAAATCAAGTTCCCCATAACAGGACCAAGGAAATCCTCAGGCACCTCCACCTCAACCTTCATTGTCGGTTCGAGGAGAACGGGAGAAGCTTTCATCACCCCTTCTTTAACTGCCATTGATCCTGCGATCTTGAAAGCCATTTCAGAGGAGTCAACTTCGTGGAATGAACCATCGACCATCGTCACCTTCAGGTCGATGACTGGATATCCGGCCAAAATACCAGATTCACAAGCTTCCTTCATTCCCTGCTCAGCAGGAGGAATATACTCTTTGGGAACAACTCCACCCACAATCTTAGAGACAAACTCGAAGCCACTTCCCGGTTCGCCCGGCTCCACTTCGATTACCACGTGGCCATATTGACCTTTACCACCGCTCTGGCGGACAAACTTACCTTCCGCCCGAACTGATTTGCGGATCGTTTCACGATAGGCAACCTGAGGAGCACCGACATTGGCCTCTACTTTGAACTCACGGAGCATCCGGTCAACCAGAATTTCCAAATGCAACTCGCCCATACCAGCAATTACTGTCTGGTTGGTTTCTGGATCAATGCTGACCCGGAAAGTTGGATCTTCTTCCGACAGCGCTTTCAACGCCTTGGAGAGTTTCTCCATGTCTTGCTTCGTCTTAGGTTCAACCGCAACCGAAATCACTGGTTCAGGAATAAACAGCGACTCAAGAATTACCGGTGCCGACTCATCACAGATCGTGTCTCCGGTGAGGGTATCCGACAAACCTGGAATTGCACCTAGATCCCCGGCTCGTAGTTCATCTACGTCAATCCGTTCATCGGCCTTTAGGACAATCAAACGGGAAACCCGCTCTTTCTTGTTCTTGGAAGAGTTCAATACATAGCTACCCTTCTTCAAGACACCAGAATAAACCCGCACGAAGGTCAAACGACCCACAAACTTATCCGCCATGACCTTAAAGGCAAGTGCAGACATCGGTTCATTGTCGTCTGCCCGACGTTCAGTAGTTTCGCCATTCGGCAAGAGACCTTGAATGGGAGGAATATCAATGGGAGCGGGCAGGTAGTCAATTACCGCATCCAGCAGCAGTTGCACACCCTTATTTTTGAAAGCAGTGCCACACAACATGGGCACAATCGTGCCTTCAATGGTGCCTTTCCGCAGAGCGGCTTTGATCTCTTCCTCGGACAACTCCTCACCTTCAAAGTATTTCTCCATCAAGGCGTCATCGGTTTCAGAGACAGCCTCGATTAACTTAATCCGATACTCCTCAGCCAACTCCTGAACTTCAGCCGGAATTTCAGCTTCCTGAATATCGGTACCCAGATCATTGGCATAGAGAAATGCCTTCATCGATACCAAGTCAACAATGCCGGTGAATTGATCCTCGCTACCAATGGGGATTTGGATCGGCACCGCATTCGACTGCAAGCGATCGCGGATTTGCTCGTATACCTTGAAAAAGTTGGCTCCCGTCCGGTCCATCTTATTGACAAACACGATACGGGGAACACTGTAACGATTGGCTTGCCGCCAAACCGTTTCAGACTGAGGCTGCACCCCACCAACGGAACAGAAAACGGCGATCACACCATCCAGCACCCGCATGGAGCGCTCCACCTCAATGGTGAAGTCCACGTGACCTGGAGTGTCAATGATATTGATCTGATAATCTTTCCAACTGGTACTAATTGCAGCAGCGGTAATGGTGATGCCCCGTTCCCGCTCCTGTTCCATCCAGTCTGTGGTCGCAGTTCCCTCATGAACTTCCCCAATCTTGTGGACCACACCGGAATAAAACAGAATTCGTTCAGTTGTGGTTGTCTTACCGGCATCAATATGCGCGGCAATCCCAATATTTCTCACTCGTTCGAGCGGGACGGTACGTGGCACAGCTACCTCCTTAATCTCTACCGCTAATACGGCATCAATAGTTCACTTCTTGTTAAGATTTTATACTTTTTCTTGAGATCCTGATGCAGCGATCTCAAGGGCTGTCAGCAATTAGTAGCGATAGTGTGCAAAAGCCTTGTTAGCCTCAGCCATCCGATGAGTCTCTTCGCGCTTACGGATAGAACTACCCGTCTCATTGGCCGCATCCATCAACTCATTGGCTAACTTACCAGCCATAGACTTGCCAGAACGCTGGCGAGCAAATTGAATCAACCATCTTAGGGCCAAGGCAGTACCTCGATCCGAACGGACTTCCATTGGCACTTGATAGGTCGCACCACCAACCCGACGCGCTTTCACTTCAACCAGAGGAGTCGCATTTTTCACGGCCCGTTCAAACACCTCAATTGGGTCAGCGCCTGTCCGCTGGGAAATGGTTTGGAACGCCTCGTACACGATCCGAGAAGCCAGAGACTTCTTGCCACTCCGCATAATGCGGCGAGTCATCATGGTGACCAAGCGGGAGTTATATACCGGGTCAGGCGGAACAGGACGTTTTTGAATGACTGTGCGTCGGGACATAGTGAGTAATTTGGATGCTAGGAAAAACCAACGAACCTAATGGGATAAGCAAGCGAACAACGAAGAAAAAATGCTCATGGAGGGATACCCCGTATGAGCCGAACAGAATAGAGTCCAAATTTTTCGAGCCCATTACCGGAAGGCATAACGCCTTCGGTCAAACATTCGAAAAGAGACTTTACTGCTGCTTAGGACGCTTTGCTCCATACTTAGAGCGCCCTTGCTTCCGATCTTTCACCCCAGCGGTGTCGAGCGTGCCACGGATGATGTGATATCGAACACCTGGCAAATCTTTCACACGACCACCCCGAATCATCACAACGGAGTGCTCCTGCAAGTTGTGACCGATTCCTGGAATATAGGCTGTTACTTCATAACCGGAGGTGAGTCGCACCCTGGCCACTTTACGGAGAGCCGAGTTAGGCTTCTTCGGAGTGGTGGTATATACCCGCGTGCAAACACCTCGCCGTTGAGGGCAGCTCTTCAAGGCTGGAGACTTTGTCTTCTTCTCAATTTTTTGCCGCTCACTGCGGATGAGTTGCTGGATAGTGGGCATGTCAGGGTCAACAAAAGACTACTATTTTGACTTTTTCCAAACTCTCATCATACTGATGGAGTCCCCTTTATGTCAATAAAGAAAACGAATTTCCTTTCAGACGTTGGGATCGGTGGCTTAAGCAAGGGGTACTCAGCCGCAAAGGTTACGAGAGCCGCTGATTACTCAGCAATATCAAACGAATGACCGCAGCCACAGGTCTGAGTGACGTTGGGATTACGAAACCGAAAACCGCCTCCCATCAGGTCTTCGGTATAGTCCAGAACCAGTCCTTCAAGATACTGCAGGCTATTGGCATCCACAACCACCTGGAGATCGCCACAGGGATAGACCTGATCGT
>Ga0272446_1003675_pt1 | contig 19061 bp, 19 predicted proteins | sample YNPCB0061_FD_194587 | JGI IMG/M metagenome (GOLD analysis project Ga0272446, IMG submission 194587) | Hot spring microbial mat communities from Yellowstone National Park, WY, United States - YNP-CB-006-1 | ecosystem: Environmental > Aquatic > Thermal springs > Hot (42-90C) > Sediment | place... | reverse complement strand
ACAGGGGCTCCTGCAAGCGGGGCGAAGCAGGCCCCAGTGCCGGCGCCGAAAATTGAATTGTTTGGCCTGCTTCCCGGTTTTGGCGGTTCATTTATTGGAGGCCTTCCCTCAGCTTCCGGTACGGTAGTCTCCGCTGGGGGTGCCTCCGCGGTGGGTTGGCGGCCGATCCTTCTTTTTAAGTTCAGTGCCCTTGCTCCTGTCGCATCGGTAGCTTACACCCTTGGTCTCGCTAAGGGCAGTGTCGATGTGGCAAGCCTCATCCCCATAGGCCCCGGCAGTGCGGAAGGGCAGACAATGTATGCCGGTGCGGTATATGTGGACCTGGGTACCGCAAAACCGGGGCCGGTCACCGGTACCCTCACCGTAAAGGACAAAAGCGGTAAGTCCGTTTCGGCAAGCCTCGCCACCCAGTATTCAGGCGAATCGGAAAAACCAAGCCTTTCCTATGTATCCCTAGAAGATAATTCCCTCCAGTCCCCCCTGGTGCGATCTATGGTTTCCGGCCGCAGCAGTATTGGACTCCAGGGATACCGCTATCAGCTTGATAAGGAAGCTCCCCAGCTTGTCGAAACATCTGGCATTGCCCTGGTAGAGCTGAACAATGTGTCCGCCGGATCCCATACCCTCACCATTACAGCGGTAGACCTCCTTGGCCGTGAATCAACATCACTGAAACGGTCCTTCCGGGTGGTCGGTCCGGTTCCCCAGTTGGTTAAAATTGGGATCACCCAGAAATCGGGTAGCACGAGCCTGGAACGGTCCGGGACCTTTAGTTATGAAGCCGGTGCGCTGTTAGAAGGTGCTGTGACCGCTTCTAATGGTTTAACAAGTGTGGAACTTCGCCTGGCCGATCGGGCCCCCCTCAAGGCTATTCTTAAAAAAAGCACCGGAGCCGAAACACTCTGGCAGGTTCCCCTGCCGCTTGACCTTCCCTTTGACCGCATCCCGGTGAATATTGTTCTCACCGACGGGGCTGGGCTTTCTGTCACGAAGCAGTTCGATTTGTATCGGATTATGCCTGCCGACGACCCCCTTAAGTTTGATAAACCGGGGCTCTATACCAATGACGCTCGGTATACAGCCAAAGATGGGAGCTTCCGCTTCACATCCGATGAAGCTCTGGTTTTCCGCTTTATTGGGCAGCCCCTCGCATCGGTCCGTTTTGATACGGACACGCCGGAGCTTTCCGTGGATTATCAGGGTTCTGTTGTCTCCGTGCATCCAGTAAAGGAAGGGAAAACGAAACCGGTCACGGTTATAGGGAAAACCGTGGAAGGCGATGAATTCCGCTGGGGTCCCTGCACCTTTATAGTGAGTATGACCGATCCGAGCCTTACAATTGCTGAACCTCGGCAAGATGGCTGGTATAAGGGGCCCATTCCCTTCGAAGCAGGCCTCGATCCCACCCAGACTGGTTTGATGAAAATTCAGACGATTGAATATGCGGTAGACAGTTTTGGTTCTGAGGATGCCCAGTGGTCTCCTCTTACATTTAGTCCGGACCCAAAGGATCCCTTAAAACTGAAAGGGGAGTTCCTGCTTAACGGAGCCGATGGAGCCCATAGTATCCTCTTTAGGGTAACCAATGGGCTTGGACGGAGCAAGGAATACCGAATTACGGTGAATCGGGACACCCAAAATCCTTTAGGCCGTATTATTCTGCCCCCAGACCAGGACCCAGTAAATGGCCAATTTACCATTGCGGCCCTTTTTAATGATCCTGAGGGCCAGCTGGCAAGCCTTTCCTACAGTGAAGATGGGGGTAAGACCTGGAAGCCCAGTGATACCAATGACTTTGAGGCCCGCCGTTTTGATCTGAGTGCTCAAAGCTCCAAGGCTGATCAGATACGATTTAAGGTTGTGGACGCAGCGGGGAATGAAACCGAACTTACCGGAGCCTTTACTCTGGATGTAGCCGCTGACAAACCAAGGGTTCAGATTATGCAGCCCGAAGAAATGGAGGTGCTCCGGGAAGACTTTGTTATTGCCGGGGCCGCCTTTGATGATGACGGACTAAAATCAATTCACTATCGCTTTGATAATGGTCCTTTCCAGGAACTGGCTCTGAATGGCAACAGCTTTAACCTGCCCATTAAACTGGCGGACACCACTGACAATGAACACACTATCGAAGTGTTTGCTGAGGATATTTATGGGGTTCGCGGTGACCCGGTGGTCCGGAAATACCGGATTTCTAAGGAAGAGCCCAAGGCAGAAATTAAGAGTCCCACCCTTGATACAACGGTCCGCGGGGTGGTGGAAATTTCCGGAGTCGCATCCGATGCCAATGGTATAAAGGAAGTACTCCTCTCCTTTGACAATGCGGTTACCTTTAATACCTGTACCGGTACCGAAAATTGGACCTATCGGCTTGATACAAGGAACCTAAAAAGCGGCCTCCATTCCATCTATGTAAAACCGATAGACGGCTATGAAACTACGGGCTTTTATGCGGGGCTTATTTCTATCGATAACACGCCGCCCCAGGTGATGCTGGATGTCCCGGTGGATATGTCCATTAGCCGGGGAAGCCTCGCCCTGAGCGGCCGGATTTCCGATGATACCCAGCTTGCAAGCTGTGATGCGGTTATATTTAACAAGCTTCAGCCTGACAAGGCTTCCAAAACCGTTTCCCTGCCTCTGGACCCGGTTATTCAGCAAACCCTGGATCTAGCAGGCCTTCCTAAGGGTGAATATGGTATCCGCATTGTAGTTCGGGACAAGGCGGGAAATGAAACGGTGTCCAGCCGGGACTTTATTTTGGACCCGGACTTTACCGATGAGATGATCGCTATTGCGAGCCCGGTCCGGGGCGAGCATCTGGCAGGAAAGCTCCGTATTCAAGGCTTCCTTCATGCAAGCCGACAGCCCAGCGCGGTGAACCTTCTTATTGATGGTATTGATACGGCGTCCATTACACCAAAACCAAACGGATGGTTTACTCTGGATTTGGGCGATGACACCCTGAAGGAAGGTTCCCATACACTGCTGGTTCGGTATACCAATAATGAAAATAAGGTTATCACCAGCGAGCCCGTAACCATTACATATAAACCCTCCGGCCCCTGGATCATGGTTAATGCCTTTGCTTCTGGGGACTATATCCCCGGCCGTCCCTGGCTTAAGGGCACCGCCGGCTGGTTCCTCTCTGCAACCGATGCCGAGGCTGAAGCCTCTGCCGATGCGGCCCTGGCGGCGGCGTCTCCTAAAAATAAAAAAATTGATCCCAAAGCCTTAGCCCGCAGTCGCCAGCAGGAACGGCAGGTTGCTTTGGTAGAAGTAAGCCTCGATAATGGCCGGACATTCCAGGTCGCAGAAGGCACTGTAGATTGGAAATTCCGTCTGGAAACCCAGGATTATCCGGAAGGCCTATTGCCGATCCTCATCCGGGCAACCTATAAAAATGGAGATCGGGCCCTAGCCAAGGTGATACTAAACCTGGATAAGACCCCTCCCAGTGTTTCTATGCTTCATCCCGCAGAAGGCGGCCGGTTTAACCAGAGCCTTAAGGTGTATGGCATTGCAAAGGATGATGTAAACCTGGCTTCTGTTAAGGTGGTACTCCGACAGGGTGATAAGGCGGGCTACCAGGTGCCAGCCTTTATTCAAGGCTTGTATCTGGATACCGGTACATTGGGAGATACCCTTTTTAATACAGGACTGGGGCTCACCTTCTTTGACGATAACGTAAAACTACAAGCTTCCTATGGATACACTCCGCAGTTGTATAATGGAGAGGAACAGCGGTTCTATGGTAATGTGTTCAGCGGCAAACTGTTAGCCAATGTAGCCGCCTTGCCCTTTGGATATTTCTTCGGCCCTGACTGGAATTTCCTTTCGGCAAGCCTGGCTGTAGGTGCTAAATTCAGCTATTTTACCGAAACTGCCAGCGGTCAGCCCCTCATCTTAAGTGCGGTGGTAGGCCAGCTGGAATTCCCCCGCTTTAAATTTGAACGGCTCCAGTATTTCAGCACCCTTTCGCTCTATTCGGAACTGCAAGCCTGGTTCATATCCGCAGAAGTATCCGGCGGCATCGCCTTCCGGGCATCCTTCGGCCTACGCAGCAGTATCTTCTAAAAAAAGCCCCTGCCTGGGAAACAGGCAGGGGAAATGGTTTATCTAACTTTTTTAAACTCAGGAACTAGGCCTGCTAGCATATTCCAATCTGGCTCAGGCAAATCTAAAGGAAAAAGACCATCGATTCGTATAAGCACAAGCCCATGGATATAAGCCCAAGCTGCTGCAGTGGCGTTTAGATCAGGAAGTCCAGTCTGAATCGAACTATGACCGATCTTGGCTGGGAATAGGTTTTCTGAAGTTGCTTTCGATTTAGCTAAAGTATCTGCCAGTAAAAGCAGAGATTTCCGAGCCCACCCCATTAGTTCATCAGGCATCCGGCAAATTAAGGGCGAGTTCATCAGTCGATAAAGGGCTGGCCTGGAAACCGCAAAATCCATATAAGCCCGGCCCATAGCGCTAATAGTGCTCTCGGAAGGGCTGCTGTTATTGCTTTTTTCTAGACATGCTTTTAAGGTTTCGTATAATAGCCTATATCCTTCATCTGCCAGGGATCCTAAAAAGAATTCTTTATCCTTAAAATGACGATATGGGGCTGTTTTTGAGACTCCCGCCAATTCAGCCAAGGCTCGTAAACTGAGGGTTTCCGCTCCTTCCTTCTCTAAAGCTTCAAGTCCAAGACGAATTAATTCATCCCTCAAATTCCCATGGTGATAACCGTTCTTTTTAGTCTCCCCTATATTCATTCCGCCAATCCCTGTTTTCGCATCCACTGTACCGTCTCTAATAAGGCTTTGTCAAAGGGAGTGGGTTCTAGTCCGAATATGCCTTGAAATGTATTTGATTCGACTATATAAGGCTTTTCGAACTGGTACAACAATGGCAAGAGTTCTCTGACTACAGGTATGAAGATTGATGCTATCGAAAGAAGAGGCCGGGTCAATGCTTTAACTTTTAAAGATGTCCCTAATAAGTCGGAAGCTATACTCAGGGCTTCTCTCTGGGTCTGTTGTGGACGATCATTAGGTACTAGCCATGCTTTTCCATCTCCCTTGCCTGTAGTTCCTAAAATTGCTAGAGCTTTCCCGAAATCCTTGATATATGTAAACGTATGGGGTACATCTGGGGATCCCAGAATTGAGGCTGTTTTACCCTTAGCCAGAGGTCCCAGGGATCTAGATCCCAGGTGGCTTTGCTCCCAGGCCCAAGGTCCGAAAAAGTCTGAAGCCCGGGCTGAAACGACAGGCAATCGTCCTGCTTTATGGGCTTCAAAGGCTTCCTCGCTCATGTCTGCCCGAGTTCGTCCTTTACCGTCGGTAGCTGCTAGGGGGCTGTCGTCCCGTATAGGAGCTCCATTTCGGTCACCGTATCCGTACAGGTTTTCTGCCAGAACAAGCCGCGCACCGACCCTTTCTGCTGACTCCAGTATTATTCGTTGAAGGGCTGGAAACTCAGCAATCCAACGGCCGTAGGGCGGCTGGGCGCACTGATAAACCGCCTCAGCATTTGATAGGCCTGTTTCTAGTGCAGAGCGATTCATTGCATCTATCGCCAAAACTTGAACTCCTTCTGGCGGTTCAGGTATCCGACCTGATCTAGAGATAAGCCGGACCTGATATCCCATATCTATCAATGCTTCTGCGGTTGCCCTGCCTACCGGCCCATTTCCAATAACAACATGGAATTTTCTCATAAGCCTTCTCCTTAAGGTTGATTATGTTGACACTGCCAACAATTATAAATATAATGTAGGAAGTGCCAACAATCAAGACTATTTGGCAAAAGGGAGTAATTATGATTAGAGATTATGTGAAGAATATAGGCCATTTAGCCCTTAATATTCTTATCAGTTTTGTAATAACAGCCTGCGCAGGCGGTGAGCCTGCAGCTGAAGTACTAAAACCTGGAACAGACTCAGGAGCAAGGATTGAACTGCACCTTATTCCAGGCCCATATTATTCAAAGAATATGGGATTTCTTTGGTTTACATACACAGTCCGGCCTCAAATTGCTGCCTGGATAGAAACCCCGGAAGGATCTTATTTAGACACCCTTTATGTAACTGAGGCAGCTGCAACAAAGAAATATCGAGCCGCTCCCAAGCAAGGACGACCTGAAGCGTTGCCTGTTTGGTTTGCACGAAAAACTGGTTCCGCTGATGCTGTATCTGCACCTACAGCTCTTGGTACTGCGGTGGAATACGGTAACGGAATTGCCGCTCGATTGCCTGCCGGCAACTATACTATCATGCTTGAAGTAAATCGTTCCTACGATTATAACGGGACCTACTCAAAAATGAATTCTGGTGTAAATGGCCAACCCTCTGTAATATACCGGGCGAATCTCGAAATTGGCAAAGGACCAAAAGAAGTTAGGTTCGAGCCGATCGGTATTGGTTCGGTGGATGGTTCAGATGGTAATATCCGGCCAAACCTGGAAGGTATTGATACAGCTTTGGAGCTTTTTTCTTGTCTAACAGTACGATATCTGGAAGAATAAGTCCTTAAGATTACACCGCCATTTGCTGAACCGCCAGCTCTATTGCATGCCGCAGTTCATCCACCGAATCCCTTCTCAGAACTACCAGGCGGAAAATTGCGGCTTCTATGAGGCCGTACAAAAGATCATCCAGTTCACGGACATTAACCTGTTTCAGTTCGCCCCTGCGAATTCCCTCTATAGCAATGGAGGCCAGGATATGCCGGAGCCGGATGGTCCGTTTGCGGACCCGGTAATCCGTGTCGGTGCCGCTTTTGGAAAGGTGTAACAGATAATTCAGCACCACCGAAAGGAGCCGTTTGTTTTCCTGGAGCCGGTCCAGAATAGTGGTCAGAACGAGGGTTAACTTTTCGGGTGTTTTCAGACTTTGATCCGCCTTTACCCGCTGTAAATCGGCCTCTACACCCATCAGCATCTGTTTGATGCTCCAGTTAAAGATTTCCCGTTTGTTTTTAAAATAGATATAGAGGGTGGTGCGGGTAATACCACAGCGATCCGCAATCTTTTGAAACGTCGCATCTTCAAAGCCCTCGTCGACAAAAACATCCAGGGCCCGTTCCAGAATTTCTTTGCGGCGCTTATCATGTTCTACGACTATCGACATGTGTTTTTCTCCCTAAATGCTCAAATTGATAAAGATAGGACTTGAGTGCTCCATTGGTTATATTCCTGACCGACGTGGCGCGGCGGCCAAAGAAGGATTCAAAACCAGGATGATTGGTGATGACCACAAGCTCCCAGCCGGTAAAGTTCTGTTCCAAGGCCCCCATGGCCTGATAGGTCCGTTCTGCCGCTTCTACATCTCCAAGCCGTTCCCCATAGGGCGGATTGGTTACAATGAACCCCGATTCGGCATCCGGAGCCTTTGCTGATTCCATGGGAAGTTTCTTAACCTGGGGCCAGTACTCCGAAGGAGGGGTAAAACTGCTTGCAAGCCGTATACCCCGGCCGGCCCCCTTGCCCTGAACGGTCTCATAGGCCCTGATCAGGTTCGATTGGGCAATGGAAACCGCCCGTCCATCCGCATCACTGCCGTAGATCCGGATCCGATTGTTAAAATTAAGGCGGCTCCGGAGCTCTTCTTTCATCCGGGTCTCGAGGTTTTTGTCGCCAATTAGGAATTGCGACACCGCAAAGTCCCGGCCTAAGCCCGGCGCCGCATCCCAGGCATAGAGGGCCGCTTCGATCAGGATGGTGCCGGACCCGCAGAAGGGGTCATAGAGGGGAAATTTACGCCGCCATCCGGAAAGGAGCAGCATCGCCGCCGCGGTCGTTTCCCGAAGGGGTGCCGCGCCCCCTTCTGTTCTGTAACCCCGTTTAAACAGCGGTTCTCCGCAGAGGTCCAAAAGCAGTTGGACCCGGTCTTTTTCTATGTGAACCCGAATTTCGGCCGAATCACCATACTCCGGAAGACGCTGTATCCCCCAAGCCTGGCAGAGCCGCTCCGCAGCGGCCTTGTGGACCACAGCCTGAATGCTTGTCTCCGCTGAAAGTTTTGAATGGTTGCTCCGGACCTTTCCCACGATTATGCGGTAGTCCCGGGGAATAATAGCTTCCCAGGCAACGGACCGGCAGCCTTCGAAAAGGGCATCGAAATCGGCAGCTTCATAGGATGCAAGTTCCAGCAAAACCCTATCGGCGGTACGCAGAGATAAGAGCGCTTTGTACATTCCCTCCGTGTCAGCGGAAAAACGGATTTTTCCGTAGGTAGAGTCCAGGATGGCAATGTTCAGTTTGTGCAGTTCATTGGAAAGGGCCTTCTCCGCACCAATGGCGCAGAGGGCAACAAAATTCATCATATCTCTTTATTATAACACTATTTCATCAAATGTTCAATTGTTAAGGTTGATGAACCCCCGCGCTGTTTTTACCGGGGCCCGAGGTTTGCTGGGCCTTTAGGTTTTACTGGGGGCTAATTTAATCCAGGTTAGTTCGTGCTTGTTGTAATTCAGGTGCACCACCTGGCTTCCGGGAATGGCCGCGAAGGCCTTGGGGGTTTCAAAGTCACCTTCGCCCTGCATTTTTATAGTACAGATATAATTCTTTGCCAAGCCCGATACGAGCCATTTCTGTATCCATTCATAAAGCCGGGGCGGATAGCAGATAACATCGCTGAAAAGCCAGTCCACGGGGCCGATTTCTTCTGGCTTCAGGGTAAAGGCATCGTGTTTTATATAGGTCACCAGGGGATTCTGCATGAGCCGTTCGTCCAGGGGGGAACGGTCTATGGCGATGACCTGGGCTCCCATCTGGGTGAGTACCCAGGTCCAGCCGCCGGGGCAGGCCCCCGCATCAAGACAGCGTTCTCCTGACTGGGGCCAGCGGCGGGAGCGGACCAGAGCTTCCTGCAATTTCAGGTAGGCCCGGCTTGGCGGGTCTACCTTGTTTTCGATAAAGGAAATCTTTCCCCCGGGAAAGGGGCTGGAACAAAGGGGGCTCGCGATCATGGTGTTGGCATCGAGTAGGGTCCAGGCTCCCATGGGTGCCTCCGGCACAGTCCAGGGAAAGGGCCGCTCTTTTAGGTTTATGGGGGGCAGTTTTTCCTGGATCAGCATACCCCGCCTGAACTGGGTAAAGAGGACCGGTGCCCAGTTCCGCTGAATATTCCTCAGGCTGTTTGCTGCTTCAGAGATGGATCTAAAGGTTATTTTTATTGGGTTAAGCCAAACATTTTCTGTCCAAAAGGCTTCCCGCCGTTCTCCCTCCGCAAAGTACAGCGTACCCCCCAGGTATTCATACTGACCCAGTTCCCGTTGCAGGTGGTCCTGGAATTCATCAATCCCCTGATAGATGATTCCTTTTAAGGCCTCAGATTGGATGCTCATCGCGGTTCTGTTTCGGAAGCCTTATTGTTTGTACGCCAGGCAAGGTAATCCAGATAGCGTTCAAAGGCCTTTCCTGAGGGGGAACTTCGGAAAAAAAAGCCCGACTCAAAGGCATCGTACCCAGCCCTATTCCAACGGCTTTCTCCGGTAATTTCAAAGGGGTCAATTTGGCTGGCCTCTTCGGGGTATATGATTATTTTGTAATTCTTACCCGTTTCCAGGGCGATGGCGACAGAAAATTCCAGCCTGCAACCGGTGATGCTCAGGTCCCTGAGTATGCCCATGGTATACTCAATATGGTCTAAGCGGGCCTGGGCAAGGCTAGTATAGCGGGGAAAGGCTCGTTTATCAGACATGGGCCTATTGTGCCCAGGGCGGCCTCCTTCGTCAACCATATCGGACTTGTATTGTGGTCTTTCTCCCAGTTATACTTAGAGAGCAGGAGGATATATGAAAACTGATGCGAATCCTTCACAGCGGATTAAAACCTTACGAGAGACCTATGGCATGAGTCAGGAAGTGCTGGCCGAGCGAAGCGCGGTTCCTCTGGAGCTCATCAAAAAGATAGAAGATGGCATGATTCCAGATCTGGCGCCTCTGGTAAAAATTGCCCGGACTCTGGGAGTTCGGCTGGGAACCATCCTGGACGAAGATCGGGAATTGGGGCCCGTACTGACCAAAAAGGGCGAGGTTCGGGAAAATCTGCGGTTTCATTCGGGCAAGGAGGCGGAGCGGACCGATGCCCTGCGGTATTCGGTGCTGGCTCCAGGGAAGGCTGGGCGGCATATGGAGCCCTTCTTAATTGATGTTCCTGCCAGCGCTCAAACCCTCCGATCTTCCCATGAGGGGGAAGAGTTCTTCTATGTGCTGGAAGGTAAAATTCGCCTTGAATATGGCACCCTGGTATATGAACTCGCCGAAGGGGATTCTATATATTACGATTCCATGGTACCCCACCGGGCCGTAGCCCTGGAAGGCCGGGACGCAAAGGTCCTGGCGGTTGTCTATACACCGGTGTAAGGGTTCTATGGGTGATATCCGGCCTGAATTTGTTTTTATGGGGTTTCTGGCAGAAGGTCCAGCCCATGGGTATCAAATCTACCGCTCTTTTAAGGACAGTTTAGAGGGCCTTTGGCATATCAGCGAAAGCCAGATGTATGCCTCTTTGAAACGCCTGGAAAAACGGGGCTGGATTGTGCCTGTTGGGGCCGGAGCCTTGGCTCCGCCTGCAGAGGACGAAGGGCGGCAAAACCGCCAGAGCTTTGCCCTAACTGCGGAGGGCTTCGCGGCCTACGAAGCCTGGCTTAGCACCCCGACTGCCCCCAGCCCCCGGCTCCTTAAACTCGAATTTATGAGCAGGCTCTATTTTGCCCTACGGCGTGATGTAGAACTGGCCTATGTGCTCATCGAAGCCCAGCGGCTTGCCTTAGAAGCTGAACTGGAACGCCTTAAAACAAGCCCCCTTCAGTCTGGAAGCAAAACCCTACAAACCCGTTCGGTAGCAAAAGACCCCTCTGCGGCTTCTACAGAACCTGGCCGAAACAGGGACCTGCTCTTTAATATCTCCATCCTTGCAAAGGATTTCCGTATCCGCCAGATAGAAGCCGCTCTGGAATGGCTTAAGACGTTGCTGTAAGAGGTTTCTACAAGAGGTTTCTGTAGTTCGATACAGAGACTTTAACCAGTACTGCCTGAGTCTTCTGCGACCCTGATTGCAGGTAATCCGTATCGGTTTTGCTTGACGGTTTGCAGAAAGGGGACTTATACTCATTGAGTGAGTATACATCGCAGGTCATCCACTCGATTACTCGGTTCCCTGGCGGCACTTCTTATGCTGGTTTTTGTGGTTTCCGCTGGTATGGGCCGTTTTCACCTTTCTCCCCTGGCGGTCCTGCGCCTCCTGTGGATCCGCCTTTCCGCTTCAGTGGTGCCCCCTGACCTGCAACAGGCTTCCCTGATCCTTTTCCGGATTCGGCTCCCGCGCCTCCTTGGAGCCACCCTGGTAGGTTCCGCACTTGCTGCCTCCGGTGCGGCCTACCAGGGTCTTTTTCAAAACCCCCTGGTTTCGCCGGATGTGCTTGGCGTTTCTGCTGGGGCCGCCTTTGGGGCGGTCCTGTCCTTGTTTCTGGGGCTGCATACTACCGGTCTGGTGCTGGTTTCCTTTGTTTTTGGTCTGGGGACGGCCCTGCTTGTGGGATTACTGGCCCGCAAGGTGGGACAAAACGCCCATTTGGCCCTGGTCCTTTCGGGGATTATGGTGGGTTCCCTCCTTTCATCGGCCACATCACTGGTAAAGCTTCTGGCGGACCCTACCAATGTTCTGCCGGCCCTGACCTATTGGCTCATGGGGGGCCTTTCAACGATAAAGGAAGGCCAGCTTCTCATCGCAGGGCCGGTCATATTCCTGTCGCTGATCCTTTTATTAGCCCTTCGCTGGCGCATCAACCTGCTGACCATGGGGGATGAAGAAGCCCGGACTCTGGGAGCCCAGGTGCCCCTGTCCCGGGCCCTCATCATTTTCGCGGCAACCCTGGCCACTGCGGCCTGCGTTGCCATCAGCGGCCCCATTGGATGGGTAGGTTTGGTGATTCCCCATTTTGCCCGAATGCTGGCCGGCAGTGATTACCGGGTTTTGCTCCCCGCTTCGCTTTTAATGGGAGCATCTTTTCTTATTTTGGTTGATGATTTCAGCCGGCTCCTTACTACCAGTGAAATTCCCATCGGTATTGTAACCTCCTTTGTGGGGGTGCCGGTGTTTCTTATCCTGATCCGCCGGGGTAGTTCGCGGTGACAAAAGGCTAAACAGGAGGCTGTGGCTATGCTGGAGGTTCATCAACTTTCCTTTTCCTACGGCAGTACGCCGGTTTTGCATTCCCTTTCTTTTTCTGTGGGTGCAGGGGAATTGCTCTGCCTTGTGGGTCCCAACGGGGTCGGAAAAAGTACCCTCTTTAAGTGCATCCTGGGGCTTCTGCGGGGCTATGAGGGGGAGATTCTGTTCAACGGCCGGTCTCTGCGTACTTTTAAGGAAAGCGAGCTGGCCCGTTCCATTGCCTATATCCCCCAGGCCCATGTGCCGGTCTATGGGTTTTCGGCCCTTGAGGTCGTGTTGATGGGAGCCTGCAGTTCCAAGGGCCTTTTTGCTCAACCCGATGCCCGGGATGAAGCTGCAGCCTGCCGGGCTTTGGAAGCCCTGGGGCTCGAGACTTTAGCGGAACGGAATTATGCTGAACTTTCTGGCGGTGAACGTCAGCTTGTGTTAATCGCCCGGGCCCTTGCTCAGGGAGCTCGGTTCCTCGTGATGGATGAGCCCACGGCGAATCTGGACTATGGCAACCAGGTCCGGATTATGGAGCATATTGCAGGGCTGACGGCGGACGGATACAGTGTTCTGTTATCAACCCATAATCCTGAACATGCCTTTCTGTGGTCTACCAGGACCATGGTGATGCAGCATGGCCGGATTATCGCCGACGGCCCCCCTGAAGAAGCCCTGACCGAAGGCAGTCTCGAAGCCTTGTATGGGATACCGGTACGGCTCTTTTCCCTGGGCAGCGAAAAGACCGGCCGCTACCAGGCCTGCATGCCCGTTCTGGGACTGCGGGAGGTACTGCGGTGAATCCTGAAGCCCTGTATGAGGCCCTGATTTCAGAAATCCCTCAGGGTATTAGGGTCCTCGAAGCTTTTGCGGGGGCCTCCCACAGTATTGTGGTTACCGAAGCCGGTATCGGCACGGTGATGACCCTGGATGCCACAGGGCAGAGCCCCATACTGCCCGCCGACCTGAAAGGGTATTTCCTTCGGGATGTGGCTCGAGCAATTCTTTCCTGGAATGCCGCCGATGCCGCCCTGGGCGGTGCCGCCCTGAATGCCTATTACAATTCCCCGCCGGTTTTAAGGAAGCACTTTGGGTATGAGATGCCGGCGGCGGCGACAGGGCCAACGACAGCGCCGGCGGCAGGGACGGTGCCAACGACAGCGCCAGCGGCGGACCCCTTTGCCCGCTATGCTGAGTTAGCCCGGGGTAAGCAGGTGGCCAGCATCGGTCATTTTGCATCGGTGGAACGTCATATCGCTCCGGTGGCGGCTTCCCTTTTTATAATCGAAGAACATCAGCGGGAGGGAGACTATCCTGCGGCGGCAGCGGAATTTATCTTACCCCGGATGGATATGGTGTTTATCACCGGCAGTACCCTGGCAAACAAGACCCTGCCCCGGCTCCTTGAATTAAGCCGGCACGCCTTTGTGGTTCTGGTCGGACCCAGCACCTGCATGGCTCCCCTCCTGTTCGACTATGGGGTCAATGTTGTGAGCGGTACCCTCTATACAGACCGGGAGGGCTGTCTGTCCCTGGTTCGTCAGGGGCTTCACGGAAAAATGGTGCATAACGGACAAAAATTGTCCTTTGAAAAGGAGTAGGCTCATGAAACTGTTTAAATTGATGGGATGCTGTCTGATGTTTGGGCTCGCCCTTTCCCAATCTTTGTTTGCACAAAAGGCCCCCGATGCGGTCAGCTCTGGGAGCGAAACCCAATACCCTTCGATGTGGGCCTTTACCGATTCGGCTGGCCGGACCGTTCAGGTGCCCCAGTCTATCGAGAAGATCGCCCCCTCGGGGCCTATGGCTCAGATATTCCTCTTTACCCTGGTACCGGACCGCTTTGTTGGCTGGTCCAGCAAGCCCGCACCGGAACTGGTGCCCTACCTGCCGCAAAAAACGCGGAACCTCCCCATTTTTGGCCAATTTTATGGAACCGCTTCCACCCTTAATATGGAAGCCCTCATCAGCGCAAAGCCCGATATCATTATCGATGTGGGGGAACGGAAACCTTCCATTGCCCGGGATATGGATGATGTGCAGAGCCGAACCGGTATTCCCACGGTATTTATCGAAGCTGCTTCCTTTGAATCCTATGGAAAAACCTATCGGGATCTGGGCCGGCTTTTAAAAACCGAAGCCCAGGCCGAAAAGCTTGCCCAGTTTTCCGAATCCGCTGTGGCCTTTAGCAAAAATGTACAGGATCAGATTGGTAAGGGCCGAGCTAAGGTCAGGCTGTACTACGGCGAAGAGGCTTCGGGCCTCGTGACCATTGCCGCCGGGTCCCTCCATTCCCAGACCATAGAAGCCGCAGGGCTTACTAATGTGGCAGACCTCTCGAATAAGGGCGGTTCCGGCCGGAACCAGGTGTCCATGGAACAGCTCCTGCTCTGGGACCCGGATATGATCCTCTTTACTAACGGCGCAGAGGCTTCGGTGTTGCAGAAGGATAGCCTCTTCCGACAACTTCGGGCCGTACAGCAGGGTAGGGTGTACGATATTCCGGTGGAACCCTACAATTGGATTGCCCGCCCGCCATCGATCAACCGGCTTGTGGGGCTCTATTGGCTGGCCCATCTGGCCTATCCTGACCTGGTAAGCCAGCAAATGCTTGAATCTAAGGTTCGGGAATATTACGCCCTCTTTTATCACACAAATCTCAGCGATGCAGACCTGAAGCGCTTTATCAGGTAAGGGCGATGGGATACGACAGGCTGAGTCAGGTTTTTTTAAAGCTTGTCCAGGACCGGAAGGGCCTTTCCCAGGATGGCCATTCCGAAAGTAGCCACTCCGGAGTCCGCTACAGCGACAAGGGCCTGGTTATTGCTGCCGTAGGGGGCGGCGGCAAAACGACGGCCCTGTACCTCCTGGCTTCGGCCTTTGCCCGGGACGGGAGGCGGGTCTGCCTGACTACCACCACCCATATCTATGACCCCCGCACCGAAGCGGAAGCCCATCCCTTTGATCGGGTTCTTATTTTGCCAGAACTGGCAGAGACTGCCGGAGCGCAGTGCCTATCATCCCCGGCCCCGCCAGTACTGGGCGAATCAGCGCTGGAGCTATCAGCACTGGAGCTATCAGCGCTTGGGCCATCTGCACTGGCCCGGTCAGCCCAGGCTGATGAAAGGTCGGCAGCGCTATCCCTGTCTTCTCTGACAGCAGAAGCAGGAAGTATCACCATCCTGGCTTCTCAGGAGGGCATCAGGGATATCTCGGTTCATCAATCTGTAACTGCTCAGGGCCGCCCCCTGAGCAAGCTCGGCGGAATCCATCCGGCCTGGGTTCCCCCCTTGCGTACCCTTTGGGATGTGGTGCTTGTGGAAGCCGACGGGTCAAAGCATCGGCCGGTAAAAGCGCCGGCGGAACACGAGCCGGTAATTCCTTCCGGAACCGATGTGGTCATAGGCTGTATCGGCCTGGATTGCCTCGGAAAGCCCCTGGATGAGCACTCGGTACACCGCCCCGGCCTGTTCAGTGCCATAAGCGGTTGCGAAATAGGGACGCCGATTACGGTCCAGCACCTCATCAACCTGGCAGAGCATCCTCAGGGGCTTTTTAAGGCTTCCCCCGCTGACGCAGCGCAGGTGCTTATGCTGAACAAGGCCGATATGCTGGCGGAGGGTGCCGTAGAGGATTTGAAAAGAGCCTTGTATTCGCTGGCACCGAGCAGCCCCTTTTTGGTTGTCCTTGGCTCGGTACGGCATGATTATGTTTATTGGACTAAAGGATTATAGAGGAGGTTTGTATGATTACTATGCCCCCGGGGGTCTGGCAGAAGGTCTATGGCCCCGAATATGTCAGCACCGCCGTTCAGATTGTTGGTTATGTGGACAATCCCTGTACTTTTACCGCTGAAGCCCTGCGCCAGCGGCCCCAGGTCATCATTAAGGATGTGGATATTCTCTGCGGCAGCGGAAAGCTTAAGGAAGAGGGGCTTACCTATACGGGGGTGCTCCTGCGGGACCTGCTCGAAGAAGCGCAGATGCAGCTTGAGGAACATGAAGTTCCCAACCGGACCTATATTGTGGCTACCGGAACCGACGGCTATCGGGCCTTGTATTCATGGCATGAAATATTTAATAGTCCTCAGGGAGATGGGCTTATCGTGGTACTTACAAAAAATGGCCAGGTGCTTGGCGAAAAGGAGGGGGAACTCTGCCTGGTTAGTACCCGGGACGAACGGCCTGGCCCCCGCCGCATCCGTTACCTGTCCCGGATCGAAGTCTGCCGGCTGGAATAGGTTCCCATCTTGTCCCCGCTCAGGTTCTCCGCTATACTTTGCAGGAGGATAGGTCAGCGAGGAATTGTATTTCACCTGTAATATGGAGGCCCCCCTATGGGAACAGAGTATATTCCGGGAACAAATCCGGTAAAGGAAAAACCCCACTATACCTACAAGGATTATAAAACCTGGGGCGATGATATCCGCTGTGAGCTTTGGTATGGGGAGCCAGTGATGATGAGCCCCGCACCCCACAGGTGGCATCAGAAACTGCTTTTTGATATAGCTCTACAAATTAATTCGTTTCTCGAAGGCAAGCCTTTCCAGGTTTATTTAGCCCCGCTGGATGTATTCCTTCCAGAGGCCGATGAGTCCCTTGATGATTGCGATCTGGTGGTCCAGCCGGATCTTATGGTGGTCTGCGATCAGACTAAATTGATTGATGAAGGGATCCGGGGTGCGCCGGACTTTATTATAGAAATTTTGTCGCCCCCTACGGCCATGCGGGACCAAAGCGATAAAAAACTCATCTATGAATCCAAGGGTGTGCGGGAATATTGGATTGCCAATCCGAATACCCTAGAGGTGTTTCGCTATGTCCTGCAAGATGGCCGCTATGGTCTTGCTCAGCCAGCCCTGCTGACCGATGGAGCAGAGTCAAGCCTTTTCCCGGGAATGAAAATACGGGTTGCGCAGGAATAGCAGAACGGGTATGGACGTATTTTTTCAGCTGGTGATTATCGCTTTTCTGTTGCTGATTGCTATAGAATTGCTCCTGATATATCGGGAACTGGTCCATAGCCAGGTCCGCCGTTCAGAATTGCCCCTAGAAAAGGAAGAAAAAAGTCCCGCAGGACAAACCATTAATGTTAATGTGGCAAGCCCTGCAGGCCTGGGTCCCACGGGGTTGCCGGTTACCCCAGTGGGAATCCCGGGTACGGTGGTGACTTCCGTTTCACCCCAGGGTGCGGGCTCCTCCGGCAATGCAACCCCTCAGGTCGATGTTGGTACAGAAGCTAAACGAACCGATGATGATGGTTCTGCCTCATCCAGCCCCTACCGCACCGGTCAGCGGACAAGCCCGGCGGCACCGGCGAAGGCTGCAAATCCCTTTGCCAAGGTTTGTCCTGCCTGTGGTGCGGAAAATTCCGTATACCGCACCGAGTGCTTTAACTGTGGCAAGGGGCTTTAAATAAGCCTGGCTTTATGGTGCCAGGTCCTCCAGCACCGCCGGGGGAAAGGTGATGGTAAAGGGTTGTACCGCAATGGCGGCCAGGGGCTTTTTCTCTGCCAGGCCGGGAAATTGCGTCGGATTAACCCGAATTTCCTTAACATGGGCGAGCCTTCCCCAGCCTTTGCCGGTAAAGCGGGTATAGTAGGCTTTATGTTCCTGTAACTGTACCAACCGGTAGGGAAAAACTACCGTATTTACCGGAAATAGGAGGGGATGAACTTTAAATTTCCCCTGAAATACCCCTTCTCCATTCCGCTGTACCAGAACCTCTTCCTCACGTTCATCCAAGGGCCGAAAATGAAAATCCGCCTGTTCTTTCGGAATAGCCCAGTTCCGCCGGCCATTTATGACGCTCGCCTGGGTGGATACAAAGATGCGGCTGATATGCTGGAGTTTTTTGCCAGCAAATTGAAATTTGCCGGGAATAAACAGCAATTCCTGATAGGGTCCTGCATTGGATTCCTGGTAGTCCACCACCATAAGACTGCCAAAACCTCCGGCAAAATTGTTTTTGAATAGATCCGATAAAAAAGGATCCTGGGCAATTTCATCTTTTGTAAAACGATAGAGAATGATATAGCCCCGGCCCTTTAAGTCCCAGGGGGCTGGTATAAGGGGAACATCAGTCATGGGCCGCCTCCTTTTCTGCATATTCCTTCTTAAATTTCCGGCCTTCTATCTGCATATACAGGGGAATAATTGGAAGGATACGACTTACACCTTGCATGAGGCGGTATAGTTGCGAGGGGAATATATGATTTTTCTTTTTTTCAATACCATGGATGATCGCTCGAGCTACCGTAGAAGCCTTCTGCCGCGGCCAGGGCAAATGCCCGCTCTGGGCAACGGAAAAGAACTCCGTCAGGGTGGCGATGGGATACACCAACTGTACATGCTGACCGGCTTCCAATTCGTACCGCAGGGCATCGGCAAATCCCCGCAGGGCAAACTTGGTTCCGCTGTAAAGGGCATACCCAGGCATGGCATAAAAACTCATAGCGCTGGCCGTAATTACATACTGAAAGCTCTGTTTCCCCTTTCGCTGTCGCAGGGCCTGCAATCCATAGATGGGTGCATATACATTCGTCTTGAAGATGGCATCCATGTGGTTCCAATCCGCATCCTGCCATTTTTCGTAATAGGCAAAACCCGCATTGCTGATAAAAATATCTACATCCCCAAGCTGTTTATATGCTTCTTCGATAACCCGGTCGGTGCCTTCTTTTGTAGAAACATCGCAGGATAGGGCAATAATGTTAGTATGCTGGGGTATCCGTTCTACCCGCCGAGCAACCGCAAGGATCCGATTCTCCTCTGCAAGACCCTTGCAGAGCTCCGCGCCGATCCCCGATGAAGCGCCGGTAATGACGATTCTCTTTCCTTTAAGCATGGTTATTCCTCCAAATTGATGCCTACCATAGTGGCAAATTGATGAATTGCATGGTTCAA
>Ga0272446_1003674_pt1 | contig 19067 bp, 12 predicted proteins | sample YNPCB0061_FD_194587 | JGI IMG/M metagenome (GOLD analysis project Ga0272446, IMG submission 194587) | Hot spring microbial mat communities from Yellowstone National Park, WY, United States - YNP-CB-006-1 | ecosystem: Environmental > Aquatic > Thermal springs > Hot (42-90C) > Sediment | place... | reverse complement strand
AGCGCGTCGTTATTGATTTCGTAGCACTGGATCTCGCCGATTTCGAGAAAGGCGTCGAGCAGGAACATGGAGGTGGAGTGCAGATGGATGAAGCAGTTGGAGAAGCTGCGGGCGATCATGCGGTCCACCGGCTGGACGAACCTGCGATACAGGGCCGGGGAGTAGACGGCGGTGGCGTCCTCCTGCATGCGGGCGACCGGCCCCGGCGCCCACAGCGAGTACTGCGCGTCGAAATAGCCGCCGCAGAACAAGGGCAGCCGCTTCCAGATGGCCTCGGTGGCTTCGCGGAAGATCTCGCCGAGCCGCCACAGCAGGGCGGCGGACTTCCCGGGCTCGTCGGCAAGGTCGATGATGCTCTGGGTATGGCCGCGCAGGATGGCGTGCAGGTCGGTGGGCCCGACCTCAGCGCCGTGGCTGACCGGGAAACGGCCGGCGGCGGCGCGCACCAGCGTGGCGGCAAACTCGAGGTACTTCCGGAACCAGGGATTCTCCGGGTCCAGGCGGACGGCGAGCGCGTCGTCCCAACCGCGATGTTCCTCCTCGCCCATCACGTTGTGGGGCAGAATGCGCATCCGGGCGCCCACCATTCCGGGCAGGAAGGGAACCGCAACCTGGGTGGGACAGGCCCCGCGAATCAGGTCGTCGTCGACCAGTTCCCCTTCCCGGAGCATGCGCAGGTGATCTTCGAGGAAGGCCTCGGGATCGATCATTCCGGGGGTCAGATAATCGGCATTCCCCCACGCCTTGCAGGCCGCAAACTCGCCGAGCGGGAACCAGCCGACCAGGGAAAAACCCACCAGCGGGCGGGCCACTTCATCCCGGTTCCAGAAGGCGCGGTAGCGGGCGATCTTGGCCGGGTCATTCCCGAAAGCGGCTTTTGGCATGGGCATCACCTCACGGGAGCGGCTTGATGACGATGTCCTTGTACTGGATGTAGAGATCGTCGCCGGTGTGCAGTTGGAGGGCGATGTGGCCGCGCAAGCCTACGTTGCGGGCGGCGTGTTTCTCGTCGTCAAGAATGCCGGCGCCATTGAAGTCGGTTATCGGAACGCCATTTACGATGGTCCGGATGCTGGCGCCGCGGCATAGGATGTGCAGATCGTTCCAGCCGTCGCCTTCGTCCGCGTACTTCCATTTCCAGCCCTTGGGAGCATAGGAAGCATCGATGGCGGCGCTGGGCAGGGAAGGAGAGATCCATCGCTGCACGCCGCGAGTCTCGTCGTAGATCAGGCCTGTCCGCCAGGGAGCCGGGGGATGGACATCGATCTGCGGGCCGTCCAGCCAGCAGGCCGCGGTATCGTAGCGGCTGCGCACCTGGACGCCGGAATTGCCCGGGGAGTCGCGGAAGCTCCGGACTTTGAGCTTCAGTTCAAAGTCGCCGAACTCGCGGTCCGTCATGAGCCAGACGTAATTGTGGTCCTTGCGGCCGCGGGAATCACAAGTAATGGCGCCGTTCTCGACCTTCCAGAAACGCCTGTCACGGTCTTCGGGCTTCGAGCTGACGCGCCAGCCGGTGAGCGTCTTGCCGTCGAACAGGGAAACCCAGCCGGCGGGCGGTGGGGAGGCGGCCAGGACGAGCGGGAGGAGCAATGATAACGTCTTCATGATGATCGACCATCTTAACCCCAGTCCGCGGCTTCGATAAACTCGTCCTGATGCCAATTGCCCGAAGGGACTTTCTGAAAACCGCCGCGGCGGCGGGCGCGCGCGCCTCCTGGTCCGGCGCCGCAGGGGACGAGGGGTGGTTTGACCGCCCCATGCGGTGGGCCCAGTTGACCCTGGTGGAGAACGATCCGGGCCAGTTTGATCCGCAGTTCTGGCTGGACTATTTCCGGCGCACCCACGCCGACGCCGCCTGCCTGAGCGCGGGGGGGTGCGTGGCGTATTACCCCACGAAGATCCCGCTGCACTGGCGGAGTCCCTGGCTGGGCGACAGCGACCCGTTTGGGACTCTGGTGGCCGGATGCCGCGCGATGAACATGGTGGTGCTGGCGCGCACCGACCCGCACGCCGTGCACCAGGATGTCTGTGACGCACACCCGGACTGGATCGCCGTCGACGCAGGCGGGCGCAAGCGGCGTCACTGGGCGTCGCCGGATCTCTGGGTGACCTGCGCTCTGGGGCCGTACAACTTCGAGTTCATGACGGAAGTGACCCGCGAGATTGTCGCCCTGTACCAGGTAGACGGGGTTTTCAGCAACCGCTGGGCCGGTTCCGGCATGTGCTACTGCGAGCACTGCCGGCGGAACTTCCAGGCATTCTGCGGGCTGGAGCTGCCGCGCAGCGCGAACCCGCAGGACCCCGCCCGGCGCAACTACATCGTCTGGCGGCAGCAGCGGCTGTTCGAGCTGTGGCGGCTGTGGGACGCCGAGATCCGCAAGGCGAACCCGGCGGCCCGCTACATCGCCAACGCCGGCGGAGGCGCCCTGAGCGACCTGGACATGAAGACCATCGGCGAGATGGCTCCGACGCTGTTCGCGGACCGCCAGGCGCGCCGGGGCCTCGCCCCGCCCTGGACCAACGGCAAGAACGGCAAGGAGTATCGCGCCACCATGGGGCGCAAGGCCATCGGAGGCGTGTTCAGCGTAGGGGTGGAAGAGCCCTACCGCTGGAAGGACTCTGTGCAGAACGGCGCGGAGATCCGCCTGTGGGTGGCCGACGGGATCGCCCACGGGCTGCGCCCCTGGTTCACCAAGTTCTGCGCGACGCTTTACGACCGCCGCTGGCTGCCGGTGGTCGAGGAGATCTACAACTGGCACTACCGCTCGGAACGCTATCTGCGCAACGAGGAGAATTTGGCCCGGGTCGCCATGGTCTATTCGCAGCAGACGGCGGCGTTCTACGGGGGCGAGCAGGCGCGCCAGAGGGTGGAGGACTGCACGCTGGGCATGTACCAGGCGCTTATCGAGGCGCGGGTCCCCTTCGAGATGGTGCACGACCGCCTGCTTGACGCCGGGCACGTGGACCGCTTCAAGCTGCTGATCCTTCCCAACATTGCGGCGCTTTCCGAGGCCCAGTGCGAACAACTGCGCGGCTACGTGCGGCGCGGCGGCAGCCTGCTCGCCACCTTCGAGACTTCCCTGTACGACGAATGGGGCGTGCGCCGCGGGGACTTCGGCCTCGGGGATCTGTTCGGCGCGCGTTTTGGCGGGCGCGTGGAGGGGCCCATGCAGAACTCCTATCTGCGGATCGAGAGGGACCCGCAGACCGGCGCGTTTCACCCGTTGCTGCGCGGCCTGGAAGACGCGGGGCGGATCATCAACGGGACACGCCGCGTGGACGCCGCCGCCACCGAACCGCTCGCGGCCGTGCCGCTGACCCTGATTCCTTCGTATCCGGACCTGCCCATGGAAATGGTGTATCCGCGCATTCCCAAGACGGACATTCCAGGGGTATTTCTGCGGGAGCGGGGGAAGAGCCGGATTGCATACTTCCCGTGGGATATCGACCGGGTGTTTTGGGAGGTCCTGGCGACCGACCACGGGCGGCTGCTGCGGAACGCTGTCGCCTGGGCCACCAACGAAGAGCAACCGGTAACGGTGATGGGTCCGGGCGTGCTGGATCTCGCGGTATGGCGGCAGAAGGATTCCCTGACCGTGCACCTGGTGAACCTGACGAATCCGATGATGATGAAGGGGCCGGTTCGCGAGGTGATCCCGGTGGGGGAGCAGGAGGTCCGGGTGCGCCTGCCCGAGGGGAGGAAGGTTCGCGGCGTCCAGCTTCTGGTGGCCGGGGTGAGGCCGCCGGCCGAAGAGGCGGGCGGCTTTGTCCGGCTTACGGCGCCGTCAATCGGGGTTCACGAAGTGGTGGCGATCGATCTGGCCTGAGGGGGGAACGAGAGCTTCCCCTTTACCTTCACCGTCTGGCCGGGTGCGCAATCGGGAAGCACGGGGTCGGCATGCAAACAGGGCACGCGGGGATTCCCCCAGGTGCGCCCGCAGCGCTCCCACTCGACCTGAATGACCCGTCCCGAGGCGGACCGCACCACGGCTGAGCTCTTCCCGAACTCTTTGTTGTCATTGGTTTGGGCGTTAAATTCCGGGGCGCCTTTCAGCATCACGCAGACTTGCGTCCGGAGGCCCGTGAGCACCGCCGCCGTGCCGTTTCGCAGCCACAGATCCATCTCGACACCGCCACGGGTGAGCCGGATGGACGACCCGAACGCGATCCGGTTCGGGAGCGTCCGCTCGAGCCGGAGGCTTCCGTCCGCCTCCCGGACCCAGTCGACGTTATCGATGACCACGTTGCGGTCGTCCCAATAGGTGGGAATGTGGGTGTGGGCCAGGTAGATCAGTCCGAGGTTGCTGAAGATCGCTTCGGGCAGGTCCACCACCAGGTAGTCGGAGTCGCTCCAGGGCAGGAAGACGCTGGCCTTGGTCCCGCGCTGGGGGCAGATGGCGCCTTCCAGGAAGCCGATCCGCGGATGCCGCCCGCCCGGATATGGCAGGAGGCGCAATCCGTGTCCGGCGGCGGGGGGCAGCGTTTCGGGAATGCCGGTGACCAGGGCGGCCTCCTCGGGCGAGTAGCGGTGCTCAGCCATCACCCGGCGCCAGTAATCGAGGTTTGCCCGGGTGGCCTCCATTTCGACGGGCAAAGGCAGGGGTTTCCCTTTCGGGTCCGGATAGCGGATCTCCGGCGCCGGCCCGGAGGCCATCGGAAACCGGGCCAGGTCGCGCATGGCGATCACCTCGAAACCGCCTTCCTTCAGGTAGCGCATGTACTCGCGGAACCGCTCCGGGGGCGTGTGGACCCAGGGATGTTTCGGGTCCGGCACGCCGTGAAACTGCAAGACGACAATGCGCCCCGGGCCCGCGCGGTCGACCACCCGCCGGAAATGTTCGAGGGTCCACCCCGGGTACCCGTCCCCGGAGGTGGGAATCAGCAGGGGATGATGCTTGCCGGGCTCATAAAGGGGGCCGGGCTCCACCTTGCCATACTCGACCTCGGGCTGCATTCCGCGCCGCCCGAAGCGGTAACCCGCGGCTGCCAGCGCGCGCACCGCCTCCGGGCCGAATCCATTGCCGGAGAAGGCGAAGCTCACCGGCTTGGGCACGCCCACCCTGGCCAGTTCATTTTCCACCAGCGCGAGTTCGGCCGGAAGCCGCGCCGCCACGCGGGGAGTCGAGAAACCGGGGTGCGTCCAACTGTGATTTCCGATCTCAAATCCCATCTGGTGGAGTTCGGCCACCTCCTGCCAGGTGAGGAAGTTTTCCGGATCGGTCATCCACGCGTGGGAAACGAAAAAGGTCGCGCCGAAGCCCAGTTCCTTGAGCAGAGGCGCCACCACGGTGCGATGGGACTTCACCGCATCGTCGAAGGTGAGCACCACGGTTTTGGGCGGCCCGGCGTGAACCACCGCGCTCAGCACGAGAGCGAGAGTTGCCGCGAGTCTCATGACCTTACTACGATACATCTCTACTATGAAGCGGCGACAATTCCTCACCGGCGGCGGCCTCGCGGCTCCCGTTTTGGCGGCGGCTCCGGCCAAACCTGCGGGCATAGGCAAACTGCGGATCACTCGCGTCCACACCGTCGAGGTCCGTGGCGTGCCTACCGGCAAAGGCCTGGTGCTGCCCTGGGATCCGAAGAAAATTCCGCAGGATACGCGTGATTACGTCATCACCCAGTTCTTCACCGAGCAGGGTCTGACCGGCACCACCATGGACGGCGATTACCAGTTGCCGCGCGGCGCCGGGGCGGAGGTGCAGCAGCGCGCCGAGGCCTACTTCGTGGGCAAGGACGCCAGCGACATCGAACTCCACAACGTTGAGTTTTTCCAAAAGCAGAAGGCCCCGGTGCGCCTGTTCTTTCTGGAGGTCGCGCTGTGGGACATCATCGGCCAGGCCGCGGGGCTTCCGCTCTACCGGCTTTGGGGCGCGGCCACGGATAAGGTGAAGCCTTACGCCGCCACGGTGCATTTCAACAAGACGCCGGCGGAGCGCGCCGAGGACGCGCTGAAGTTTTACTCGCTGGGCTTCCGAGCGATCAAGCTGCGCCTGCACCACGTGGATCCGGGGGAAGATCTCACCCTCGCGCGCACGGTGATGAAGGCGGTGGGCGGCAAGATGGAGGTGATGGTGGACGCCAACCAGGCCGGCAAGCGGGCAGGCGACCCGCCCCCGGTGTGGGACTACAACCGGGCGCTGCGCATGGCGCGCTCGCTCGATGACATGGGCGTGTACTGGCTCGAAGAACCGCTGAACCGCCACGCTTACGACGACCTGGCGCGGATCCGCGCCCAGATGAAGCGCCTGCACCTGGCCGGCGGCGAGGGCAACATCGGACTCGCGGATTTTCGCACCATCCTGACGAAGGGCTCGTTGAGCTATCTCCAGCCTGACGCGATGATCGGCGGGCCGGTCTCGGTGATCCGCAAGGTTGCCGCCATGGCCGAAGCCTTCGGCGTGCGGTTCGGCCCTCACCACGGCAAGAGCGGGGTAGGGATGCTGGCCAACCTCCACATGCAATGCGCGGCTGCGAACAGCGGATACCTCGAATACATGTACGACCCCGGTTTCTGGAACCCCGAAGGCTTTCAGGCCGGCTTCGCCGCGGTCTACCCGGTCGACAAGTCCGGATATGTCCACGCGCCGTCAAAACCGGGGTTGGGTATCGACTGGGACCGCCGCTTCTTCCAGAAGCACGGCCTGCACTTCGCGGGGTGAGGCGGCCGCCGGGGATCAGGGGATGTCCCGGGTCAGCTCGGGCGCCGGCGCCACAGCACTGTCCTGCTTGCCGCCATGAGGGAGGATGACGACGGAGGCGTAGCTGAAGACGTCTTCCTCGAACTGAGGCGCAATCTGAAGGGTGCCGAGGCTGCTCAGCCCGGCGACGATGACCATGGAATAGCGGGGATTGAGAGGATTGCCGGCGGCGGCGATTACCGCGCTCTCCGGGTCCGCATAGACGTCGTCACGAAAATCGAAGGACTGGGCGCCGAAGTGGACGGGAAACCGGTCCGCGAAGCGCGCGCTGAGCGCGTTTGTCGCCGGCCGGCCGACCAGGATCAGGTGGTGGGTGCGAAGATCCTCATCGCTCACCTCCCGGTCCGGTTTCATGGCGGCCAGGATGTTGTGCTCGCGGCGCCGCAGCGCCTGCTGGAGGGCGCGGGCCGCTTCGCGGTTCCCGGTCTCCTCATCGGCGGTCCCGTACGCAATCAGGGTCTGCTCGAGTTCGCTGTCGAAGGTCAGGATCGTAAAGGGCGAACCGTTATCGCGGGCAGTGAGGCCGTACTTGTCGGCGATCACCCGTTCCGGGCGGCTGTCTGTGGTGACGACGATGCGGGTCTGGCCCCGGCCCAGGATCTGATCTTTGGTCACCTCTCCCCGTCCGGTTTCCACCGTGACCGGAACGGAAAGCATCGGACCGATGCCGGACACATCGAAATCGACCGCGGTGTCCCAGCGCGCGCCATTCCGCGCGGTCTCCACTTTGAGAAGGGCCAGGTGCGGCAGGCCCGTGCGCTGAAGCCACCATTCGAACAGCGGGGAGAGGTTCCGGCCGGTGCTTTTTTCGAGAAACTGCCGGAAATCCGCCGCGGTAACGGACTTTCCCGCCCTGGCCCGGCCAAATTCATCCATGAGCGAGTCGAAGCGGTGAGGCCCGAGGATGCCCCTCAGAGTAGCGAGCAGCAGAACACCTTTGCCGGTGGCCACCTGGTACCAATGCTCACTCCGGAAGCTGGCCCGGGTGGCGGCGAGCGGAAAATCGCCGCCCGCCCGGGCCCCGTGGGCATAGACCGACCGGTAATAGGAGACCTCGACCCCAAGCTCGTCGAGATCGGCGGGACGGAGATCGCCGCTGCGGGAGCGGCGCCGCAGGGCGTGTTCCAGGGCGACAATGCGCTCGTAGTTCGCGAATGCGGTGGTGAGCCAGATATCGGCGTCTGCCGCTGGAATCAGAGTTCCGTGCCAGGCCTCGGGCGGCGGGCCGGCGGGCGGGGGCTCGGCCGGTTTTTTGAGCAGGTCGGGGCGGTCCACCGGGGTCACATCGGCCGGCGCCGGGGGCGCGGCCGGGCCGAGGATCGTCCACGGGTTGCTGACGAGCGGCCGGATGGCGGGAAAGGTCCGCTGTTCCCGGACAGCCGGCCGCCAGACCGCGCCGACGGGCGGGCCGAATGTGGCCAGGGTCTTGAATTCCGCTGCAAGGCCGGAGGTGGTGTACTTTGCATCCACGGCGAATGCAGAAAGTATTTCGGGCGTGGTCAGGGCCTGGCGGGCGAAACCGGCGTCGATGGTCCCTTTGTGCGAGTCGTACATGCGCAGCCAGACGCCGTCGCGCTTGGAAGGAGCATAGGCGCCGGCCGGCGAAGGCCGGCTGTCCGCTCCCGGGACGGTCTGAAGCCGCACCTCGAGGTCTTTGATGTTGTTGTCGCTCCAATAGAAGCCCTCCGCCCCCGCGATCCACTCCTTCCGGCTACTGCGGTACAACTTGCTGTTGCGGGTGGCGAGGGTGAGCAGGGCGATCTCGTTGCGGCGGATATCGGCCAGGATCCACTCGGTCGTCGACAGGCCGTTTCCGTCGCGCATGAGCATGGTGGCGGCTTCCTGGATGCTGCCGGCGTACTGCTGCGCCTCCCGGATGCGGGCCGCCAATGGAATCCCCGTCCTGGCGAACTGAGTCTGCGCCAGGGTGGTCTCGCTGAGGAGGATGCCGGCCTCATTGATCGAGTAGTCCATGCCGCTGTGCATGCCGCCCGGCGTGGTCTGCATCACGAAGTGGTATCCGTTCCGGGGCCGCACATCGAGCCAGACGTTGTAGTAGTTGGCCGGATACAGATCGAACATCGTGACGTGACCGAAGACGATTTTCCCGTCGCGGGTCGCCGGAGGGGCGGCGGCGAAGGCGCTGCACCGCATCGGGCGCTGCCTGTTCGGGCGCGGGGGCAGGAGCCTCAGGCCTTCGAGTCCGGTCGGAGTTGCGTCCAGGGCTTCGTCGAGGGAATCGATCTCGTTGCCGGTGTTGAGGGCGGCAATGTCGAGCAGATCGATGGGCCTGGGGCCGAACCTTGCTCCCTGCGCGGCCGCGCCGTCCGCAATGCCCTTCATCTCCTCGAGTTGTTCGAGGCTGAAGCCACGAAGGAACAAGGCATTGGCGAGCCGCCGGGTCTGATTCCACGCCTGCTCCGGCGCTTGCGGGCCGTAATACTCGGCCAGGGCCCGGACGTAGGCCGCGATCTCCGGAGCGAGGAGGCGGCCGTGCTGCAACCCGCGTTCGTAGGGTTCGCCTTCGATGTGAAGCACAATCCATCCGGCCTGGGGGTGGCGCCATGCCGCGTTCCAGCGCTGGACGGCCCGGGGATCCAATTCCTCTGCCTTCAAGGCGCCGGCGGCCGCCAGCAGCAGGGCCAGGGCGGCGGTGAGTGTGCGCACAAATCGAGAGTAACCGCGCCGGGCGGGACGCCGCAACCCGGTTGCTATAATCGGGGGAGATGAAGTCCCGCCGCTGGTTACTTCTACTGGTTGTTCTAGCCGCCCTTGCCGCCGCCGTGCGGTGGTATCCACCGGCCCGCCTGCTGGCCATCGTGGTGGCCGGCCGCAGCCCGGTTTGTCCCCTGTCGAACGCGCTGAAGTGCGCCGACAACCTGCGCCGCCAGATTGCCATCAAGGACCGCATTCTCGCCGCCAGCCGCGAGATTGAGAAAGATCCGGCCGGTTACCACCTGTGGGACACTCCCAAGGGCCGCTACTGGATGCCGGCGGGCAGCGACTACGTGCTGCCTTTCAACCTGGCCGAGCAGGAGCGCAAGATCTACGGCACGGGGGAGCGGGCGGTGCGCAAAGGCGACGTGGTTCTGGACTGCGGCGCCAACGTCGGCGTATACACGCGCGAGGCGCTGGAGGCGGGCGCTTCACTGGTGGTGGCCATCGAGCCCGCGCCGGAGAACATCGAGTGCCTGCGCCGCAACTTCGCCGCCGAGATCGCCGCCAAACGCGTCATTCTGTATCCCAAGGGCGTGTGGGACAAGGACGACGAAATGGTGATCAACGTCGATCCGCAGAACTCCGCCGCCGACAGTTTTCTGATCCAGCGGGAAGGCGGGATCCGCGGCGCCAAGGTCCCGCTGGTGGCCATCGACAAGATGGTGCGGGAACTCAACCTGCCCCGCGTGGACTACATCAAGATGGACATCGAAGGCGCCGAGCAGCGGGCACTTGTTGGGGCGCGCGAAACCCTGGCCAGATACCATCCGCGGCTGGCTCTGTCGGCCTATCACACGCCCGCCGACCCCGAGCGCATCCCGGCGCTGGTCCGCGCGGCATGGTCCGGCTACCGCATGGAATGCGGGCCTTGCGCCGAAACGCCGGATTGGCGGGTTCGCCCGGATGTGCTGATGTTCTACTGACGCGCAGGTTTGGTTTCGAAATAGGGAGCGGGCTCGGGCACGGCAGCGCCGTCCTTGCGCGGTGACGAGGCCCCGAAGTTCACTCCGGATCCGATGTCCCGCATCACCGCCTGACCGCCGCCCACCTGGCCCGCGTAATCGCTCAGCACCTCGATCTTGTGCCCCATCGCCTCGAGCTTTTGGCGGACTTCGGCCGGAATGCGGCGCTCCATCATGACGTCGCAGCCGCCGAAGGTCATCTTGGTGAAGCGCGGGGCTTCGAGAGCGGCCTGGATATTCATGCCGTGGTCCACAAGGTTGGAGACGAACTGGGCGTGGGCCTGCGCCTGGTTCAGCCCGCCCATGATGCCGAAACCGATCTTGACGCCGCCCTTTTCCATGAAGCCGGGGATGATGGTGTGAAAGGGGCGCTTGCGAGGGGCCAGCGCGTTGGGATGGTCCGCGTCCATCTCGAACAGCCCGCCGCGGTTCTGGAGGTGGAATCCCATGCCCTCGACCAGCACACCGGAGCCGAAGCTGTTGTACAGGCTCTGAATCAGCGAGACGATGTTGCCGTCGCGGTCGATTGCCGAGAGGTAAATGGTGTCGCCGAGCGGCTTGGAAGGATTGCCGAACGGGACTTCGCAGCGGGCCCGGGCGCGGTCGATGAGGGCGGAGCGCGCGGCGGCGTAATCCTTCGAGAGCAGCCCGCCGACCGGAACCGTGGAGAAGCGCGGATCGGCCAGGTAGCGGCGCAGGTCGGCGTAGGCCAGTTTCTGAGACTCGATCTTCCAGTGCAGGGCTTCGGCGCCGGCCGGCTCATAGCCGCCCAGCGGGAGCCTCTCCATCAGGTTGAGCATCTCGAGAGCAGCCATGCCCTGGCCGTTGGGCGGCAGTTCATACACCTTCCAGCCGCGGTAGTCTACGGAAATCGGTTCGACCCACTCGGCGGAGAATTCGGCCAGGTCGGAGGCCTGCATGGTTCCGCCGGCCTGTTCGGAAACGCGCAGGACGGCTTTGGCGATTTCCCCGCGGTAAAACACTCCCGCTCCGCCGGAGGCCACCCGCTCAAAGGCGCGGGCGAGATCCGGATTCTGAAAAACCTGGCCCGTCTCCGGCGCCCGGCCTCCCGGAAGGAAGAAAGTGCCCTTGAGTTTGCCGGCGGCGGCCTGCCAGCCGCCGTGGATCAGTTCCGTAACCGGGAATCCTTCCCGGGCGAAGTAGATGGCGGGTTTGAACAGATCGGACCACGGCAGGCGGCCGAATCTGGCGTGCAGCTTGTCCCAGCCGTCCACGCAACCCGGCACGGTCACCGAGTGGATGCCGGTCTGCGGCATGGAGGAAAGGCCTTTGGCCCGCAGGAATGCGATGCTCAAGCCGCGGGGCGCCCAGCCGCTCGCGTTGAGGCCGTAGAGCTTGCCGGTCCTGGCTTCCCAGTAGATGACAAACAGGTCGCCGCCCATGCCGTTGCTCATGGGCTCGACCACCTGCATAACGGCGTTGGCCGCAATCGCGGCATCCACCGCATTGCCCCCGCGCGCGAGCACCTGCGCGCCGGCTTGCGAGGCCAGGGTCTGGCTGGTGGCCACGATGCCCTGGCGCGAGATCACCATGGAGCGCGCCTGGCTGCGCCCATCGCACTTTTCGGGTATGCCCGCGCTCACCATAACACTCAATGCCAATAGCGGCCAAAAGTTTGCACTCATTGCCTTCCTGCAAAAGACCCGAATCCGGGTGTTACCAGAAAATCAAATTCACGGCGACAAAAAGCACTCCCACGACTCCGGCCCACAGAATGGGCCGTTCGAACCAGCGCGCGTCTTCGTGGCCGGGCAATTTCGTCAGACCATAGACCAGGCCTTCGAGCTCACGCGCGGGCCGGGGCCGCGTAGCCAAGCTTACCAGCACCGTGACCAGCACGCAGGCTCCCAGCGACCAGGCCGCCCTGTAGATATTCTCCGACATGTCCTTGGCCTGGGAGGAGAATGCCACGTACTTCAGCGCCGAGGGATCGTATTTCACCCACAGGAACAATCCCAGCGCGCAGAGAATTCCGGCCAGCAAACCACAGAACCCGCCCGCCGGCGTGCAGCGCTTCCACAGCATGCCGAGGATGACGGTGCCGAACAACGGCACGATGAAGAGGATGAAAACCACCTGGGCATAGACAATGATGCTGGAAAACTGCATCACCAGGTAGGCGGTGCCGATGCTGACAAACACTCCGAGCAAGGAGCACCAGCGCCCCATCTTCACGTAGTGGGCATCCGGCGCGGTCTTGCGCAACAGGGGCTGATAGATGTCGTAGGTCCACACCGTGGCGAAGGCGCTGACATTACCCGCCATGCCGGACATGAAGCCGGCGATCAGCGCAGTCACGCCCAGCCCCAGCAATCCGGGACCGCAATAACGCGCCAGCATCAGCGGCAGCGCTTCATTGAAGCTATGCGCGCCGGTGGCCACGGCTTCGCTTTCCCCCACCAACTTGAAGGGCAGAACGCCGAGGGCGAGCAGGCCGGGCAGAATGACGATCAGGGGAACCATCATCTTGATGAGCGCTCCGAGGATGGTCCCGTTCTGCGCCGAACGGAGGCTTTTGGCGGCCATGACGCGCTGGATCACCAGAAAATCGGTGGTCCAATAGCCGAACGAGATGGCCAGGCCCCAGCCGAGCACGATGCCGGTCCAGTGAACACCCATCGGGTTATCGGAGAATGAGCCGACGTTGCGCCACAGGTGGATGTAGTCCTGGCCGGGGAAGTTGTGCTGGATGCGGGCCACCAGGCCGCTCCACCCGCCGGCCTCGATCAGGCCCAGGACGGGGATCAGCAGGCAGCCCAGCCAGATCAGGAAGAATTGCAGGACCTCGTTGAAGATGGCCGAAAGCAGCCCCCCGGCCATGACGTACAGAGCCACGGTGAGGGAGGACACCCAGATACTGAAGTTGATGTCCCAGCCGAGAATGACCTTCATCACCACGGCCATCGAATACATATTGATGCCGCTCATCAGGATGGTCATCACGGCGAAGGAAATGGCCGAGAGCGCGCGGGTAGGCTCGCCATAGCGCAGCTTCAGGTAGCCCGGCACCGAATGCGTCTTCGAGATGTAATAGAAGGGCAGCATCACGATGGACAGGAACAGGATGGCGGGGATGGCGGCGATCCAATAGGCATGGGCGACCAGCATGCCGTACTGGTAGGTGGCGGCGGCGTAACCCATCATCTCGAGCGAGCCGAGATTGGCGGAGATGAAGCTCAGGCCGGCGATCCAGGCGGTCATTTCCCGCCCGGCCATGAAAAACCCTTCGCCGGTGGTAGCGAACTTCTTCAGATAGAACCCGATGAGCAGGACGACGGCGAAATAGATGACGACGATGACCAGGTCGACCGGGCCCATCGCGAGCAAGCGGGTGGCGGGACTCATGGCGAAAGTAAATAGAGTGACACAAGGGCAGGGCGGTTGTCGAACCGGCCGGCAATCCGGGGTGCGCCGGAGACCCTACGTTTTGGCGGGCGCGGCGCGGCGGAACTTGCGGGCGGCCTCTTCGACGCCGTTGCCGCGGGTCCAGATCAGGTCGACCATATCCCAGCCACCGAAGCCCTTCTTCTCAGCCAGAGAGAGAAACTTCAGCTCCGAGGGTTCGAAGCCCATCACGGCGGCGCCCACCATGTCCACAGCCACGGCGCTCATACCGGCGATGACCAGGTTGTGATGCACGCTGGCGGCGTCGTCTCCGGAGGGGTCTCCCTCGACGCCGAAGCATCCGCCGACGATCGCATAGTCGGCCGGGTGGAAACTGTACAGGTCCACCAGCACCTCATTGGGATCGCCCAGTTTGTCGAGGCCGCGCTTCGGGAAGCCGTACCTGGAGCCGGGCGCGATCCCGATGTAGTTCTTCATCGCGAGGGACACGCCGGTGTGCCGGTCGGTCTTGAGCGGGGAGAGGCTGATCAGCTTGTCGCACTGTTGAATGGTTTTCGGGATGTAATAGGCGCCGCTGGGATTTTTCGAAGCAGCCGGGGCGCCCTGGACGGGCAGTTCCACGGGCTCATCGAAGTTCAGGTCCACGAGGTCGAACTTGACCGCTGGAAACTTCCGGCCGAGATCGGCGACGAGGCTCTTGTAGCTCAGGCCGCCGAAAGCGCCGCCCCAAGTGGTGGTCCAGCCGTCGGTGGGAGATTTCGAGCGCTCCATGGGAAGCCACTCGGGGGAACCCTCGGCGATGGTGAAGCGGGCGCCGCATTTATGTTCGAGCAGCCAGTGGATGAGGGTCCGGACCATGCGCAGGTCGGTGACCGAGCCGGGCACATAGCGGAGGTGGGCGCCGCCGTCTTTGATCTCGGGGCCGAGTCCGTAGCAGGAAGTGATATCGGGCTTGATCACCACCCAATCGTCGGGGCTGATCGCCGTGTCGAGTCCGCCCGTGCGGGTGTCGCCCAGTTCTATGGCGCGGCGGACCAGGGCATCGAACTGGGCGTCGGTGAGGCTGGCGTTGTTGGGCCGCGGGTCGGCCAGGCCTTTGAGCTTCGTGCCGTCGTGCTCGGCCGCCCCGGTGAAACTGGAGAGCACGACACCGACGCGAGGGGTTGTATCCTGCGTCGCCGTGGCGGTCACCGATTCATTGGCCGGTTTTTTCTGTTGCGCGGCGGCTATTGCCGCGGCGGTCAAGCCGAGAAACTCGCGTCGCACCATGTTCTTCACCTTACCAAAGGTGGTCAGCGAGGCGGGCGCTTCAGGGTGGGCGGGCGCGCCGGACGCGGGGGAGCCGCGGAGGGCGGAGGCTCCTCGGTTTCCGGCTCAGGGGGCGGCTTGAGTTCGGCGGGGCCCGGCTTGCAGGCGCCGGCGGCGATCAGGAAACTGGCCACCAGGGTCCAGCGCTCGCCGTCGCGCCGCTCGAGGCGGAATGACCTGGCGGCCGCATCGGCGCGCACCCGGACCACCGGCTCCCGGGCAGGGCTGGCCTTCCAGCGGATCGGCCGGTCGCTGACCTCGCGAATCAACCAGGTTTCACCGCCGTTGGGCGACTCATACAACTCGAAGCGGGATCCGTCGGCAATCAGCAGCCTGCCCGCGTTGGGGGAGTCGAACCAGAACTGCTGGATCGCTCCGGCGCGGCTTTCGCTGAAGACGGGCCGCCGCCGCCAGCTCTTGCCCCCGTCGGTGGTCAACAGGAGGAAGGGGTCGTTAGGCAGAGGCTGAAGAACCTGGCCGGCCACCCAGCCGGTCTCGAAATCGACGAACTGGATGCGGTCCAGGCTGGTAGCCCGCTGCCGCTCGAAAGGTTCGCGCCAGCTCTTGCCGCCGTCGTCGCTGGCCAGGAGAATCGAATACAGGGTGGCCTCGGTCGAGTGGAGGTTGCCGGCGAGGAACAGCTTGTCGCCGACGGCCTCGGCCGCGGAAAGCTCGAGATAGACGGGACACGGCTCGTCTTCCGAGCAGGTCATCCCGGCGGCCAGCATATCCTCTTCGGTGCAGGAGAAGCCGATTCGCATGGGCTTGCCCAGGTTCACGAGCGCCGGACCAGCGGGAGGAGCGGCCGGCGGCGCCTGGGATCTTGCGAGTGAACACATCACCGCCATCGCCAGAACAAGCCGCATGATGCCCTGATTGTAGCAGCCGCCGCGGGGCCGTGACCCCCAGGCGGGCGCCAGGCATCGAAGACGCGGCCGGCTCGTGATACACTCCTACCCCGGAGGCTTTTTTTATGACTGCACGATGGTCGCGCCGCGATTGGATGCGGGCGGCGCTCGCTCTACCGGCCGGCTCACTGTTCCCGCACTTTAACGCTCTGGCGCAGTCTTTCCGCAATCAAGTCAAGATCACCAGCGTCAAAGCCATGGCGCTGCGCGACATCGCGGGCAATTGCCTGATCCGCATTGATACCGACGCGGGCATCACGGGTTACGGGGAAGCCGGCTCGACCGGTCCCATGGCCCGGGCGCGGATTGAAACCATGAAGCAGTACCTCATCGGCAAGGACCCGCTCACCATCGAGGTCCACTTCCACAATCTGACCACGCTGATGCACACCTACATGGCGCATATCCCGACCATCAGCGGCATCGATATCGCGCTGTGGGACCTGGCGGGGAAGCTGCTCGGCCAGCCGGTAAACAAGCTGCTCGGCGGACCGTTCCGGGACTCCATTCCCATGTACTCGCATGGCATGGGCCTTCAGATGCTCGATCCCGCGTCCTGCCGCGACTGGGCGCAGCGCATCAAGGCCATGCCGGAGGGATTCACGGCTTTCAAGATCGGCCCGGACCAACTGACCGGCGTGCAGACGGCGCGCTACGCCAACACGCTGGACAGCGCGCAGTTGCGGCGCGTGGCGCGGGGCTTCGCCAATGTTCGCGAGGCCGTCGGCGACGAGATCGACATCGCAGTGCACTGCCACAACGAGTTCGACACTCCCAGCGCCATCGCGGTGGCCAAGGCGGTCGAGCCGATCAACCCGCTGTTTTACGAAGACGCGCTCAACGTGCCGTTTTCCGAGGGATGGATGGCGCTGAAGCGTTCGACGCGCATTCCCATTCTGACCGGCGAGAAACTGGAGCTGGTGCGCGGTTTTCGCCCCTTTCTGGATGCGCAGGCGCTGGACATTGCGCATCCCGACCTGGCCTTTGCCGGGGGCTTTACCGGGACCAAGAAGATCGCCGACTACGCCGCGCTTACGCGCACTCCGGTGGCCTTGCACAACGTGGGTTCGCTGGTGCTGTGCTACGCCAACGCGCACTTCGGGTCGGCGATTCAGAACTTTTACCGCTCCGAGAGCGCGCTGGGGCGGCCCACGCGGCATGTCGAGAAGATGGCGGCGGGCAACCCGCCGGTGGTGCAGAACGGGCGACTGAAGGTGCCCCAGGGTCCGGGGCTGGGTCTCGACCTGAACTTCGACTACCTCAGGAGCGTGCTCGCTCCGGGCGAGGAGTGGTGGGGGTAGGCGGGGCCGGAGGTCACGGTTCTTTCACCTTGAGCACCTGACCGGCCTTCACGTTTTTCATCTGCTGAGTCTTTCCCGAGGGCCAGCGGATGTCGATCCGGTCCGCCATCTCATCCTTGCCCAGGCCGAAGTGCACGGGGCCGGCGCTTGAGGAGGCGTAGCCCACCGCGGTCGTCACGTGGTTGTATTGCGCGCCGGACCTGGTCACCACCTGGATGGTTGCTCCGATTCCAGCGCGATTGCTGGCCGTCCCTTCCAGTTTCAGGTCCAGCCAGTGGTTTCCGCCGGGGCTTTCGTTGATCCACAACTCGGCTTCAGCGCCGAGCGCGGTCACCACGACATCCACGCGGCCGTCGTGGTTGAAATCGCCGAAAGCGGAGCCGCGATGGCGCAGCGGGGGCCGGGTGGAGAATCCCGCCTCCGCGACGGGCTCGTATTTTCCGTCGCCCAGGTTGCGGAACACGGAGTTGGGCTGCTCGATGGGCAGACGGCCGCGCATGTTCGGCGATTGGACATGCCCGCGGGAGACGAACAGGTCCTTCCAGCCGTCATTGTCGAAATCGAAAATGCCCGGGCTGTAGCCGCCCATCCGGCGCGAGGCCTGGGTGACCCCGCTGGCGAAGGTGATCTCCTTGAACCCCTTGCCCGTGTTGTGGAACAACGGAAAGGTCTCGTTGTCGAGGGCAACGTAGACAATGTCAGGCCACCCGTCGTTGTCGATATCGCGAAAGTCCACGCCCATGCCGGAGATGAAGTTGCCGTGTTCGGGAAGCGCCACGCCGGCGTAAAACGCGGTCTCCTCGAAGGCGCCGCCGCCGCGATTATGAAACAGGAAGTTGAACACCGTGTCGTTGGCGACGAACACGTCCGGCAACCCGTCGCGGTCGTAATCGGCCACCCCCACGCCCATACCCTTGCCGATGTGCTTGCCGATGCCCGACTTCGAGGAGACGTCGGTGAAGGTGCCGTCGCCGTTGTTCAGGTACAGACTGTTGGGGGATCCCTTGTAGTACCGGGGATGGCAGTATTCCGGCTTGCCGCCGTACTCGCAGAGCGGCTCGCTGGCCGCGTCCCAGAGCAGGTAATTGACGACGAAGAGGTCCAGGCGCCCGTCGTTGTTTCCATCCAGCCAGGCGGCGCCGACGCTCCAGAGGGGAGCGGCATGGTTGTCCGGGCGCGCCAGTCCGGCTCGTTCGGTCACGTCCCGAAACGTGCCGTCGCAGTTGTTGTGGTAGAGCGTATTGCGGTGGACGCCGCCTAAGAAGATGTCCTGGCAGCCGTCGTTGTCGTAATCTCCCACGGCCACCCCGGTGTCGTAGCCGCTGCCGGCCACGCCGGCCCTTTCGGTCACGTCCGTAAACCCGCCCTTGCCATCGCCCCGCAACAGCCGATTCCGGAACTTCGGGTGGTTCTTCCTCAGGCTGAGCATGTCGGCGCCGTTGGCAAAGTAGAGGTCCAGATTGCCGTCATTGTCATAGTCGAAGGCGGCGACACCGCCGGCCATGGTTTCGGGAGCGTAACGGCGGGGCGTCTCGGCGTTTTCGAGAGTGAAGGGCAGGGGGCGATAAGCGAAACGAATGGGCGCCGGAGCAACGCCGGCGCGCACCCACAGTCCTGCCGCTGCCGCGCCCAGCAACGCCAGGCCGGCCAGGATTCGCCCCATCACGCAGAAACTGTAACACGCCTTGCGCCCGCGCCGGGGAATGCCGGTTTAACCCGGAATTCAGGCGTCGCGGCCTATTTCAGGCCGCTTTATCTGATATACTGGAAAGTGCCTTCCGTTACCGCATCCGATACTCT
>Ga0272446_1003673_pt1 | contig 19073 bp, 14 predicted proteins | sample YNPCB0061_FD_194587 | JGI IMG/M metagenome (GOLD analysis project Ga0272446, IMG submission 194587) | Hot spring microbial mat communities from Yellowstone National Park, WY, United States - YNP-CB-006-1 | ecosystem: Environmental > Aquatic > Thermal springs > Hot (42-90C) > Sediment | place... | reverse complement strand
CACAGGCGACCTATGGCGAGTTCACGATGCCGGTCTTCGTGGCGCTGGTCGTCGGCTATATGTTCAAGGATCGCATCAAGGAGTCGGGGCGCACCTTTTCGTCGCGGCTGCTGAATCGCCATCTTTACGACTATCGCACCGTGATCGAAACGCAGGACGGACGCCGCCAATTGGGCGCTGTGCGCGAAAAGGTGAGCTACTTGCCCCTGCACAGCGTGCCGCCGGCTGTCATGGCCGCGCGCGGCGCCGACGCACACGACGATCCCGCCTTTGCTGGCAATCTCGAAACAGTGCTGCTCTACGCCAAGCTGGTGACGCTGCGCAACGACGCCTTCGATTATCTGTCGAAGGATGGCGTGAAGGTCACGGCGATCAACGACATCATGCGCTTCGATGTGCGCCCCTTCCTGCGCAAGATGGATGACCCCTACGAAGAGCGGCTCATGCTCAAGGGCGACAAGGTGCGCACTGTGCGCTGTCACCGCACGTATTACCTGAACCTGGTCTCCGTCTTTGCCGATGAAACCGGCGCCATGACGTGCGAGCGGACATTGGTCGTGTTGGATCGCAAAGGCATCCAGCGCATTGAGCAATTCGACGCGACAGGTCAGCCGGCCCCACTGAGCAGCCGGCGACTGTCGCTACACCTTGCGGAGTTTGCGGAGAATGAGTAGCGCTGGCGGATTCCGCCCTGCTTACCCGCGCAACTTGCCGTTCACGTCGCGCTCGACGCGGCGGATGATGCGCTCGCGCAGCCTGGCCACGTCGGCGTCGCGCAGCACTGCATCCTGGCTCTGGTAGGTCAGCCGGAAGGCCAACGACTTGCTCCCCACCGGCAGCGGCTCGCCCCGGTAGAGGTCGAACAGCTCGACCTCGGTGATCAACGCGCCGCCCGCCGCCCTGATCGCGTTCTCGACCATGCGCACGGTGGTTGACTCATCCACGATAAAAGCCAGATCTTCCACCACTGGCGGATACGCGCTGATGGGCGCCATTGGCTCGTGCTGCCAGTGTGGACGCAGCAGCCGGTCGATGCGCAGCTCGGCGGCGTTGACGCGCACGGCGGGCAGATCGAAGGCGGCGCGCACCTGCGGGTGAATCTCGCCGATCAAGCCGGCGACTTCGCCCGCGATCACCACCTCGGCGCAGCGGGGGCCAAAAGCGCCGGTGTCGGGTGCGCTGCGGTACTCGACGCTTTCTGGGTTGAACCCCAGACGCTCCAGCAACGTCTCGATCACGCCCTTGAGGTCGAAGAACTCCATCTCGCCGGCGTCGGTGCGGTGGAAGCTCTGCGGCTGGCGCGGGCCAACGAGCGCCAGGCTCAGCCGGCGATCTTCCAGCGGCCGTGGCCCGACGGCGTTTTCGGGCAAATAGACGCGCCCAATCTCAAACATCGCCAGCCGTTCGGCGTAACGCAGGTTGTATTGTAGACTCTCCAGGACGCTCACCAGCAGCGATCGACGCATCACCCGACGCTCGATGGCGATCGGGTTGGCAATTTCGACAAAGGCGCCGTCCTTCACGCCGCCCAGCGGGGCGTAGTCCAGACCCAGACGCGCGTGATTCTCCGGCGAAGTCAGCGCGTAGTTGATGGTGTCCTGCAAGCCAGCGCCAATCAACAGATCACGGATTTTCTCCTCGGTTTCGATCACTTCGTTGCGGTGCTGCGTCGGCAGCGTGTCCGCCATCAATGTGATCGGCGCGTCCTCGTAGCCGATAATGCGCGCCACCTCCTCGATCACATCGGCGGGCATGGTTACATCGAGCCGATGCCAGGGCACGCTGCATTCGAGCAGCGCTTCGCCAGCCTCTCGATGCAGACCGAAGGTGGCGACAGCCGGGGCATCCGCCGCAGGCTCCGCCACTTGACGCACCGTGAAATCGAGTCGACGCAGGGCGGCGGCCATCTCCGCCAACGTAACTGGCATCCCCAGGATGCGCTGTGTGTCGCTGGCAGTGGCGTAGACCGTGACGGCGCGTTGTGGGGTCGGGTAAGCATCGGCAATGCCAGGCACGATGCGCCCGCCGGCATAGCGGCGCATCAACTCGGCGGCGCGGCGGGCGGCGATGTCGTTGAGTGTGGCCGGCACGCCGCGGGCAAACCGGAAGCTGGCGGCGCTGAAGAGCTTGAGCTTTTGCCCGGTGCGGCGATTGTTGATGCCCTCGAAGGTGGCTGACTCCAGCAAAATGTTGCGCGTGGTGTGGCTGACTTCGCTCTCTTGCCCACCCATCACACCAGCGATGGCGACCGAACCGAGGGTGTCGGTGATCATCAGCATGTCATGATCGAGCGTGCGTTCGACGTCGTCTAGCGTGACAAATTTCTCTCCCTCTGCCGCGCGGCGCACGATGATCGTGGGGGTGGCGTCGCCCGCCTGGTGTGCGCGCCGCACCAGGATGTCGTAGTCGAAGGCGTGCAACGGCTGGCCGTACTCCAGCATCACGTAATTGGTGATGTCTACGACGTTGTTGATCGGACGCATTCCGGCTTTGGTCAGGCGATCCTGCATCCACCGGGGCGATGGCGCGATGGTGACATCGCGGATCACGATGCCGGTGTAGCGGGGGCAAAGCTCCGGTTCCTCGATGCGCACGGCCACGTAATCTACAACGGTGTCGTCGCCGGTGGCAGGCATAACGTCGGCGGGAAGGTGGAGAGGCGCGCCCGTCAACGCACTGATCTCGCGCGCAATGCCGATCATGCTCAGGGTGCGCGCCATGTCAGGCGTCAGGTCGAACTCGAAAACCATGTCGCCCAGGTAGTCGCGCAGCGGCGCCCCCACCGGCGCGTCTTCGGGCAGAATGATGATGCCCTCGTGCTCTTCGCTCAGCCCCAGCTCGCGCTCAGAACAGACCATGCCCGACGACTCGACGCCGCGGATTTTAGAGGGCTTGAGCTTCTTTTTCGGGCGCGGGCGTTGGTCGCTGTAGGCATCGACCAGCACAGCCCCCGCGCGCGCAAAGGCCACTTTGAGCACCGGCAGCGCAGCCGCGTTGCGATACTGATAGAGGTTGGGCGCGCCGGTGACGACGCGCTGCGGCGCCGCGCCGCCAAAATCGACATCGACCAGCACCAGCCGATCTGCGTCGGGATGGGGCAACACCGCCGTCACCTGCCCAACGATGATCGTCTCCGGGTCCCACCAATCGCCAACGTGATGGATTGCATCCACCGCCAGCCCCGCCAGCGTCAGCCGTTCGGCAAGCGCCTCCACCGGCAACGTGAGTTCGACATATTCTTTCAGCCAAGATAAGGGCGCCAACATGAGTAGCAGACTCCATTCACACTTCAGTTTTTCCCAACCAGTTGTTCGTACACCAGATCCACCGCCAGCGCTCGCCACTGCCCCCAGCCATAGCGGTCGCCGATGAGATTACGCAACTCGGCGCTTACGTCGAGCAACTGGCTCGGCAGCACCGTGCGGAAGGCCGAAATCTCATTGTCGCGCACACAGACCGGCTCGGAAAAATCGGTGCGCAGGAGAAATATGTAGCTGGCGAAGTGCGCTACTTCTTCCCGATAGTGAAATTCGTAGGTGAGCACGCCGAGGAAGCGTTCGATGGTGACAGGCAGGTTGGTCTCTTCGGCGACCTCGCGCAGCATGGCGGCTTCAACCGTCTCCTCCCAGCCGACGCCGCCTGAAAGAATGCGATAGATATGCGTTGGGTAGTGCGCCTTGGCGTGCAATAAAATGCGTCCCGCCGGGTCGGCGATGGCGAAGACGACTTCGGCGCGACGGTCGCTGTCAGTGCGCCACCGATAGCGACGGATGTACTCGTCGGCGTGCAGCAGATGGTCGCGGCGCACCGGTTGCCCGTAGCGTGCGGCCAGTTCCTGGATTTCCTCTTCGGAAATCATAGGATACCGTGTACGCGTTCCGTTCGATGTCGGTGAGGAGGTCATGGTTGCGTGCTCCTGATCTGACGCTGTTGGATAGGATATGGATCATGGTGCGCGCTCAACGCGCCTGGAGACGCCCCGCCACGAACGCGACTGCGTTCTGATAGACTGCTTGCATCTGCTCCGGCCCGGCAACGACCATGCGCGCATCCTGCAACAGGCCATCGGCGACGCTGTAGAGCCAGCCGTGCACCGCCAGCTTTTGCCCGCGCTCCCAGGCGCCCTGGACAATCGTCGTCTCACAGACGTTGCGCACCTGCTCGATGACATTGAGCTCGCAGAGGCGATCCAGCCGCGCGTGTTCGTCGTCGATGTGCGCCAGCAATTCGGCGTGCGTGCGGATCACGTCGTGGATGTGATGCAGCCAGTTGTCGATCAAGCCGAGTTTGCGGTTGTTCAGCGCCGCGTTGACGCCGCCGCAGCCGTAGTGCCCACACACGATGATGTGCTCGACCTGCAAGACCTCAACTGCGTACTGGATCACGGCGAGACAGTTCAGATCTGTGTCCACTACGACGTTAGCCACGTTGCGGTGCACAAAGATCTCACCTGGCGCCAGGCCGGTGATTTGGGTGGCGGGCACGCGGCTATCGGCGCAGCCGATCCACAGGTAACGCGGCGCCTGTTGGTGGGCCAACCGGTCGAAGAATGCCGGATCGTGCGCCACCATCTGCGCCGCCCACGCCCGATTGTTCTCGAAGAGATGGTTGAGTTGCTCCATGCTCAAACAGTTCCTTCCTGGGTGTCTTCCGTCACGCGCCAACCCTCACGCGCCAACCCTCACGCGCCACCTCATGCGCTGCCTGTCAAGATGCGGGGCTGTCGTCGCCAGGCCAGCAGTGCACCCCTCAACACCAGCAGCCCAATCGTTGCCAGCGTGATGGCGCCGCCCACTGTGCGCGGCGGCGTGTCTTCATAGACCAGCAGCAGATAACCCTCACCGGTCGGAACCTGCACTGTCATGCGCCCCAACGTGCCCGTCGTCTCCGGTGTAACTGGAAGCTGTTGCACGCGCGCACCATGCTCACCGTCGAGTAGATAGGCGTTCCAGCCCGGATAGTAGAAGTGATTGAAGACGACCGTCTGCGGTGACGAACGGCTGTTGAAGAAATAAATCTCCTCACTGATTGTACTGTGCGCGACCGAACTGGCGCCAAAAGTTTTGTAGTCAAAAATCGTGTAATCGAGTTTGGTGTCCACAGGCTTGACCGGGCCGCCCGCCTGATCCTGGCTGATGTAGTAGTCCGCCATCGGACTCCAGGTCGGGATTTCTTTGACCCAGGCCGTGCTGCCCGTCATCTCATCGGAGGATTGCTGAAAGCGCATCAGTCCGGCCAGGCTCACCGGCCCTTCGACCGGTTCGCTGATCTCGACGCGCAGATAAGGGTAGCTCACCAGGATCAACGTCGTCGCAACGGTGAGCAGCGGCAGCGACAGTCGCCCCCGCTCGCGCAGGAGCGTGCGATGGCCCATCAGGGCAGCCAGCACGCTCATGCTCAGCGTCGTCACGACGAGCCAGCGCCACGGGAATTGCGCGCTCTGCAGCAGCCCGCCCAGAATTGGCGCTTCCCAGAGCGGCGGCGCCCATGCGCTGGTCACAAAGGCCGCAGCCAGCGCGCTGATGGCAAAGTAGGCGACCTCCCAGCGCTGGCGCTCCAGCCCCCGCCGCGTCAGGAGGATGCCCAGCACAGCAAACGTCAGGATCGCAGCGCCGATCTGAAAGCTGATGGTGTCGTCCGGCCCGGGGACGCTGACGCCAAAGCCCCAGGCCGGGCTGAGAAACTGGTGCAGCTCAACGAAGTGACCGCGATAGGCGTAACGCCCATCGAACCACTGGTCGATGCGCACGAACTGGCGCTCGGTGAATGCCGGCAGCCAGAAGACCGCGCTGAGTCCCAATCCGGCCAGCCCCCCCAATGCTGGAGGAAGCAGGCGCTTGAGCCACGCGCGCACCTTCGCCCCTCGCCCTGCGTCCTGTGCGCCTGCTTCCATCACTGTCAACACGAGGACGTATCCGGCCAGCAGCGGTGTGAAGAGCACCACCACCAGGTTGCTGGTCAGCATCAGCCCGGCATAGCTGATCGCCAGCCCAACCACCCATCGGTGCGCCGGCCGCACGCTGGCCTGGCGCACCGTCCACAGACAGAGCGGCAGCCAGACGAAGGCCATCGCCTCAGCCAGGTTAGCGCGCACATAGAGGTTGAGCAGATGGTAAGGCGCGTAGGTGTAAGCCAGCGCGGCGAGCATGGCGGCTGGCCGTCCCAGCCACGACCGCACAAACGCATACATGGCGCCCGCGCTGGCGACGATGCTCAGGCTGAAGATGGCTTCGACCGCCTGAGTGAAGCCCAGTCCGCCAAAATGGTGGAGCAATTCGGCCAGAAAGTGGCTGAACGGGCCGTAGATATTGAAAAACGGGTAGCCGTAACCAAAGGCAAAGTCGGGGCTCCAGCGCGGCCACCAGATGCCATCTTGCACCAGGCGGTCGTATTCGAAGAGAAAGTAGACATGATGACGCGCATCGTTGGCGCCCCAGAAGTAGCCGGGCAGCAAAAAGGGCGCTACGGCAAAGCTGGTCAACGCCAGCGTCAGCCAGAAGAGAGTGTCGCGCCACAGCAGCGGATCGTGCGGCGCCTGTTCATTTGCCATGCAACACCAACTTGTCGTCGCGCCCGCCGTCGACAGGCAACCGTCGCCCATCGCGCCAGTCGTAGTAGCCGAAATAGTAGGTGAGCCTTTCACCCTGCGGCGCAGCAGACAGGTCGAGGGTGTAACTCGCACTCAGCACCTCGCCCGGTTGCCAGCCTGTCGCCGGCTGCGCCGCGCCGAGCGGTTGCGCGTCGAGCTGCGCCACGACTGCAGCGCCAGCCAGCGCCTGAAAGAAGACGTTGTAATCGAAGTCCAGCGGCTGCAACGGTTGCCAGGTCACGCGCAGCGTCGCCGTGTGCGTCGCCGCGTCTTCGGTCAACTGCGCCTCGATCACGATCACCTGGTTGTCGCCGAGGACGGCAACCGGGCGCAGCGGCGGGGTGACCTGGGTGTACTTCGGCGTCAGGTGCGGCAGGCTCGCTGCCACCACCAACGCCAGCAGCACCGCCCAATAGACCGGCGTCTCCAGCTCATCCAGCGCCAGCGGCAATGCGCCCAGCGGCATCACCAGCAGCGGCGCGACCACCAACAGCGTCTGCCAGGGATACGACAGCAGCCAGTCGGCGCGGCTTGCCTGCCAGAGCGGCGCACTCCCGCTTAGCGCCAACAGCACCGCCACCGTTGTCGCACCGAGGCTAAACCAGAGCAAGCGCCTCACGAGCGGTGCGACGTGCTGGCGACGTAGCGAGACGCCCCACACGGCGAAAACGCCGCCAGCAAAGGCCATCAAGCCGAGTTGATAGGGCGCCGTCGCCGCGGCATCCCCGATCATGGCGCCAGTGTCGAGGAGTGTGTTCAAAGCGATGAAGTGATCGGCGAAGGAGGGCGTTGGCGGCGTCGGCGACCACAGCGAGACCAGGCTCACCATGCCGGACGCGCCGCCTGCCAGCACGATCAAAGCGACCAACCTGTTGCGTTCAACCACCAGCGCATAGATCAGCAACATCAGCGTGACTGCCAGCGCAAGGCCAGCCTGCGTGCGCCACATCCAGAGTATGCTCAACACTGCAACCGCCGCGCCGACCAGCGAACGCCGCTCGCTGTAGCTGGCAAGCCCGGCCAACGCCAACGGCGTCAGCGCCAGGATCAGCGCGTTGCTCACGCTGCCGCGCACGTACACGGTCGCCAGCATCATCGGCGCCAGCATGTAAGCCAGCCCCGCCAGCCCTGCCCCGCGATCGCCCAGCCGATCCGCCAGCCAGACATAGCTGCCCGCGCCGCCGAGAATGAAGGTGACGATAAAGGTGAATTGGATGGCCTGCGTTGGCGTCGCTCCCAACAGGAGCAGCGGTTGCGCCAACAAAAAGGCGCCGCTGCCGGCGCCGCGCCACAGATCGGGGGTGGCGCCGACCGAAGCCAGCGCTGTCGGCGCGACGCTCTGAAAGACAGGTGCGAAACCTTCCCATCCCTGCCAGTACCCCGGATAGAGCGCCGGCGCCCAGGCAAAGATGCCAAGCGTCAGTACTGCCCAAAAGCCCGCGCGCATCGGCGCCACTTCATGCCTGTTCATGGCGCGGATTATAGCACGGGCTGCGAGCAAGGCGGGAAAGGGAGCGCATGGCGGGTGAGGCATCACCTCCTGGCGTCGACATGCACCACACCACAACCAGCGCAGTGCGAGAGGCCGCGCTGGTTGTGGTAAGCTCCGTTCGCTTGACGGCGTTATCGGCGCGACGCCCTAATCAACGCTGCGCCCGCCCTTCAGCCCGGCCTGCATCGCTTTGAGCGCATCCATGTCGCCCTGCGCAGCAAGGGCAGCCTGTGCGGGCCAGGTGGTGGGGTCGCTGACGGCGAAACGACGCCCTGCGGCCAGCAGCAGCGCGCGCAACTGCTCGGCCGGCGTGGCCGCCAGCGCCGCAAATGTGGTGATGTTATGCTGCGCCAGCAGCCCGGCAATTTTGGGGCCAATGCCTTCGATGATCTCCAGGTTGTCCGGCGTTGCGGGCGCTGCAACGGTCTCCGCCGTGCGCGCGGCGACATCGGGCGCGGCTTCAGAGCTGGCAGCGTTCTTCTTGCTCTTTTTGGCTGGCTTCTGCGCGGTGGGCGCCGCCTCTGCGCTGGCCGGTGCAGTCGCTTCCAACTCCTGCTTGGACTTGCGACCCCGCTTTGCTTTGGGGGCTTCCTCCACCGCCGCAAGCGGGGCGCTGGCGGCTTTCTTCGCCGACTTCTTCGGCCTGGCGACGGGCGCCTCAGTGACGGGCGCCTCAGTGGCGGGTGCATCGGCGGCGGGCGCGTCTGTGACCGGTGTTGCTGGTCGCGGGCGCGTCACGATGCCGATCGCATCGACGTACCAGTCGGCGCGCCCGAAAAAGCCGACCACCTCGCTTGCTTCCGGCGCCAGGAAGGTGAAGGAGTTCTCGCCGCTGTCGCCGCCATAGGTGGGCGAAACGCGCAGGTTTGTGTGGAACGCGATGCTGTCCACGTAGCGCCCGCTGCGCCCGCTGACGCCGATGAGATATTCGCCAGGCTCAAGTGTGAAGCGGTGTGCGTAGGCGCCGTTGCCGCCAACGCCAGGCAAGGCGTGAGTGGCGCCCTCGGCGTCGGTGTAGATGATCCGGATCGAGTCGACATACCAGCCGCTGGTCACTTCGATTTCACGGATGCGCGCGCCGGGAGGGATCACATATCCTTCGATGGGCAGGCCGCCATCGCCGCCGCTCAGTCCAAGTTTTGCGTCTTCCATCTTCGTTTGCTCCTTTTGACTATTGTTGGTTGGCTATTTCTAGGACTTACGCACTTAGCTCAGCAACCTTCCTGGAAGCTCTCAGCTTCCAGGAAGGTGACACACCAGAATCTGCGTAAGCCCAAATTTCATTTCATCACAGGACGCAGCTTCAGCGCCAGCTGCAAGGAAAATCGCGCGTCGGCGTCATCCAGATCCAATTGCGTAATGTGGGCGATCTGTTCGAGCCGGTATGTCAGTGTATTGCGGTGAATGTGCAGACGCGCCGCCGTCTGGCTGAGGTTGCCGTGACAACTAAAGAAGGCGTCGAGCGTTTGCACCAGCTCAGCGTTGCGATTGTCGTCGTGGCTGATCAGCTTGCCCAGCGTTTTGCGATAGAAGCGCGCCGCCTCCGGGTTGCTGCTCAGCCCGGTGAGCAGTTGGTAGAGACCGAGATCGCCAAAATAGGTGACTGGTGAGGTTTCCCACTCCTTGCCCAGCCGCCAGCTTTCGCGTGCCTGCATCTGACTCTGTCCCCAGTTGGCGGGTCCGACGCCTGGCCGGCCAATGCCGATCACGATGCGCGCTTTGGGGTGCGCCGCTTGCAGGCGCGTGACCAGCTCGTGCGCCGCTGTCTTGAGGGAGCGCCCACTCTTCGGGTCTGCAACCGGCCAGAAGACCAGCATGCCCTCCTCGCGCCGCGCGTAGGGTGCAAGGATGTTCTGTTGCTGAATGAAGCGCAGCAGCGGCGTCGGCCAGTTCGGCACATTCGTCGCTTCGATCAGCATGGCAACGTGGGGCTTCGTCATGTTGTAACCCAGTGAGACGCCGCGCTGAATCCATGCCTGCTCATCGGCAATCTCGGCGGCGAGGAGCTCATCCAGGAAGGCGGCGCGCATGCGCTCTTCGGCGATGCCGACAGCGTTCTGCTTTGCCCATTCCAGCGCAGCCGCCGAAGCGCCCTGCAGCGCTGCCACCTCCTCCACGGCGGAGACCTCCTGGCCGGAAGCGACTGCGCGCCGCAGCAGGAGGCAATAGCCACGCACGGCGTCGCCGACGCAGATCGCCGAGACGATGGCTTCGCGATAACCGGGTGCGCCGCCGTTGGCGGCCAGCGGGAGCACGCCAACCGCCTGTGACAGCGTCGCGGGCGGTTGCGTCGCCATCCAACTGCGCAACAGCGTTGGATTGGGCAGCGCATCAAGCAGTGTTTGTTGCTGTTCAGGCGAGCTTTGCTCCAGCCCCGCTGTCACCGAGACGCGGCCATCTTCAGCCACCAACACCACCGGCTGTTGCACAAAGGCATAGAGCTGCTGGGCAATCTGTTGCAGGCCGCCGCCATCCAACGCCGCTCGACTCAGGTCGCGCTGTAATTCCGCTGACCGCTGCGCAATGTAACCTGACCGATCCACGATCAGGCGGATGATGGCGCGCTCAACCTGCGTCAGCGATACGCCGTCGGGCAGACGAAAGAGCGCGATGCGACATTCGCTGGCGGCAGTAGTGGCGGCGGTGATGGTGGCATCGGGCATCGGCCCCACAACGGCGACGCCGGAGATGCCAGGGGCGCGCAGGCTGTAGACGACGCGCTCCAGCCGCGCCCTCGGATCGAGATGGCGCAAATCCTCCATATCGACAAGCGCCAGCTCGTTGCCGTCCAGTTTGGGAAAAGCCGGGGGGCTGGGACGCAGACTACAGGCCCAACTGACGGGGCGGTTCAGAAATTCGCCTCCCACCAGCAATTGGGTCTCTTGTGGTAGCGCCAGATGATAAACATCACCTAAGGTTGCAGTGCTTTTGTACATAATTTTCTGTCTTGCGCCGAAAACAACGCCTTTACGCCATTATAGAACCGACTGAAAGCGCAACGCAAAGCTGACCTGCTGTGTGGTTTGTTCAATTTGCACGAAAGATGCCTGCGTAGCCGCGCATTTCGGCTCAGAGCGAGGTTGCAGCAGCGTGACGGAGCACGCTGCCACGCTGGAGGCGATGACCTGCGGCAACGACTTTGCCTGGTGAACATGGCTTAGGTCGACCAATGGCGCTCGTGTTGCGTGCTACGTGTTCCGTCTCGTTCCGCAGCACGCAACACGTGACATGCAGCCAGCAGCTTACTTAGGCCGACGTGGACTGGCGTGAAGTTGACCCAGCTTCACCGCTTCACCAGACTAATTGACAGCCGCGCTGTGCTCGGTCTATGATCGGTGGCATACTGTCAATCCACCTGCGCCAGGAATCATCATCGGGGCTTTCCGCAAGCATCGATCCCTTTGTAGAGGCAGAGAAGCTATGTTGCCAGCGCGCCCGACGGTGCGATCTCGATTCGATGGGTGGGCGCGTCAACAAGTGCGCCTCAATCCTGGCTGGGCGCTGGCCCTGTTCGCCACCGTCGCCTTCAGCTTTGCGCCGCCAGTGGCGCGCTTCGCCATTGTCGGCGGCTTCGACTCCACGACGCTGCTGCTGGTGCGCATGCTCCTGGCGACAACCCTGTTTGCCGTCGTCCTCGCCGCCACCGATCGCGCACGGCTGCGCCTGCCACGCGCAGGGCTGATCGCAGCGGTGCTGGTGGGTGCGGTCAACGCTGGCGGCATGGTCCTTTTCTTTGCCGCCCTCGGCCAACTGGAGGCTTCCCTCAGCGCGATGATTCTGGCATTGAGCCCGCCAATCGTGCTCAGCCTGCTGGCGCTGCGCGGCGAGCGTCTGACGCGCCGTCATCTCGTGCGCCTGGGACTGGCATTGGTGGGCGTCTATCTGTTGATTGGCCCGACCGGTCAGGTGAACTGGTTCGGTGCAGCGCTGGCGTTGGCCGCTACGTTCCTCTTTGCCCTGCAGATGGCGCTAACGCAATGGACGCTGGTCGCCTATCCCACGCGTGCAGTGGCCTTCTACGTGACTGCTTCGATGACCGGCTTCGTGGCGCTCTACTGGCTCGTTCTGGGCGCGCCCTGGGCGGCGCCGACGCCGACGGGGTGGGCGGCAGTCCTGATCCTTGCCATCGTCAGCACGTTGCTCGCGCGGCTGGCCTTCTTTGCGGCAATGGGGCGTATCGGCGGCGCGCAGATGGCGCTGTTTGGGCCGCTGGAGACGCTGTTGAGCGTGATCTGGTCGATCGTCTTCCTGAACGAGCAATTGACGCTGTGGCAATGGGTCGGCGGCGCGTTGATCCTCGTCAGCGCGCTGCTGGCAGTGCAGCGGTTGGGGCGCGTCAATCTGCGTTTCCCCAGGCGCTAGGCGCACTATGTCGATCTGCCCCCGGCGTCAATGTTGACAGAAAGCGACTTTGCCGGGTAGCCTACAGGTCTACTTGATGCTGGGGGTAAAGTCGTTGCCGCAGGTCATCGCTTCGGGCGTGACATCGGCCCCCTGTCACGTCGGAGGCGATGACCTGCGATGGATGCCCCCGACTCGAATCACACCCTGGCGTACTATCGACAACGGCGCGCAGGCAATCAAAGGCGGTATGATCTCAGGGGTCAGCAATTTTCGGGGCAATGTCAGGCGTGTCGACGAGATCGTGCGCGTGCTGGCAAAGTATGGACTAGCCGACTGGGTGAGTGACAGCACCCCTGGCTTCATTCGTCGTCGCTTCGTCACCAGCGATGGCATCGCCGTCACCGACTACCCGGTCGAGGTGCGCATCCGGCTGGCGCTGACCGAGCTGGGCACGACCTTTGTCAAGCTGGGCCAGATGTTGAGCACGCGCGCCGATCTGGTGGGGCCGGAGCTGGCCGCCGAGCTGACTTCGCTCCAGGCTGACGCCCCTGCCGACCCGCCTGACCTGGTGCGCGCCACGATTCAGAGTGAATTGGGGGCGCCGCCAGAGGCGATCTTTGCCTGGTTCGACGAAAATGCGCTGGCGTCAGCCTCTGTCGGGCAGGTGCACCTGGCGCGGTTGGCGGATGGCGCCGAGGTCGTCGTCAAGGTGCAGCACGCCGGCATCGAAGGCAAAGTGCGCAGTGACCTCAATCTCCTGGCCACAGTTGCACAACTTGCCGAGACAAACAGCAAGGAACTTGCCCGGTATCGTCCCACCGACACTGTGGCGGAGTTCAGCCGCAGCCTGCTGCGCGAGCTGGATTTCCACGTAGAGTTGAACAACCTTTTGCGATTCTCACAAAACTTTGCGAAAGACCTGCGCGTCCATATCCCGGCGGTGTTTCCCGCGTTGTCGTCGCGGCGCGTACTCACGATGGAGCGCCTGGAAGGGTATAGCATCGCCCGGCTTGAGCGGATGGCGGCGGATGGCGTCGATCGCGTCGCCTTCGCCGATCTGTTCGCCAACACAATGCTGCAGATGATCTTCCGCGACGGCTTCTATCACGCCGACCCGCATCCCGGCAACATCTTCGTGACGCCGGGCGGGCGCCTGGGGCTGCTCGACTGTGGCAAGATCGGGCGCGTCGACGAACAGACGCGCGACGATTTCATCGCCATTGTGGCGGCGTTTCTCACCGGCGATGTCGAGGCGCTCACCGACCAGTTGATCGAGTTGTGCGACACCCCGCCCGACCTGAACCGCAGCGCGTACAGAGCCGATGTCGCCGAGTTTGTTGGCGAGTTTGGCGAGTCATTGCAGGGCGGCCTCGATCTGGGCGCAGCCTTCGAGGCGATGTTCGCCATCATCCGCAAACATCACCTGGTCGTGCCATCGCGCGTCAATATGTTGCTGTTGGTGATTGTGCAGATCGAAGGTACGGCGCGCCTGCTCGACCCCGACTTCGACCTGACCGGCGCATTGCAAAGCTACGGCGCCGATCTGCTCAGAAGACGCTTTTCTCCCCAGCAACTCCAGAAAGAACTCTTGCGCGCGGCGCGCGACTGGCGACATCTGCTGCGCACCCTGCCACGCGATACAGCCATGGTGCTCGAACGCATCCAGCGCGGTGATCTGCAGATTCGCGTCCAGCAACAGGGGCTGCAGGCGCCGCTCAACCGTCTCACCTACGGCATCCTGGTGGCGGCGCTGCTGCTTGGCTCCGCCTTGTTGTGGGCGTTGGCGGCGCCGCCAGCACTATGGGGCGTCTCCATTTTTGGGGTGTTGGGCGCAATGCTCGGGCTGGCGCTGGGGGCGCATCTGCTCTACCTGATCTGGCGGGCCTGAGCAGGTCTCTCCTTCTCGGCAGCCAGCAGTACGCTTCGGCGCAACCAACGCTGAAAATCGCAAGCCGCCGCTCCTCGCAACACGCCCCTCGCCCTTCATTTCACATCCAGCGTCATCGCTGCGGCGGCGCCAACTTCATCCCATAGGCGATCCAGGTGTCGGCGTCGATCACGCGGTGGAAACCGACGCGTTCGTAGAAGTGGATCGCCCTTGTGTTGCGCTTGCCCACGCCAAGATGGACGCCCGGCGCCCCCAGCTCCTGCAGCCGCGTGAGCAGGGTTTCGATCATGCGGCGCCCCCAGCCTTGTCCTTGCGCCACCGGCAGCAAATCGATGTGCAGATGCGCTGGATACGCACCCAATGCCGGGTGGGGCTGATGGCCTTCGTGGATGCCGCGCACGAGGTGGGCGTCGGCGGATTCGTCGTCGGGTGGTGGCAGCGGATACCGCTCACGCAGGATGGGGAACCATGCCGTTTCGCACCAGGCATGGAACGCCTCTGAGTCGCGCGTGCCCAACACGTAGCCACAGGGCGCGCCATCCGCCGTCAAGATAAAGCACAGCTCTGGCGCGGCGACGGCGTAAGGGCCGACATAGAGATGCCCCAACAGCTCAGGGTCGCGGTAACGTGCAGTGGCGTCCTGACCGCTGTCGCCCGTTTTGAGGCAAATGGTGTAAAGTGAACAGAAATCGCTGGGATGATAGGGACGAATGGCAAAGTGCATAGCGTGTCTGGCTCCTGCAAGGTCTGGCTGGTGAGGTGATAGCCGCCAGGAGGCTCCGCACCTCCTGGCGGCTGTCGATGCAGCATAGATGCAGTATAGAGCCTTACCTGGCAGGATTCCAATCTGGCGGCAGGCTGACCAGGGCGATGGGCGCCGCTTCGGTCATTGTATCGGGTGTAACCCACAGATAACAGTGTGCGGAGCCAACGTAGACGCCGTCAGGCAGTGGCAGGCAGATCGGCCCGGTTGCCACTGCGCTCAGAAACGCCGCCAACAGGATGGTGCAGATCACAAGCCAGCGGCATTGTCGCCTGGAAATCATCGCAGAACCTCCTTTTTGCTCGTGCGCGTCCGATCTGAGACAGTGCCAACAGTATCAAATCATGAGGGGCGATGTCTTGCCCGGCGCCGGGCAGTGTTGACACCGGAGTCAGACCGCGCAACTACGACCACCCTATCGGCGAACTTGACGATAGATCGACAGATCGAGTTCGACGGAGAATTCGGCGGAGCGACTGACAGAGCGACGGAGGGAGGGCTGCAGCAGCGAGAACATCCCCCGAACATGCATTTGCGATAAGGGGAGGCAACCATGCAACTGACAAGTGATGCGAAAGTGAGGAAATGCAATGCGGCTTGGATTGATGGTGGGCTATTCCGGCTCAACGATTACGCTGCCGATGGAGATGATCAAGGAAGCCGACCGTCTCGGCTACTACGCTGTGTGGACGGCGGAGGCTTACGGCTCCGACGCCGTCACGCCGCTGGCGTGGATCGGCGCCCTGACCGAACGTATCAAACTCGGCACAGCGATCATGCAGATGCCAGCGCGCACGCCCGCCAACACTGCCATGACGGCCATGACGCTCGACCAGCTTTCGGGCGGACGGATGTTGTTGGGGCTTGGGCTCTCTGGCCCACAGGTCGTCGAAGGCTGGCACGGCGTCCCTTATGGCAAGCCTCTGGGCAGGACGCGCGAGTACGTCAGCATCGTGCGCGCCATCTTTGCGCGCGAGGCGCCGCTCGTCCATGAGGGCGAGCACTACCAGATTCCTTACAAGGGCGCCGACGCTACCGGGCTGGGCAAGCCGCTCAAGAGCATCCTCCACGGTCGCCGCGACCTGCCGATCTATCTGGCTGCCATCGGTCCCAAAAATGTCGAGTTAGCCGCCGAGATCGCCGACGGCTGGCTGCCGATCATCTTCTCACCGGCGCACTATGCGGAAACGTACCAGGCGCAGGTCGAGGCGGGCTTCGCCAAAGCCGGCGGCGGCAAGAGCCTGGCGAGCTTCGACATTGCGCCGTCCGTGCCCGTGGTGCTCGGCGACGACGTCGACGCGTGCCGCGCCAGCATCAAACCCTTCCTGGCGCTCTACATCGGCGGCATGGGCGCACGTGGCAAGAACTTCTATCACGAGCTGGCCTGTCGCTACGGCTTCCAGGCAGCCGCCGACCACGTGCAGGATCTCTACCTGGCCGGGCAGAAAGAGGAAGCCGCGCAGGCGATCCCCGATGACCTGGTGGATGCAGTCGCCCTGTGCGGTCCCAAAGCGCGCATTGCGGAAAAGCTGGAGGTGTGGCAAGCCAGCCCGATCACTACGCTCAACATGACCACCTTCGACCCGGCCACGGTGCGCGTGATGGCAGAACTGGTGATGGGCGTCGACGCCGGGCATCCCGACCGCACGATCTCGATCCCGCCGGCAGCGACGCCTTCACCCGCGGCACCCGCCGAACCAACGCCAGCGTCGATCTTTGCACGGATGGCGAAACGGGTTGCGGAAAATCCTGATCTCGCCAGCAAAATTGGCGCCAGCTTCCAATTCAACCTCACCGGCGAGCAAGGCGGCAGCTGGCTGGTGAACTTGAAAGACGCCAGCGAAGTGCGCAGTGGCGCCCTCAGCGGCGCCGACTGCACCATCACGATGAGTGACGCCGATTTCGTGGCGTTGGCGACCGGCAAACTGAACCCCATGGCGGCTTTTTCGTCGGGCAAGCTCAAGCTCCAGGGCAACCCGATGACTGCGATGAAGTTACAGGGACTGTTTTAGGCGGGGCGAAGGGCGAATTGCGAGGGGCGAACGTTCAATTTCCAATCTCTAATCTCGATGATCGAGAGATTAGAGATTGGAAATTATGAATCCTCACCGTTGGTGCGCCCACTTCGTGAACGCCCACATCGTGATCGCAAACGCTACGAAGTGCATCACGATCAACACGATAGCGGCGGGCACGGTAGGCGTTCCCATCGGGAACGATGCCGGGTTCACAATCATCAAGATGTCGGGGATCAACCCAACGATCAAGGCGATCCATGCCACGATCGTCCATACTCGCACTGGATTGCGCGTGAACGCGTTAATGACAGCATAGACTGCAGTGGCTGCCACCAAAAAGAGCGCTGTAAAAATGATTGTCGGGAACGGCGAGGCCAACGGCTGAAAGTCTGGATTGGGTTGGGCGATCATGCCTCCGATCCAATAGACGATCAGGTTGGCGACGATCGAGCCGACGATGGCGACGCCGCCAGCCAGCAATACACGCGAGAATGGCAGTTTCTGCGGATGAGTGATTGCAGTTGTTGCAGACATAGTGTTGCTCCTTCTTTGTGTTCAATGGGTTGGATCACGAATGATGTAGACCGATTGCCATCATCGGTGAACAAAGATGTTGCCAGACAGGTGCACGTGGGCTTAAACAGACCTATGGCGCCCGTGCTGCGTGCTGCGTGTTCCGTGCTCCGTGTTGCGTGCTCCGTCTCGTTACGCCACACGCAACACGCTACAATCAGCTTAATTTGCGCCCACATGCACTAGACGTGTGCGTTGTCACATCCCAGTAACATGCGCACCTCCTCGCGCAACAGGGCGAGCGGCGCTGTCGATTGCTGCGTGCGACTCAAAATCACGGCGCCTTCGATGCCGGCGACAATCACAGTTGCCAGCCGAGCGGCGCGGGCGGGCGAATAGCCGCCTGCCGTCAACTTTGCCTCGAATACGCCGATCATCTCGTTATAGGCCGCCGCGCAAGTCGTGCGCAGACGGGGGCTGTGCGCGGCAGTTTCCAACGCCACCGCCGCCAGCGGCGCGCCGCCACAGTATTGGCTGGCGCTGAAGTGTTCGATCAGGCCAGCCAGCACGCGGTCCACTGCCGCGATCGGATCGGCGGCTTCATCGAGCAGCCGCGCCGTGAAGTCGCGCATCCGGGCGCCCTGTTCGGCAATCGCCGCCGCCGCCAGTTCCTCCTTGCCGTCTGGGAAGTAGTAGTAAAGCGACCCACGCGGCGCACCACTCTCCCGGATGATCTGATTCAGACCGGTGCCGTGATAGCCTTGCGCCTCCAGCAGGCGCGAGGTGGTTGCTACGATTTGTTGGCGCGTTGTGTTGTCCATGCAAACAATTATACCAATCGGTCTACATAGGCGGCGTGGGCAATGTTACAATTCGACTGCCAGAGCAGGCGCCTGCGCCGCCGCCAGCAATGCTTCGACGACGGCCAGATCGCGCAGCGCCTCTGTGGGCGTGTTGCGATGGGAGGCGCCGTGCTGGATGGCGTCGGCAAAGGCAACCAGTTCGCGCTGGACGCCGTGCAGTTTGCCGCACTCGATGCGCTCCACCCCGGCGTTGGGGCGGACGATCTCGACGAAGCCACGATCGACGCGCAGGCTGCCCGCCGTGCCCACTATCGTCAGCGGCGCACCCCAGGGTGAATCGACGGCGTAGCTGACCTGAAGCGCGCAGGTGGCGCCGTTGGCAAAGTGCAGCACAGCGGCGAGCGTGTCCGCGGGCGGCAAATCCGGCGCCACCTGTGCGACCCTGCTCACCACGCTGGCGACCTCACCCAACACCAGCCGCAGCGCCGCCGCCAGGTGGATCACGCCATCCAACAGCAGGCCACCGGTGAACCCGGAGCGACGCCACGTCGTCGCGTAGTAAGGGTTGCCCGGCTTGAGCGCAGCAAAACGACTCCAATAGGCTGTGACCGGGCGGCCAATCTGATGCTCGCCGATGAGCCGGGCGGCGCGCTCAAATGCCTC
>Ga0272446_1003672_pt1 | contig 19079 bp, 13 predicted proteins | sample YNPCB0061_FD_194587 | JGI IMG/M metagenome (GOLD analysis project Ga0272446, IMG submission 194587) | Hot spring microbial mat communities from Yellowstone National Park, WY, United States - YNP-CB-006-1 | ecosystem: Environmental > Aquatic > Thermal springs > Hot (42-90C) > Sediment | place... | reverse complement strand
TCTGGCGGTGCCGCGCGGGGGCTTCAGCGCGGTGCGCTGCCAGATTCCTCGCTGCGCTCGGAATGACATGGTGCATGTCATTCCGAACGGAGCCGCAGGCGGAGTGAGGAATCTGGCGGTGCCGCGCAGGGGCTTCAGCGCACCGCGCTGCCAGATTCCTCGCTGCGCTGCGCTCCGCTCCTCAGAACCATATGGTTCATGTCATTCCGAACGGCGCCGCAGGCGGAGTGAGGAATCTGGCGGTGCCGCGCGGGGGCTTCAGCGCGGTGCGCTGCCAGCTTCCTCGCTGCGCTCGGAATGACATGGTGCATGTCATTCCGAACGGAGCCGCAGGCGGAGTGAGGAATCTGGCGGTGCCGCGCGGGGGCTTCAGCGCGGTGCGCTGCCAGCTTCCTCGCTCCGCTCGGAATGATACCAAATCCAGTTGGCAGTTCCGCATTGTCGTTGCCGTCATCGCTCATCGTGACGCCATGTGCGGCAATCTGCAATCCAAAATCTGCAATCGGAAATGGCAGGGTATACGCCGCGCGGAATGACAGGGGCGCTGGCATACGACCGACAACGGTCGTACGATCGGCTATCACTCCTGCCCGAGGGTGTCGCGCAGGTCGGGGAAGGTGCTGCTGCGCCGCGGGCGCTTGACGGTCGCGAGGTAGAGCCCGATCTCGGTCTGCAGGCGCGTGATCGGCTCAAGCTCCTGGGGGTCCTCGAGGGTGCTAATGCGCTCGCTGAGCTGGGCGAGACGGGCGCGGATCTGGGCGAGGCGCAGCTTGCGGGCGCAGTCCTCGGCTTCGTGGCGATAGCGCAGTTCAGCGGGGCGCCGGGCGGTGAGCGCGATCAGCTGCAGCGCCCGTTCGCGGAGCGGCTCTTCCTGTCCCTCGGCCCAGGCCGTAAGGTCCTCCAGGGTGGCCGGGCGCCAGGGCAGCGGTAGGGTCGCAAAGCGGCGCCAGAGCTCCTGGTGCAACGGCTCTTCCAGCAGATCCTCCAATCCGCCGCCGAACAGCTCCCGCACCGCCGGGTGGCGCGCAAGGCCGGCCTCGAGCAGCGCTTCGACCGCGGTGTCTACGCTGGGATGGCGCAGGGCCAGGCCGAGCAGGTAGGCCTCGTCGGAGCGGTGCACGTCGAAGGCGGGGCGTGGCGGGCTGGCCGCCGCCGGGTCGGCCTCGGCGGGGTGGGGGGCGTCGTCGGGTGGCGGCGTGGGCGCCGTGGCAGGCACCTGGAACCCCGGGTGGGGCCGGCCGCCCTGGCGGCCCCTGCTGCCCCGCTCGCGCTGGCGCTGGAGCCCCGGGCCGCCACGCAGCAGGTCGAGGATGAGCTCGGCACGGATGCCGATCAGCTGTTCGAGCCGCGCGATGTACACCCGCTGCTGGGCGCCGTCGAGCTCGGCCAGCAGTGGCAGCAGGCGGTCGAGGGCCAGGCGCTGCTCCTCGGGACGGCTGAGATCGAGGCCGGCGGTGTAGGCGCCGAGGTAGAACTCCATCACCGGCACGGCCTCGGCCACCAGCCGGCGCCAGAGCTCCGGGTCGGCCTTGATCACCTCGTCGGGGTCGCGCCCCTCCGGCATGCGGATGATCCGCAGCGCCACGTCGCTCTCGAGGCGCACGGCGCCCTGGGCGGTGACCACCAGGTGGCCATCGTCGCCAGCGCTCTCGCGCAGGGCGGTGAGGCCCTTGAGCGTGGCGCGCTGGCCGGCGGCGTCGGCGTCGAGCGCCAGCGCCACGTTGTGCGAGAGCCGCTTGAGCAGCGTGACGTGGCTCCTGGTCAGCGCGGTGCCCAGCGGCGCGACGACGTTGCGGAAGCTGTGCTGATGGGCGGTGATCACGTCGAGGTAGCCCTCGACGACGATCGTACAGTCCTCGCTGCGGATGGCCTCGCGGGCCAGGTCGAGGCCGTAGAGCAGCTCGCCCTTCTTGTAGAGCAGCGTCTCGGGGGTGTTGAGGTACTTGGGCTGGCCGTCGCCGAGGGCCCGCCCGCCGAAGCCCACCGTCTCGCCTCTGGCGTTGCGAATGGGGAAGATCAGCCGGCCCCGGAAGCGGTCGTAGACGCGCCCGCCCTCGTGACGGATGGCCAGGCCGGCGGCCTCGACCTCCTCAGGGCTGTAGCCCTTCTTCTCGGTGAGGTAATCGAGCAGAAAGGTCCACTCGTCGGGGCTATAGCCGAGCTGGAAGGCCTCGACCATGGCGGGGCTGACCTGGCGCTGCGCGACGTAGGTGCGGGCCGCTTCGCCGCGCTGGCTGGCGACCAGCAGATGGTTAAAGACGCGGGCCGCCAGGGCGTTGAGCTCGAGCAGCCGGGCGCGGCGGGCATCTTCCTGGCGCGCGGCCTCGCCACGCGGTTCCAGGCGCACCCCGGCGTGCGCGGCGAGCAACTCCAGCGCGCCGCGGAAATCGAGGCCCTGCTTGCGCATCACAAAGTCGAAGGCGGTGCCCGAGGCGTGGCAGCCGAAGCAGTAGAAGCTCTGGGTGTCCGGGTAGACGGTGAAGGCGGGCGTGCGCGAGTTGGGGTGGAAGGGGCAGAAGCCGACATAGCTGCGCCCGGTCTTGCGCAGGCTGACGCCCAGCGAGCTGATCAGCTCAACGATATCGATGCGGGCGCGAATGTCGTCGATCTGGCTCATTGCACATCCGGGCTGGCGTGCGCCGGGTCGTGACGCTGGTAGGCGGCGAGGATGCGCTCGACCACCGCCTCAGGCGCGAGCGCCTCGGTCGCCAGGTGCAGGCTAGCCACCGCGGCATAGAGCGGGGCGCGGGCCGCGCGGAGGGCCGCGAGGCGGGCAGCGGCGTCGCCGGCCAGCAGGGGCCGTTCCTCGTCGTGGGCGGCGAGCCGGGCGATCAGGGCGGCATCGGGGGCATCGAGCCAGACCACAAAGGCCCGCTGTTGCAGCAGGGCGCGGTTGGCGGCCTGCAGCACCACGCCGCCGCCCGTGGCCACCACACCGGGCGCCACGGCCAGCGCGGCGGCCAGCGCCTCCGCCTCGAGCGCACGGAAGGCAGCCTCGCCCTGCTCGGCAAAGATCGTAGCCACGGGGCGCCCCGCGCGCGCAACCACCAGCGCATCGGTGTCGGCCAGTGGCCAGCCCAGCCGGGTGGCCAGCGCCCGTGCTACCGTCGACTTGCCCGCGCCGCTCAGGCCAACCAGCGCGATCGGTCGCTGCATCTGCTGCCTTCCCTGAATCTACCCCAGGCCTAATGGTCTTTGAAGAATTACTCCGCTCTAGCCCGCGCAGGCGGGCTTCGCATTCCATAGCCGAGGGCTTCAGCCCCACGGCTAGCCTGGCATAGCGGGTTCATTGCTCAATAACCATAAAGCGGGGGTTACCGCGCCGATCTATGAAGAATTACTCCGCTCTAGCCCGCGCAGGCGGGCTTCGCATTCCATAGCCGAGGGCTTCAGCCCCACGGCTAGCCTGGCATAGCGGATTCATTGCTCAATAACCATAAAGCGGGGGCTACCGCGCCGATCTATTTGGTGTGTGGCGCCTCCAGCGTCTTCTATCGTAGCACGGCGATCAGGGCTGGTGCAATGATACTGCTGGCAAACCTGGGTACGCGGGCCTCCGGCCCGCATGCGGGCGGGACACCCGCGCACCCGGCGTGGGCAAAACGCCGTTTGCCAGCAGTATCGTGCAATGACGGGCCTAACCTACCCGGTGGGCCGTCGCTACTCCCCGGCGGCGCGGCGGCGGGCGCGTTCCCTGGCTGCCCGCAGCCGTTCGAGCGGGTCCTCGCTGGGGGCTGGCGGGGGCGCGGACTCCGATGCATCCCCTGCTGGCAGGTGCTCGGCAGGCGTCTCGCCACTGATGCGCGCGCCGACCCGGCGCTTGGCGCCGGCCAGCCGCTCCAGGGTGGGGCTGGCTGGCTCGGGGGGCGGGGCGGGCCGGCTGGCGCGGGCGGCGGCCCAGGCCCCGGCGGCGCCGAAGTCGCTGCGCCGCAGCATCAGGCGACGCAGGGCGATGTCGAGCGGCAGCAGGAGCAGGGCGAGCAGCAGCAGCGGCAGCCCGATCTCGCGGGCGCGGGTGACGCCCTGGTCGACCCGGCTGAAGGCTGCAGCGGCGTCGTTCACGCTGGCGCCGCCGCTGATGGCCGCCAGTTCGGCCAGCAGCGCCTGGTTCGCCTGGGCGCCGCGGTACTCGGACGAGTAGGGCACGACCAGGCCCGCCGTCTCCTGGAGCACCACCCGGTCGCCGGCGGCGCCGCTGATCTGCACCAGGTACGTGCCGGGGGCAGGGCTCTCCAGCCGGCCCTGGTAGGTGTTCGGGCCGACCTGGGGCAGCGCCACCTCGCGGCGGGTGCCGTCGGTGCCGATCAGGGTTGCGGTGACCTCGAGGTTCTCCTGGCCGGCGCCGGTGGTGAGGCGCACCAGGGTCTCGCCGCCGGCCACCTCCATCTCGGCGCTGATCTCCTGGCCGCCCTGCACCGGCAGCACCGTGCCGACGAACTGGCTGGCGAAGCGGGGAAAGCCCTCCCAGCGGATCCAGTCGCTCGCCCATTTGCCCCGCGCATCGCTGAGCCAGGCGGCGCTGCGCCCCAGGCCGTACTGCCAGGTGGCCAGCAGCGGCTGCTCATCGTCGGTTTCCAGCACCAGGCGGGCGCTGTCCTTGAGCGTGCTGCCATTGAAGCCATAGAGGCGCGGCAGGCCCTGCAGACCGCTGAGCACCGGGCTCTCGCCCACGACCACCGGCGTGAAGGGCCGCTCGATGATGTAGTTGCCGACGGTGGTGATCGTCTCCTGGACGAAGATCTGCGGCACCTCGGCCATATCCTGGGCCGGGTAGTAGCGCCCGCCCCCGGCCATGGCCAGGCGCTCCAGGTAGTCGGCCGAGCCGCCCCCGGCCGCCACCACGGTCAGGGTCACCCCCTGGGCACGCAGCCGTTCGGCCACGTCGCGCTGGTCGCCGCCGGAGCCCCAGCCGTCGGTGAGCAGAATGACGTGCTTGAGGCGGGCGTCCACGCCCTGGAGCAGGGCCTCGGCCTCCTGCAGCCCGGCGCGTACATTGGTCGAGCCGCGCGGCTCGACGTCAGCCAGGGCCTCGACCACCTGCTCCACGGTCGCGCCGGTGGTGGGCGGCATGGTCTGGATGGCCCGGCTATCGAAGGAGACGATGCCCAGCGTATCCTGGGGGCCGAGCAGGGCCGCCGCCTGGGCCACCGCCTCTTTAGCGATATCGACCTTGCGTGTGCCGGCCGACTGGAGGGGGGCAGCGCCGCGATCCGGGCTGGCGCAGTGGCAGGCGTCCATCGAGCCGGACTTGTCGATCACGAAGACCAGCGCCAGATCGGGGCGCTCCTCGCGGTTGCGCACGTCCATGTAGACCGGCATGGCCTCTTCGATCGGAGTTCGCCCGTAGCCGCCGACGCCGAAGCTCTCCTCGCCGCCGATCATCGCCAGGCCCTTGCCCAGGTCGCGCACATAGGCGGGCAGCGTGGCCATGGCCCCGACGGGCAGGGCGCGGGCGGGGGTATTGACGAGCAGCACGGCCTCATAGCTGCTGAGCCCGGCGAGGTCGGTGGGCATCAGTTCGGGGGCGAGGATCTCGGGGATGATGCGGGTGGCCTGCAGCGCGTTCACGAGCGGCTGGGCGGCGGCCCGATCGGTGGCAACGATCAGCACGCGGGGCGGGCCCTGCACCTGGATCAGCGCCGCGACCTCGTTGTTCTGGGCACGTCCGTCGCGCTCGGGCTCCACCTGCACGCGGAAGCGCTGGAAGCCGGTGCCGCTCACCTGCACCGGGAAGGCGATCTCATTGGCGCCGGGCTGGAGCGCGACCCGGCGCTCGCTGAGCACGCCGCCGTCGCCGAGCAGCCGCACGACGACCTCCTGGGCGACGTTACTCTCCACCGCGGCCACGATCGTCGCCGTCTGGCCGTCGCGAACGCGAGCCGGGGCCTCGAGGCGCGCGATCAGCGCCTCGGCGTCGCTCGTGGTGATCGCGAGATCGACGATATCGATCGGCACGCCGCGCGCGGCGGCGAGGCGGGCCGCCTCGCTGGCGCGACCCTCGTTTTCGCCGCCGTCGGAGAGCAGTACCAGCCGCTTCTCGGCGTCGGCGGGGAAGAGCGCCAGCCCGAGCTGGATGGCCTCTTCGATGTTGGTGCGGGTGGCAAGCGGCACCGAGCTGATCCGGCCCAGGCGGCGCTCCTCACTCGGCGCCCGCTCGACAAGCGCGTTGCCGCCAAACACCACGATCGCCGCCCGGTCGCCGGCGGGCATCGCCTGGAGCGCCTCCTGGATGAAGCTCTCCGCCTGGGCCCGGGTTGAGGGCGGCAGCGAGTCGCTCCCATCGAGCAGAAAGACGGTGGTGAGCCGGTCGACCGGAAGCACCAGCTGGACGCCGGCCACGGCAAGCACCAGCGCCAGGGCGATCAGCGTGCGGAGCGCCAGGCTCGACCAGAAGCGCAGCGGTGTCAGGCGGCGGGGTGTGAGCAGGGCGACCGCCCAGATCAGCCCCACCGCGGCGAGCAGCCAGAGCATTTCGGGGTAGACGAATGAGAGACGCGGCATAGGCACACTTTCGGCGCGCGACAGGACCCGGATGGGCTGGCCGCAGCGTGGGTGGGGGCAGATTGTTGCATTCTACCCGATCGTGGTGAGGCGGCGCAAGCATTCAACACCAGTCGAAAGACGGCTATCAGGCGCACAACGTTCCCGACCACGCCACAACTGATGGTACAATGCAGGCTATCGCCAGTCGCCCTCAGAACAGCAGCGGAGCAAGCGATGGAGCTTCCGGCGGAGTTGCTCACCCGGGCGCACTACTGGATGCGCCTGACCCGCGCCCTCGACGAGCGGGGCACGTTCTTGCACAAGCAGAGCAAGATCGTTGGCGGCTACTTCTCGCAGATCGGCCACGAGGCGCTGAGTGTTGCCGCGGGCATGGCCCTCGGCCCCGACGATGTGGCCGCCCCCATGCACCGCGACCTGGGCACCTACCTGGTGCGCGGGCTGCACCCGCAGCGCATCCTGGCCCAGTTCCTGGGCCGGGTTGGCGGCGTGAGCCGGGGACGAGACGCCAATCTGCACGGGATGGGCGATCTGAGCCTGGGCCTGATCGGCTTCATCAGCCACCTGCCGGCCTCCACCGGGGTGATCGCCGGCGTGGCGCACGCCTTCAAGCTCAAGGCCGAGCCGCGGGTGGCCATGGCCTTCTTCGGCGACGGCGGCGCCAGTCAGGGGCTGGCCCACGAGGCGCTGAACTGGGCGTCGGTCTTCCAGTTGCCCATGGTGGTGATCTGCGAGAACAATCAGTACGCCTACTCCACCCCGCTCGCGCGCCAGATGCACATCGAGCATATCGCCGACCGGGCCGCGGCCTACGGTATGCCCGGCGTGATCGTCGATGGCAATGACTTCTGCGCCGTCTACCAGGCGGCCAGCGAGGCCGTGGCGCGGGCGCGGGCCGGCGCTGGCCCCACGCTGATCGAGTGCAAGACGATGCGGATGCGTGGCCACGCCATCCACGACAATATGGCCTACGTGCCGCCGGAGCTCCTGGCGAGCTGGGCGCAGCGCGATCCGATCGCGCGCATGGAGGCGCTGCTGCGCGACCGTGGCCTGCTCGATGATGCCGCGCTCACCGCGCTGCTCGCGCAGATCGAAGCCGAGCTCGATGCCGCGCAGGCCGCTGCCGAGGCCAGCCCCTACCCCGATGGCGCGACGGTGACCGAGGGGGTGTATGCGGTGTAATACCAAATCCAGTTGGCAGTTCCGCATTGTCGTTGCCGTTATCGCTCATCGTGACGCCATGTGCGGCAATCTGTAATCCAACATCTGCAATCGGAAATGGTATGCTTGCTGGTAGCGCATTGGCTCAGCGCCACACCTCCACAGCGCGCCAGCTCGACAAAGCCCTGTGTGGAGCTGTCGAGCGGTGGAGATGAGCGGGACAATGCGGGATTGCCAATTCCACCTGGTATAAGGGTGGGGAGGTGTGGCGGTCTCGGTCTTCCCCACCATAGCGCCACTGTCTGATGAGGACCAGCCATGACCTGGGATGCGAATCTCCATGTGGGTGTCACCACCCTTGCTGAGCCCGGCGCAGCGCCCGCCAGCGCCACGCGCGAGTTGAGCTACCTTGAGGCCATCCGCGACGCGCTGCGCTACGAACTGCGGCGCGACCCGAGCGTCCTGCTCATGGGTGAGGATATTGGCGTCTACGGTGGCGCCTTCAAAGTTACCCAGGGCCTGATCGAGGAGTTCGGCGAGCAGCGGGTGATCGATACGCCCATGGCTGAGCTGGCGATGCTCTATGCGGCGATTGGCATGAGCTTCCAGGGCTTCCGGCCGGTGGTCGAGATGCAGTTCGCCGATTTTATCTCCACCGGCTTTGACGCGATCGTACAGTTCGCCGCCACCAACCACTACCGCTGGGGCCAACCGGTGCCGATCACCATCCGCGCGCCGGGCGCGGGCGGTCTGCGGGCCGGGCCGTTCCACTCCCAGTGCAACGAAGCCTGGTTCGTCCACACCCCGGGGCTGAAGGTGGTGGCCCCCGCTACGCCCGCCGATGCGCGGGGGCTCCTGCTCAGCGCCATCCGCGACCCGAACCCGGTGATTTACTACGAGACGAAGTATCTCTATCGCTCGCTGAAGGGGCCGGTGCCGGAGGGTGAGGCGGGGCTGGTGCCGATTGGCCGGGCAGCCCTGCGCCGCGAGGGCGAGGAGCTGTCGATCATTACTTACGGCGCGATGCTCCACGAGGCGCTGAACGCTGCAGCCGGGCTCGAGCAGGCCGGTCATAGCGTGGAGGTGCTCGACCTGCGCACGCTCAAGCCGCTCGACGAGCAGGCCATCCTGGCCACCGCGCGCAAGACCGGCAAGGTGCTGATCGTCCACGAGGCCAACCGCACCTGTGGTGTGGGTGGCGAGGTCGCCGCGCTGATCGCCGAGCACGCCTTTGCCTACCTCGATGGCCCGATCACCCGCGTGGCGGGGCCCGACACCCCGGTGCCCTACAGCCCGCCGCTTGAGGATGCGCACCGCCCCCGCGCCGAGACGATCCTCGCCGCGGCCCGGCAGCTCCTCGCATACTGAGCCCCCGTCACCCTGTCACTCCCTCACCCCGATAGGCCCGCAGCTCAGCCAGGCGTTGCTCGCCCACCTTGCCGAGGTAGGCGAGCCAGTCGTCCTTGTAGGGGCGCAGCGTCTCGACCACGGTCTTTGCGACGGCATAGTTGCGATACCACTTGCGGTCGGCGGGCACGATGATCCAGGGCGCATACGCGGTGCTGCAGCGCTCCAGGGCCTCAGTGTAGGCCGCCATGTAATCTTCCCAGTGCTCGCGTTCGCGCCAGTCGCCCGCCGAAAGCTTCCAGGCCTTGCTGGTCTCCTTTTCGCGCGCCAGCAGCCGCTCCGCCTGCTCCTCCTTGCTGATGTGCAGGAAGAACTTGAGGATGATCGTATTGCTCGCCGCCAGCAGGTGCTCGAAGTCATTGATCATGCGGTAGCGCTTCCGCCAGACCGTCTCGGGCACCAGGTTGTGCACCCGCACCACTAGCACGTCCTCGTAGTGCGAGCGGTTGAAGATGCCGATCATGCCCCGCTGCGGCGTAACACGATGCACGCGCCAGAGGAAATCGTGGCCGAGCTCCTCCTCGGTCGGCACCTTGAAGCTGTGAACATAGCTGCCCAGCGGCGAGACCTTGTTGAACACCTTGCGGACCGTGCCATCCTTGCCGCTGGTATCGATGCCCTGCACGATCACCAGCAGGCTATGGGTGCCGGCGCCATAGAGCAACTCCTGCAGTTCGTCGATCTCGCTGGTGAGGGCCTCCAGTTCCGTCTCGGCGCTCGCCCGATCGAGCTTGCCGTTCCCCTTCGGGTCGATCGTCGCAAGCTCCAGCTTGCCGTCGGGCGGTACTCGGTAGACAAGTGCTGCCATCGCCTCTTCCTCGTTTCGTAGCGGCCACGGGAAACGCGCGCTTAAGCATACCATGACCTTTTCTTAATCTCTGCTTGACCTCCGGGTGGAATCATGCAACGTTGCCGTTAGCGCTGGCCTGTGACCGGAGGAGGGGTTGGTGTCTCGTCGCGACATTGTGGTCCTGGTCCTTGATACCCAGCGTGCCGACCGGCTTTCGTGCTACGGCTATGGCCGTGAGACCTCGCCGCATCTCGACCAGCTGGCGGCACGGGCCACGCGCTTCAGCCACGCCTTCAGCACGGCCCAGTGGACGATGCCCTCCCACGCGTCGCTGTTCAGCGGCCACTATCCCCACGTGCACGGCCTGCTGCAGAGCCGCTCGGTGCTCCCGGCCACGCTGCCGACCCTGGCCGAGCGCCTTGCGGCGGGCGGCTACGCGACCGTTGCGTTTTGCAACAATCCGCTCGTCGGCGTGGTGAACAACGGGCTGCGACGGGGCTTTCAGAGCTTTCTCAACTACGCCGGGCTGCTCACCTCGCGCCCTAATCAGGCTGGACGCCAGCCGAGCCTCATCGGTCACTATCGGCAGTTCTTCAAGCGCAGCCTGGCCGCCCTCCTTGGCCGCATCCAGGATTCGTTCGCCCGCTCCGATCTGCTGCTGGCGCTCTCCTTCACGCCGCTCATGGTGCCCCTCTGGCAGACGGCGCTCAGCTTCAAGGGCAATACCAACCGTAGCCTTAGCGACGCGGCGCGCCTGCTGATCGAGCGGCGGGGACTCACGCCTGGCCAGCCGGCCTTCGTCTTCATCAACGTCATGGGCACCCACGCCCCCTACCATCCCCAGGCGCGACATCTGGACCGCTTCGCGCCCCACCTGCGCCACGATCCGGCGGCCCGCCGCTATCTGCGTCGCTTCAACACCGACATCTACGGCTGGCTGGCGCCCCTCGCCGCGCCGCTCGGCCCGGGCGACAAAGCGACCCTTGACGGGGTCTATGATGCCGAAGTGGCCAGCCAGGACGAACAGGTCGGCCAGTTTGTTGCGCGGCTGCAGGCGGCCGGCCAGTTGGAGCGCACCCTGCTGATCGTCTGTGCTGACCACGGCGATCACCTGGGCGAGAAGCAGCTGGTTGGTCACTCGTTCGGCGCCTACAACGAAGTTGTGCGCGTGCCCCTGATCATCCACGACCAGGGCGGCGACTTCCCCGCCGGCGCAACGCGCGCTACGCCGGTCTCGCTGCGCCGGGTGTTCCACACGGTGCTGAGTGCCGCCGGGCTGGCAACGGCGGAGGAGCAGCGGCTGAGTCTCGCCGCCGGCAGTGACCCGGACGGCGGTACGGTGCTGGTCGAGGCGCAGCCACCGGCCAACGTGGTCGATCTGGTGCGGCGCCACCAGCCAGCGTTGCTGCGCCGCAACGGCTACGATCAGCCATGCCAGGCGATGATCCACGGCGACTATAAACTGATCGTCTTTGGCGCCCGGCAGCGGGCCCTCTTTGACCTACGGCGCGACCTGGCCGAAACGACCGACCTCTATCACCTGCTCCCCGAGCAGGTCGAACTGCTGGAGGAACGACTGGAGGGTTTTGCTCAGCGTCGCACTGAGCAACTGCCGGCGCGTGAGCGACCAATCGAAGAGGACCCGCTGGTTCGCAAACGGTTACGCGACCTCGGCTATCTGGAGTAGGAACTGCGCCTATGTATCCGCCAGTTGATCCGATCCTCATCCAGCTTGGCCCGCTTACCATACGCTGGTACGGCGTGCTGATGATCGCGGGCATCTTTGCCGCGACCTGGGTGGCGGCGCGCTATGTAGCCTGGAAGGGCGAAAATCCGGACAACGTCTGGGATATGTTGCTCTGGGTGCTCATCCCGGGGCTGATCGGGGCGCGCCTGTACTATGTGTTCGTCCAATCGCCTCGTGGCCCTGCCGGCCTCGATCGCTACCTGGCCGACCCGGGGGCGATCCTGCGCGTCTGGGAGGGCGGGCTGCATATCTTCGGCGGCTTGCTCTTCGGTGCAGCGGCGCTGTTGCTCTACGCGCGCGTGCGCCGGCTGAACCTGCCGATCTACCTCGATGGGGTGGGCCTCGGGTTGCCCCTGGGCCAGGCTATCGCCCGCAACGCCAATTTTATCAACCAGGAGCTGTACGGTCCGCCGACCACCCTGCCCTGGGGGCTGCGCATCGATCCGCCGCACCGCATCCCGCCCTACAACGACCTGAATGCCTTTCCCGAGGGCATAGGCTTCCACCCACTGTTCCTCTATGAAGTGATCTGGAATCTGATCGGATTTGCGCTTCTGTTGTGGATTGCCCGGCGCTTTGCGGATCGCCTCAAACCAGGCGACCTGGCGCTGCTATACCTGATCTGGTATCCGCTCGGGCGTTTCTTCATCGAGTTGCTGCGTACTGACTCCTGGTTCTTCCTCGGCACCCCGTTCAACGTGGTTCACGTCCTCACCACGCTTGCCATACTGCTGGCCGCCGGCTTCCTGTTCTACCGTCATCGCGCCGGCACCGCCAAAGCGGCGCCCTGAGTATCGACACTATGCCAATCCCTCGCCTCCTGATCATCGGCCTGGACTGTGCCGAGCCCACGCTGCTCGAACGCTGGCGCGGCGACCTGCCGCACCTCGATCGTCTAATGCGTACGGGGGTGTCAGGCCAGTTGGAGAGTTGCATCCCGGCGATCACGGTGCCTGCCTGGAGCTGTCTGCTGAGCGGGCGTGATCCGGGCGAGTTGGGTATCTACGGCTTCCGCAATCGCGCCGCGCGCGGCTACGGCGCGCTGGTGGTGGCCGATGGGCGCGCTGTGCGCCATCCGCGGCTATGGGACTACCTGGGCGCCGCCGGCTGGCGCGTCGCCATCATCGGCGTGCCTGGCACCTACCCGCCCCCCGCGGTGAATGGCGTCGCCGTCAGTTGCTTTCTGGCCCCCTCGACCACGGCGACCTTCACCCATCCACCCGAACTGGCCGATCGCCTCACGGCCTGGCTGGCGCAGCCCTATCTGCTCGACGTGCCCGACTTTCGTTCGACGGACAAGGACCGCATCCTGGCTGATATCTACACCCTCTGCGACCAGCGCTTCGCGGTTGCACAGCGCTTGCTGGCTGAGGAGCAGCCCGACCTGCTCATGCTGGTTGATATGGGCACCGACCGCGTCCATCACGCCTTCTGGAAGCACATGGACCCGGCCCATCCCGACTACGTCGCGGGCTCGCCCTACCAGGACGCGATCTTCGCGTACTACCGCCACCTGGATAGGCGGATCGGCGAGTTGCTGGCCGCCTGCGACGCGCAGACCGCCGTGCTCGTGGTATCTGACCATGGCGCCCGCCCACTGATGGGCGGTTTCCGCCTCAACCAGTGGCTGCTCGATCAGGGCTATCTGGCGCTCCACACGCGACCGGTAGTTCCCGAGCCATTCGACCCCTCGGCGGTGGACTGGTCGCGCACCCGCGCCTGGGGCGCCGGCGGCTACTACGGACGGATCTTCCTCAATGTGCGTGGGCGTGAACCGGCAGGCGCCATCGCCCCGGCCGACTACGAGGCGGAACGCTCCGCTCTGGCCGCCGCGCTCACAGCGCTGCCTGGACCCGACGGGGCGCCACTGGGCAACCGGGTCTTCACCCCACAGCAGATCTATCGCAAGGTGCGCGGGATCGCGCCCGACCTGCTGCTCTATGCGGGTGATCTGGCCTGGCGTGTGATCGGCAAGCTCGGCGGCGACGGGTGGTTCACCCGAGAGAACGACACCGGACCCGACGACGCCAATCACGCCCAGCACGGACTGTTCATCTTCGCCGACCTGGCCCGCCCCGCTGCTGGCCGGCCGTTCAGCGGCCTGACGATCTACGATATCCTGCCCAGCCTGCTGGCACGCTACGGGATCGCGGCCCCGCCCGATCTGCGCGGGCGCGTGGCGGCCTGGTGAGCGTACGTGCCTGGAGATAAGGAATCACGATGCCGCTCATTGCCCCCTACGGCGGAACGCTCAAGAACCTGCTCGCGACCGGAAGTGAACGGCTGCGCCTGCTGGAACGGGCGCGTCGCCTGCCGGTCATCCAGCTCTCGACCCGAACGCTCTGCGACCTGGAGTTGCTCGCCACGGGCGCTTTTTCGCCCCTCGACCGGTTCATGGGGCGCGCCGACTACCAGCGTGTGCTGGCTGAGATGCGCCTGGTCGATGGCACGCTCTTTCCGCTACCGATCGTCTTGCGGGCGCCGGCCACCCTACGCATCAATCCCGGCGATGAGGTGACCCTGGCTGACCAGCGCAATAACCCGGTGGCGCTGATGCGCGTCGATGAGCTCTACGACTGGGACCCCGACAGCGAGGCGCGCTCCGTCCTCGGTACGACCGACCCGCGCCACCCGCTCGTCGCCGAGATGCGCGGGTGGGACGAGCGCTGCCTCGCCGGGCCGTTGACGGTGCTTGATCTGCCGCGCGCACCCGACTTCGCCGCCCTGCGCCTGACCCCCGCCCAGACGCGGGCGCGGCTCGCGGCGCTGGGCTACAGTCGAGTCGTCGCCTTTCAGACCCGCAACCCGCTGCACCGCGTCCACGAGGAGTTGACCCGACGGGCCGCCGACGCAGTAGGCGGCGCACTGCTGATCCATCCCGCCGTGGGTATGACGCGCCCTGGCGATGTGGATCACTACAGCCGGGTGCGCAGCTACCAGGCGGTGGTCGAGCGTTACTACGACCCGCGGCGCACGCTGCTGAGCCTCATTCCGCTGGCAATGCGCATGGCCGGACCGCGCGAGGCCCTCTGGCACGCGATCATCCGGCGCAACTACGGCGCCTCGCACTTCATCGTCGGGCGCGACCACGCCGGTCCTGGTCTGGACAGCCAGGGGCGCCCCTTCTACGGTCCGTTGGAGGCCCAGCACCTGGTCGCGCGTCACGCCGATGAGATCGGCGTGCAGCACGTGCCCTTCGAGGAACTGGTCTACCTGCCCGACCTCGATCGCTACGTCGAGGCCAGCGCCGTGCCGCCGAACGCCCGGGTACTGGCCATCTCGGGCAGCCAGGTGCGTGATGAGTACCTGGCCAGGGGCCGCCCGTTACCGACCTGGTTTACCCGACCCGAAACGGCGGCCATCCTCGCCGAGGTCTACCCGCCCCGCGAGCGCCAGGGCTTCTGTGTCTGGTTCACCGGCCTGAGCGGCGCCGGGAAGTCCACGATCGCAGAAGCCGTGCTGGCACTGCTGCTCGAGCGGGGGCGCCAGGTGACGTTGCTTGACGGCGATGTCGTTCGTACCCATCTCTCGAAGGGGTTGGGCTTCTCGCGCGAGGACCGCGACGCCAACGTCGTGCGGATCGGCTTCGTTGCGGCGGAGGTGGTGCGCCATGGTGGCGTGGCGATCTGTGCAGCCGTCAGCCCGTACCGCGCCGCGCGGAACGAAGTGCGCCATATGGTGGGCAGCGACCGCTTTATCGAGGTGTTCGTCGATACCCCGCTCGCCATCTGTGAGCAACGCGATACCAAGGGGCTCTACGCCAGAGCGCGGCGGGGCGAACTACGCGGCTTCACTGGTGTGGACGACCCCTACGAGCCGCCCATCGACCCGGAGCTACGCCTGACCACCGAGGATACGTCCGTCGAGGTCTGCGCCCGGCGTATCCTGGCCCTGCTTGCACAGCGGGGCTTCGTGCGTCCAGTGGATGGCGCCCCCACGTAATTCGCCCGCCCGTGGCGCAGGTCAGTACTTGCCCTGCTTGCGCCACTCCTCCTCCAGGGTGTGGGCATCGGCTGCGCCGTCGCGGTGGAGGATGGCGCTCGCGCGCTCGCGTTCTTCCCGGCTGGCCTGCACCATCACCAGCGTGCCGCCGCGTTTGATCAGTTCCTCGTACACCACCGCCTCGTCGTGGGTGATGCCGGCCCAGGTGAGCGCGCCGAGCACGCCGCCACCCACTGCGCCGGCCCCCGCACCGAGGGCCATGGTCATCCCGGCGCTCCCCAGCACGGCGGCAAGCGGGCCGGCGGCGAGCACCGGGCCGATCCCGGGCAGGGCAATCACCACCATGCCCACCAGTGCGCCGAGCACCCCGCCGAGCACGCCGCCACCAAGCGCGCCGATGGCCAGGTCCTCAGCGTGCTCGACGTTGCTGCCCGCGATCGCGATGTGCTTGTCCTGCGAGTGGGGGCCGATCAGGCTGATCTTCTCCCGGGCAAAGCCGGCGGCGATCAGGTCGGCGACTGCACGCTCCGTGTCCGCGGGATTGTCGAAGATACCTACCACGGTCTGTGTCATGGAAGTGCCTCCTTCCAACGACCTCCGGCCGGCAGGCACATGCCTACCGGCATGCTCCTCGATCTACTGCTGGTCCGTGCGGCGAGTCAGTTTCCAGTATACGTCATTGCGTGGCCAGGCTCAAGAGGTAACCACGCCGCGTATTGTGTCCCGCACCGCTATACTTGGACTAACCGCCACCAGCCTGCGCAGCGTTTGGGAAAGGAGCGACGACGATGCGATCCCTCAGCGCCCTCTTTACGAACAACCGGGCCTGGGCAGAGTCAATGAAGGCCCGTGATCCGGAGTTCTTTGCGCGACTCGCGCGGCAGCAGGCCCCCCGGCATGTGTGGGTCGGCTGCTCGGATAGCCGCGTCCCGGCCAACGAGATCGTTGGCCTGCTGCCCGGCGAGCTCTTCGTCCACCGCAACGTCGCCAACCTGGTCATTCACACCGATCTCAACTGCCTGTCGGTCCTCCAGTACGCGGTCGAGGTGCTCCGGGTGGAGCATATCATTGTCTGCGGGCACTATGGCTGCGGCGGTGTTCGCGCGGCCATGCTCGACAGCCGGCTCGGCCTGATCGACAACTGGCTCCGGCACGTTCAGGATGTCATGAAGAAGCACGCGGCGCTACTGGAGCGCCTGCCCGAGGAGCAGCGCCTCGACCGGCTATGCGAGCTGAACGTTATTGAGCAGGTCGCCAATGTCGCCCAGACCACGGTGGTGCAGAGCGCCTGGGAGCGCGGGCAACACCTCGAGATCCATGGCTGGATCTACCGCATCTCCGATGGCGTGCTGCACGACCTGGCCGTGTGCACAACGAGCCTTGCGGAGCTGGAGGAGAACTATGCGCGCATCTACACGCGCGGCGCCGAGGGTTAGCGGCGCCGGTCGGTCTCGAACACATATCAGCCCCGGCTCACCGCCGAGAGGCGCATGAGCAGGCCGATGATGATGAAGTTGATCAGCACCGACGAGCCGCCGTAGGAGACGAAGGGCAGCGTGATGCCGGTGAGCGGGATCAGCCGCAGGTTGCCGCCGATGATGATCAGCGTCTGCACGGCCAGGATCGTCGTCAGCCCGATCGCCAGCAGCTGCTCAAAGCCACGGAAGCGCCCCGGAATACGCAGGGCGATATGGAGGCCGCGGAAGATCAGCAAAATGTAGGCTGCCAGCACCGCCAGCGTCCCTGCCAGGCCCAGTTCCTCGCCCACCGCAGTGAAGATAAAGTCGGTGTGGATGGCCGGCACGATCGCCGGGATCCCGAGGCCAAGCCCCGTGCCGAAGACCCGCCCGGCCGCCAGCGCGTAGATCGCCTGCACGATCTGGTAGCCCGTGCCCTGCGCCGTCGCCCAGGGGTCCAGCCAGATCTGCACGCGCAGCGCCACCACTGGCAGGAACTGGTAGAGCACATAGGCCCCCAGCCCGAAGGCCAGCATGCCTGCCAGCACGTACCAGCCCTGTCCGGTGGCTGCGTAGAGCATGGCCAGAAAGACGCCGAAGAGCAGCAGCGCCGCCCCCAGGTCGCGCTGGAAGACGATCGTGGCCATGGCCAGGCCCCACATGCCTGCCAGCGGCGCCAGGTAGGGCAGCGGCGGCAGGGTCAACGGCCCCAGCCGGTAGCCCGAGGCGACCACCTCACGGTGCTGGTTCAGGTACGAAGCCATGAAGATCACCAGGATGATCTTCAGCAGCTCCGAAGGCTGGAACAGGAACAGGCCGAAATTGAACCAGACCTTCACCCCGCTGTTGTTCGGGTCGACGCCGAAGAGAAAGGTGGCAAAGATCAGCGCCAGACCGATCGCCAGCCAGACGTAGCGGTAGTGATCGAGGAAGTCGAGCAGCGAGAGCCGTAGCGTCCGGATGAGCAACCGGTCCCACGGCACGAAGAGCATCGCCCCCAGGCCCAAAACGCCCAGCGTTACCCAGAGCGACTGCCTGGCCGCGACACCCTCGTAGCAGGGGAAGATCGTCCCGTCGGCGGCGGTGCAGCGGTAGAGCGTGTTCAGGCTCGGCTCGAGCCGCGCGGTCAGCATCAGGCTCAGGCCGGCCAGCAGCGCCACCAGCGGCAGCAGCACCTGGTCGGCCTGGGGATTGGCGATGCTCAGCCCCAGCGACACGCCGATGAACAGCAGCAGCGGCAGCGTCGAGGGCCAGAGGATGTTCAGCACCCCCGGTACGCTGGCCACAAACTCGCGCTGCCTGGTCGCGACGACGACCAGCAGATAGCCCGCCGCAAAGAACAGCAGGACGGTCAGCAGCAGCTGGAACTCCACCCCCCGGAACCGGCGGATCAACGCGAGCGGGTTGAGGACGGGGCGCTGTGCCATAGGTGATCCGTTCGTCTGGCGGCTGGTCGTGTTCATGCTCTGTGTAGTGTAGCATGCCCCGGCCCGTGTGGTGGCAAGGCCCTTAAGGGCTCCGCAGAACCATGGTGTCATTCCGAACGGAGCGCAGCGCAGTGAGGAATCTGGCCGTGCAGCCGGAGCAGATTCCTCGCTGGCGCTCCGCAGCACCATGGTGTCATTCCGCGTACCTGATGGCCCGGCGGCGGGCCAGTGGCGCCAGGAGCAACCCATGTCACCCCGAGCCCTTCGGCTCCGCGGCTCCCGAGCTTGTCGAGGGGCAGGGTACACGCAGCGCGGGGTCTTGCGGCGCATGGGCAGCGCCAGATTCCTCACTCCGCCTGCGGCTCCGTTCGGAATGACATGAAGCATCTGGTTCTGAGGAACGCAGCGCGGGGTCTTGCGGCGCATGGGCAGCGCCAGATTCCTCACTCCGCCTGCGGCGCCGTTCGGAATGACACAACGATGGTGCTGAGGAGTACCTGATGGCCCGGCGACGGACCAGCGCCACCCCATGTCATTCCGAGCGGAGCGCAGCGCAGCGAGGAATCTGGCAGCGCACCGCGCTGGCCCGCCCCGCCACGACGGGCCAGCGCCACCCCATGTCATTCCGAGCGGAGCGCAGCGCAGCG
>Ga0272446_1003671_pt1 | contig 19083 bp, 12 predicted proteins | sample YNPCB0061_FD_194587 | JGI IMG/M metagenome (GOLD analysis project Ga0272446, IMG submission 194587) | Hot spring microbial mat communities from Yellowstone National Park, WY, United States - YNP-CB-006-1 | ecosystem: Environmental > Aquatic > Thermal springs > Hot (42-90C) > Sediment | place... | reverse complement strand
TGTAGCCAACTTGGACAAAAACCCCCTTGTAGCAGGCAAAGGCATACAAAAGCTCAAAAACGCAGGCATAGAAGTTCAAGTAGGGATGATGGAAAAAGCAGGAAAAAATCTCAATAAGCGTTTTTTTACCTTCATGAACCGCATGCGTCCTTACATCATACTGAAATGGGCAGAAACCGCTGACGGCTACATTGCCAAAGAAAACTATGATTCTAAATGGATAAGCAATTCACTATCAAGAAGGTTAGTGCATAAGTGGCGTAGCGAAGAGGACGCCGTTATGGTAGGTACGAATACTGCTTTTTACGACAATCCCCAACTCAATGTAAGAGATTGGACAGGACGTAATCCTATCAGGATAGTCATAGACAGAAATTTGCGACTTCCTAAGCATCTGCATCTCTTCGATAGCAAACAGCCTACTCTCTGCTACAATACAATTCAAACCAGTATTAGCCCTCACTTAGAATATATCAAAATCAAAGAGGGAAACTTTATCAAGCAAGTCATAGAAGATTTATATGCTAAACGCATACAATCCGTCTTAGTAGAAGGAGGAAGCAAGCTGATTAACTCCTTATTGGAAAATGATTTATGGGACGAGATTCGGGTATTTCGGGGTACTACTTGCTTTGGACAAGGCATTCAAGCCCCTCAAATTAGAGGGATACTTTTTGAAAAAGTAAGCATACAAGACAACGATTTGCTCATTTTTAGGAGGAGCGACGAGTGGTAAAGTGGTAGTCCAATACTTTCAGTCAAAAACAGTTTGCTTATCAGGATTTTCTAAAAACTCAAACATGAGTTGTATCTGCGACTGTAAGATTCTGTCCTGAGAAAGTTCAGGAAGTTGGTCTAAGGCAAAGAACCCTACTCCTTTGGTTTCGCTTCCGTTTTTTAGTTCTCCTCCTACGATTTCACAAAGAATGAATATTTTATACACGTAAAAAGGCGAGGGAGGATGTCCTTGCTTTTGCTTGTCTAAGACTGCTAATAACTTTATGGGTGTTACATCTAAGCCTGCTTCTTCTTTGGTTTCTTTGATAGCTACTTCCGCAGGAGAGTATCCTATGTCTGCCCACCCCCCTGGAGGGCACCAGCAATTATCTACACTTTCTTGTACTAAAAGTATTTGCTTGTGTTGGAATACTATTGCTCTTACATCGGTTTTAGGAGTAAGGTAATTTTTTTCCTCTGAAAAAAGCAGTTTTATTTTTTCAGGAGATACCTCTGTAAGTTCTTCCATCATTCGGAGGCTAATAGCTAAGAGTTCTTCGTATCGCTCCTTGTCGTAGTGGCTTTGAGTAAAATTTAATCCTATTTGACTAAGTGCATGAAGTCGCTTGGTATATGCTAACCACTTGTTTTCCATGTTATTATATTCCTTAACTATGGTGCATGTTATTTTTGCTTCTTGGGCTGGCTAAGTTGCTCCTCTTCTTTGCTTCGCCTTTGCATATCCTCTACTTTGTCCATCTCCTCCGATTCATCAAAAGCTTTCCAATCAAACTTTTCATCAAAAGGGTCAAGGGCTTTTTGTGGGTCAAAGAGGCGTTTGTCTATGGGCAATGCCTTATAAGGAGTAAAATCAGGCTCCGCAGTAAACATATCAGACATATCCGTAGCCCCTGCATCATATTGGTTCAAATAAGGCAAACCTAAAATGTGCCAAAATGTCTTGAAGATACTGCCAAAACTATAATGTACATGACTTACATAATTCTTCTTTGAATACGGAGAAATGACCATCAGAATACTGCGGTGTGCGTCTATGTGGTCGCGTCCTCCTTGTGGGTCGTCCTCTGTAATGACTATTGCCATATTTTTCCAATAAGGGGTATTAGATAGATACTCTACTATTCTGCCTACGGCAAGGTCATTGTCTGCCATATAGCTTTCTAAAAAAGGAAAACCTGCATAAGGTCTTTCCCTTGCTCCATGGTCATTAGGAATGATAATAGTAAGGACTTGCGGAAGAGGTTTATTCGTATTTAACCATTTTTCCTCAAATTCTTTTTTGAATACATCTACTCTGAACTGGTCAGGGATAGCCATGTTGTAAGTAGGATAAATTCTGGAAGATTTGGCAAAAAGAGGTTCAGGAAGCGGATAATTGACGAGGTATCTTACTCCCCCGTATTTGAGGGTACTATCGCTATATAAGGCACTTCCCATTTCTACCCCGAAGCCAAAATTAAAAAAGTCAATTTTATTTCTGTCTAAGTGTTCCCAAATAGAACCCGCTTCGTTGTAGTCTTCGGGGAAAATCGCTCCTGCTGCCCCGACGAAAGCCAAATTTCCTTTTGCCTTAGAGTCAATCCGCATACTTCGTTTTCCTCCATAAGCCGCCGCCGTACTGGTTTCCACCCACTCATTAGGATAAGTCCCTACCAGCCATCTATGCCCGTCAGCCGATACATCGGAGTCGCAGTAAAAATTGTCGGACATAGCAAAACGCTTCGCTAAGGCGTGGTGGTTAGGCATGACATCTACTCCGGAAAGTTTTAAATCTCCTTTCTTGTTGGCAAAGGTGCGATTAAGCCCAAAACGAGCCAAAGTGGTATCGCCCCTGCCGTTCGGATTTTGAGCAAAAACTTCGTCATAAGTGCGGTTTTCTTTGGAGATAAATACGATGTATTTGATAGGAGATTCCGAATACTTAGAATAAAGAGGCACAGGGTGGTTAGCGGAACTTTTGGTTTGTTTGTCTTTGCTTGCGATTTTCTCAAACTTAAAGTTGTTTTCTACTACTTGTTTAGTAAAATTGTCTAATTCGGTGTCTTGCGGGATAGTCAAAATAGATACAGTACCTTTCATCAGAGCGCCGATATAAGTGCCTTCCGCCCCTACCTGAAAATCCTTTCCTCCATTAGGTCCGCTTCCGTAGCCCTTAGCATTGGCTACGATAAGTTTTTTGCCATCGTTGCTTACTTTAAGTTTAGAAGGAAACCAGCCCACAGGCAGATGTCCCAATAGTTTCAAATTTTCTACATCAATAACTCCTACAGCGTTGATGCCTGCTTCTGCTACATATAATCGCTTGTTGTCAGGTGAGAGAGCCAAGCCAAAAGGAATCACTCCTCGCAAATTGCCCAATCGCTCATCAAGCACAAGGAAAATATCTTTGACCACTCGATTAGTTTGGATATCAATCACAGAAATACAATCATTATTTCCATTGCTAACAAATACATATTTGTCAGTGGCTACCAAAGAGTTGGGACTTGAACCACCTACCGTGGGAAAGTCCTCTACTTTTTGCCCTACCAAGTACCCTGTCTTCACTTTGGCAATAGTTTGCTTTGTTGTTAAGTCTATTGCCCAAACGGAAAAAGCCTCTGGGGCGTTAGGGTCGCCAAGAGGAGGGATACCTAAGGAATCGTTACCTTCTCGCATTTCTTTGGTGTTGTAGCCTGTACTTGCATAAGGTCTGGAGGTATTTTTCAAATCTTTCAAATCTACATCTTTAAAAAGTTTGTACTCAAAAACACCCACATTGGCTACGTATGCTTTCTTTTCATCAGGAGAAAGCGCAATACCAAAAGGATAGCGTCCCGTAGGAATATTAGCTATCACTGCTTGCTTTTCAGTATCTATAACAATCAGACGGAAGTTGATTTGGTCGACTACATAAAGTGTTCTGCCGTCTTTGCTCAGTGCCATATCTCCCAAATAACCATGGGTGAAATCTTCGTTTTCTATTTGCAAAGCACAATTGACTTCTCCCTTTTTTTGATTGGAGTTTAGGTCAAACATAAGTACCTTATTGGTCTGACCTCCTGCCACATAGAGCGTTTGATTGTCAGGAGAAATTGCTAAGCCCATAAAAACTGCTTCTAATATACCCTCATCGGTTTTTGCACCCTCTGGAATCTGCTGAACAATCGGGTTTTCACTCAATAAATTTTTAATTACTGTAACAGAGAAAGGAGAAGTCCCAGAATTAGCTGTTACTGCTATGCTTCCGTCAGGGCTGAGGATTAGTCCGTAAGGGTGAGGCGCTGTTGTGATTTGCTTACCGAGTGGGGTAATAAATCTCCCATTAGGCAAAATAGTTCTTCCATTCTTATCTATTTTCACATATTCGCTACCTGCGGGGGCGTAAGCTACCCACTGTTCGTCAGCATCGTTACTTATATTACATGAGGCGAGCAGTAAAAAAATGAAAAGCAAAAGATAACTATTTTTCATATTCTGAAAGGCTTATGATTCGGACTCAAATAAAGCAAGATTGAAGGAGATTTAGGTTATCTAAGCATGAAATTATGATGAATAAATCTCGATGCTAAATTCTAAAGCCCATTACCAATATATCATCTACCTGCGGGCTATTTCCTTCTCGCATCCAAGCATCTAAGGTGGTATCAAGTATATTTTTTTGCTCTCGCATGGGCTGATGGTGAACCTCAAAAAGCAATTCTCTAAAACGCTTAGTCATAAACTTTCGTCGCTCAACCCCTCCAAATTGGTCTTGATAGCCATCAGAAAAAATATAAAAGGTAGTAGGTTTAGAAATATCTATTAAGTGTCTTTTAAATGTATAAGAAGTGTGCTTATTAAATCCTCCTATGGGAAAAATGTCTGCTTTGACATAGTGTAACTGAGGTACGCCTTCCTCATCGTTCTGTATGTAAATAAGAGGGTTTCCCGCTCCTGCATATTCCATAACTTGGGCTTGCTTATCTATCACACAAATCGCCATGTCCATGCCGTCGCGGTTGTTGGTTTCATCTTGTTGGAGAAATGTTTTTACTTGCTTATTAAGTGTATTGAGCACTTCATCTGCTTGTGTAATATGCTGTAAATTAATTACTTCATTAAGTTTTGCTTCAGAAATCAAAGACATAAAAGCCCCCGGTACGCCATGACCTGTGCAATCTACCGCCGCTACGATGACTTTGCCTTCTTTTTTTGCTAACCAGTAAAAGTCTCCGCTGACTATATCTCTTGGACGGAAGAGTATGAAGTGGTCTTGAAAGTGCTTTTGGAAGTCCTCTGATAAGGGAAGCATAGCAGACTGAATACGCTGGGCGTAATTAATGCTTGCAGTAATTGCTTGATTTTTACTATCCAATTCTTTGTTAGTAGCGGCTAACACTTCCGCTTGCGCTCTGACCTCCTCATTTCTCTCATGGAGTTTTTTAGTGCGTTCTCTTACTTTCTCTTCTAAGTTTTCATAGAGCAAGGCATTTTCTAAGGAAATAGAGATTTGAGCAGAGAGCAACTTTAAAATTTCTAATCTGTCAGTAGTAAATACTCCCTCCGCTAAGTTATTTTCTAAATAAAAAATTCCTGTGGTTCTACCCTTGTAGGTAATAGGAAAGCAAAGCACTGACTTAGGCTGATAGGTTCTGATGTAGGCATCAGTATTGTACTTTTTATCTTCTTTGGCATTATTCAGTACTACTGAATCTTTGGTACGAATTACATAGTTCACGATAGAAGTAGCTATTTTTCCGTATTCTTCTATGGAAGCTTGGTCTATGGATTGGTAGTTTCCTACTCCCTTGGATTCTGCTATGACTTTGAACTGCCCTCCTTCTGCTCTTTGTAAAAGTACAGCAAACTCTGCTCCCGCATTTTCCATTACGATTTGTAGCATTTTTTCTAATAGCTTGCTTAGCACCACCTCTCCAGAAAGTGTTTGAGAGGCTTTGATGATACTGCGCGTGTCCAAGACAGAACTCATCGTTGCCGTTTCTTGCACACTACCTGTAATCGTAGCCGCCTTAGAGAAAGTAATAGTTTTACTTGTAGTAGTTGTTGATTTAACTGTAAGCTGGCTTATTTGAGGGTACTGTCTTTCTAAGTGTTTTACTTTGGCAAAAGCGCCCCAAGTGTCATAGCAACGAACGGCATTTTGCAAGTAAAAATTAGCCAAGTAAGTTTCGTTAATATTCATGTAGAATTTACCTGCCAACTCCCAAGCCAAAGCCTCATCATTGATGAATTGATGTTGATTGGCTAAGGAAATAGCTTTGTCGTAGTGCTGTTTTGCCAAGTCAGGTTTTTCATGGACATTTGCTAAGACCGCTTCTACTAAATGATATTTTTGCAAGCTATTGTTAGGACATAATTTTGACCACGTTTGCAGCTTTTTCTGATTTTGTCTTACTCTACTAAGTTCTTTTTTGTTAAGTTCCTTTTTATTAAGAATAATAAGCGAATCATAAAAATAATAAAAATACAAAAAGGGCGAACCCATAGCCGAACCCATATTTTTTCTTGCCTCTTCGCTGTTTTTCCAGGCATTTTCGTTGTCCCCAAAGAGATAACTTAGTATCATTTCATTAAATAGCACTGTGAATATATGTGCTTGGTCTTTGGAGGCTTCTCTTTGGGCTTTGGTATTTTCTGCATGGTAGAAACTACCTGCTAAAACTGTTGGATTTTCTGTTTCTTGGACTAAGTTAGCCACTAACTGTTGGAGGGTAAGCGAGTGCTGGTAAGACTGTTCCTGTCCTACTTTCAAGCATACTTTGGCTGTTTCTGCGCTTTGTCTTTGCAAATCAGGTAGGTATTTGCCTGACATGAAGTAAAGTACATCGGCAAGTGTAATACAATAGGCAGTAAACAAGGGGTCTAAGCCATATTCAAGAGATTTCTTGTAGGCATTCTCTAAGCCTTTGGCAGAGTTTTGTAAAGGTTCTTTCCAGTGATAGATAAAGTAGTAATTCACAAAAGCAGTTTTTGCTTCTAAGCGTTTTACTTTCCTCTCCGCTAATAACTTATCTGCCACTTTCCCAAAGCGGTAGCCTGTTTCTATATCGTTCAATACTCCACAAAGCAACAAGCCGTAAGAGGCATAGGAATAGATGCTATCTTCGGCATTCCCGTATTTTGCCGCTAACTTTACTTGATTAAAAATAATGATGGCTAATAAGGTCGGTTCTGCGAAATAGGTGGCTTGTCCTATGGGTTCATATAGTCTAATCAATGCCTTAGCTGTTTCATCTTGCATAGGGGGGAGCGAAGCAAAAGATTCTGGTGTTTTCCCACGAATCGCTATTTTTAAAGAGATAAGGCTCTTAACAATGTCCAGATTAGAGGCTTTACGTGGTAGGGCAACCTTAAACTCTTTCAATATTTCTATGCTTCGGTCAAGCATCTGAGGTATCTGATTCTGAAAAAGCAAGGTTTTGAGTTGGATTTCATAGATAGGAGCTTTCTCAATGACATTTTTTGCATGAGTCAGTACTAATGCTCCTATTTCATTTGCCTCCTTAAACTTACTACAATAAAAAGCATACTGAGCGGCAGTTTTATAAACTTGGTAGGTAAAATTGTAATCTTTCTCCCAACAGTTTGGAGCCAATAGGCTGATGCTAATTTTGAGGTACTCAAAAGCGGCTTCGAAGGCAGTGGAATCTTCTGCTTTTAATCCTGCTTGGTAGTTGAGTTGTGCCAGTCTTGTCCTTTCTTGTTGTGTATTAATCAAACTCATGCCTAAGTTTAGCTGATTGACTAACTCAAAGAGATTTTCCTCTTGCTCTTCCTTGTCCATAGAAGCGACAAGGGCATTTCCAATGGCAAAGTGAGTTTGTGTCCTTTCTTGCTCATTAATGAGCGAATAAACGGCTTGCTGAATGCGGTCATGAGCAAATTTGTAGTTGTTAAAATCGGTAGGTAAAATCAAATGCTCCGCCACAGCACTTTCTAAATCTTGATTGATTTGCTCTATATCTTTTTTGCTAATAAGCTCGAGGGTATGTAAATCAAAGCGATTTCCTAAGCAAGCCGCCATCCTTAGAGTTTCTTGGGTTGTGAGAGGCAGTTTTTCTATTTTGTTTACTAATAAGTCAATGACATTATCCGTAAAATTAAGTTGTTGTATATAGTAAGTATCCCATTCCCAAGTTGCTTTTTCTCCGTAAGGTGTCTGCTTTATTTTAAAAGTAAGTAACTCCTGCTCATATAAACTTTGTAGAAACTGATTGACAAAGAAAGCATTACCTTGTGTTTTTTCATAAATTAATTGGGCAAGTGGTTCTGTATATTCCAAAGAACTATTAAGTGTATCCATTAACAACTCGTTGATACTGGCTTGGGTAAGTGGAAGAATCTGCAACTCATTTATAGGAACTTGTGCTTTTCTGATTTCTTCTACTCCCATCATGAAAGGGTGCGAGGGAGAAACTTCTTGGCTTCGATAGGCACAGATGATTAGCAAATGACTGATTTGTTTTTCTTTTAAAAGAAATTCTAATAGGTTCAAAGAAGCTGTATCCGCCCATTGCAAATCGTCTAAAAATATTACCAGAGGATGTGCGGGCTGAGCAATAGTTCCAACAAAATTTTGTAATACATGATTAAAACGGCTTTGTGCTTCTGCGACTTCTACTTCAGCAATTGCCGACTGTTCGCCTATGATTATCTCTAACTTAGGGATTAAATCAGTCAGAAGTTTGGCGTTTTCTTCTGCCGCCTCTAATATTTTTTGCCTCCAATCTGCCAGTGCCTCGGCTGTTTCTGTAAGTAAAAGACCGACAAAATCTTCAAAAGCCTGAATCCACGCCTTATAAGGAATATTTTTTTGAAACTGCTCAAACTTCCCCTCAATGAACCAACCTCTTTTGGCGGTTAGGGACGGGTGAATCTCGTGGATAAGCTGTGATTTGCCTGTGCCTGAAGCGCCACTTACTAATAATAGTTCTGTACTCCCCTCACTTACTCTTTCGTAAGCTAAAAGTAATTCGGCAATTTCTTTTTCTCTGCCGTACAGTTTTTGTGGAATATGGAACTTACTTGAAAAATCTCTCTGACCAAGTTGGAAATCAGCGGGAAGGTCGGTGTTGGTTTGTATAGATTTGAGTACTATCTCTAGGTCATTTTTTAGTCCTAAGGCTGATTGATAGCGTGCCTCCGTGCTTTTCGATAGGAGTTTATCTACGATTTGGGCAATAATTTCTGGAATTTGCTCATCAAAATCATTGGCTTTAGGAGGGTTTTTAGCAATATGACAATGCACCAACTCCATAGAGTCTTCTGCTTCAAAAGGTAATCTCCCAGTGAGCATCTCAAAAAAAGTAATACCCAAAGAATATAAATCGCTTCTATGGTCGACCATGCGGTTCATTCTCCCTGTCTGCTCAGGAGAAATATAAGCCAACGTTCCCTCTAACCTATTGGGATTCCCCAAGTGTTGTACTTTAAGGTTTAGCTTAGTTGAAATTCCAAAGTCTATAATTTTTACTTCTTGGGTATCGAGGTTATAAATGATATTATTGGAATTAATATCTTTGTGTACAACGTTATATTGATGAATCTGTGCAAGCGTATTGGCTATTTGGATAGCTACTTTTAAAAAAGTAGTGATAGGGTGCTTATTTTTTGAAAAAAACTCTTTAACTGTAACTCCTTGCACGTACTCCAATAGTATAGCAGGATAGCCGTTAATATTATCTTTCCGAATAGCTTTACGTACCCCAGCGACATCATTAAGTAGTTGAGTCATCACCAACTCATTGCTAAGTTGGTTATTTTCCGAAGCATGAATCAGGTTGTTCTTCAGTACCTTTATTATATATGGACTTGCACTCTCAGGAACAACCTGAAAATACAAAGAAGAATAATTCCCGTCGTAGAGCAGTTGACTATTTGTCGGAAGCATGAATATTAACCTAATTTAACTTTTTATATTTAAAGAATTCAACCTATAATCGTATCTGAAAAAGAGAGGTAAATTTATTTTCCTTTAACAAGTTCAATAAAAATGTCGTGCATAGTTGGCAATTCCTCTTTGAACGAAACTATATTCGCATATTGCATGATTTCGTTAATGAGTTCGTTGTTGCTCCCATGTAAAATTTTAACTCTATTTACAAAAATACCATTTTCATTTGGTTTAGACTCAATCAATCTAAACTGATTTGATACATGAGTAAGTTCTTTATCTGTTTCTACTAAAAAAGTATGTGTTTTGTAGCTTTCCTTGATGAGTCTTTTTTTACCCTCCAATATTTTTTGAGCTTTATTAATTAAGGTAATCTCGTCGCAGAGTTCTTCTACTGTTTCCATGCGGTGCGTGGAGAAGATAATCGTACTTCCTTTTTTTCGTAGTGCTAAAATTTCATCTCTAATAATGTTTTCATTGACAGGGTCTAAGCCTGAGAAAGGCTCATCTAAAATAATCAAATCTGGCTGGTGCAAGACGGTAGCTATGAACTGTACTTTCTGCTGCATGCCTTTGGAAAGGTCTTCTACATTTTTATTCCACCAATTTTCAATATCGAGTCGTTTTAACCAATCTCTGATACGATTTTTTGCTTCTGCCTGCCTCACTCCTTTCAAACGCGCTAAGTACATCAACTGCTCTCCTACTTTCATTTTGCGATAAAGACCTCTCTCCTCGGGCATATAGCCAATATATTGAATATCCTTAGGCGTAATAGGTTCTCCGTGTATCAGTATTTCTCCGCTATCTGCGGCGGTTATTTGGGTAATAATCCGAATTAAAGAAGTTTTACCTGCCCCATTTGGACCGAGTAAGCCGTAAATACTCCCCTTAGATACATTGATACTTACATGATTAAGTGCGGTATGATGCGCGTATTGCTTTACTACATCTTTAACTTGTAAAATGTTCACAAAGGTTATTCGTTAGAGTTTAGTAATTGATAAGCAAAAATACTCAAATTCAAATTTAACAAAACTATTCAAATCATTGCAATTTTTAGCCTTTTTTTCTAAAACTAATACTATTTTTTTCAAAAGGTGTGTATTTTTGTAGGTCAGACTTTGGCTTAGAACGCTTAATCCTATTCTCTATTTTGATAAACTTACTTTCCATGAAAAATACAATTTTACTTTTTCCTTTCTTCTTGTGCTTATTGGCTTGCCAAACCGAAGAGAACACTGAAAAAAAGATAGATGATGCTCTGCTTAGACTTTCGCCCAAAGAATTGGATTTCCAAAGAAAGAATGATTCTTTGATGTTGGTAGTGGCTAATTACTTGGATTCTATCAGTATCTTGCAAAATGATTTGAATGAGGAGAAAAGAAAAAAGGTAAGAAATATAGGCATTACAGAAATGCGTAGGAAATTGATGGAAATGGAAGCACTTTTAGGACGAACACAAGAACAAGTAAATATTTTAGAAGAAAAACTCGTCATCCAACAGAATCTTCAGACTACTAACGAAGCCCAGTCTGCCGAGGCTACTATCCAAAGTCCCCCAGTTTCTACTACTAAACTCAATAACTTAGGACTAAAAAAACTCATAGAGCAACTTAAAGTACAACTTAGAATGAAGGAGCAGGAGATTGCCTTTTTAAAACAGGAATTAGGAGAGCTGAAGATTACGGTAAATATGTTGCAAACCGAAACCGCTCATAAAGAGCAAGTAATTGCTGTTAAAAATCAAGAGTTAGAAAGCACCCAAGAGCAACTTAGGCAAGCAGAAATACGCGCCCAAAAAATAGAGGAAGAAAAAGCCCAAGCCCAAATCAATGAACTGATTGCCAAAGCAAAAATAGAAGAGCAGACAGGAGATAAAACCTCTGGGCTATTCAACGGAAAAAAGAAAAAACAGCATTACAAAGAGGCAGTTGGCTTTTATAGAAAAGTCATTGACATCTGCGAAAAATACAATTTTGATAAACAGCACTACCTTACTCAAATTGAACTACTCAATCAAAAGATAAATTAAGGCATATAGCTCAAAGTAAAAACTTGGTAGTTAAAAAATGAAAGATAGCTGTCCGTTTTTGCTTATCTCTGGCTCATCTAAATTAGATACAGCAAGCCCTAATAGCCTAACGCTTACTTCTTGGTCAGTAATAGCATGAATGAGTAGTTCCTCTGCCAATCTGTAAATAACTTCTCTGTTAGTAAGTTTTTGAGGTAATGTTTTGCTACGTGTAATCTGCTCAAAATTAGAAAATTTTACTTTCAAGGTCAAGGTTCTTCCATATACATTGCTCTTTTTCAGTCTATCTACAAAGAGGTCTGCAAGTTCACTGAGTGCGTCAAACATTTCTCTTAGATTGTCTAAGTCTTTGTGGAAAGTATGCTCTATACCCAAAGATTTTCGTGTACGGTCGGGACTAACCAATCTTTCGTCTATTCCCCTTACTATGTCGTAGTACATGCCTCCGTATTTGCCAAACTGCTTTATAAGGACATTTTTTTCTACTTTCTTTAAATCCGCTCCTGTGTGGATACCCATTTTTTGCATTTTCCCAGCAGTAACTTTCCCTATGCCGTAAAACTTTTCTATAGGCAACTCCTCCAAAAATTTCTCCGCTTTATCAGGAGTAATTACAGTAAGTCCGTCAGGTTTTTGCACGGCTGAGGCTACTTTTGCCAAAAATTTGTTATAGGATACTCCTGCGGAGGCGGTAAGTAAGGTTTGAACCTTAATTTTTTGCTTAATTTCCTTAGCAATCAGGGTAGCAGAGGGATTATTAAACTTGTTTTCAGTAATATCTAAATAGGCTTCATCAAGAGAAAGTGGCTCTACCAAGTCTGTATATTCATAAAAGATAGCCCTAATTTGTTTAGAAACAGAGGCATATACATCAAATCTCGGCTTAGCAAAAATAAGATGTGGACATTTCCGTAGAGCCATTTTAGAAGACATAGCAGATTTGACTCCATACTTTCGTGCTTCATAGCTTGCGGCGGCTACCACTCCGCGTTCCCCAGCTCCTCCCACAGCTAAGGGTTTCCCTCTATATTGCGGAAAATCTCTCTGCTCCACAGAAGCAAAGAATGCGTCCATGTCTATATGAATAATTTTACGAAGCACTCTTCACTAATAGGCTTAGGTTCTTTGCTCAAATTTTATTGAAAAGTAAGCCAATTTAAAAAATAAATTCACAAATTTGATATGTTTTTTTGCATAGATTTTGTTCTTATGCTCAAAATGAATTGGTTTTAGGGAGCAGAACTCTTAGGGTTTGACTTTGAAAAATTTAAAAACCACTTTTGTTGCGGTATAGTAAGCTAATTTTACCAATATTAACCCATGAAAAAATTGCATTTTTGTTTCATTCTTATATCTTTTAGCCTATTTGGGCTTGTTCCTACTTGCTTTGCACAAATAGAATTTAAAAAAGTAACTCATCAGTTTGGCGAAGTATTGGAATCCGGAGGGGAGGTAAGCATAGACTTTGAATATACCAATGGCTTCAAACCTACTAAGATAATCATGGTACAACCTTCCTGTGGTTGCACTACGCCCGACTGGTCAAAAGAAGTCATTAACCCGCAAGAGAAAGGTAAGATTACCGTAAAGTTTGCACCCAAAGGTCGTTGGGGCGAATTCAGCAAAACAGTTACTGTGATGACAGACCACAACCAAGTATTTTGGCTGAAGATAGAAGGAGAGGTGGTAGAAAAAAAGAGTAAACAGGAAGGAAGTGGGGAATAAAAAAATTAATTTGGACTTATGTATTGTACAATTCAAAGATTTTACTTAAAATTCACCGTCGAGAATATAAAACTTGTGAATGGGCTTCTAATCTTATTGCATAAAATATGATAATCAACGACACTGAACCCCTCTTGATAGAAATTGCTTGGGAAGTTTGTAACCAAGTAGGAGGCATTTACACCGTGATTCGCAGTAAAGTCCCAGCGACAGTAGATAAGTGGGGTAGCAGATATTGTTTGCTCGGTCCCTACATGTCTCCTAATGTAATGGCGGAGTTTGAACCCTCTGATGACTATAGCCATCCTCTTGGCAAAGCTGTACTTAAAATGCGTCAAGCAGGGTTTGAGGTGCATTATGGCTCTTGGTTAGTAACAGGGAAACCCTTAGTAGCTCTTTTTAACCCTTTTAGTGTATATAATCGTCTTGGATATATCAAATACGAACTTTGGGAGCATCATGGTATCGGTACTCCTAATGATGTAGATTTGATAGACCAAGTAGTTGCTTTTGGTTATTTGGTCAAAGAATTTTTCCGATTCTTGGCTGATGGAGAAACCACCCCACAGCCTCTGATAGCCCACTTCCACGAGTGGATGGCAGGCACGCCTATACCCGAGATGCGAAGGATGAAGCTACCTGTGCAAATAGTATTTACTACCCATGCTACACTGTTAGGACGCTACTTAGCGATGAATGACCCTAATTTTTATAATCACTTGCCTTTTTATGATTGGGTAAAGGAGTCAAAGCACTTTAATATAGAACCCTCCGTAGCCATAGAAAGAGCGGCTGCACATGGCGCCCATGTATTTACCACAGTGAGCGAGGTAACAGACCAAGAATGTACTTATCTCTTGGGGCGAAAGTGTGACCTGATTCTCCCCAACGGACTTAACATTGAACGTTTTGTAGCTTTGCATGAATTTCAAAATCTGCACAAGGAATACAAAGAGCAAATTAATCAGTTTGTAATGGGGCATTTCTTCCATAATTATAAATTTGACTTAGACAAAACACTTTACTTTTTTACCTCTGGAAGATATGAGTTTAAAAATAAAGGTTTTGACCTTACCTTAGAGGCTTTGGCAAGACTTAATGGACTCATGCGGCTTTATAATATAGATAAGACAGTAGTAATGTTTTTTGTTACTAAAAGACCCTATTACAGCATTAATCCTTCTGCCTTGCAATCCAGAGCCTTATTAGAGGAAATTAGACAGACTTGCGAAGCAATTACTAAGCAAGTAGGCGAAAGAATGTTTTATGAAGTAGCGGCAGGAGTTGCGCCCAAGCTTCCTGCCTTAAACGATTTTATAGATGACTACTGGAAATTGCGCCTGCGTAGGGCTGTGCAGTCATGGCGTACTTCTCAGCTTCCCATCGTAGTTACTCATAACTTAGTAGATGATGCCAAAGACGAAATTTTGAACTTCCTCAGAGCAGCGCATTTAGTAAATAATGCCTATGACAAAGTAAAAATTGTTTATCACCCTGATTTTATTACTACCTCCAGCCCTCTTTTCGGCATGGACTATGGTCAGTTTGTTCGAGGTTGCCACTTAGGAGTATTCCCAAGTTACTATGAGCCTTGGGGCTATACGCCTTTGGAGTGCAATGCAAGCGGTGTACCTGCTATTACCAGTGATTTGTCAGGGTTTGGCGACTATGTACTCAAAAATATTCCAGACCATCAAAATAAAGGAATGTACGTAGTCAAACGCCATAACAAGAGTTTTGATGAAGCCGCCAACGAACTCACAGAGCAGATGTTTGCCTTCGTACAACAGTCAAGACGCGAGAGAATCAGCCAAAGAAATAAAACTGAGGCTGCCTCAGTAGAGTTTGATTGGAAAAACCTAAGTATTTACTACGACAGAGCCTACCGCTTAGCCATGGAGAGAAGATAAGTTTAAAACCATAGAAAGCTATATTTGGTATGGGAACACTTCCTTGTTCTTGTTTTTTGATACTTTCAAAAGTTTTTTTATCTTCTTTGTCAGAAACTTTTGATAAATATAGCGGATAGACTGATAAGTATTAGCTAATTGCTTTTCGGCTTTGTAGAGTTTTACCCATGCGATTTCTGAAATATCTTCCTCTATCTGTGGCTTTAAATTGGTATCATCAACACATTCCATTTCAAACCATACTGTTTTTTTCAAAATATCCTGCTCGCCTTGCAAATATGTATGCCAAGTAGTCCCTATTTTAGTTTTTATGATGGTACTTACTCCACATTCCTCTGCTACTTCCCGTACTGCTGCCGTTCTTTCATCTTCCCCTTTGTCTATCTTTCCTTTTGGGAAATCCCACTTACCTAAGCGCTTGATGAATAATACCTTATCTTTTTTAACTACAATACCACCTGCCGCTTTAATAATTTTGAAATGGTTTTTGAAGTCTTGAATAATTTTATCGTAATCTGTTACTTCAAAGTGATACTGCTTGATAGCAGGCGAAGCGATACGTTTTATTTCTTCATAAATACCAATAACTTCGCTTGAATTACTTGTCTTAGTATATATTCCCTCACTAAACTCCAAAGGCTCATCAAAAATATTGATTAATACTTCGTTAGTAAATATTTGCATATTGAAGTAAAAGTTTTACTTTACATTTAATTGATTTTCAAGGCTTAGCGGTCAAAAGCCCCGTTATAATTAGCGATAATATGCTCAACTGCCATAGACATGGCTTTTTTAGAAGAAAAGTTCCCGCTTGGAATAGTTTTGACTATGTTGTTATTTTTTTGGAATCTCTGCCAGTGCGTACCTACCAGATGGTAAGTAACTGTTCCTGCTTTTAGGTCAAAGATACAATCTATGTAAGAAGCCGGATTAGGCTTCCACTCATATTCAGACTTTTTCTCAGCAAATCTGACTTTGACGGTATATTTGTCGCCAGATTTATTGGTACTCATAGAAGTTACAAAGGCGGTATGATGCCCGCCAATATCTCTGCCCGCCACAGGGCTTTTAATAGTTACATCATAGAGGTCTGCTCTGCGCAAGTCTTTGGTTATCTGATAAGTGTAGTTTACTTTTGCCCAAGTATAGTTTGCCACGATTTCAGTTTCATCAGTATTTACAAAAGAAATATTAGGTCTTAAACCTCCTGTATCTTCTGCTTTTGCTTCTGTTTTGCTTTCTACCACTCTTGCCTCCTCTTTTTTATTTTCCTGGGCAGTGGTATTACTTGTAGTGGTTTTCTTAGCACAACCCCCAATAATAAGGAAACAAACTAACAGGAAACTTATATTCTTCATAATACTTTAAATTTTAGTTTTATGATTTTTAAGCAAAAGTAATAATTTATCATCTCTAAAAACGTATAAAGTCTGCAAAACCTTATACGTTTTTCAAAGTTTATCTTTTAGCAATCTCTAAGTTTACTCTTTTTCCTTTGATGGTATTATTATCCATGATTTTAATCACTCGATGCACCTCGCTGTCAGGAATTTCTACAAAAGAAAACTTTTCTAAGATTTCTATTTCTCCTATCATTTTGCCTTTGATACCAGTTTCCCCTGCGATAGCTCCTAAAATGTCCCCTTTGCTGATGCGTTGCTTTTTACCAATATTGATAAACAGGCGAGTCATCTTTGGCATGTTGTATTTGAAGTTTCCTGCCTCTGCGATATTGCTTTCTAATTCTTCTAATGGACGCATCTCTCCTAAGTTCATGCGTACTAAGGCGGCGGCAATCTGTTGGACTTCAATACCTTCTTTGGTGAGTTCGTTGACAACAGGAAGGAATTTTTCTAACTCTCCTTTGGCAATTTCTTCTTTTAATTTACCTGCAAAGCGCTGTTGGCGAACGGTTTGGATTTCTTTTGCGCTTGGGATATTGCCTCTTTCAATGGTTGATTTGGTATAACGCTCTATCTCTTTGATTTTGCTGATTTCGCGAGGTGTAATCAAAGAAAAAGACATGCCACTTTTCCCTGCTCTGCCTGTCCTTCCTATTCTGTGTACGTAGTATTCGTTGTCCATCGGAACATCAAAGTTGAAAACAGCATCTACATTGCTTACGTCTATGCCCCTTGCCGCTACGTCAGTGGCTACTAAGATATTTACTGCATTGCTTCTGAACTTTGCCATTACGTGGGTTCGTTGGGACTGTTTCAAATCGCCATGAATCCCCTCTGCTTCCAAGCCTTTCTGTTGGAGTTGGGTAACTAATTCATCTACTTGCTTTTTAGTGTTGCAAAATACCAACATCAGTTTCAAGTCATGTAATTCTATTAATCTTGCCATCACCTCAATTTTCTGATTTCCTTTGACTACAAAATAGTATTGGGCAATAGAATTAGAAGTTACTTCGTTTTTAGCTACCTTGATATGAACGGGCTGGTTCAGGTATTTTTTGGTCAGTGTCAAAATTGGAGGCGACATAGTAGCAGAAAAAAGCAAGGTCTGCCTTTCCTCTGGCAACTGCTCAAAAATATGCTCTATGTCCTCCACAAAGCCCATGTTGAGCATTTCATCTGCCTCATCAAGCACCACAGTATCAATATTTTCTGTGCTAAAAGAGTTTCTCCCTAAGTGGTCTATCATACGTCCCGGCGTGCCTACGATTACTTGCACTCCTCTACGCAACTCTTTTAACTGACGCTCCATAGAGTCGCCTCCGTAGATAGCCACAATATGCAATCCTTTGATATGTTTAGCAAACTTTTTCAACTCCTCTGCTACTTGCACTGCCAGCTCTCTGGTAGGACAAAGTACCATTGCCTGAGGTTTTTTGAGTGTAGGGTCTATTTTTTCTAATAGCGGCAAGCCAAAAGCGGCTGTTTTACCTGTGCCTGTTTGTGCTTGCCCAAGAATATCCCTGCCCACAAGCGCAGCAGGAATCGCTTGTGATTGGATAGGAGTAGCAGCGATAAAGCCCATTTCGCTTATTGCTGACATGATTTCGCTTGATAAGCCAAGCTCCTCAAAAGTTAAATTTTCCATGAATAATGTGTGAGTGCCTTAGTTTGTCTAAAATTCAACAGAAATAAGCCTTCCTTTATCATAAGAGCATGATACAAAATTTTCCCAATCCTTCTTAGCATCAATGTTGGCTAAAAGGAAATGCCTAATCAAAGAAACCCAATCAAAACCTAAGCACTAATTTTTGATTTTTTTAAAATTATTAAATTGGCAAATAAGCGAAGGAAGATTCTCGGAGATAATATTTTTTTCACTTCTACCGAGCCAAAAGGTATAAATTGCCGTTACAACAGCATACAAAAGTGAGGGAATATTATCATTGATATTTTTGATAGATACATATTTGATTGATTTTCAAAAATATCCGACTACCATTTCTATTTGCAGTTGCAAAGTTCTATAAAATAGCTGATAAAACCAATCTTTAGCAGATATATTTTTCAAAAGTGAATGTAACTCGTATAAATAATTTTTGATTAAAAAATCATATTTTTGATACTTATTATTGAAAATCAGCAGTTTTAAAAATGTGCATCCATGAGAAAAACTATTTGTATCTGGTTGTTAATCAAACTATTAATAATTTATTATATTCCTTTTGTCTTTGCTCAAAGCGGTAAAACGGTTTATCCTCACAGTGTTTTTTGGCATATGTTTGAAATTAATCAATTAGATAATGTTTTGCGAACTATAAATAATTGATAATAAAAGATATAAACGCGATTTGTAGCATTGCTTCCGCCGATTCAACAGTTTTTTCTACTTCTTTAAAC
>Ga0272446_1003670_pt1 | contig 19088 bp, 15 predicted proteins | sample YNPCB0061_FD_194587 | JGI IMG/M metagenome (GOLD analysis project Ga0272446, IMG submission 194587) | Hot spring microbial mat communities from Yellowstone National Park, WY, United States - YNP-CB-006-1 | ecosystem: Environmental > Aquatic > Thermal springs > Hot (42-90C) > Sediment | place... | reverse complement strand
AATTGATGTAAAAAAATTTTTCATAAACTTTTATATTTTATTTTTGCAAAAATACTATTTTAATTTTAACTTTCCAAAAATAATTTTAAACATTCTTCAATTTTTTTATAAATTTCTGAGCTTGACCATGGTTTTTCTATGACTGCATAAAGATTAGCTTCTTGTTTTAATTTCTTTTCTATTTCCTCAGTTTTGTAACCTGTTAAAAGTATTTTGTAAATTTCAGGATAAATTTCATTTAGACTTTTTAAAAATTCAACTCCATCATAAATGCCCATGTGTTGGTCAGAGATAACTAAAAATACAATGTGATTGTTAGCAATAACATCATTAATTAAAAAATATGCATCATCAGGAGATTGAGCTGTTAATACTTCAATTTGGTTATGAAAAAAATCAAGAATTTCAAATTCTAGACTTTTTAGCAGTATCATTTCATCATCAACACATATTAGAACGGGAAGCATATTTTGATAATGGGTAATTAATTGCAATACGAAAATAGAATAAAAAAGTTTCAAAGAATTAAAAAAATTGGAGTAATCTTTTTAATTTTACATAAATTTGTGCCAATGGAAACCGCAACGAATAACGAAAAAAATATCATTTTAAATTCATACAAAAACTTAATCAGAACTTGTGATGCGTATTTGAATAAATCAGACAAGTTATTGATAAAGAAAGCATTTCAATTAAGTATGTTTTTGCACAAAGACGCCAAAAGAAAATCAGGCGAACCTTATATTTTGCATCCTATTGAAGTAGCAAGAATTGTTTGTAATGAAATTGGTTTAAGTGATGTTACCTCTATTATATGTGCTTTATTGCATGATGTAGTGGAAGATACTTTTGCAGAAATTGATGATATTAAAAAAGATTTTGGTGAAACGGTAGCCAAAATTATCGATGGATTAACAAAAATTTCAGGTGTTTTTGACCCATCAAGCTCTGCACAAGCTGAAAACTTTAAAAAAATGATTCTCATCATGTCTGATGACATTCGTGTAGCTTTAATTAAATTGGCTGATAGACTACACAACATGAGAACATTAGACTATATGAAACCAGAAACTCAACTCAAAATTGCATCAGAGACTCGATTTTTATATGCACCCTTAGCTCATCGTCTAGGTCTTTTCAATATCAAATCAGAATTAGAAGATTTATCACTAAAATACACAGAACCAGAAACTTACAATTTTATAAAAAATAAATTAGAAGAAACTGCAAAAGAAAGAGATGCTTACATTCAAAAATTTATTGAACCATTAGAAGCACAATTAAAAAAAATGGGATTAAAGTTTACTATAAAAGGTAGAGTAAAATCTATTTACTCTATTGCTCAAAAAATGCAAAGGCAAGGAATTCCCTTTGAAGAAGTTTATGATTTATTTGCTGTAAGAGTAGTCATAGACAGTGAAAATCCTACTTTAGAACATGCAGATTGTTGGAAAGTTTATGGTCTTTTGGCTTCTAATTATGATACCAACCCCAATAGGTTAAGAGATTGGTTAACTTATCCCAAAAATAATGGTTACGAAGCTTTGCACACCACCGTTATGGGACCGTCTGGTAAATGGGTGGAAGTTCAAATTCGTTCTAAAAGAATGGATGAAGAAGCCGAAAAAGGTATTGCTGCTCACTGGAAATACAAAGATAAAGTTGATTACCAAAAAGAAACAAAATTTGAAACCTGGTTATCAAAAGTACGTGAATTATTAGATAATCCTTCCCTTTCCGCGGTTGATTTTATTGATGAATTTAAAGCTGCTTTATATACCGATGAAATTTATGTTTTTACCCCAAAAGGTGAATTAAAAACTCTTCCTAAAGGTTCCACCGTTTTAGATTTTGCTTACGAAATTCATACCGATTTAGGTAATCATTGCATCGGAGCAAAAGTGAATAATAAAGTTTTGAGTTTTAATGCTAGACTCTATAATGGTGACCAAGTTAGAATACTTACTTCAAAAAAGCAGTTTCCGACAGAAGATTGGTTGGAAATTGTAAAAACCTCAAAAGCTAAGCATTCCATTAAAGAATCTATCAAAGAAAGAAAAAAAACTATGATAGCAAAAGGAAAAGATATTTTTGAATGGAGATTAAAACAGTTAAACATTCAAATTGATGAAAATCACCAAGTTTTTAATGAACTTTTGGCTTACTTACAAATTCCTGATATGAAAGAATTTTATTATCGTTTAGGTACTCACCATGTTGATTTAAAAAAAATTCAAGAATTTGTAGAATTTAAAAAAAATAATTTAGATGCTCCTATTCCTCAAAAAATTAATGAATTTGAAAAATTGGTTATGGAAAAAAGAGGACTTCAGCCCGATGAATTGGTTATGGGTAATATTGAACAACTCAATTATTTAATTGCTCCTTGTTGCCAACCTATTCCGGGTGATAGCATCGTCGGTTTTACAGAAGCCAATGGTATTTATATTCACAGAACCAATTGTAAAGAAGCCATTAAAATTATGTCTAATTTTGGTTCTAAAATTGTTAAAGCTAAATGGACTGAACATCATGATATTGAATTTTTAGTCTCTGTAAGAATGATTGGACAAGACAGAATGGGAATGTTAAGTAACATCGTTAAAGTAATTTCTACTCTATTCAAAAAATATATTCGTTCCATAAAAATCGATACAGAAGATGGTTTATTCGATGGTACTATCAAATTTTATGTAAGTTCTACTGAAGAAATCGAGCATATCATCGCTAATTTAAAAAAAATACCTGGTGTTTTAAATGCTTTTAGAATGTATTCATGAATAATTTTTTCTTTTTTTTTCTGATTTTTCTTTTTTTTGATTTATTACTAATTGCTCAAACAAAAAATCCGTTTTTTTATCTTTTCAAAAATCAATTTTATGCTTATCCTTTCTCGGGTTGGGGTTGTAGAAAAGCTTTTGATAATAACTTGCCATTAGAAAAAATTTATTTTCATACTCAAACTCCTTTTTTTCTTCAACTCAATGAAAATGCCCATTGGAATTTCGTCGTTAGTTTTATTCATTCGCTTAAAATGTACAATAGTCCTAATTTCCCTATTAAAACTCCTGATTATAAAATTTTAGCAAATTTTTCTTATCATTTAAATGATAATTTTCAGGCTATTTTTTCTATTCAACATCATTCCAATGGTCAAAAAGATTCTTTATATTTTCAAAATGGTGATTTAAATTTAGATAATGGTAACTTTTCAGTCAATTCTTTTCAAATTTATGCTTTAAAAACATTTTCCAATTTTCCTTTAAAATGGATTGCTCTTCAAACTGAACACTTGTTTTTTTATTTTAGTATGGCTTACATGAAAAAATTTTATTTTCATCATGCTTTTTACCTTCAAACTTTGTTTACTAATTCTTTCAATGACTCTTTTACAATTTACCATCATTTCAATTGGGGTTGTTTTTTACATCTTAACCACAGAACTCGCTTCAAATCTGAGTATATCGCTCAATTAAAATTTAAAAATTGGAATTTTATGCCTTTTTTTAGGGCTTATTATGGTCCTGATGAATACAATTCTCGTTATATTTTTCAAAATTTTCAAATAACTGTAGGTATTTCTTCAATTATTAAACCTCTTTTAATTAATGGCAAATATTAAGTTATGAAATTTTTATTTAATAAAATACCTTTTCCCTTATTTTTTCTTTTGGTGATTGTTGCTAAAATTGTAGGTGTTTTGATAATTGGTTTTCATTATGAGCAAGATACTCCTCGATATTTATTAAATATCAGGCATTTATATAATCCTCCACTTTATTCATTAATTCTTAGAATTTTTACTAAAATTTATCAAAATATTCATTTTGTTATTTTGATGCAAGCATTATCTTTCTCTTTTTTGATAACCATATCATCATTTAGAGGTAAGCAAAATTACTTATTTTGGGCAATTTTTTGGGCTCTTGAACCCATCTCAACTTTTTATTGTTCCAATTTAATGTCTGAATGGCTTTTTATTGCCATTTTATTTGCTTGCTTTAACGAATGGATTTCATTAAATCAAACTTTCCATTACAAAAATTTATTTTATTTTGTTTCTTGCTCTTTTTTACTTTACATGACAAGATATGTCGGTTTAACCTTTTTTATTTTTTATTTATTCTATGAGGGGCTTGATTCAATTTTATGGAAAAATAGAGGATTTATAAAAAACTCGATTTTAGCTATTATCATTTTTTTTACTTTGAGTATTCCAATTCGATGGATAAATTATTTTACTTTTAACACTTTTTCAATAAATGCTTATGATGGTTTGAATTGGTGGAATAGTGCTTCCGTTTTATATCCGAATTCTAATGTACAAAAAAATCCTACCTCAGATTTTGAAAAATTCTTAAAATTATTTCCTGATAGTATTTTTTCTACCCATAATGCTTTGATGACCAATCATATGTGGATGGATAGCTTACCCGCAATTCTTTATGCTGAAAAAAATCAACTTTCCCCCTCAGAAATGAATACAATTCTTAAAAAAACCGCTTTTCGTTTAATATATGAAGAACCTGTATGCAAATATTTTGAAAAATTTATTATTCCTAATTTTTTTAAACCATTTAATTTAAAAATTGAAACCATTGGAATTTCTATCACCTATCATTACATCGAAAATTTCTTCGGTCCTCATCAATTACCAAATTTTGATTATCATTATCAAATGGTAATTTTACTCTTTGTTTTAATTTTGATTGTCTTTTTTCTTCAACCTCTTCATTTTTTAAATGGTTTTCTTATTTTTTATTATTTATCTATTTTAATGACTTCTGCTATTTTTATGAGGTATTTGTACGTCATACTACCTTTTGCAATGTATAGTCTTTTAAAAGTAATTTTTTTTAAAAAATTAAGTGATAATTCATATAAATTTATTTAAGTAATTTAAGTTTTTAGTTGTAACTTGTTATTATGTTTGATGAAATTAGAATAGAGTAGGGAAAGGTACTACCATTTGAAAGGAGATACAACAATCTGAATTTTTTCGCGTTTTTCTCCTTAGCTGAGCATAGCTTCCATTTGAATGGTTTTTTAAGTTTTTTTATAATTCTTTAAAATATTTTATAACTAATGTAAACAAATAATTGTTATTTTTGTGAATTGATACCATGAAAATAAAAGTTCTTCTTTTAATTTTTTATTTTATCGCATTTTTTTTAATCAAACTTTATGCAAAGCATTTGGTAGGGGGAGATGTTACATATCGTTATATAGGAAATTTTAGTGGATTAGACCGATATGAGATAACAATTACATTGGTTAGGGATTGTATTGGTGGAAACACCGAGTTTGATTCTCCATTACAAGCTACTTTATATAATGCAGGCAATTTTAGTGATTGGAGAACCATTTCATTTGATTACCCTGGTGAGTCGCAAGTACCATTAACTTCATATAATCCTTGTGCAACTCCACCTGAAGGGATTTGTTATTCAGTTTGTAAGTATATAAAAAACATTGATGTAACCCCTAATATCAATGGATATTATTTAGTTTATGAAAGATGTTGTAGAAATAACACGATTAATAATTTGAGTAATCCTGGTAGTATGGGAATGACGTTATCTTGTTACATACCGAGTTCTCAATTAAAGAATAGTTCACCTTTTTTTGGTGCATTACCACCGGTTTATATTTGCTTAGGAGATACCTTTCGGTTTCCGCAAGGAGCAATCGATCCAGATGGCGACCAATTGGTTTATCAATTATCAACCCCTTATCACGGAGGTTCTCAAGTAGATCCTGCACCTTCTCCTGATATTGCTCCACCTTTTCCTTTTGTTACTTTTGCTCCCGGTTATAACGTTTCAAATATGTTAGGAAATTCCCCTCAACCTTTGGTTATCAATCAAAATGGTGAACTATTAGCCATTTGTAACACACCCGGTCAGTTTGTTTTTGCTGTTTCTGTTTTTGAATATCGAAATAATGTGCTAATTTCTGAAACCAAAAGAGATATTCAAGTGAATGTGGTAAACTGTCCTCCTAATGTTGCACCATTTTTAGAATTAACCAATAGCCCTAATGTCAAAAACGATACTTTAATTTTTACCGAGAATACCAATATTTGCATTAACTTTCTAATTCGAGACCCGAACTCAAGAGACTCTGTATTTGCTGATTTTCAAACTATCATTAACAATAACCCTTATAGTAATGCAGAAATTACTTTTAAACCCAACCTTGGCTATGGAAATTTACAAATTTGTTGGAAACCCACTTGTGAGCAAGTCGATAGCCTTTTTCCTATTATCATCAATATGAGAGATAATTATGCTTGTGGCTATAACACGAGTTCTTATAGGCTTATCGCAAAAGTTCTTCCCAAACCTCTCCCTAATCCTTCATTAAATTGTGCTTCGGTTATCAATGAAAATCAAATTCAAATCAATTTTCCTTACAACTTTGATGATAAGCAAGACAAAATTTATATTTATAGACAAAATTCAGGTGCTTCTAATTGGCAACTGATTGATTCCCTTTCCGCTCCTAATACTTCTTACATCGATAATTCCGTTTCTATTACGCAAATTCAATCCTATTGTTATAAAATTAGCATTAGAAAAAATTGTAACGGTGTTTATACTTACTCAGAAAGCAACAGCATTTGCACCATTTTAATTAATACCAATAATATAAACGCTATAACAGAGCAAATTCAATGGACAAATCTTGTCCTCAATAATAATACTCCAGTAACCTATCATCTCGAATTCGATGAAAATGGTATAAAAAGTTCGATAAATAATGTTACTTCCCCATATTTATACAAAAACTGTTCATTCAAAGGTAAAGTACGAGTAAAAGCTGTTGTTGGAAATTGTGAATCGTATTCTGCTTATTCCAATGAATTTGTTCTTCAAAACATTCCTCCTACGCCCATTGAGTTGTGTTATGTAAGTGTTGCCAATGATAATATCGGTGTAGAAATGGAATGGTCAAAATCATTTGACACCAATTTAAAAAATTATGAAATTTGGAGGTTCGATAACAATACTTGGTCAAAAATTGCCACCTTAGATACCAATACATTTTATTATTTAGACAAAACCGCTGCTGTAAATGCTCAATCCTATAAATACTACATCAAAGCGGTTGATGAATGTAATGAATTCGCTAAAACCAATGAATATGCAACGATTTTATTGAAAAGTTATAGTGAACCTTACTTTGTGGAATTAAATTGGACTCCTTACTACAATGACTTTCCCGTTATTCAATACGAGTTACTGAAAAACCAGTTTACAAAAACTGATTTCGTGCAATATTTGAATTTTTCTTCGATAGATTTATATTTTAAAGATGAACAAATTGAAAAATCCAAAGGCATTTATTGTTATCGTATAAAAGCCAATGCACCCGGAAACTGCGGAAGTTTTTCATATTCAAATTCAGTTTGTGAGACTTTTCCTATTATTTTATTTATTCCCAACGCATTTACACCGAATGGTGACGGTAAAAATGACAATTATGAGGTTTATGCAGAGTTTGTGGAATCTTTTAATATGAAAATTTTTGACCGCTGGGGAAAATTAGTTTTTGAGATTAATAACCCAACTCAAACTTGGGATGGTTCGTACAAAAGTATTCCGTGTCCGGAAGATGTATATGTATATTACATAGAAGCAAAAGGTTTTTTAGGGGAAACCTACAAAAAATCAGGAACAATTACTTTGATTAGGTAGCGATTGGCTATTGAGTTGTTAAGTAAATCAATTCAAAAGAATCGAGTATGCTTACGAAACTTGATGGATAGCGTTAGAGATATGGAGGACTCCAAGCGAAGTGAAGTCGGCTCTATTCCCGCTTGATTTACCCCTTAAAACGTGAAAAGGAAAATAAAAAGGGAGTTGTAAGGGGAATGCCCTGAATTTCAACCGCATAACAAAAAAATTAATTCAATCTTTTTTTCATTAATTTGCTGTAAATTTGCAACATGAAAATTACCGAGCAAAGCTCAATATATGAAAATTTAGAAAATAAAGATTTTTATACATTGCTTTCAGAAATCAATTCAGAGGACAAAAAAGTTGCCTACTGCGTAGAAAAATCATTACCACAAATCCATAGAACCGTTGAGGCTATATATAGCAAAATGAAAAATGGAGGTAGATTGTTTTATTTGGGAGCAGGAACAAGCGGAAGATTAGGAATTATTGATGCTTCTGAGTGCCCTCCGACATTCGGAGTACCTCATGATTTAGTAATTGGAATTATTGCAGGTGGCGATACTGCCATTCGTAAAGCTGTGGAAGGTGCAGAAGATGATACCCATCAAGCATGGTTAGATTTACTTTATTATTCTATAAATGAACAAGACAGTGTTATTGGAATAACTGCAAGCGGTACAACTCCTTATGTAATATCAGGTTTAAAAATTGCTAGAAATAATGGAATTTTAACAGCTTGTATTACCAATAATTTAAACACTCCCGTTTCCCAGAATGTCGATTACCCTATTGAAGTGCCCGTCGGTCCTGAATATATAACCGGCTCTACAAGATTAAAATCCGGTACTGCTCAAAAAATGGTCTTAAATATGATTTCTACTTCTTTAATGATAAAACTAGGGCATGTTTATGGTAATTTTATGATTGATATGCAGTTATCAAATGAAAAATTAAAAAATAGAGCCATTCAAATGCTCATGAAACTTACCGATTTATCTGAAAATGAAGCTGCCGTTTTTTTGTCTAATTATAATAGTGTGAGAAAGGCATTTGAAGAATGGAAAATTAAAAATAGTAAAAATTAACAATAATTTATTTAAGATTTGTTTGATTGATATGATTTCTACAATAAAAAACCTAAAAAATATTTATCGAATTTATCCCGATTATGAAACTGCATACAAAAATAGCGACCCGAATGCTTATCAAGCCGAGGAGATAGTAGAAGTAGTTTTTCAAAAAACTTTAATTTATAAAGAATTTTTAGACAAAAATCCTTTATATTTGCTGCCGAGTGTAGCCAATTCATTTTGCTGTTTAATACCCAAATTAGCTGAGAATATTAATAATTCTACCATAAAGGTAATAGATTTTGAAGGTGCATGCGGAGCGCTTTATTTTCAAATTAGAAAAATTTTACCAAAAAATTTAAAACTTTTATGGGCAGTTGTTGAAACTCCTACTATGGTCAATAAAGCAAAAGTATTAGAAAATCAAGAAATTTCCTTTCATAATTCGTTAGTATATGCCTTCCATTTACTCGAAAAAGTTGATATTTTTCATACCTCAGCAACTATTCAAGCATTAGATAATCCACGTGAATATCTTAAAAAAATGGTTTCCATACCAGCTGATTACGCTTTTTTTAACAGAATTGGTGTTCATAAAGGAAAAAACGATATTTACACAGTCCATAAATCTAAATTAAGTTGGAATGGACCTGGTGATTTGCCCAAAGGTTTTCAAGATAAATGGGTTAAATACCTATATAGTTTTATATCAGAGGAATTTTTTCTTAATACAATTGAAAAAAAATATCAAATTTTAGCTAAATTCGAAGATAACTCTGGAATTTATCCTGTTTTTGGTTATCCTATCGAGGGTTATGCTTTGTTATGTAAATTAAAGTAAATGAAATGTTTAGTGTTAATTTTTTCTATATACGAATTATTTTAATTTTTTGCTTAATAACGCTATCATGTAAAAAAAACCATAATAATGAAAATAAAAAAATTGAAGATTTGATACCAAAAGTAAAAAAAAATCAAGAATTTGTAAATCAAGTTAGCATAAAAAATGACAGCCAAGAGTTTGTTATAAAAGTTATCAATCCTACCTTTTTGGGTAATAATCAAAGAAATTTTTACGGAAAAGGAATACCCAAAAAATGGAATTTGCAATGGAAAACTTGGTTGGGTTCCGGGAAAACTATCGTAAAAAAAGGACAAGAGCAATTATGGTCAGGAGCAGGTTGGACAGGGCAACCTTTGTTTTATTTAGAAAATGAACATCCTTATTTATTGCAAGGTGCTTATGATTATCATCTTAAAAAAATTGATGCATTAAATGGTAAAATTGTATGGGAATACCCATTTGAAGACGTTATAAAAGGTACCGGAACCATTTGGTTAAATTCACAAACTGAAATACCTGAGTTAAAAGCGGTAGTTATTCAAGGTTCAAGACAAAGTAAAAATTATCATCAAAAAAATGCACCAGCCCTCAAAGCCATTTCTCTGATTAATGGTAAGTGCGTTTGGGAGTTAAATGTTGAAAAAACAAAAAGTTATAGTAGAGATGTTGATGCTTCTGCATTAATTGTCAATGATACTGCTTATATCGGTTTAGAAAACGGTTACTTTTTATCTTTTTTACCCGATGCAAGGCAAGCTAAGCACAAAAATGAACTACTTCAACCTAAAATTTTAAAAAAAGTTAAATTATACAAAAATGAAGATGCAGTTTTACATGCTGGAAATTTAGTAATAGAGGCTTCACCCGCTTACTTTGATAGAAAAGTATTTATTTCTGCGGGTTCAGGTCATGTTGTAACTTACGATTTAGACCAAAAAAAAATTGTTTGGGATTATTTCATTGGTTCAGATTTGGATGGTTCTCCCGTAGTTACCCCTGATAGTTGCATCTTAGTTTCTATCGAAAAACAATATATTAAAGGAAATGGTGGCGTTCTTAAATTAAATCCCAAAAATAAAAATGTAGAATGGTTCTTTCCAACTCAAAATAAAAATTTTGCAGACTGGAAGGGTGGGTTAATTGGAAGCCCTTCTATATCTGATAGTTTATGTGCATTTATTGCAATAGATGGAAACACTTACGTTGTACATTTGAATAAAGTTCAATCTAAAACAGTAAAATTATTTGACTCAAAAACAGAGGTTTTTTGTCCTATGTTAATTTTTAAATACCCAACGGGTCCATCTATTTCAACCCCCTTGTGGGTTGATAATCATTTAATTTGCGCTGGTTATCATGGAATTCATATTTTTTATAGGGAAAATCAAAATTTTAAATTAATTAAAAAAATTCCCGGTAGATTTGAAGCAACTCCTTTTGTATATAATAAAAGGCTTTATATAGCCTCCCGAGACGGGTATTTGTATTGCTATGGTGAGTAAGATTATAAAGAAGCAGTTTCAAAGGTTAAAATTTTTGAAATGTTTTACTATCAATGAATTTTATTGTAAATTTGCATGGCAATAAAAAAGCTATGAATGAAATTCTTTAATTTCAAGTTATTTTTATGGGCTTTTCTGTTCTTATGTGAACATTTCTGCCTTTATTCTCAGAAAATTTATTTTTCTAAGGATAATTATAGCCTTTTTGAACCTATTGAACTAATTATTGAAGTTCCCGAACTTTTAATTAATCAACCTAATATACCAATGATTGATGGTTTAGACGCTATCGGTAGTTCTCAAAGTTTTAAAAAAATAAACCAAAAAAATATTTATTCATATTATTACCTTTTCAAAGCAAACCGCACGGGAATCATAAAGTTTCCATCTTTTCAATTACAATACGCAAAGAAAACCATCGAATTTAAAGGTAAAAAAATTTCTATTTTTAAAGATGAATCATTTCTAAGCACAAAACCACAAAACTTAGAAATTTTGAAAATAAACCCTTACGATGTATTTTTTGAAATACAATTTAGTAAAAGCAAAGCATTTGTAGGTGAACAAATTCAACAAAAGGTTTTTTTATTCATCAAAGACAATTTAATCGATAAAGTTTTTTTTGAACCTCAATCAGTACAAAATTTATTAACTAACATCAAAAATACACAATTTTGGGAAGAAAATTTAGATAGTATTCCATTTCAAAATGTTAGTTATGAATATAAAAACGGTATAAAATACCAAAAATTTTTACTTAATTTTTCTTGTTTATATCCATTTTTTCCCGGTAGCATTCGATATGAATCATTACCGTTAAAACTAAAGAAAAAAAAATACCTCACCAATGAATTCATAGAAAATCCCTTAGAAGAATTTACGATTTACAGTAACCCTATTGAATTAGAAATTAAAGAAGTACCCTATCCCAATTTATTAACAGGAAATTTTTTTACAAAAATTAAAGAAATACCCCAAAAAATCAGTTTAGGTGAGAAAATTGATTATGAATTTACGGTTTTTGGTAACGGAAACCTTAATACTTTGAAAGTTTTTACTCCTAAAATTAATAAGCCTTGCGATATTTTTGAAAATCAACACCAAACTAACCAATATTTTAAAAATAATGAACTTTATCATTCTTTGAATGTTCATTTTCAAATTTTACCAACTGACACAGGTTTGTATAGTATCAATGAATTACTGATTCCGTTTTTTAATACCCAAACTCAAAAAAAAGATTTTCTAAAAATTCCTAATCAATCATTTTACGTTCAAAATGTAAATATTAAAATTGATGATAATCAATATATTAGTAACAAAAATTTAGGTAATGCAACCTATACGGGTTGGAACGTAATGGGAGTTTGTGTATTTCTATCAATAATATTTGTACTTTTGTGGTTAATATTTAAGCAATCTATTTAAAAAGAGGTTATGGAACTTACCCAATCAATAGAAGCCATTTTGTTTGCAGCAGAAAAACCCTTAACTCTCAAGGATTTCGAAACTATATTTCAACATCATTCATTAATCCATTTAGAAATAACCAAAACTCAGATTGAAGATTGTTTAAAGTCTATAGAAAATAAATATCAAAACCCAGAGTATCCCATTATGTTAAAAATAGTGAATGGTGGTTATCAATTATTTACAAAACCTGATTACTATGAAATTGTTAGAATTGCGACTCTTCATAAAGAAAAAAAGAAATTATCCAAAACGGCATTAGAAACTTTATCGATAATTGCTTACAAACAGCCTATCACTAAGCCAGAAATTGAACACATCAGAGGTGTTAATTCAGATTACGCAATACAAAAATTATTGGAACTTCAGTTAATTGAGATTGCCGGACGCTCAGACCTTCCAGGTAAACCTCTCTTATATAGAACATCAGAAATTTTCTTTGAATATTTTAAGATAAGTTCCTTAGCAGATTTGCCAAAATTAAATGAAATAAATGATAATGAAGAAATTCAAACCGAAACATTCAAAAACACAATCCTCAATTCAGAAATTCCCCTCAACTAATAATCATATAGATAACTATTCCCAAAAAGAAGATTTTTCCAAAAAAGATTTTAAAAAGTCTAAACAGGAAAAATCTTCCTTTCACTCCAATAAATTCTCTAAAAAATTTAATTCATCAGAGAAAGATTTTAAAAAGTCTAATTTGGAGAAGCCTATAAAAAATACTATATCAGGAGAAGTTCGATTAAATAGGTATATTTCCAATTGTGGAATTTGTTCAAGACGAGAGGCAGATGAATGGATTAAGAAAGGATTGGTAAAAGTCAATGGAAAAGTGGTTCAAGAACTTGGAATTAAGGTTAAAGTAGGTGTAGATGAAGTATTAGTAAATGGTAAAAAAGCAAAATTAGAAAATTTTGTATATATTTTGTTAAATAAACCTAAAAATTGTATTACAACACTTGAAGATGAAAAAGGACGAAAAACTGTAATGGATTTCATAAAAGGTGCAACAGACCAAAGAGTCTACCCCGTAGGTCGTTTAGATAGAAACACAACAGGATTACTATTGTTAACGAACGATGGTGAATTAGCCAAAGCACTTTCTCATCCTTCATCAGAAGTACCTAAAATTTATTATGCTAGACTTGACCGACCCATTACCAATCAAGAAATTGAGAAATTGTTAGAAGGTTTAGAGTTAGAAGACGGTTTTATTGCAGCAGATAGAGCAGGCTTAGTAGAAGGTACTAATGACGAAGTAGGAATCGAAATTCATTCAGGTAAAAATCATATCATTAAAAGAATGTTTAAAGCCATCGGATATGAAGTAATTGCCTTAGATAGAGTGTCTTATGGTTTTCTTAACAAAAAAGGTTTAAAAAGAGGTTCATGGAGATTTCTCACCGAAAAAGAAATTGCTTTTATCAAAATGAATTATTTAAGCAAAAAAAAATTATTCAAAAAAGATGCTCCTGAATATAAATTAAAGATTGCCTCAAAAAAACCCTTGGATTTTGTTGATGAATTTGAAGATTTTGTATTCGACGAAAAAGATTTAGAAAATATTGATTTCGATAGTTTATTTCAGGATTTAAACGATGATTTTGATGAAAATGAATGGAATGATGATTTAGTTGCTTTGGAAGATGTAGATTTTGACGATATATAAAAATACTTATGCTTAGAAAAAAAATACTTTTGATTTATACCGGTGGTACAGTCGGAATGATGCAAGAAAAAGACGGGACATTAAAATTAATCGATTTTGCCAACCTAAAAAACGAACTACCCGAAATTGAAAAACTTTCTTGTGAATTACATGTTCATAGTTTTGAGCAACCTTTGGATTCTTCTAATATGATGCCACAAAATTGGATTGAATTGGCAATTCTTATTGAAAAAAATTACTATCATTTTGATGGTTTTGTAATTTTACACGGTTCGGATACTCTTTCCTATACTGCCTCTGCTTTGTCATTTTTACTTGAATATCTTCACAAACCTGTAATTTTAACAGGAGCGCAGTTATCGCTAGGAATTTTACGCTCAGATGCTCGCGAAAATATTATTGCTGCCATTGAAATTGCATCTAATCCTCTTTATTCTTTACCAGAAGTTTGTGTTTATTTTGGTTCTAAATTATACAGAGGAAACCGTTCTACGAAAATTAGTTCAGAAAGTTTTAATGCTTTTGAATCTCCCAATTATCCTACATTGGTTAATGTGGGGGTTCATATGGACTTTCAGCTAAGGCATTGGCTTAAAGCGAATATTGCAAATGAACTCAAAGTTCATAAAAAATTATGCACAGATGTGGCGATCTTCAAATATTTCCCCGGTGCTCCTTTGTATTGGATTGAATCTATTTTGTTAAATCCTAATATCAAGGGCATAGTATTGGAAACTTTTGGTGCAGGTAATCTTCCTAATCATCTTGATTTTTTAAAAATTATTGAAAAATCTATTGAAAATGGAAAAATTTTAGTTAATATTACACAATGTTTGAGAGGTCGTGTAATTCAAGGTAGATACGAAACCTCAAAACAATTACAAAAATTGGGTGTAATAAGTGGACATGACATGACCACAGAAGCTGCATTAACAAAATTAATGTTTACTTTGGCTCAAATGGATTCCATCGACGCCGTTAAATTAATCATGCAAACCGATATTCGAGGCGAATTAACTCAACCTTACTAAAAATTATATTTTTATGAATTGGATATCATTTTGTTTGTTGATTTTTGTTTTATTCGGTTGTAAAGAAAATTCAAGTTTTTCAAATTCCAATTCCAAAGATATTGATTATCAACAACTTGGTACTGATATAGTTCTTCAATCGCAATCTGCCATTTTAAGCAAGCTTTCTATTGCTATGCAAGAAAAAGGTTTAAAGGGTGCATTAGAGTATTGTAGTGCCAATGTTTCAAATATTATAGATTCTCTCTCCAAAGTTCATCAATGTAAAATAAGGAGAACTTCCTTGAAACTCAGAAATACAGCAAATTCTCCTAGAAATGATGATGAAATTATGATTTTACAGCAATTTAGAGAAAATTATCTTCAAAATAAAGTTACTGAGGGCAGATTAGTGGAAAGAGATGGAAAACCTGTTTTTTATAAACCGATTATAGTAATGATGAACACCTGCTTGAAATGTCATGGAAAACCAAAAATTGATATTTCGTCAGAAGTAGAAAATAAAATTCTTGAACTTTACCCGAATGACCAAGCAATGAATTATGAACTCAATGATTTTAGAGGAATGTGGGTCATTGAATTTGAGAAATAGGAACTAATTCGCTCAGCAATTCTTTGCTCGGTTAATATACCTCGCAAAGACAGTGACGTTTTCGTTTCACTCGCCGCCCTTCCAATCCCTCACGCGTAACATAGTATTAAAAGCCTCCTAATTCCTCTTTTCTTCTCCACTTAAACCCGTACCACAAAATATCACAATCATCTTTATTTGTACTATAACTTTTCCCAAACAAATATTATTTTTTAACTGAAATAGCTTTAAATCTAAAGAGATGGTCTAAAATAGTTATAGCAGCCATGGCTTCTACAATAGGCACAGCTCTTGGTACTACACACGGGTCATGCCTTCCCCTTCCTTCTATAATTACTTGATTACCATCAAAATCTATGCTTTCTTGTTTTTTTAATATGGTAGCTACCGGTTTAAAGGCAACTCGAAATTCAATAGGCATTCCATTACTTATACCTCCTTGTATTCCACCCGAATGGTTAGTTTTTGTAAAAATTTGGTTATTTTTTTGATAAAAAATATCATTATGTTCACTTCCGTGCATTTCCGCACAACGAAAACCTGAACCATACTCAAAACCTTTTGTAGCATTAATCGATAACATGGCTTTTGCTAAATCTGCAGATAATCTATCAAATACAGGCTCACCGAGACCAACGGGAACATTCAAAATCACTGCACTTATCACACCGCCAACGGTATCTCCATTTTTTTTAACTTTTAAAATTTCCTCTTCCATTAATTTTGCAACCTCAGGTTCAGGACATCGTACAGAATTTTCTTCTATCAATGTAAAATCGATATTTTCAAAACTCTTATTGCAATGAATTTTTCCTACTTGTGAGACCCATGCAAAAATTTGGATATTATATAAATCTAAAATTTGTTTAGCGACTGCCCCTGCAATTACTCTTGCTGCTGTTTCCCTAGCGGAGCTTCTACCGCCGCCTCGGTAATCATAATTTTTGTATTTTTGATGATAGGTAAAATCCGCATGAGATGGACGGTAAGCAGTTTTTAAATGTTCATAATCTTTTGACTTTGCATCTTGATTTTCAATCCAAAAAGTTAGAGGGGTACCCGTAGTTTTTTCTTCAAACCAACCCGAAAGTATCTGAAAACTTTCCATTTCTTTTCTTTGAGTAGTAAGCTTTGATTGCCCTGGTCTTCTTCTCATCAATTCATAAGAAATTTTTTCTAAGTTCAGTGATAGGTTGGGTGGACAACCATCGATTACTACCCCTATTCCCATTCCATGAGATTCTCCAAATGTTGTTACGCGAAAAATTTTTCCGATGGTATTACCCATTACTTCATGAAATACTTCAAAAGTTTTAATTTATTCAAATAAGGAGCATAACGAATAGGAACATCAAATAAATTGGTTTTTTTGAGTATTCCACGAGGGTGTGAAAAAGCATCAAAAGAAGATTTACCATGATAATGACCCATACCGCTTTCCCCAACACCACCAAAAGGTAAATCTTGCGGTGCTAAATGTACTAAGCAATCATTAATACAACCACCGCCCGAATCGGTATAGTTTAATATTTTTTGTTCATTCTCAGAGGAATTGGTGAACAAATAAAGTGCCAAGGGCTTTGGTCTGGCATTGATAAAATCAATCGCTTGCTTTAAGTTTTTATAGGTTAAAATGGGGAGTATAGGTCCAAATATTTCCTCTTGCATGACGGGACTTTCGGGGTTTACGTTATCTAATAGGGTAGGTTCAAAATAACGAGTTTCTATATTTGTTTTTCCACCATAAATTATATTTCCATCGTTCAAATATTTTGTAAGACGAATAAAATGTTTTTCATTGATGATTCTAGGATAATCGGGTGATTTGGAAGCATCTTCTCCGTAAGATTTTTTGATATTTTCGATAATTTTTTGAACAAGAGCATCTTTGATGGTTTCATGAACGAAAAGGTAGTCTGGAGCTACGCAAGTTTGACCGGCATTTACTAATTTACCCCATACGATTCTTCTGGCTGCAAACTCTAAATGAGCGGTTTCATCTACAATACAAGGACTTTTACCACCTAGTTCAAGAACGGTAGGTGTTAAATGTTTAGCTGCTGATTGCATGACAATTTTGCCTACTTGTGTGCTTCCTGTAAAGAAAATCATGTCCCATTTTTGTTGAAGTAAGGCTTGGCTGGTTTCTATACCGCCTTCGACTAATGCTATATAATCGGGTTGAAAATATTTATCAATAATTTTTTTGGAAATAGAAGAAGTAGCAGGTGCTAATTCAGAGGATTTTAAAACTGCTGTGCAACCAGCAGAAATTGCACCAATCAAAGGTGCAAATAATAATTGAAAAGGATAATTCCATGGAGAAATGATTAATGAAACACCATAAGGTTTAGGATAAATCTTGGATACCGACCAAAATTGAGTCAGTGGTGTCCATACTCGCTTTGGACGCATCCATGACTTTAAATGACTAATCGCATGATTTAATTCTTCATAAGTAAAACCCACTTCTGTTGCATAACCCTCAAAATCCGATTTATTTAAATCCGATTTTAAAGCCGCTAATATTTCTTGCTCGTGTGCCTTTATTACTTGTTTTAACAATTTTAATTGTTGTAATCGAAAGGCATAACTTAGAGTTTTTCCCTCTAAAAAATATTCTTTTTGTTTTTTTATTATTCGCTCAATTTCGTTGATTGATGTATCAGTAATGGTATGTGTTTGCATAAATAATTTTTCGTAAAATTAGTGTTTTCTTAATCCTAAATCAAATTTTTTTTTAAAAAATACTTATTAAAACAGCAAGGTATAAAGAGTTAGAAACATTGAAGTTTGGGATATTGTGATGCGTTAGGGAAGCGGAGGGCGCCGTAGGCAGTGCTGAACAACCTCTCTATATCCCTCCTAATAGGAAGGAAGGGAGGTGCTCTCCGACCCGAGCGTAGCGAGGGGAACGCCCTCATTACTAACCAAAAATTTATCAGTAAATGTTAAATTTTTTCCTAAATTTCAAAATTTATTGTTTAAAAATCTATAATTTCTTAACATTGCGTCATATTCTAAACAGTATGCTCAGAATCATTTGGTTTTTATTGGTAATCATAAATTTTGCTTGCAATAAAGTTAGTCAAGAAAGTTTTCAGTCTGTTCCATTTCCAGAAAATGAAAAAAAAGAAAATCTATTAAAAAGGTTGAGAGGATTGAACGAGTTGCTAGAAAAAAATCCGAAGGATGCTTCTCTTTTAGCAGAAAGAGCCA
>Ga0272446_1003669_pt1 | contig 19092 bp, 12 predicted proteins | sample YNPCB0061_FD_194587 | JGI IMG/M metagenome (GOLD analysis project Ga0272446, IMG submission 194587) | Hot spring microbial mat communities from Yellowstone National Park, WY, United States - YNP-CB-006-1 | ecosystem: Environmental > Aquatic > Thermal springs > Hot (42-90C) > Sediment | place... | reverse complement strand
CGTTCTTGCTGCGCGGGCGGACGTGGGCGAAGGGCAGCGGCGACGCGGACCTCGCGGAGTCGTTCCGCGTGGCGCAGTCGGTGGTCGAGCGCGTGGAAGCCGGCCGCCGGCGAATGGTGCTCGTGGGACCGTTCAGCGCGGGCAAGACGTCGTTCCTGAACCGGCTGATCCAGGCCGGGGAAGACATCAGGCTCCCGGTGGGTCTTGGAGAGACCACCGCGATCCCGACGGTCGTGAGGCCGGATGAGCGCACCGCGCTGTTTCTTTGGCAGGACGGCCGTCTCGTCGAGGCCCCGGATTCGGCCAGGAAGGAGTTCTTGGCGTTACGCCAGGACAACATCGGTCCCATCTTGAAAATGTATCTCGAGACCCAGACAGAGCTGATCTTTCTCACGCGCATGGAAGAGTGCTGGCGCGATGTGGAGTTTCTGGACCTCCCGGGACTCTCCGGTCGGGACGCGCGCGTCGACGGTATCGCGCGGATGGGCGTCCGCGGGTCCGATGGAGTGCTGTACGTGACGAATCTGAAGCAGGGTGGCTTGACGAGGACGGACATCGCGTTCATCGAAGAGGCGGTGGGGCAAAGCGTGCCGATGGTTGTGGTGCCGACGCACCTGGATCTCGTGCCGCCTTCGGCACGCTCCGTGCTCTTGGAGACGCTTCGCAATCAGGTTCGATCGTTGAAGGCGAACGTGGTCGAAATCATTGAGACAGGCGAGGACGGCGCACGGACGACGTCTGAAACCGTGACGCGGCTTCGCCATTTCATGTCGCGCCTCGATAAGCGGGAGGCTTTGAGGCGCAACCTGCAAGTCGTGATGCAAGGACTCACGCGGGCAGCGGAACACGCCCAGCGCGGTGACCGCCGAAAGGACCCATATCTCATGGCGCTCGTGGAAGATGGTTTACAACTAGTACAACTACTTTCCTCCGAGGGCGTTGCCAGCGAGCACCGGCCTGTGCCGACTCTGTCGTCACCGCCGGTCAGGGAAAGCCGGGTCAACTCGGAAAGCGTGTCCACCGGCCGGCTTCCTGTGCCAACTCTGTCGCTCCCGGCAAGGAGGGAATGCCAAATTGAGGTCAGTTACTCGAAAGACGAGGGATGGTCGCTTCAGGCACGCAATGAGCAGGGTTGGCGGAAGTCGATCAGCAATCCAAGGATTGGGTCGCCGGATGTTGCTCGTCCGAAACTGGCGCTTCAGGGAGATTTTCAGCGAGTGCCGTGGCAACTCAAGACGGTCTGTTCTCCGCGCGGCACCTACAGGGTGGGTTACGACTGGTGCCGGGTATTCGTGGGAAAGAGATATCATACGATATTCGACCCGAACGGTGGCCGAAGTATCTCGGCCGTGGCGGTTTCCGATCAGGGGACGGTCTTGGTTGGAGGTACGTCGCTACTTCTACGCGTTGGGTTATCGGGAGACGACGCCAGGGCGATGGTTGGCGGGATCGATGATGTGACCGAGATCGTGTTTCTTCCGGAAACGGAGAAATGGGTTTCCTGGGTCCGAAAAGGCAACCAATACTTTTTAATCGAGGCTGACGCAGGGCAGGATCATGCGGCCAGAGTGCATACGGATCGATGGGATAGTGTGCAGGGCATCACAAGCGCCGATTCGCTTTCGTGGGGCACGGCGGCGCAAAGAGCACAAGAGTTCTTTATCGTCGTAAACGGTGATGTGGTTGCGGGGCCGTTTGCGTACGCGGCGTCGCCAGTGTTCCTGAGCTCGGGTGACCGATGGGCTGCGAGAGTGCTCGTGGAGGGCGGCGCCACGATTGCGGTCAGCGAACGGGGGAACCTGGGCCGCTCTGCGAGGGCTGGGGTTTTCGACGAGGTCAGCGCGCCCAAGTTCCTGGCCGACGGCCGCGTCGTGTTCGTGGCAGTGCGCAACGGTTTGGGGAGCATCGAAACGCTTTGAGGAGGTAAGCATGTCGCAGGAACGGTTGTTTGCAGACTTTCAGGATGGGATGGAACAGGTCGAGCGTCTGATTCATGCGTTGGAATCGGAGCTGAAGCCGCTTGTGCAGCGACTCGATGAGCTGACGGGCGTTCGCTCGGAGGACCTCGAAAAGTTGTTAGCGGATGCACGGGAATCTGTGCGCGGAAACCGAAAAGTGGTGCTGGCCGTGATGGGCCAGGTGAAAACCGGGAAGAGCACCCTGTTGAACGCGCTGTTGTTTAACGGGCAGCCGCAACTGCCGACAGCCGCGACGCCGCAGACCGCACGGTTGACGATCATCGAAGCGACCGGCGATGGACAGACGCCTGGCGCAGAGGTCTACTTCTACACGCGCGAGGATTGGAGGGAGATTTGCGAACGGGCGGACGAAGAGCGAGGGAAAGAGTCCGGCCAACCGATCTATTCGGAGGTGGTTTCGAATGCGGAAAGGCGGCTCGGACGAAGCGAAATCGAACGTCTGTTGGGCACCCGACGTGCCGTGGGTCTGGCGGAGCTTTCGGAGTACGTGAGCGCGAATGGTCGATACACCGACCTTGTGAAGTACACGCTGCTTCGATACGCGGACATGCCGCTCGCCGAGCTCAAGGTGGTGGACACGCCGGGCCTGAACGACCCGGTTCGTTCCCGGGAAGAGGAGTCCTTGAGGTTTCTGAAGGAGGCCGATGCGGCGCTGTTCCTGTCCTCGCCGCACCGGTTTCTGGATAGGGAGGACATGACGTTGGTGCTGCGGGACATGGTGCGGTCGGGATTGCGCGAGGTGATCGTGGTGGTCCCGCAGACGGACACCCTGGACCCGAACCAGAAGCGCGAATTTGAGGAGCAGAGCATTCCGACGATGGCCGCGCGCGCGCGAGGGTTCGCCGCGCAGGCGCTGTTCGGACCGAGGGCGCAGGAGCTGGCATCGGAGGTGTTCGTGCGTGAGAATACCGTGATGGTGTCGGCAATGGCGGATATCATCGGACGGCGTCTCGAAGAACGTGCGAGGCTGGATGAGGACGAGGAATTCTTCCGGGGTCTTATGAAAAGGAACGGCTGGCCGGTCGACGATCCGGCCGGTCTGCGAAAGGCTTCGAACCTGTCGGAGCTGATGGAGATGATTGACAAGAAGGTCGTGCAACGAAAGGGGCAGATCTTGTTGTCTGGGCCGGTTAACAGGCTGAGCGCGAGGGTGAATGAGCTGGCTGCCGAGAACGAGCGGCGTCTGGCGGAGACAGAGAAGGATCTGGAGCGGATCCGTACGGACGTGGAGAAGCTAAAGCAAGAGAAGGAAGCGGAGCTCGCGGAAGTCAAGGACTTCAGCGAGCGGGTGGAGGAGCGCATGTCTCGCTTCCGGCGCCGCGTTCAAACGGACGAGGTCGGGGTGGCAGTGTCTCCTATCTTGCATCCGCAGGTTACAGTGGCGCCTTGGTTTAGCAAAGGCAAAGCCGGGGAAGAGGCGGCGTTGGCGGAGGAGATCCAACTGGAGGCTGAGAAGGTACTGCAACAGAACACGGAAGCAATCAAACAGCGGTATGTGAAGGAAGTGCAGGAGATGGAGGAGTCCCTGCAGGAGCTGGTGCCATCGCTGGGAGGCCAGAACGCCTTGGCGCGGGAGTTCAATCAGGTGCTGTCGACGCTGGTCGAATCGCTGGAGTCGACGCTTGCAAGCACGCAGGTGAGCGTGCGGCTTCGATTCACCTACGACTTTTGGGATAGTTTGGCGGGCGACGCGCAACGAATCGCGCAGCGAGACGTCGATCGGGCTTGTCGGCAGGCGGAGGGACAGGTCGCCGAGGCGCTACGGGAGATGCAGAGGGATTGTCAACGCCTCTTGTTGGAACATCTTGAACGTCTGAGTCACCACATGCAGTCCACGATCAGCGAAAAGCGGCGCCGGCTGGACGAGCTGGAGCGGGGGATCACCGACAAGGAGACGCACCGCGAGCTCATCGAGAAGGCGTATCAAGCGCGGCTGGCACTGTTCAAGGATCTGAAGCGAGTGCTCGGCAAGATGGATCCGTGGTTTGAGGAGCTGAAGAGGAAGATGGGGGCGGGCGCGAGCTGATGTCGCGCGTGCCTTCTTGGGGCTGGTGTGTTGGCCCAAGGAGGGTGCAATGGGAATAGTCGAGAAGCTGTGGGCATGGGTGCGTTCGCGCAACGACGACCGGGAACCTGATGTCGTCGAGCGGGATTTCCGAGTGCCGTGGCGAAGAGAACTGCAAAGCGTGCTGAGAGGCCGGGGAAGGCCGGATTTACTTCCGGATGAGTTGGATCTGGCGCTCGAGAAAGCCGGTGGCGAGTTGCAGGCCGCAGGGCGAGATTTGGTGCGGACATCCGTGCAGGCGTTGCTGGAGCAGATCGAAGCGGTGAAGGCGTCCGGCGCGACGGGGGTGCTCGAAGAGCGTCGCAGGCGTCTCGCGCAACGCCTGGACGACTTGGACGCGGAGTGGTCGAGCAAGTTGAAAACAGCGCTGGGATCGATGGAGGACGGTCACCAAGGTGCATCGGACGCGGTCGGGGATGGCGCGACGGGGGCTGCGGTACGCCCGCGCTCGTCGGGCCGGGAGCGCCCGAGTGTGGTGGGCGACCGGGTCGACCCGGGGGTGCTCCATCGCGAGGTCCGCGAACGACTCGACAACGACTTGGCCAGGTTACGGTTACCCCGAGACGTGTCGTTGCCGGCGGGGTTCGCCATGTGGAGCGCATTCGCGCATATCGAGGTGGCGATTGGTGCGCTGGTAGCGATATCGGAACTTCGGACGGAAGCGGAAGACAGGAGTCAGCCGGCGGAAACGCAGGAATCCGCCGGTTGACGGAAGCTGGAAGGGGCGTAAACAATCGCCGCTCCCTTCGCGTGCAAGCATCGACCGAGCTACTCCTCCCCGATGTTCTTGCGTGGACGGGCGATGTTGTACTGATCGAGGCGCGACACGAGGGTTCGACGCGAGATGCCCAGCAGCTTCGCCGCTCGTGTCTGGTTTCCCGCGCAAGCGTCGAGCGCCTGCAAGATTCGCTCGCGCTCCGCTTCCTCGATCCGCCGGCGCAGCTCGGCCGTCGTGTCGTCGCCTGGCGGCCCCGGCGCTCGCTGCGGGGGAAGCGTCGGCGCCACAGCACCCCCCGCAGGTAGCGCCGCACCCGCTTGGGGACGAGGCACACGTGGAGGAGGAGGTGGCGGGGGCGCCATCCGAAACGGACGCGACGGCAGCGTTGCCCCCATCTTCTCGGTGGGCAGATGATCGAGCGTGATAGGGCCGTCGCCGCACAACAGCATCGCGCGCTCGATGACGTTGCGAAGCTCGCGCACGTTGCCCGGCCAGGAATACTCATGCAGCCACCGGAGCGCATCGGGCGCGATGGATGGGAGCCGGCGCGATCGATCCCGCGCCGCCTGACGCATGAATGCGCGCGCCAATGGCTCGATCTCCGCGGTTCGCTCCCGCAACGGCGGGATCACCAGGGACACGCCGCTGATGCGGAAGTACAGATCCTCGCGAAACAGCCCCTGCTGCGCAGCCTGCTCCAGATCCCGGTTGGTCGCGGCGATGAAGCGTACGTCGATCGAGCGCGGCTTGACGGCGCCTACGCGAATCACCTCGTGCCCCTCGAACACCCGCAGCAACTTGGCCTGCGTCGACAGCGGCAGCTCGCCGATCTCGTCGAGGAAGACGGTGCCTCCGTGCGCGGCCTCGAGAAGGCCCGGCTTGGCTTGCAGCGCGCCCGTGAACGCTCCCCGCTCGTGCCCGAAGAGCTCGCTCTCGAGCAGCGACTCGGATAGCGCCGCGCAGTTCAGCCGCAGGAAAGGCTTGCCCGCCCTCGGCGACCTGCGATGGATCGTTTCGGCCAGCACCTCCTTGCCAACGCCCGTCTCGCCGAGCAGAAGCACGCAGATCGTGCTGTCCGCGACGCGCTCGGCAAGCCGGTACAGACGCTGCATCGCCGGATCCAGCACGATGAGCGGCCCGCCCCCCTGCTCGGTGCCGTCGGCACCCACCACCCTCGCGCATGCCTTGGCGACCAATGCTTCCGGGTTGCGCCCGTCCTGCGGCCACATCGCCACGCCGATGCGCGCCACAACCCCCCGGTTCTTCAGCTCCTGCAACAGACGATTATGCACCTCGGTCGCCGTCGCGGTGTCCACGTCCACCACGAGCATCTCGAACTCGCCGGGACCATACGACGCCACCACGTCGACCGACCGTGTCGCGACCGCGAGCGCTTCTTCCACGCCACCGGCCGACGCTTCGTCGACATGCACGCGCACGAGCGCAAAGGAGGACTTCGTGCGCTCGGCACGCGCGCACTCTTCTTCGAGGCGTCCTTCGAAGTACCCGTGGGACCAGAGTCGACGTGGCCTGGCGCCCGATACCGCGTGCTGGACCACCACGACCGTCGAGCCGAGCTCGATGACATCTCCCGGAGAAACCTCGACCCGGCCCCTTGCCGTCACGTGCCGATCCATGAACTCCACCGTTTCGATCGAGTCCGTCGGATTCTGGTACACAAGCCGTGCATCGCGCACGCGGGTGCCGTTGGCGCTGTTCAGATCCTCGATCCAGATCTTCGGACCGGTATGCAGGATCGCGTGCTGGCGCGACAGAGACGGGTCGTCGATGCGGATGTCGCACTTGTGCGATCGCCCGATGACCACGCTGCCGTTGTCCGGCAAAGGGAAGGTGGCGTACTTGCCTTGCTCGTCACCCAGAACCAGGAGAACATAGCGCCCCGTGGACGAGGCGTGGCCGAGCGGGGGCCGCGATGAGCTGTCGCCGGGCTTCGGTGTGGAGTCGGTCAATGCTGGTTCTCCGCGGAGCAGGTGCGGCGAAGTGTAGCCGAAAAGACGGACAGGCCCAAGAGGGCGCCTGGCGTCGTGCGGCTTCGCCCGCGCAATCGATCGCATGGCCATGACCGTGGTGAACCAGCGACACGCGCGCGCCATCGCGCCATGGCCTGCCGACAGCGAATCGTCACCCCGCGAACCCATCCGCTGTCGTCTGCTCTGCAAGACTGAACCGTCCCTTGCTCGTCGCCCCGGCGAGCATGCGCTCATTGCTCCTCGCGTGCGGGGACCACTGCGCGCGTGCGAGACAGGGCACCGCACCGCGCCCACGCCCGCTCTCGACGCGACGCCCGAACCTGCCCGAATCCGCGGATGAACCTTGCGTGGATTCGTATGCAGGTCATCGCCGCTGATGAGCAACCATGCAGCCGACCGGCCGCCGCTCCTTGGCGAATCGTTTGCCCGAGTCGGTCGCCGTTCGACCGTGATGCTCCGGCCCCACGCGGACAACGCACCCATGCACGAGAGACGAGGTGACTCCGGTTCAACCCTCTACACGCCTGGCCGCATGCCGACCACCCTTCGCGCGCGCCCGACGCGCTGCCGATCACCAGCTCGCCCGAAGACGGCGCACGCCCGCCGCGTGCGTCCACCCTTCGCTCGTACCATAGCGTATCCGCACCAGATCGCCGCTTTGCTCGTGAAGCTCGACCCGGCTCGCTTCGGGAACGGGATCGCGGCCGGTGGCCGCGCCGCTTGCGTCGAGCATCGGCGCTTCCGGTACCACGACGACCGCAGGGTGAACCGTCCGACGCAGATGCCGTGCGTAGCCCGCCAGCGGAGCGAACACGAGCAGGGCCACGAGCCCGATGGGTGTTGCGATGAGGCCTGCCAGGTAGCGCGGGCCGCGTGGCGCTTTGCGCAGCACAAGGCCTGCCGTGAGCACCCACGACGCGACGAGGGCGCTCCACGCCCACACTTGCTCCGGCGCCAGCCCCACCACGATGCGGTCGAGGGACGGCCGCGCCTGCACTTCGCCTTCCGACCGCCTCGCCCTCCTGCGCGCCACCTCCGCACGGACCAGTTCGACCGCGTGCTCGGCCTCGGCGTCGTCCGGGTCGACCAGCAAGACTTCTTCGAACGCTGCGGCAGCCCGCCCCAGGTCGCCAGGACGCTCCGACTTGCCACGCACGCGGGCGAGATAGGCCAGACCGCGGTCGTAGGCCGCCGCCGGACTCGCCTCGCCCCGGTCGGCAAGCGCCTCAAAGGCATCCACCGCCTTGTCGTAGTCTCCGGCCGCGAGCGACTCGACACCCTTGTGGAAAAGGTCCGCGCTGTCGCGCGGCTGCGCGGCGCAAACAGCAACCCACGCGACCACCGTGGCCGCGGCGAGCGCCGCCGTCCCGCGCCTCCTGCCCATCACGACGACACGTCCTTCGCCTTCCGTGGCCGCGGAAGCGCGTCGAGCAGGTTGCCCAGATCCTCGACCAGTTTCGTCGCTTGCCCGGCGTCCGCGCCTGGTTCGAAGCGCAGCCGCTCACAGCGCGACAGAATCTCCGACGCCAGCAGTGCCTGCTGCTGCTGGATGCCTCGCGACTGCAACTCACGGGCGAGATCGTCTCGAAGCACCCCGCGCGACTTCAGCCCGCACGAAGCCTCCAAGCCGATGTGCAATGCACGCTCCGCAGCAGCGGCAGCTTCACCCACCGCGCCCCGAGCAGCCGCCTCGCGAGCCTCGCGCAGGGCGACCGCAGCGTGCCGTCGCAAGGAATCCCGCCAGGCGCTCACGCGGGCACGCGCGCCTCTCCAGACGGACGCCGCCGCCCCCAGCAACAACACGCCCGCAGGCCCTCCCGCCAGTCCGACCCAAAAGAGCGGGCTGTCCGTCAACAAGCGCGAACGGGCCGGTGCCGGCGTCAGCTCCCGGCGAAGCGGTCCCACCGATGCGAAGCGGTCGAGCGCTTCCGGCGCGGACGACACAGGTTGAGCCGACGGCGTCACATGTACCACGCCGAGCCTGGTGCTCGCGACCTCGTAGGCGTGATGCCAGGGATTGTAGAAGGGGAGCTCGATTGCGCCGAGGTCCACCGCACCCGGTTCAAGCATGCGCACCACGTACGTGAAAACACGCTCGCCCCGGACCCGGTCGTCGTCGGTCACGTCGGTCTTGTCCCGTGTCGTCGGGTCCAGCCATTCCACCCCCTTCCGGCGTGGAACATCAAGCGACAAGGGCAAATTGCCCACACCTGCGAGCTTCACCGTCACCGCGATCGACCCGCCCTGCTCGACCGCGGTCGGCGTGACCTCCGACGACAGCGAGAATTGCCCGACGTCGCCGGCGCGATAGCCCACCGGCCGTCCCTGCTCCGGCGTGTTGGCCACACGCACCTGCAGGGCAGTCGTGTGTCGAGGCGTACGAGCGCGCAGGCCGGCACCCTGATAGTCGACATCCATCGGACCGACCGTGAGCGTTCCCACCTTGAGCGGGAACAGCGCCACCTTCCGGATCAGGCGCACCCTCCACATCTCGCCGCCGACCTCGGCATAGCGAACCGGAGGCTCGTCATCCGGCGACAGCAAAGGCCGCTGCAAGAAGTCCACGGCAGGCGGCTCGTGCGCTTCGACCTGCCTCGGCGCCCCACCGCTTACGTACTCGTAGACCCGCAACGTCACCTGCTCGCCGAGAACGCAGTCGGTCTTGTCTACCTCCGCTCGAAGAAACACGGTCCGCGCCAGCGGTGCGGCCATCGCGAGCGCCGGGTCCGGCGGCGGAAGCGACGGCTCCTCGATCTGCGGGAAGTCCGGGAATCCGCCAGGCATCTTGGGGAGACCGAAGATGTCGAACAGGTCGAACGGATCCTGGCGACGCGGCAACGTGCCGGGCGGGTGGACGTTGACCTGCACCCGACCCGACTCGAAACGCTTGCCCTGCCACAGCACCGACGCGGGTCCGATCGTGTGGCGCCCGGCTGCGCGCGCCTCGACCTGCCACGACACCTCGATGCCGACCGACTGCTGCATCTGCCCGTTGGTGATGCTGACCTGGGTCTGCGGCATGACCCTTGGGCCGCCTCGTAGCACGAACCCCGCGGGCAGCGACAGGCTCGGCTTGTCCGGCGGCTGGTCGGACACGCTCACCATCGCCGTGAGGCGGAAGACGAACACCTGACCGACCTCGACATCGCTGGGCAGGGCGGCTGCCCGGATGCTCGGACGCGACTGCGCCCACGCGCCGCTGCGCACCGCGACCACGGTCAGGCCGACCAGCATCGCGACGATCACCCGCAGCGCCCACCTCGCGATCACTTGTCCGCCATCCCCTTCACGCGCCTGCGCGACGCTCGATTCTTGGCATCCTGAAGCTGCACGGTGGGCGCCGACTCGAGCATGTCCAGAATCCGATCGTCCTGGCTGCTCGTCTGCTGCGGCGGCTGGGCGCCACCGTCCGGCGCGCCTGCCTCGGGCTGCGAGCTCTGCGGCTCCGGGCTCTGACCATCCGCCGCTCCGTCGGCGCCGCCGTCCTCGTTCCCCTGGCCTCCATCCGACGCCGCATCCTTGCCAGCATCGGGTGACGATGCATCCTGCCCACCGTCTTCTCCCGCTTCCTGCGGACCGTCCTGCGACCCGTCCGGCGCCCCAGCGTCCTGATCCTGCGCCGCATCCTGGTCCTCTTGCGCGTCGTTGCCAGCGTCGCGCTTGTTCTCGTCCTCGATTCGCCGAAGCGCAATCGCGCGGTTCCAGGCCGCATCACTGCCGACCGTGTCGCCCGCATCCGGCGGCACGCCTGGAAATAGCATCAATGCCTTGTCGTAAGCGTCCACCGCGGCACGGTACTGGCCGCGCAGGAACTCCAGGTTGCCTTGCAGATAGCGCGCCCGAGCCGCCAGATCGATGGGCGTCGTCGGCGCCGATGCGATCGCGTCGAGCAAGCGAAGGGCGCAATCCACCTGCTCCGAACGCAGGCGAGCCTGCGCCTGTTGCTCGGGCGTCGGTCCACCGTCGAGCGACGAATCCTCCTGCCCGAACCTCGCCCCGTACTGCTCTGCCACACGGAACAACGCGAGGCCGAGATCGAACGTGGCGTTGTGCCGTTCGACCGCGCGGTCGGGCACGCCGATCGACCCGCCGGAGCATTGCCCCGTGCCCAGATAGCCTTCGAGAATCGCGGCAGCCGATCCGGCCTCCCCGGCGTCGAGGTCGCGTATGGCCTGATCGACCTCGGGCGCGTTGCGCTCGAAGGGCCGAGCCGGGGACCATTCGCAACCGAACGCCGCGGCTGCGATCGCCGCCATCATGCCAAGGTACGGCAAGCCGCTTGCGATCCCTCGCCTACGCATGCTGTCCTCCCCTGGTGCGCGGTGCGAGGCGACGGCGCATGCGCGGCGGCGGAGGCTGCGCAGCGTGGAACGCGCGTCGCTTCGCCTGCGACAGGAACGTCTCCACCAGCAGCAACACCAGCGCGACGGCCAGCGGATAATGAAAGACGTCCGCATAGACCGTCTCCACCTTCTCCGCGAGCTCGGCGTGCATCATCTGCTCGAGCCGCCTGGCGATGACCTCGATGCCCGTCGATCCCGTGCCGGCCCGTACGATGTTTCCACCCCCAGCCTCCGCGATGCTCACGAGCTGGGCCTCGCCCTCGGGCGTGAGCGCGGTCATCAGCAGGCTCCCGTCGTCATCCGTCCGCCATCCAGTCACGTTGCCCGCGCCGTCTACGTCCGGGATTCGCTCGGGCGTGCGCCCTCCGATCTGCACCACGTCGATGGTCGTGCCCGACTGGGCGATGGACTTGGCCGCCGCGACCGGGTCGCCCTCCAGATCCTCGCCGTCGGTGATGAGCACGATGACACGGCGATGGTCTTTGGACTTCGGATCGCGCGCCAGCAGCTCGTTGGCTCGCAGCAGCGCCTTGGCGATGGCCGTTCCTCCCACCGGCATGTCGTTCGGCTCGAGCTGACGGAAGAACTGCGCGATAGCCATGCCGTCGGACGTGAGCGGGAACCCGATCGGCTCGCCTGCGAACGCGACGGCCGCGAAGCGAGCGCCTGGCAGGTCGCGAATGAGACGCGCTACCTCGGCCTTGGCGCGGGCGATACGCGACGGCGTGACGTCGCGCGCGTACATGCTCTTCGAGTAGTCGAGCACGATGACGACATCGAGGTTGGTGGCGGGAATGAGCCTGGTGCCGCGACCGTACTGCGGTCGCGCCATCGCAACGAAGAGCAGGGCGGTGGCAAGCACGAGAAGCACGCCCTTGGCTGCGCGTCGAACGCTGCTCGGAGAGGTGATGAGGCGCTCGACCAGGCTCCGGTCGCCGAAACGATCCACCGCACGAACGAGCGCCATGCCGCCCACGATCAGCAGCAGGGCCACGACCAGCGCCGACGCAGATCCCACGAGCCACAACGGGTGCGCGAACTTCACGGGAACCTCCGCAACCAGGCGGCGCGAAGCAACGCATCCAGCGCCACCAGCACCACGGCGGGGAGCAGCAACAGCGGGAACAGGTCCTCGAACGACGCCGCCGTGGCCTCGAACTTCGTCTTCTCGAGGCTGTCCAGCACGTCGTGCATGCTGCGCGACAACCCCTGCGCGTCGGTGGCCACGTAGCTCTTGCCGCCCGTCTCCGCTGCCATCTTCTGCAACAGCTCCGGGTTCACGGGGAAAGGCGCGCGCACGTACCGCGGATTCCCGAACAGATCCACGCCGTCCTGGATCTCCGCCTCGTCGCCGTTGCCGATCTGGATCGTGTAGATCTTGCACCCCACCGCCGTCGCCAGATGCGCCGCATACTCCGGTGCAATCATCCCCGCGTTCGAGTCACCGTCGGTCAGCAGCACGATCGCCTTGGAACGCGCATCGCTGCGACGCAGCCGCGCCACCGCCACCCCCGTCGCGTCGCCAATCGCCGTGGCGCTGCCGTCGATCAGGTCCAGCGTCATCTTGCTCACGAGCGTGTCGAGCAGGTGATAGTCCAGCGTGGGCGGCGATAGCACGTACGCGGACTTGCCGAACACCACGACACCGATCCGGTCCGACTTGCGGCGCGAGATGAAGTCGCGGATGACCACCTTTGCGATGTCGAGGCGTGTGGGCCGAACATTGGCGCTGCGCACTTCGGCAGGAAGCTGGTCAGGCGGAGCGTCCATCACGGACCGCATCGAGCCAGACAGGTCGAGGACCAGCACGATGTCGATGCCGAGCTCGTCGGTGGAGTCTGGCCTGGAGAGCGAGATCGGGCGCGCCAGCGACAGGGCGATCATGCCCACGGCGACCGCCCGGATCACGCCGGGCAGGTCGCGCCCCCAGGCACGCAGGCCGCGGGGGCCAGACGCGATCGGCTGCAAGGTACCAACGCGCAGTCGCGGAACGCGCGCATCCTCGCCAAAGGTGCCCCGCCAGAGCACCACCGGCACGAGGAGCAGCAGAAGAAGCGCCCAGGGCGACCGGAACGAGACGGACCACCACTCCGACCCGCGCATCGCGTACGGCCAGGCCAGCGCCGCCACGCACGTGATAACCAGGAACACAGCGATCAGCGCGATCCTTGCGATCGTCTGCTTCATGGCGTCGCCTCCGGTGGCGGCTTGGCGGCGCCAGCAACGGGCTGCGCGGGCCCAGGCTTGGGCATCGTCTCCATCACGATCCGCTCGGCTTCGTCAAGGAGCCGGCTGCAGTCGCTCGACGTCGGGATCCATCGCGCAAACTTGACGAGGTCGCAGTCCACGAGCATCGAGCGAATGCCGTCGAACTGGGGAAGGGGACGTTGCAGCATCGCCAGCGAGGCCAGCACCTCGTCTGTCGTGGACTCGATGCCATCGAATCCATACAGCGCGCCCAGGTACCGCCGTATCGCGTCCGAGACGTGGTCAACATGGTCGGCAGCCTGGGCCGCATCGACAGGAAGCGCAGCGCGGAGCGCTCGAAGCTCTTCCAGCGCGACTTCCCACGGCGGGCGAGGGGGCGGCGGCGGTGGCGCGGGCCTGGGCCTGCGCAACCAACGAACGATGAGCCATGCCAACAAGGCCGCGACCGCACCTCCTATCAACGCGCCGTACGTCAAATCCCGCGCCAGGGTCCATTGCTCCCGCTGACGCCTCGGATCCGGATTGTTCTTCGGCGCCGGATCAGGCTCGTTGGCGATGGGATCGTCGATGGTGACATCGTGCGGCTGCGTGCAGACCGTGATGAGCTCTCCGCTCGCCCGCGACACTGCTAGCGGTACCGGCGGCAATGTCAGATGGTGCCGTCCGGCCTCCGGAGGCAGCGCCACGAAGGGAATGTCCACCTCCGTCACTGCACCCTGATCGTCGTCGCGCCGCGCAATCGACGGCGCCGATCCGCCGTCGGGTGACGGGATCGCGAAGCCTGCTACGCGAAGCGCCCGCGCAGCGTCGCTGTCGTGCTGCACCCGGAACCCGTTGGGCAGCACCGTCTCTCCCTTGCCGTGGCGCAAGACGACATGCAGACGCAAGGCGTGGCCGCTGTAGCCACGGTCCGGGAAGGCTTCCTCCATGGTGGGACGCGATGCTCCCGCGGGGACATTCTCCATGCAGCTTGCCCAGACCTTCTCGGCACCGCCGTCTGCGCTCGTCGCGGACATGGCATCCGCCGCGGCGGGCGCAGCGTCATTCAGCCGCGCATCGAATGGGGCATCCGCCGTCACATCGAAAGCGGCGTCGACGCCTCCATCCTCGGGAGCTGCCTCGACGGCACGCGGCAGCACGACGGCCAGCAACGCCAGCGTCAGCGGGATGATCCAGCGCATCATCGCATCCTCACACGCCTGGCCCGCCGCGCGAACAAGTCGCGTAACGGCGTGACGAAGGAGCCATCGGTGTGCACGACACAAGCATCGAGGGAGTGCTTCTTGAAAAGCTGGAGGCGATCGTTGCGGATGCGGCGCATGGCGCGTGCGTAGTGATCCCGGACGCGCCTGTCCGATGTGTCGACGACGACGGACTCGCCGGATTCCAGATCCTCGAAGGTTGCGAGCCCGACATCGGGAAGCTGCTCGTCGCGCGGGTCGACCAGCATCACGGGGATGATGTCGTGCTTGGCCGATGCGAGCGCGAGGGATCGCTCGAAGCCGCTGGCGAAGAAATCGCTGACGACGAACGCCAGGCTCCGTCGCCGTGCGACCTTGGCTAGGGTCTGCAGGGCGACGTCGAGGTTGGTGGACGATCTGCGAGGCTCGAAGCCAAGGATCTCGCGCACGACCCTGAGCACATGCTTGTCGCCTTTCTTGGGCGGCACGAGCTTCTCGATCCGGTCTGTGGCCAGGATCAGTCCGACCCGGTCGTTGTTGTGGATGGCGCTGAACGAAACCAGCGCAGCGACCTCACCCGCGACCTGCGCCTTGGAGGCGCGACGAGTGCCGAAGCGCTCGCTGCTCGACAGATCCACCACGAGCATCACCGTGAGCTCGCGCTCCTCGACGAATACCTTGACGAACGGCTCGTTCATCCGCGCCGTCACGTTCCAGTCGATCTTGCGGACGTCGTCGCCTCGCAGGTACTGGCGTACGTCGCGGAAGGCCAGGCCCTGACCCTTGAACACGGACGTGTAGCTACCCGCGAGCTCGTCATTGGCCAGCCTGGCGGTGACGAACTCGATCTTGCGTAGCTGCCGGAAGAGCTCCTTCGGGATCATGCTGGCCTCGCCGGCGCGTCGCTCAGGGAACCTCCACCGCCTCGAATACCCGCCGCACGATCTGCTCCGCCGTCACCTCTTCAGCCTCTGCTTCGTAGGTCAGAATGATCCGGTGGCGCAGCACGTCGGGCCCGATGGCCTTGATGTCCTCCGGCGTGACATAGCCACGATGGCGAAGGAAGGCGTGGGCCTTGCCTGCCAGCGCCAGCGCGATGGACGCTCGCGGGCTTGCTCCGTAGTGGATGAGCCCCGCGAGCTCCTTGAGGCCATGCTGATCCGGCGTGCGCGTCGCATGGACCACGTTCACGATGTAGTCGCGAACCCGCTGGTCCAGGTAGATATCCCGCACCACCCCGCGCGCCTCGATGAGCTGCTCGGGCGTCACCACCGGCTTGACCGTCATCGGCACCGTCGACGTCGCACGGTCGATGATCGCCCGCTCTTCGTCCTGGCTGGGATACGTCACGCGGACCATCAGCATGAAACGGTCGACCTGCGCTTCCGGGAGCGGATAGGTTCCCTCCTGCTCGATGGGGTTCTGGGTCGCCATCACGATGAACGGGTCCGGCAGCGGATGCGTCGCGTCGCCGATGGTCACCTGGCGCTCCTGCATCGCTTCGAGCAGCGCGCTCTGCACCTTGGCGGGCGCCCGGTTGACCTCGTCGGCCAACACGAAGTTCGCGAACACCGGCCCCAGCTTCGAGGTGAACTCGCCTTTCTGCTGGTTGTAGATCACCGTGCCCGTGACGTCGGCGGGCAGCAAGTCGGGCGTGAACTGGATGCGCGAGAACTTGCCAGCGACCGCATCGCACACGGTTCGGACGGCGAGGGTCTTGGCGAGGCCGGGGACACCTTCGAGCAGGACGTGGCCGGAGGCGAGCAAACCGATGAGGATCCGCTCGACCATGTAGGTCTGACCGACGATGACCTTGCCGACTTCGGCGGTGAGGGATTCGGTGAAGCTGCTGTGTTTCGCGACGATCTCGTTGAGTGCGCGGACATCCTGCATGTCAGGGAAGCCTCCGGCAAAAGGGGCGGGGCGAACCGGGTCGAAACTCGGACCCGTGGGACAATCCAACCCGTGGGACTATTCCCGTCACCGGCAACCGTCCGTGCCGGGCGGCGGGACCATGCAGCACAACCCCTGCCCGATGCAAGGCTGTCCGGCCAGGTCTGCATCGATCCCCAACGCCGAGGCACGAACGTCAGCGCGACCTGACCCGTGCCGAAGCAGCCTCTCACATCGCTTTGGTCTTCCGGAAGCACTCGTGGTCGATCCCGAGCACGCACATGCGCGTCCACAAGGTCGTGCGCGACATGCCGAGCATGGCCGCCGCACGCTCCCTGTGCCCTTCCGCAGCCGCGAGCGCGGCCTCGATGCGGTCCCGCTCCGCCCGCGCGGCCTCGTCAAGGTTCGCCTGCACGATGCCCGACACCCGCGGCACCTGCGTCGAGGACGTGCGCCGAGTGCCCGGCGGCCGAACTGCCGCCTGGCTTCCCGAGCTTGCCGGTCGTTGCGACCAGGTCGTGCCGCCCGCCCTGTGAAGCTCCTCGGGCGTGATCAGATCGGCCGGACTAAGCAACGCGATCCGCGTGAGCAGGTTGCGCATCTCGCGCAGGTTGCCCGGCCACCTGTGCCGGACCAGCTCGCTCACCGCCGCGCTTGACAACCGAAGCTCGGGACGACCGGCGTCAGCCGCCACCTGGGCCAGGATCGCCTCCGCGATACGCGGGATGTCGGCCGCGCGCTCTCGCAGCGGAGGCACCCTGACGGTCACACTCGCAAGCCGGAAGTAGAGCCCCGCGTGGAAGGTGTCGCGGTCGACTTGCGCCTCCAGATCCATGCTGGTGGTGGCGATGATGCGCGTGCGAACGGGACGGCCCGGGCCGCCGCTATTGCCCACCAGCACGCCGCTCTCCAGCACGTCGTGGAGCCGCGGCTGCAACGGCGCCGGAAGATCCCCGATCTCGTGCAGCAACAGGCTGCCGCCCGTGGCGGCCAGCAACAACCCCTCCTTGCCGCTCGTTCCCGTTCCGAACAGCCGATCTTCGAGATCCTCCGGAGCCGCGTCGATCAGATTGACCGAGATCAGCGGCCCCTGCGCCTGCGCGCCAAGCCAGTGAATGACCCGGCTTACCAGCCTCTTGCCTGAGCCCGTCTCGCCCACCACAAGCGCCGACCCCTCCGGACGCCCCGCCAGCATCCGGCACTGAGACGCCATCTCCTGCACCGCCGGAACCGACGACACCAGGAACGCCCGCATGAAGTCGTCAAAGCCGCCCTGGTTCCCGGACTGCGCCTGCCGCGTCGCAGCCAGCTCGCCTGCCTTGCCCACCAACTCCACGAGCTGCGCTGCCGGCAACGGGGCCGCCACGTAGTCAAACGCGCCCGCCTTCGCCAGCGCCACCGCTTCGTCGAGCTTCGGACGCTGCGCGAACAGGATGACCTCGGGCCGTGGACGCTGTCCCAGCAGGTCCGACGCGAGCCGGCTTCCCAATCCGCCATCCACCCCCACGTCGATGACGACGACGTCGAACGCTTCCAACCTGAGCCGTGCCCTGGCTTCGTCGACACAGAAGACCGTCGCCACCGAATGTCCCGCGCGCGTCAGGCTCGGCGACCACGTTTCGTCGAGGTGTGCGGCCGTTGCTACCAGCAAGACATTGTACTGCTGCGTGGATCCAATCATGGCGACCTCGGCAGTGCGGGAGCGTGTGCTCGCTCGGGATGAGGGAGGTGAGCGCGCGGACGCCGGCCTCCAATCCTTCAATATTTCATGACTGAGGGTGAATCGCAATCGTGAACGAGGATGCTTCTGATGACCCCGCCCTGGTTCTGAACCCCACCCTGCGTGCCGGGGGAGATCCCTTCAAGCCGGCAATGCACGGCGCGGCACGGCGGACAGAGGTTGGCCGCAGATCCCGCCGTGGGCCGCCGACGGTGGACCGGGTGCTTTCCCCTGTGCGCGCACGCCCTCGGCGACGATGTGCGTTCGGTCCATGGGCAGCTTGGCGCGTCCGTAGCCGCCAACCCCCGAGCTTGTTGATTGAGACACTCGCCTGCTCCCCGGTCACGGCTACGTCCACGGCTCCACCGGCCCGAGCAGCGTGGGCTCGTTGGGAACGCGGTGCGGCTGCATGCATCCGTTGCGGTCCATGCGCCCCGGGGCTTTCTTGGAGGATCACAATGGGCAAGACGCAAGACATGCTGGAGGCGTAGGGCATCGCCAAGTCGGTCGCCCGAACCGACGCGGCACTCCGCGGCAAGATCGCCCCGGCCGTCGACTTCACAAACGTTGCGGGGAGGGGGGCGAAGACGCGCAAGAAACGTCAGGACGACCGGGACTTCGAGTCGTCGCCTCCCTGGCCGGGTTCGCCCTAGTATTCTTGCCTGCCCAGGCAGTCGTGCGTGGTGACCGAGCGTTGCTGTTGTCAGGTCGGGCGATGCGCCGTTCAAGGGCTGATCGGTTGGCCGGGGAGCAGCGCCGACGGGTCTGCTTGGGAGGTGGCGGCCGCCATATTTCGGTGGCGCCCCGCCACTTCGCAGTATTGCCTGGGGAATACCGCAAAGATGGGGGCTCAGCAGGTGAAAACCTGGTGGCGGCCGCCACCGGGGGCGTTCCGCAACTGCTCGTAAGTCCACGCGACCGGCCTGGCACAGGAGCTGCTTGATGGTCGAGCACCGGTGCGAGTGCGCATAGCGCCGGCTTGCTGTTTGACAGG
>Ga0272446_1003668_pt1 | contig 19095 bp, 19 predicted proteins | sample YNPCB0061_FD_194587 | JGI IMG/M metagenome (GOLD analysis project Ga0272446, IMG submission 194587) | Hot spring microbial mat communities from Yellowstone National Park, WY, United States - YNP-CB-006-1 | ecosystem: Environmental > Aquatic > Thermal springs > Hot (42-90C) > Sediment | place... | reverse complement strand
CGGCGCTAAACATCAGTCCGCACCAGAGCCGCATGCCACGCCTCTCGCGCTTTCAAGATAGCATTTCGCGGACTGCAAAGGCAGGGCGGATGTGTGACTCAGCTCACGGGTGTCGTGGTGCGGCTCTCTTTGCGCGCCGGGGCGAGCTTGCGAAAGTCGTAGAACTGGAGGCGGCAGTAAGGGCACCAGTGAATCGGGGCGCCGAAAAGAGACTGGAGCAGACTGATGGGGTTCTTCCAGAGCCGGTCAATGCGGTCGCGCGCATGCAGGCGGCGGAGATTGGCGGTTCCGCAGCGCGGGCAGAGGCTCCAGCGCGTGAAAAACACCATGTACCACTGCATGATGCCCGTGCGCGCCATGCAACGATCGCACTCGAAAGCCGCTTCCCACTTGAGGCGCTCTGCGGCGTTGCGTGGGACGCGGGTCAGCCGCCCTCCACAGTGTGGACACAGACCCATAGGCCTATTATGCCTATTACCAGGCTCGGTGGAAAGGGTGAGGGAGGCGGGGGTTGCGGTATGGCAGAGAGCCACCTTCTATAATGGCTGGGATGCACTCCGGCGCATGCTTGTTGGCGCTTTGTTGGGCCTGCGGGTGGGCCGTTCAGACCGAACCCGCGGGAGTCGCGCCCGAGGTTCTGCTGCTGGCTCGCATCCGGCTGAAAATGGAGCAGAATCTTGCCCGGCTTCCGAACTATACCTGTATCCAGACCATTGAACGCTCCCGCCGCCGTGGCCCCTCCCGCCGATTCGAACTGTCGGATACGCTCCGGCTCGAAGTAGCTCTGGCCGGCGGCAAGGAGCTGTTTGCCTGGCCGGGAGCGCAGAAATTCGAGGAGAGGGATCTTATGGAGATGGTGGGCGGCGGGACCATCGGCAACGGGGAATTCGCGTTGCACGCCCGGACTCTCTTCTTGACGAATGTGCCCAGATTCACCTATGCCGGCGAGGAGACATGCAACGGGCGGCGGGCCGTGCGCTACGACTTTTCCGTGCCCCGGATGCGGAGTGGCTACCGGATTCGCGTCCCACCCAACGAAGGCGTGGTCGGCTATCACGGGACGTTCTGGGCGGATGCGGAAACCTTGGACCTGATGCGGCTGAAGATCGTTGTCGATGACATCCCTCCCAACCTTCCCCTCGCCGGGGCCAGCGATACCCTCGAATACCGCCGCGTCCGGATCGGCGAAGGGGATTTTCTGCTGCCCGGCAGCGGAGAACTGGTCATGGTGGATCTCGCCGGCAACGAGAACCGCAACCGCGCCCAGTTCAGCGCCTGCCGGCAGTACACCGGTCAATCGACGCTTTCGTTTGGGGAAATTCCAGGCGAGCAGCCGCCTGTCCGGCAAACCCCGGTCAGCGAGATCCGTCTTCCTCCGGGCCTCGTATTTGACCTGGCGCTTAACACGGAGATCGACTCGGCCACGGCTGCCGCGGGCGACCCGGTCAGCGCCGTCCTGACAAAGTCCATCCGGGAAAATAAACAAGTCCTGGTGCCGAAGGGCGCGGTCTTTTTCGGACGGCTGACCCGCATGGAACGCCGGGGCGGACCCCAACCCGGAATTGCGGTGGGTCTGCAATTCGACCTCGCGGAGTTCGGAACCTCGCGGGTCTTCTTCGCCGCCAACCTCGACGATATGCAGAACGTACTGGCGCCGCGCGGCGCCCTGATGGCGAGTGCGTGGCGCATCGAGCCGGGCAGGCGGCCCGGCGAAGGTTGTTTTTACGTGCGCACCCCCCGCCTGCGCCTGGCCCGCGGCCATCGTACGACCTGGCGCACCATCCCATTCACCGAACAGGAGAAACCGTGATCCAACTACCAGCTCAAGAAGGCCGGCTTCGATTCCAGGAAGCCTTCGAGTTCGCCAAAGTCCAATTGCGCGCGCTCATCGAACGCAACCCTGATTTCTACCCGATGTACACCATGCAGGGCCGGTGGAAACACTCCGGCGAGGCCTGGACTCACTGGTGCGACGGCTTTCTGCCCGGCATGCTCTGGATGGTCTTCGCACGCGAACTGGAACACAATCATCCCGATGCGCGCTGGTGGAGGGAACAGGCGATTCGTTACTCCAAGCCGCTCGAGCCGCGCAAGCTCGACCGTGATGTGCACGACCTTGGCTTCATCTTCATGTCCTCTTATTGGCGCTGGTACCAGCTCACCCAGGATGTCAGCCTGAAGTCCGTGCTCGTGGAGGCCGGCCGAACCATGGGGCTGCGCTTCCGCCCCAAGGGAGGTTACCTGCGGTCGTTCGTCTCCGATGATTCGGTGTTCATCGACATCATGATGAACGTGGGCATTATCTTTTACGCCGCCCGGGAAACGGGGGATGAGAATCTCTACCGTATTGCCATGGAGCACGCGCTCACTTCCCGCCGGGTGCTGGTGAGGGGTGACGGCTCGACGGCCCACGAAGGCCTGTTCGATCTGGAGACCGGCGGATTCCTGCGTCAGGCCACCCACCAGGGTTACCGCGGAGACTCCTGCTGGTCGCGCGGACTGGCTTGGGCGCTGTACGGCTTCGGAACGGTCTATTCCTACACTCGCGACCCGCGCTTCCTGCTTACGGCGGAAGCTTGCGCAGGCTACTACCTGGAGAACGTGCCGGCCAACGGAGTCCCGCCCTGGGACTTTGACGCCCCGGAAGAGAGCCGGAAGATGGTGGACACCTCGGCGGCGGCGATTGCGGCTTCGGGATTGCTGCAACTGGCGGGCTTGACCGCCGACACGGTCAAGGGCCGCTTCTACGATGCCTCGGCGCGCCACATCCTGACCACCCTTTGCACACAGTACCTGGCTCGAGATGATGCCGGGTGGGAAGGTATCCTCAAGGGCGGCGTCTACCACCTGCACAAAAACCTCGGCGTCGGCGAATCGGTGATGTGGGGCGAATACTTTTTCCTGGAGGCGCTCGACCGGGCGCTGTGCCGGCCATGATCGGAGAGCTGATCGCCGGGCTCCGCGATCTTGTCCAGCACCACTGGTTCAAGTTCGTCCCGCCCCTGTCCGTGCTGGCGATTACGCTGGCTGCCGGTCTCGCGATCAAGAGCCTGGCGTTCCGCGCATTGCATCGCTGGGCCGGCAGAGTGCCCACGCGGGCGCGCGACATCCTGGTCGAGACCTTCAGGGGCGTGTCGACGTTGTGGATTCTGATCCTGGGACTGCATCTCGGCCTGGAATCGTCGGAGTTGCCGCTCAGAGTGACCCATTACGGCGCCAGGGTGCTGCTGATTCTGTGGGTGCTGTCGCTGACCGTGGTGGCGGCGCGCCTGGCCGGCAACCTGGTCCGCTATTACGGGCAGCAGGCGGGCGGCGGAGGGTTGCCCGTCACCACGCTCACCGAGACTTTGGCCAGGCTGAGCGTCGCCGTGGTCGGGGCGCTGATCCTGCTCAATCTGCTGGGGGTTTCCATCACGCCACTGCTCACCGCCCTGGGCGTAGGTGGCCTGGCCGTGGCTCTGGCGTTACAGGATACGCTCGCCAATCTGTTTGCGGGATTCTATATGAGCCTGGCCGGGCAGGTGCGGCCGGGCGACTACATCCGGCTGGACGGCGGGCAGGAAGGGTACGTCGCCGACGTGACCTGGCGCAGCACCACCATCCGGGCGCTGAACAACAATCTGATCATCATCCCCAATGCAAAGCTGGCCCAGTCGATTGTGACCAACTTCCACCTCCCCGAAAAACGTATGGCGATTTCGGTGGCGGTGAGCGTGGGCTACGGGAGCGATCCCGACCAGGTGGAGCGCGTACTGTTGGAAGAAGTTCGCGGGGCGGCGGGCGCCGTCCCGGGGCTGCGCGACGACCCGGCGCCCTCGGTGCGCTTCACCGGCTTCGGCGAATCGGCCTTGAACTTCAGCGTCAACTGCCACATCAACGAGTTCGTGGACCAGTACCTGGTGCAACACGAACTGCGCAAACGTTTCCTGCTGCGCCTTCGGAAGGAGGGCATCGACATCCCCTTTCCGGCCCGGGACGTCTATCTGCGCCGCCCGCCGGAGCAGGATTGAGTCAACTGGCCAGCCTTTCGGCTTCCGGCGCGGTTCCCAGACCGCCGAAACGGCGGTCGCGCTGCGAGAAGTAAGCCAGGGCCGACTCGAGGTCCTCGCGTCCAAATTCGGGCCACATCCGGGGGGTGAAATACAACTCGGCGTAGGCGCATTCCCAAAGCAGAAAATCGCTCAGCCGCTGCTCCCCGCCGGTGCGGATCAGCAGGTCTACGTCAGGCACCCCGAGCGCGCCGGAGAGGGCTTCACGGCTGGTCTCGCCAGCCGGTGGAAGGCGCCGTGAGGCGGCCAGAATCGCTTCGCGGGCCGAATAATCGACGGCGACGCGCAAGTGCAGGTTCTTTCCCGCACGGGTGGCGCGTTCCGCGTGACGAATGGCCCTGGCAAGGCCGGGGGTAAGCCGGTCGCGGCGGCCGATCACCGTCAGCCGGATCCCGTTCTTCACGCAGTTCCGGGTCTCGGTGCGCAGGTAACGCTCGAACATTTCCATCAGCGCGTCGACCTCGGCGGCGGGACGGCGCCAGTTGTCGGACGAGAAGGCGTAGAGAGTCAGGTCGCGGATGCCCAGCTCCGGCGCGGCCTCCACAACGCGGCGCACAGCTTTGGCTCCTTCACGATGGCCGGCGATGCGCGGCAGGCCGCGACGGGTGGCCCAGCGGCCGTTCCCGTCCATGATGATGGCGACGTGCAATGTACTTTGTTTCATAAAGTTCCAGATGAAAAAAAACTTCCTACCGCTCCCGCGTAGCCCGGATCAGAGCCTCCATGTGGTCGAGATAATGCTCCAGGGCCCGGCGGCCCTCCGCGGTGAGGCGGTATTCGGTCTTCGGCATGCGCTGTTGGAAAGACTTCGTGCAGGCGATGTAGCCGGCGTCTTCGAGCTTTCGCGCGTGTACGCTCAGGTTGCCGTCGGTAACGTCAATGAGCCGCTTCAGATCGATGAAGGTGAGCGCCTCGTTGACGGCTAACGCGCTGACAATGGCAAGGCGAACGCGCTCGTGGATGACCCGATCGAAGTGCGCCGCCTGGGGCGCACGCTCCGGCTTCAGCTCACCGGCCCGTTTGGGAAGTGTGCTGTGTCTAGCCACCGTACCTCCTTGCGATGACGATTCCGAAAGCCACGTGCAGACCGCCGAAACCCGCGGCCATATACCAGTTCGCCCAGCCCGGCGGCGACAACAGGGCGGCGGCGCCGGCGGCCATGAAACACAGACCCATCACCGGCACCACCCGGACTGAGAAGGCGCCTGCGGTCACCACCCCGGTCCCGTACAGCAACAGCCAGACGCCCGGAATCAGATCGGACGCGCCGTGAAGATAGAGCACACCCGTCAGCAGGGCGCACACCAGCAGGGGAGGAGCCAGGCTGAGACAGAACTTGCGGCCCGCGGCCGACAGCAGCGGCATCCGGGCGGCCCGGGCCTTCAGCACCATGCCCCAGAATCCGGCGCCGAAAGCCACCCCGGCTTCCAGCAGCCAGATCGCCAGCCAGGCATCCCGGCCGGATTGCTCGGCGGCGATCAGCGCGGCGAACAATGCGGTGGCGCCCATGGCGATGCTGCCCAAGCCGGGCACGGCCGTGAAGGCGCCCGCCCGTTCCATGGTTTCGCGGATAAAGCGCAGGTTGTCCATGGCGCGCGCATGCATGGGAACCGGTTCCGGAGGGGCCGGGCGGAGAGGTTGCACGGGCATAGGTCCAGCATAAAGGGGAGAAACGGCGGTGTCAAGTACTTTGTTCTACAAAGTTCAAGACCCGCGCCGGGCCAGATGATCGAAGCCGGACGGCGCCAGCGGTTGCCCGGCCAAAGTGACCGTTCCGGGCTTGCCGGCGCCGATCAGGCCGATGCAGGTCAGCGGCACGTTCCGGAAACGGGAAGGGACACGGGTGCGTGGAGGGGCCGTGAAGAGCAGCTCGTAGTCCTCACCGCCGTGAAGGCCTTGGTCGAGGCTCGCTCCGGGAAAAAGGGGCGGGGGGTCGATTGCCGCCGAGACCTGCGAAGCCAGGCACAGCCGCCGGAGATCGAGCGAGAGTCCGTCGCTTAAATCCATGGCGGCGGAGGCGCGCACTGTCTCGCGCAGGAACCGGCCCAGGGCGAGGCGCGGTTCCGGCAGGAGGTGGCGTTTCCAGGGGGCTCCGGAGCGCGTAGCCAGGCCCAATGCCGAGCCTCCCAGACGGCCGGACACGTAGATGCGGTCGCCGGGGCGGGCGCCATCCCGGCGCAAGGCGGTCCCGCGAGGCACAGCGCCGCAAACCACGATGTCGCAACTGAAGCGCTCGGCGCGCGCCAGGTCGCCCCCGGCCAGCGGCGTCGCAGTTTCCCTGGCAAGACGCAGGAGGCCTTTCAGGAAACGGTCCGCCCATCTCTCGTCGGTCCAATCGGGCAGAGCCAGCGACAGCAGGCAGAAACGGGGCTCGCCTCCCATTGCGGCAATGTCACTCAGGCCGCGCGCCAGGGCCTTGCGTCCCAGTGCAAAGGGCGGGTGGTCGCCGCGGCGGAAGTGCGCATCTTCGAGCAGCATGTCGGTGGTGAAGAGCAAATCCTCGAGCGCGCCGCGCGGGCGGAAGATCGCGCAGTCGTCCCCGATGCCCAGAACCAGGCGCGAACCCGCCGGGACCGCGGCCAGGCGGCGGATCTTCTCGACGAACTGGATCTCGCCGCTCACGGGCGCTTCACGGGCTTGCCGTAGACCTCGATCCAGTCGACGCGCGAGCAGGCGGCGCTGCCCCCGCCGCGCATCAGGTCCGTCCACCCGATCTCGTCGACGCGGCTCAGATCGGGGTTCGCCACCCAGTCACCTTCGACGATGGAGGCAATGTCCAGCTTGCGCCAGCGGATATCGGAGAGGTTGAACTCACGCACCCGCCAGTCGTTGGAAGGGCCGTCACACTGGTCGGAGACCAGCCACGCGCCACCGGCAAGTTTGAGGATGATGCGGAGCTGCCGGAATCCGGCCTGTTTGGTCCGCCAGCGGAGCTTGGCCAGGCCGGTCAGGTCCGCGTAAGCCGCTTTGTGGCGCAGGCTCAACGCCCAGTTGCCCGGACATTCGCCGGACCAGATGTAGTAGGGATCGTCCGCCGGGCGGTCGTGGTGGCTCTTCTTGATGAGGTTCTTGCCCGGGCCGTAGAGACCCATCACGAGGTCGGGGTTGGCCACGTGCTCCTGGGTGACGGGCAGCGCGGCGGGGATTTCTTTCCAGTCTTCACGAAAGAACAGCCCGGGGCGCTCCTGAGCCGGCAACAGAACCACCCCCACGAGGAATGCAAGCACGAGTTTCACATTGGGGATTGTATCGCGGCAGGGCGGCCGGGTGAGCCCGCTTACTGCACTTCCCCGGTCGCCACGATGCGGGAATTAGCCTGAAACTTCCGATACCGGTCGTAGCGGATCTCCTGTTCGACGTGGATTTTCTTCAACAGGGCCAGGCGGGCCGAGGCCGCCACGGACAGGCGGCTGGGAAGCCAGACCTCATCGTTGACGCGGACCTGCTCGAAACGCAGGTGCGAGCCCTTGGCGAGGCGAGCCAGGAAGAGGCCGAAGGAGATGGTGTCGATGACTTCAGCGTCGATTCTGACCCAGGCATCGTCCTGTTTGGACACCCAGATGCGGCCTTTGAGCTTGGGGAAGAAGCGCGCCCGGCGGTCGCGCGGCTCGTAACCGGGACGGGGGGTGGCGTCCAGAACCCAGGTTTCGACTCCGGAAACCACCTCTTCGCCCGCCACCCGGAAATCGAAAGCCTTGGGCACTTCGCGGATCAACTCGAACTCTCTTTGGCGGCGCTTCTCGTAATCGGCCAGGCGCCTGGCGCGTTGTTCCGGGGACTCCCTGGCGCGCTCTTCGATGCTCTTGCGAAGTTTCTCTTCCTCCCTGCGCTCCTCCTCCGGGCGCAGGGGCCGGCCGTCGCGCTCGATGAGGCGGCGATAGGGCGAACCCTCCAGCAGAGTGATGTCGTAGGTCAGGACGCGGCGCGACTTCACGCTGCCGCCGGAATCGAGCTGCCGCTCCTCTCTGCGTTCAATAAACGTGTAGTTGCGCGCCGCCTTCCAGTTGCGGTCGCTGGCCTCGAGGGAGCGTTCGAGAATCTCGCGGATGTCCGGCTGAGCGGACAGCGACGCCGTGGCGGCTAGAATCGCAACAACGCGCATATGTCCACCGACGCGCGCGCCGGGCGGAGGGTTCCCGATCAGGCCAGAGCGGCTTCGAAACGCGACCCGGCCGCAACGATCGTCTGGTTTCGTTCCGGACCCACGGACACGCAGCCGATTTCCACCGACGTCGCCTCCTCGAGGTACTGCAAGTAGTCCTTGGCCTGCCGCGGCAGCTTCTCGTAGCTGGTGATGCCGCTGGTGCTGGTCCTCCAGCCCGGCAGATACTCGTAACAGGGCTCGATCTGCTCCATCTCGCTCGCCGAGGCGGGCATGCCTTCGACCTCGCGGCCGCCGACTTTGTAAGCCACGCACACCGGGATACGTTCCAGCGAATCGAGCACGTCCAGCTTGGTCATGGCGATACTGTCGAAGCCGTTGATCATGGCCGTGTAACGGATGAGCGGAACGTCAAACCAGCCGCAGCGGCGCGGGCGCCCGGTAACCGAGCCGAACTCGTTGCCGATGCGCCGGATTTCGTCGCCCAGGGCATCCCGGGCTTCGGTGGGAAACGGGCCGCTGCCCACCCGTGTAGCGTAAGCTTTGGAGATTCCGATGACAGCCTGGATTCGGGTGGGGCCGACGCCGGTACCCGTCGATGCCCCTCCGGCCGTGGCGCTCGATGAGGTGACGAAGGGATAGGTGCCGTGATCGATATCCAGCATGGTGCCCTGGGCGCCCTCGAACAGGATGCGCTTGCCCTCGCGCATGGCCCGGTTCAGCAGCAGAGCCGTGTCGCAGACCATGGGGCGCAGGCGCTCCGCGAAGGTTTCGTAGCGCGCGCGGATGCCGGCAAAGTCCATGCGCTCATGGATATCGAGCGCGCGCGCGATAATCTCCTTCTCCTCGGCGAGGGCGTCGTACTGGGCGCTGAAACGCCCGGGATCGAGCAGGTCGGCCATGCGAATCCCCCGGCGCGCGATCTTGTCCTCGTAACACGGGCCGATCCCGCGGGACGTGGTGCCGATCGAGATGCGCCCGGGCCGGTCCTCGGACATTTTCTCCATCATCCGGTGGAAGGGAAAGATCACGTGCGCGCGGTTGCTGATCCGCAACTGGCCGGCGACGTCCACCCCGGCGGCCTCGAGCGCCTCGATTTCCGCCAGCAGAGCCGCCGGGTCGATCACCAGCCCGTTGCCGATCACCGCCTGTTTGCCCGGCCGCAGGATTCCGCTGGGAATCAGCTTCAGCACGAACGTTTTCTCGCCGATGCGCACCGTGTGGCCGGCGTTGTGGCCCCCTTGGTAACGAGCCACGATGTCAAAGCGCTCCGAGAACAGATCGACGATCTTCCCCTTGCCTTCGTCGCCCCACTGAGCGCCTGCGATTACGACGTTTCCCATTGAACTCAAATGGCTTATTTTAGCGCAGATGGCATGCTTCTCGCCCCCGCCCGGGCGATGTTACCCTAATTGCAATGCTACTTTCGGACGTGTTTCTCTCGCTCGGCGAGCAGCCTTTCGGCAAATTGGTTGGCTCGGTGTCGATGGGCAAGTTGCGGACTTATCAGCTTTTCGACCGCCTGAAGGCGCGCGCGCACCTCGCCAAACTGAATGCCGAAACGCTGCGCAAGGCGGCGCCGCGGCTGTGGGCGAGACTGACGGAAAGAGACGACGAGTTCGCCAAAGACCTGGCGCAGGCCATCCTGGTGTCGAACCTCGACATGATTGTGGCCGTTCTCGATTATCTTGGCATCCCCAATGACGGCGGCTTTTTCGCCAAGGACGAGGATCCGAAGCAGCATCTCGAAGAGGGCTGGCAGCAACGGGTCTACGAGAAATTCCGCGGCCAGTATCCGGAAGCTACGCTCCTGTTCTACATCAACCACCTGGCCTGGGAGACCGGGAGCGAGGCCGGGGTATTCCAGCCCGCCGCGTAAGCCGCTGCTAGAATGTAAGATTCCCAATCATGCTGGAAGCCAAGCTAACCGAGCTCGAGAGGGCCGCGCAAGCCCGCATCGCCGCCGCCGCCACGCCGCAGGATCTCGAGGCGGTCCGCGTGGAGGTGCTGGGACGCAAAGGCGCGCTGGCGGAAGCCAGCAAGCAGATGGGCCGCATCCCGCCCGAGGAGCGCGCCCGCGCCGGACGGTTGCTGAATTCGGTGAAACAAGCGCTGGAGGCGGCCTTCGAGGCGCGTCACGCGCAGTTCGCCGAGGCGGCGCTGAAAGCCCGGCTGGATGCCGAGTGGCTGGACCTCACCCTCCCCGCCCCCGGCCCTCCCATGGGGCATCTGCATCCCATCACCCGGATCCAGAACGAAATCGAGGACCTGTTCATCTCCATGGGCTTCGCCGTGCTGGATGGCCCCGAGGTCGAAACCGAGTTTCACAACTTCGACGCGCTGAACATTCCGCCCGATCATCCGGCGCGCGACATGCAGGATACGTTCTGGATCACCAACGGAAGCCTGCTGCGCACGCATACCTCGCCGGTGCAGATCCGCGGCCTGGAAACATTGAAGCCCCCGCTCCGCATGATTGCGCCCGGCCGGGTCTTTCGCAATGAGAGCGTGGACGCCTCCCACGAACACACCTTCTACCAGGTGGAAGGCATGATGGTGGACCGTGAAGTTTCCGTGGCGCACCTGATCTACTTTATGAAAGTGCTGCTGAAAGGGATCTTCGGGCGCGAGGTGACGGTGAGGCTGCGGCCGGGCTACTTTCCCTTTGTCGAGCCGGGCTTCGAGCTGGATATCAACTGCCTGATCTGCGGCGGCTCGGGCTGTCCGGTGTGCAAACAGAGCGGCTGGGTGGAACTGCTGCCTTGCGGGCTGGTCAATCCGAATGTGTTTCGGCTCAGCGGTCTGGACCCCGAGGTCTGGAACGGCTTCGCCTTTGGACTGGGCCTGACCCGCCTGGTAATGATGCGTTACGGCATCGACGACATCCGCCTGCTGCAAAGCGGCGACCTGAGATTCCTGGATCAGTTTTGACCTGAAAAGGTTTAAGCCTTGAAGTACTCTTACAACTGGATTCGCGAACTGGTGGATGGGCTGGAACTGGCTCCCTTCGACCTGGAGAAGCTCATCACAATGAAGACGGCCGAGTGCGAGGGCATCGAGCCGGCCGGACTGCTGCTGGAAGGCGCCTGCGCGGCCAGGGTGCTGGCGGTGGAACCCATCGCCGGCGGCCACAATGTGAAGGCCGTGGTCGACACGGGCCTCTACGGCGTCAAGACTGTGGTCTGCGGCGCGCCAAACTGCCGCCCGGGCATGACGACGGCTTACGCTCCGGTGGGCCGCAAGTCGATTCAAGGCGTGGAAAGCGACGGGATGCTGGCCAGCGCCGCCGAACTCGGCATCGGCGGCGATGCCGGCGGAATTGTGGAACTGGATCTGCCGGCCGGCGCGCAGATTCCGGGCTGCCGGCCCGACAGCATCATCGAGATCGACAACAAATCCATCACCCACCGGCCCGACCTGTGGGGCCATCTCGGAATGGCCCGGGAGGTGGCCGCCATCGCGCGCAAGCCGCTCCGCGACCCGGTGCGGATGGATCTGGTTCCGGGCGGCGACGCCGCGGTGAAAGTGGCCATCGAAGACCTGGACCTCTGCCCGCGGTACAGCGCGCTGGTGTTCGACAACGTTACCGTGCGGCCCTCCCCTCCCTGGCTGCAATACCGGCTGAAGGCGATCGGGTTGAACCCCATCAACAACATCGTCGATTTCACCAACCTGGTGATGGCGGAACTGGCCCAGCCGGCGCACGCGTTCGACCGCAACCTGCTGGCGGGCGGAACGATCTTCATCCGACCGGCGCGGGCTGGAGAACGGATTGTGGCGCTGAATGAGGAGGCCTACGCCCTGGACCAGTCGAACCTGGTGATCGCCGACGCCAACGGTCCGATCGCGATTGCCGGCGTGATCGGGGGCCTGGAGAGCGCCATCAGCGAACGCACCACTTCGATTGTGCTCGAGTGCGCCTGCTTCCACGCGGCCAGTGTGCGCCGCACGTCGGCGAAGCTGAAACTGCGCACCGACGCTTCCATGCGGTTCGAGAAGGCTCAAGACCCCGAGAACACGGTGCGGGCCATCGCCCGGGCCGTCGAACTGCTGGCCGAACTGTCGCCCGGAATCCGGATAGTCGGCGGCGTGGCTGATCAGCGCAAGCCGTCCGCGCCGCCCGCTCCGATTACTCTTTCGCTCGCCTGGCTGAATATGAAACTGGGCCGGACGGTCGAAGCGGCGCAAGTGCGGGACATCCTGGAGCGGCTCGCCTTTCAGGTCTCCGAGCCGCGGCCGCGCGTCTTCTCGGTGACCGTGCCTTCGTGGAGGGCCACCAAGGACATTGCCCTCAAAGACGACCTGGTGGAGGAAGTGGGACGGATGATCGGCTACGATTCCATCCCGCCCCAGCCGCCCGCGGTGCTGGCCGGCGTGCCCCCCTCGAATCCGGAACGGGTCTTCGAACGGGGCGTGCGCGCCCTGTTCGTGGCCCAAGGATACACGGAGGTCTACAACTACTCTTTCGTCAGCGAGGAACAGGCGCGGGCCTTCGGGTTCGCTCCCGAGGACCATGTCGCCGTAGCCAATCCGATCGCGTCCGACCAGAGCCTGATGCGCATGTCGCTGCTGCCCGGCATTCGCAAGAACATCCTCGAGAACGCCAGGCACCGGGAGGCTTTCCGGCTGTTCGAGATTGGCCGCGAGATCCACCGCCGCCAGGGAGAATTGCCCGATGAGATCCCCCATCTGGCCGCGGCCATCTTTTCGAAAGACGACGGGCGCGCGGCGCTGTTCGAGCTGAAACACACGGCCAGTTGCCTGATGGCGGGGGCCGAGGCGCGTCCAGCCGCAGCGCGGTGCTATGAGCACCCTGTGCGCGCCGCCGAAATCGTTTGGCAAGGGCAAACGGTCGGCCGGTTGTTCGAACTGCATCCCTCTCTGCTGGAGCAGGGCCGCGCCGCCATACTGGATGTCGACTTGCGCCGGGTGCGCGAGTTGCAGCCTCCCCTCCGAAAATACACTCCATTCCGCCGCTACCCCGGCAGCGCTTTCGATCTTTCGGTGGTGGCGCAGTCGCGCGAGCTTGTGGGCGACCTGCGCGGCAAGCTGGCCGGGTTTGCCGGCGAGATGCTGGAAGCGGTCGAGTTCGTGCGCGAGTACTCCGGACCACCCCTGCCGGAGGGGAAGAAGAGCGTCTCGTTCCGGCTCACCGTGGGTTCTCCGCAACGCACCCTTTCTTCCGAGGAAGTCGGCGCCATCCGGGCGCGCGTCATCGACGGGATGCGCGGGCTGGGGTACGAACTGCGCGTTTAGCTCAGCGCCGGCAACCTCTTCTTCCAGTCCTCCAGGATGGTTGCGGTGGCCGTGGCGCCGAAGCGCGAGGCTCCGGCCTCGTACACTTCCAGCGCCGCGGCGAGGGTGCGCACCCCGCCCGCCGCCTTCACCCTGCACTGTGGAGCGGCGTGACGGTACATCAGCTTCAAGTCGGGAATGGTGGCGCCGCCAGGCGCGAAGCCCGTCGAAGTCTTGACGAAATCCGCTTTCGCGCGCTTCGAGATTTCGCACGCGGCGATCTTCAGCTCATCGGTCAGGTAGGCGTTTTCGAAGATCACCTTCACAATCGCCCCGTGCTCGTGGCAGGTCCCGGCGACGGCGCGAATCTCCTCCTCGACACAGGCGAATTCGCCGGAAAGCAGGCGCCCGATGTTCAGCACCATATCCACCTCGCGCGCGCCCTGGGCGATCATCTCGCGCGTCTCGGCAATCTTCACCGCGGTAGTGGTGGACCCGTGCGGGAAACCAACCACCGAGCCCACCAGCACCTGGCTGCCCTCCAATTCACGCACCGCAAGATTGACATCGCACGGCCGGACGCATACGCTGGCGACGTTGTAGCGGCGCGCCAGTTCGCATCCCTCGATGACCTGCCGCACCGTCAGTTCCGGGCGCAGCAATGAATGGTCGATCATTTTGGCGAGGTCTTCGTAAGTCTTCAGTGGCGGGCGGGCTTGCCCTTGGTTCGAATCCATAGTGTTCCCCATTCTTTCAGATCCGTGCGCGTCTTCCTGGCGCCAGCGAACCAGTCCTCGTGGTGGAAGTGGGCGAAATTACCGGCGCCGCGTTCCTTCTCATCCAGGTCGCCGAGAGCGATGTTCAGTCCCATCGCGCGGTCGCCCATGGACGTGGAATAGAACTTCCCGGGTTCCACTTCGAGGCACGGGTTGAAGTTCACGGCCCATTCGATCACGTATCCCTTGCCGCCGGGCTTCGGCCTGGCGACGGCTTCCATGGCGCCGGTGAGGATCCATTTCTGGTAGGTATTCCAGGCCTCCAGGCTGCGGCGCGGCTCGCCTTCGAGCAGCCCGCCCGTGCCGATGCCGCCCTTGCGGGACTTGGTCAGGTTCGAGACCATCTGCCAGGACGTCCCGTCTCCCACGGCGCCTCCCCGGGGACCCCACCGGTTGGTGGCGTTGATCAGGAGCTCGATCTCATCGCCGAACCACGGGAAGCCCTCGCGCGTCAATTCGTGCGCCTTGGGGTTCTCCTCGGGAATCCAGCGTTCGGTGTCGATGCCGTAAAGCACATCGTCGGTAACGTCGAACCCAAAGTAGAGCCGCTTCCCGTCGTGCTTCACGTAGCCTGTGATCGAGAGGTCCTTGGGATCGGTGGTGGGCGTGAAGTAGGGCGTCCAGTCCTGAACACCGGTGAAGCGCGTGGCGTCGCTCCACTCACCGGGCGAGATGACGCCGTCCAGCTTGGGGGCCTTTCCGGGGAAGGCTTCGAGCGAACGTGGAAACTCACCGGCCGGCAGCGCGGCGGCAAACGCCGCCAGGAGAATGACGCGCATATAGCGTCAAGGTATCATGCTGGAGTGCCCCGCGTGATTCTCCTCCTTGTCGCCTCCTGCGCTTTCGGCCAGCAGAGCTTCCAGCAACGCCTCATCCGCGACGTCAGTCAGGGCGTGGAAGCCTGGCGGAGCGCCTTCGCCGAAATCGAGCGCAAGAACGACCCGAAGCGGCTGATTGAGGGATACGGCCTTTCGGCCATGGTAAACCTGCACGCCCGCACCGGGGACTCCGCGCTGCTGGCCGAGGCCAGGCGCGAGATGCTCTGGTCGGCGGCGCAGGGCCGGCCCATTCACGCCTTTCACGTGCCGGCATTCATCGAGGCTTACCTGTACCTGCGCAGCCGGCTTACGGAGTCCGAACGCGCGCGGGTCGAGGCCCTGATCCGCCTGACGATGCGCTCGCAATACGATTTTCCGGACTGGGGCGCGCATAACCGTTCGGTTGTGCAGGCCAACGGCTACTACTACGCGGCCAAGGCGATGCCGGCGGATCCGGAGGCGCCGAAATGGCGCCTTTACGGCGACGCGCTGATCTCGGAGAGCTGGGGGCGCTGGTCGGTGGAAGATGCGTCGATGTACCAGTCCTTCTGGCTGTTCCACATGCTCGAGACGGCGGAAGCCGCCGGGCGCGTGGACGAGCTGATGAACTCCATACCCACCCGCTTCTACTTCGAATACTACAGCCGCCTGATGCTGCCCAATGGCCTGATGCCGGATTTCGGCGACGCCGACTGGTGGTTGCGGTCGGAGTGGTACTTCGCGGTGATGACGCGGGCCGGCAGCTACTATCGCAACGGCAGGTACCTGCACCATGCCCGGCGCTTCTACGAAGCGCAAACCCGCGCGCCGCTCTCCGGCAGCGTGCTCTACTGCGCCGCCGCGGCCCTGAAGTGGCTGGACCCGGCGGTTCCCGAAACCCCCTATCCGCTGACCCGGTCCGAAGAAGCGCTCGAGGATCTGGTGGGCAAGAAGATTGTCTTCCGCAACCCGGCGGGCGCCTATCTGCTGCTGAACTACCGGGACCAGGGCGCCTACGGGCGATACACCCGCGACCACCTGAACCAGGTGCTGGCCGCGTACGAAGAGAAGCCGCACCACGGACACGCCGATGAGAACTCGATCACTCACCTGATGGAGGGCGGCACGCTCCTGCTCGGGGACGGCGGATACCGCCCCTTCGAGGACTTTTTCGGCGGCTGGCGCGCCGACGTGTTCCACAACCGCATCGTGGCGCGCGCCGGATGGCCCATGCGGGGCGATGTGTTCGACTACCTGGCAGCCGACAAGCTGTACCGCGAAGTGACCACCGAGAAGGTCCACTTCGCACGCTTCGGGCCGCTGGACTACTCGCGGACCCGGCTGCGCGACCCGGCCCTCGGTTACACCGCCGACCGCATCATCCTGTTCGTGGTCGAAACCGGCATGACAATTGTGGTCGACTCGATTCGGATTGACCGGGAAGGGCGCAAAGTTTTCGCCAACGTCTGGCACCCCGAGAACATCCTGAGCAAAGGCGAAGATTACGTCGTCTCCTGGCCGAAGCGCATCGGTACGGTCGGGCCGTATTGGGAAAATCCCCACACCCGCGACCTGCTGATCCATTTCCTGGACACCCGCGACAAATTCATCGCCTCCAAGCTGATCACCCGGCGCTACAACCCCTCGGAAGTTTTCTATGAGTACGTTGCGAACCACTTCTTCGCAGGCCAGCGCCTGGTGTTCACCACCGTGCTGGCGCCGCACGCCGCGGGGACATTCCGGAAGGAGATGCTGGATGCGGTCAGAATTATTCCCGGCAGCGCGCTGGGTCTCGAATTCTCCATCGCCGGCAAGCCGGTGACCGTGGGCCTCAAGCTGGATCAGACCATCGGCCTGGCCAACCTGAAGGGGCGTCCCATGTGGGACGCCGCGGCCGGCACGGTGGGGTACGGAAAGCTGCGGACCGATGCCGACTTCGCGTTTGCCATGGAAGACGCCGGCGGCGGTGAATTCGGCCTGATGTACGCGACCCGCCTCGAATACGGCGGGAAGACGGCCTTCGAGATGCCGGTGACCCCGCAAATCTACCAGGGACCCTTCGAGTATCGCGTGCCGGACGCGCGGGCGAAGATGCCCTTCTATCGCGGCCCGCTGCCGCGCTGAGGTTTCTTACCGGGAAGCCCCGCCGGATTCTCGTGGGTGCGCTCAGCGAAGCCGCCGCGCAGGGCGTTGGCCATGGAAACGGCTGAGTCTCCGTACTTGTCGCGCAACCGGTCGGTAGCTTCCAGGGCTGCCCGCCAGCGCTGCCGGCGGCCATCGTCGAGCAGGCTGAGCTGCCCTTCCCCGGTTTCCAGTGAGGACGCCTGGACGCCCAGAAGGCGCACCTTCGCGCCCGGTCTCCAGTTGGCGCGGAACAGCCTGCGCGCTTCTTCGAACAGTTCGGTGTCCAGTTGCGTCGCGGCGGCCAGAGTGTGGGCGCGGGTGATGGTGGTGAAGTCCTGGTAGCGCAGCTTCAACTGTACGGTGCGGGCGTGGAGACCGTATTCTCTGAGCCGGCGGCCGACCATCTCGGCCAGGCGGGCCAGAGTGGCCTCCAGGACGTCGCGGTCGGCGGTGTCCTCGGAGAAGGTGTGCTCATGACTCACCGATTTTGGGTCCGCCGCGGCTCCAATTGGCGAGTCGAACCAGCCCCCGGCGTCTTCCCCGCGGGCTTTGCCGGCCAGCGCCAGCCCCCACTTGCCGAAGCGGCTCTCGAGAAAAGCTTCCTCGAAGCAGGCCAGGTCACCCACAGTCTGAACACCCAGATCGTGCAGACACTTCTCGGTTACTTTACCGACCCCGGGAACTTTGCGAATGGGAAGCGGGGCCAGAAAGCGCGCCTCCTGCCCGGGAAGGATCCAGATGATGCCGTTCGGCTTGGCCTGATCGGAGCCGATCTTGGCGACCAGCCGGGAAGATGCGATCCCGATCGAGCAATTCAGGCCAGTGGCCGCGCGAATGGCCTCGTGCAGGGCGTGGGCGGCGCGGAGCGGGGGACCCAGGAGACGCTCCGAGCCCGTCATGTCCAGGTACGCCTCGTCGATCGAGGCCATCTCGACCAGCGGCGAAAACCGCCCGAGCACCTCGAAAACCTTGTGCGAGTACTCCCGGTAACGGTGCGGGTGGCCTTCGACGAAAATCGCCTGCGGGCAGAGCTGGTAAGCGGTACGCAGGGGCAGAGCCGAGTGAACCCCAAACTTGCGGGCCTCGTAGGAGGCGGCCGACACCACCCCGCGCTCGCCGGGGCGGCCGCCCACCACCACGGGCTTACCTTTCAGCGAGGGATCGAATAACTCCTCGACGGACACGAAGAACGCGTCCATGTCGACGTGGAAGATAGTCTTAGACAGGCGCGAACACTCCTCCACTTGCGGCTTCCCCGCCGCAATCGCCCGCCGGCTTCAAAACCGGAAGTGCCGGCTCAGGCGTGCCGAGCCGCAATCTCCCGGGAAAGCGACACCACGCCGGGCTCCACCAGGCGCTTGAAGTCGCTCATCTTCATATGAACCACGTCGCGGTGCGTTCCGGCGTTGAAGGCGATCATTTCGTCCTCCAGCAGCGCGCCGTCCACGTACACCGGGATGCCGTAGAGGTTCCCGAACGGAGGCATGGCTCCCAACTCGCAGTCCGGGAACAACTGGGCCAGCTCATGTTCGGTTGCCAGCCGGGCGTGGCTAAAGCCCAGCACCGTGCGCAACTCCTGAAAGTCCACCAGCCGGTTGGCCGGCAGGACTGCCATCCGGTAGCCGTTGTCGCCCATAAAGACGACCACCTTGGCTACCTCACGAGGGGGGAGGTGCTCCGACGCAGCCACCTCCCGCGCCGTGTAGGCCAGCGGGTGAACCGTGTGTGTATAGGCCACATGGTTTTGGTCCAGGAATACTCGCAATCTCTCGAGCACTGCCATAAGATCCTCCACCTGGGACACTGTGTCCTGCGATTATCATGCACGAAGGGCCCGGAGGTAAGCAAGGGGCAAGCGTGGGCAAGCGTGGGCGATCCAGAGCGGTCAGAGTGTCGCGAAGCACTGCGCATGTTGCGAAGGCTATTTCGCCGGTGGCGGGTCAGGCGGTTCCTGCGGGAGGCGCCAGTCCTGGGCGGGCAAGACCGAAGTCATGTCGGCGAGCAGTTCGCGC
>Ga0272446_1003667_pt1 | contig 19098 bp, 15 predicted proteins | sample YNPCB0061_FD_194587 | JGI IMG/M metagenome (GOLD analysis project Ga0272446, IMG submission 194587) | Hot spring microbial mat communities from Yellowstone National Park, WY, United States - YNP-CB-006-1 | ecosystem: Environmental > Aquatic > Thermal springs > Hot (42-90C) > Sediment | place... | reverse complement strand
CACAGACTCGCAAATGAACTGCGAATTGACGAGCACCGCATGCGCGCTGCGCAGGTTGGCGCGGTCGATATGTTGCAGCGTGCGGCGGTACAGGCCCGGCAATGGGTCCACCCGATCGAGGAGGCGTTGGCGCCGCGACGCGGCGGGCGCGTAGGGACGGGGCGGCATCGGCTCATAGAGCAGGCGCAGCGGTTCATGGCAGTAGTAGACGGTGGGCACACCCTGTGCCCACCGCAGGAGACTGGGGCTGCTCTCGAACTGACAGGGATGCGCCAACAGGACATCGTATTCGGCCCAGGGAATCGCCGCGGCCATGCGACGCGCCAGACGGCGTAGTCGCCATAGGTCGACCAGGCGGACAGCCTGGTTGAGGCGTCCAAAGGGCGAGCCAAACAGCGGCCAGGGTCGGAATGAAAAGACATGATGACGGGCAACGTAAGGGCGCAGGTCGGCGAACTCGTGGTTGGCCGAGGACAGGGAGTAGGCATCGATCGTATGGCGCGCCGCCAGCCGCCGCGTTGCCTCATACATGGAACGCTTGGCTCCTCCCGAAGGCAAATTGTGGAACAGGGCGATGCGCATGACGACCTTGCTCATGACATGAATACGGGGTGATAGCCGGCAAGCGCGGCGGCCATCACCCCGCAAGGATACGGTGCTGCCAGCTTCAGCCGACAGCCGGTTCCATCATTGGGCTGGGAGTCCATTGCGCCCGGAAGTAGGCGCGCGCCGGCTCGATGTACTCAGGCAGATACCACTCGTTCTCCAGATCGTCCTGGATATGATGCTCTGACACCAAACGCCCATGATCGAAGCGGCGGATGATCGGGTGCAGATAGGCGGCCTCGGTCGCCTTCTCGGGCGCCGGGTCGCGCTCGATGCTGAAGGGATCGCCGCGGAAATGACCGTAGGCCAGCGCGACGGTGTAATAATGGCTCTGTTGGCCGAAGGGGCTGACTGGCACGTAGTCGGCGCGCAGGTCCTCGTAGTAGTCCGCCTCGCCGCGCGCCTCGTCGACCACGATCACATCGCAGAGGAAGCCTGGCTGCAAGAAGATGCCTGAGCCGCGGTTGACGCGCTCCAATACCTTGTCGAGGACCGCGTCGGGGGTCGCTGCGATCGTCGTATGCGGCCACGGTTGGCCATGATATTTAGACTCGAACAGGTTGGCGAGCGCGCGCACGTTGTACCGGAAGCCGTGGATGAAGCCCGACATCGTGCGCTTGTAGTCGCAGGCTTGCATCAAGGTGCCAGCGAAGTACAGGCCCGGGATGTTGGTCGATTCCCACTCTGGGGTCTGCGCCGGGAAACGACCAGAGATCGTCATCTCCGGCCAGCAGGTTTCATCGAAGATCGACGCATCGAAGCGGAAGCCGGTGCAGGCGATCACTTTGTCGTAGGCCACGCGGCGCGTCTGGCCTTTGGCGTGGGTATAAGCGATGTCCACCAGGAACTGATCGCCTTCCTTCTCGATGCGCGTGACCGTGGCGTCGATGACGGTGTTCTGCGACTTCAGTTGATAGGTGTCGAGAAAGTTGTTGTTGACGGCGCGCAGGTTGCCCACGAAATGCGTCTGCCAGGCAAAAGTGACGGAATGTGGGCTGCAGAGATGGATCACGGCTGCGACCTCGGTCAGATGCTCGGCCGTCTCGAAGGCGGAGTTGCCCTTGCCGATGATCAACACGCGCTGGTCGCGATACAGCTCGCGATCGAGCGAATGGGTCCCGTACTGATCGACCAGCTCGATGCCCGGGATGTCAGGGATGTACGGCGCCGAGACCCCGGTGGCGACGATCAGGCGTTTGCTCATGTAGAGCTGTCCGTTCTGATCGGCGACCACAAAGCGCCCGTTGCGCCGGCTGATGCGCTCGACGCGCGTGTTATAGGCGATGTTGAGCTGGTAATGGCGGGCGAAATCGTCCAGATAGCGGACGAGGTCGTCAGGATGTGGGAAATAGCGTTCGCTGTAACGGGTGAAACGCAGCTCGGGCGCGTCGCACAGCAGCGAGTTCCAGTCCCAACGCAAGTTGACCTCAGGATCGCTCTTGCCGGTGTACGGCTTGTTGATCGAGATCAACATACGATGTCGCGGGAAGATCGAGAAGAAGGCGCCGGGATGATCCGCACGCTCCAGGATCAGATAGTCACGCTGATTCTTCTCGAGGTGGTATCCCAATTGCAGGCCAGCGGGGCCGGCTCCGATGATCAGATAATCGACGTTGTGTTTCATCGACAGAACATGCTCCTTTCACGCGACCGCGACATTGTTGTAACTATACCTCATCCACTGCTATTTATAGCTTACATTTGTATTACAAATTTCAGCATTATTCTCGGCCGGCAACTGCGGGCAGCATGGTTGCGGCTCGTCCACATTACCTGCACAATCGAGCGGAGATCGATGCGTATTTGAGTCGCCTGACCGCCCTGCGAGAGGCGCGCTATCAGGAGTGGGCAACCCATCCCTCGCCGTTGGTCAGACGCCTGCGGGAACTTAAAGCGCAAAAGGAAAAGGCACGGGCAGTGGCCGCATGAAGGTCCGCAACTCCTGCAAAGGCCCAACCTCAGGGCGAATCCGTTTCAGAGGTTGCCTGGAAATTCGCTGGCGGTTCAAACCGCGCCGATGCAGGATGCGAAGTCGGCCTTCGCCGACTGGATTCTAACCCGCGTAGGCGGGTTTCGCGCCTCCCGTTGTCGCGATTTTAATCGCCAGGGGTATTTCCAAACAGGTTCTTAGAAACGGAAGCAGCGCGCGCGAGGTCGGCGAAGGGCACCACGCTCCGCGGCGGCTGGCGAGCCATCTTGACCTGGACCGCTAACCGGCACAGCCTTGGGCTGAAGGCGTAGAGAGCTGCCAGCGCCGTCGCCAACCGATCGGCGGGGCAGATGGTGCGTGCCCGATGCAGCCAGCTCGCAACCGGCGCCGCGCGGACGCCCTCGCGCAGCGACCAGCTCGCCATCAGGCGCAACAGGCGAGCCTGCTCGGCGGCCGGGAGCTGCTGGAACTGCGTCCACCCCGTGATCTCCGTCTGCCGCTCGGGATAGCCGGTCAGGCAATTGATGAGCAGGTCATAGAAGGCCGCGGCACGCGTCTCCAGCGAGCACTCCCCGAAGCGCCGCCGACCGATCGCCGACTCACGGCAGCGCGCCAGCGACAAAGCCCGCCTGGAAGCGCTCGTGCGCACGCTGATGTTGGCGGTGTGCACGCGGTACAGGCAGGTCGGCTCATCGAGATAGCCGAAGCGCGCTTCCTCCGCGTAGCGTATGAAGAACTCCCAGTCAGGGCCGATCACGATCTGCGGATCGAACGCGAGGGCGCGACGCATCACCCCATCGCGCCGCAGCGCCACGCATAGGGGCGGGCCGAAGACATCGGAAGCGCGCACCAGCGGCTCGAACAAGTCCCCCTCGAACGGACCGCGCCGCCGGCTGGAGAGGGTTGCCAGGCGGCGACCCTCCCGGTCGCAGTGATAGCCATCGGTGTAGACGGCGTCGCGGTCGGGGTGCGCTTGCAGGTAAGCGACGACGGCCGCAAGATGGTGGGGCAGGTAGGCGTCGTCGGCGTCGAGAAAGGCGATCAATTCCCCGCGCATGTGGGTCAGGGCCGTGTTGCGCGCGACCGCCTCGCCGCCGTTGGGTTGCTGGATCAGGCGCACGCGCGGGTCGGCAGCGGCCGCCTGTGCGGCGATGGCGGCAGTGCGATCGGTCGAGCCGTCATCGACGATGAGCAGCTCCCAATGGGCGTACGTTTGCTCCCGCACGCTGGCGATCGCTTCGCCGATGTAGCGCTCAGCGTTGTAGGCCGGCATCATGATGCTGACCAGGGGCGAAGCCATTCCCAACGCCATTGGGTCGTTCCCCATTATCGGCCGACCACCTGGGTAAAAATTGCGCTGAGCTGGCGCGCGGTGTGATCCCAACCGTGGATGGCCTCTGCCTCCCGCCGCGCGCGCTGGCCCATCCCGCGCCGCAGCTCCGCGTCCTGCGCCAGGCGGACGATGGCGGCGGCCAGGGCCTCTTCGTCGCAGGGCGGAACGATCCAACCGGTCACGCCGTGGCGCAACGTGGCCGGCTGCCCATCCTGGCCCGAGGCGATGACGGCCAGACCAGCGGCCTTGTAGTCAAAGAGCTTGAGGCCGGAGAACTCTTTCCAGCCGCAGTAAGGGGATAGGCCGATGTCGGCGGCGGCGAGAATGGGCGCATACTGCCCGGCGGACAGATGGCCCATGAACTGAACGCGCTCCTCCAACCCCAACGCGCGCGCCTGTTGTCGGGTTTCCTCCAGGCCGACGCCAGCGCCGACCAGCGCCAACCGCAGATCGTAGCCCTGAGCGCACGCGCGCGCCAGCGCCGGCAAAAGGATGGAGAGGCCGTGCCAGGGATAGAAGCCGCCGAGGTAGACGAGGGTCAGCGGCCCGGCATCTGCTTCCGGCTGGAAAGAACGCAGTTGCTCGCGCCGTAGCAGGCGCGTCAATTCGCTGCCGTTCTCGACCGTCGTGACCCTGGCCGGGTCGACGCCCCAGCGTCCGATCAGGTTGCGCCGCCAGCCCGCGCCGGTCGCTACGATGTGGGCGGCCGCACGCAAGGTCGCGCGCATGAGGGCGACCGAGAGCAGGCGCTGCAGGCCGCGCGGCGCGATCCGCTTGGCCTCCAGATCCTCCAGAGGATCGCCGTTGTATTCCAACACCAGGGGAACCCCCAGCCAGCACGCCGCCAGCGCGCCGCCGTACCTGGCCCAGCTCGCGCGCTCGTAGAGCACATCGTAGCCGGCCAGGGCGCGTCGACCGGCCGCGGCGAAGCGCAGGCTCTCGAAGAAGGCGAGATAAGGGAGGCGTAGCTCGGACTGGACGCGACGCACAGCGCGCTCGCCCAGGCGCAGCGGCCCGCGCTGCAGGACCGGCGCGGGGACGGGGACGAACTGTTCGAGGTCGTCGGTCTGCCACAGCCGCTCGTTCAGCCCGTAGAGCACACGCACCTGGTGGCCCTGGCGCTGCAGCTCGGCGACCACCTGGCGAACATGGTTGGCCGGGCCGTTGAAGGGAGGGCGACGGATATCCTCCCCCATCTGCATCAGGTAGCCGATCTTCATGCCTGCGCCGCGACCTCGTCGATCACCTGGCGGATCTGCGCCGTCGTGCGCGCGATGTCGAAGCGCTCGCGGATGATGGCCTGCAAGGCGGCGATCGCCTCCTCGCGCTGTGGCTGGGGGCGATGCGCGTAGGCGAGGATGCGCTCGATCAGCTCCTGGTTGGTGTAGAACAGGTTCTCCGCTGGCAACATCTCTTCAGCGCCGGCCCAGCGGTGCGAGAGGCAATAGCAACCCGAGGCGATCGCCTCGAGCGGCGACACCTGCAGCCCCTCGGAGTAGCTATTGGAGACGAAGATATCGATGCGGCGATACCATTCTTCGGGCTGCGCCACATGGCCGTAAAAGGTCACGCGCTCCTCCAGGCCCAGCTCGCGGACAAGATCGTGCAAGGCGACGTAGTAATCGCCGAAACGCTCGTGACGACCGCCGCCGATATGCAGATGGAAGCGATCATCGAGGCGGATCAGATCAGCGAAAGCCAGGATCAGCTCGTAGACGCGCTTGCGCGGCGTCAGATGGCAGAGGATGCCGATGTTGCCCGCGAACGGCTTGATCTGCGAACGGAAACGGCTCAGCGACACCGCCTCGGGGATCACGATCGCCTTGGCGGCGTGCGCCGGGAAGCGAGCGACGAACTCGCGGCGTTTGGCCTGGCTGACCACGATCACGCGAGCGACGGCGTCCCAGTTGATGCGATCGGCCCACTGATAGAGTTCATAGCGATGCAAGCGCGCCACGAGGGGGCAAGTCGTGGGCTGGCGGCTGGCCGCGGCCAGAAGTTCGCTGGCCCACTCGCAGAAGACGACGTCGTTGCGGCGCAGGAAGGCCCCCACATCGCGGCGGAACAGATGATCGTTGACGCGCGTCCGGAAGACCGGCAGCGCGACCTGCCGTCGGCGAAAGAGGGTTGTCTCATAATGTTGCTGGAAGTCGGCGTAGATCTCGTGAAAGAAGCTCCACGTCTCTTCGATCATCACACCCAAACGCAATTTCATCTCGTCACCAACGTGAAATATGAGTAGGTCTTTGTCCGGTGAGCGCCTGGCGTCCCGCAGTTTCGGATCTCTTGACAGGACACAGGTAAGTAGAATGTAGCAGATTAGGTAGATCTATGCTACCCAGAGGGGAGAGAAACGATGTGGATGATAACAGATGTGATCCCCATCTCTGAGCTGCGTAAGCGGCAAGACGAGGTGCTGGCCATGATCGAGCGACGGCCCGCAATCCTTACCCAGCACGGACGCGGGGCGGCAGTGTTAATCAGCCTTGCGCAGTGGGAAAGCATCCTCGAGCGGCTGGAAGATATGGATGATGCTCTAACCATGATTGAGGCGCGGTTAGCGGACACAGAGCCAGCCGCTCCTCTCGATGAGATAGTCACCGAGCTCGTGCAGGACAAGGTATCCCTTGCCTAAGGTCTTCTTGCACACCTCTGCTCGACATGGGCTGCGCCGTCTCTCAGAGACTGCCCGTACACGAGTGGTGGAAGTTTTGCGCGAGCTGGAGGACGATCCTCGTCCCCCAGGCTGCGCGAAGCTGCGAGCTGGGCTGGGCTGGAAGATCCACGTCGGCGACTATCGGATTCTCTACACGATCGATGACGCGGCGCAACGAGTGGATGTGTGGTACATTGGCCCGCGCGGCGGGGCCTATTGAGGATCTATCCCTTCCAACTGCCGATGCCATAGCTCGATGGTGAGCAGCGCCCCCAGGCGCACCGTATGATTGGTCCCCGCCATATGCTCAGCAACTAATTGGCGCACTGCCTCCGGCCGAAAGTAGTCGCGCGCCAGAGCGCGTTCCGAGAGCACGAACCCTTCCAGCCAGGGGCGCAGCACGCCTCGGAACCAGTTGGCGTAATCTTTATACGGCCTGGCGCGGGCGAGCGTCAGCCAGCGGATGCCGCGCGCGTCGAGTTGCCATTGCGCCAGGCGCGCCGCGCGCAGCCACAGATCGCGCGCGCAGGCGATCAACGGCAGGCCGGTCTCGGTCACGGGCACTTTGGCCAGGGCGGGGTACGCGCGCGCGAAGGCGCGCTTGATCAGCCGTCGCTCATAGCGTAGCCCGGGAGGCACGGTCAAGGTGAACGCGACCAGATCGTTATCGGCGAAGGGAAGGCGGACGGCGACGCGGCTGCGCACCACCTCGACGCCGTTGATCGTCATGCGCGGCACGCGCTGCGTCAGATCGAAGTAGCAGCGCTGGTCGGCCAGCAGCTCCGACTGCGCGGCGCGCATCCCGGCGCGGTAGGCTGCCATCACGCCATCGCCGATCTGGCGCTGGAACTCGGGGCTGAAGAGCCGGGCATGTCCGTCGGGCGCCCACGGATCGAAGGTGATCACCCCTTGATCGCGATGGACCTGGAGGTGCGCCCGCTCCCAGGTCGCCTCGTCGTATTCGCCCCAAAACTGATAGCGCAGGCCGAACCCCATCATGGCGTCGCCCAGGAACCCTTTGTAGAGGACCTGAGCGTGCGCGGCCTCCTCTTCCAGCGTGGCGTAGGCGTGGAGGTTGACGACGTTGCCCAGGCCATCGGTGAGGCGCACCGCCTCGGCGGCTTTGTGGATCAACCAATCGGGTTTTAGCTCGAAGAAGTGATGCCGCGCGCCCACCTGCGCCGCCAGCTCGCGCGCGAGGCGGGCATCGTCGCAACCAGGGATGCCCCAGGTGAACGTGTGCAGCCGACCGCGCGACTTTGTTTCGGCCAACAGCGCCAGGATCACGCGCGAGTCGAGGCCGCCGCTCAGCAACAGCCCGGCGGGCCGGTCGTCAGTAGCCTGGCGCGTGACGGCGCAGCGGAGATGGGCCATCAACTGATCCATCCAGGCCTCTTCGTCCTGGAGTGGGTAGGCGCGGCTGTATTGGGGACGCCAGTAGGGATGGATCGCAAGCCGGCCATCCTGGAAGGTGAGGATCGACGCCTGAGGCAGCAGGCGCACGGCAGCCAGCAGGGTACGATCGTCGAGCACGTGGTCGAAGGTCAGGAACTGGGCGATGGCGATGGGATCGGGATCTCGGGACAGCACAGGATCAGCGAGGAGGGCGCGCACACCGGAGGCGAAGAGCAGGCGCCCGTCCACTCGAGCGTAATAGAGAGGATACAGCCCCAGGCGGTCGTTGAGCACGGTCAATTTCTGGGCGCGCCGGTCCCAGATGGCCGCCGTGAAGGCGCCATTGAGCTGGCAGGCGCACGCTTCGCCTTGTTCGGCGTAAAGCTGAAGCAACAGTTCAGCGTCGCTGTCCGTGGCGAGCTGCCGATCGCGCCGCAGCGCGCGCGTATCGTACAGCTCCCCTTCCATCACGATGCCGAGGTTCCGATCGGCGCTCCAGATCGGCTGCGGCTGCGGGTTGAGGATGCCCAGGCTGACGCGCCCCAGGCCCCACGCTGCCTCCTGGTGCAGATCGACCTGGAAGCGGGGAGCGTCCTCCAGCGCGCGCGCCATACGGGCCAGCAACCCCTCGGAGGCGGGGGCAGCAGAAGCGGAGACGAAGCCGACTAAGCCCGGCATGAATCCTCGCTTACTGTGGTCATATCAACACCTCGTCGAACATCGGCGCATAGCGAGTGTGCGCGTAGCGGGCGCGCAGTTCATCGAAGTTGACGACCGCCTCGCGCAGGTTGTCCGACGTGTTCTTGAGGGTGCGCGGGCGCACCGGTCCCGGCCTGACCTCCAGAAAATTGAAGACGCGCTGGAGGAAGGCGTTCTCATCGAGCAGCAGCTCTTCGTAAGTCAGGGCCAGCTTGGGCAGGTTGAGCCGCGCCGCGTAGGCTTCCAGGTCGCGATCCCACTGCTCGCGCAGCCGCAAGAGGCGATCAAGTTCCTCGGGATCGATGACCGTCGGCGGCGGGCGATCCGACTCCTTGAGGAGGTTCCAGGTGCCGGAGGCTTCGTGCAGGCGCTTGGCGTTGATCGTCGAAATGGCCGCTTTCACCGTGTTGCGCCGATGCAACAGGATGACGCGACATCATTTCTCGTGAAGAAGTTGAGCGAACCCATCAGGATCGAGGATGTCCATGATCTTGGTTTTGAATCCCAACGCCCGTTTGTTGCCGATCAGCGGTGGGTTCCAGAACTGACGCACCCAGGCCATCTGTTCGGCTGCGCCATGGCCTTTATCCTTGAGCACGGCGAACTCTTCCCCCAGCGAGACGATCTCAGGATGGGAGTGCAACGCGGAGCGTAGGAACGTGCTGCCCGACCGTTCGACGAACAAGACCACGAATCGCTTCACCTGGGGACGAAGGACAACAGTGGGCATAGGGATCAGGACCTCCTCCTGGCCAGCAACGAACGTAGGAAGATCGAAAGGACGCCCCGGTTGGCGAGGACGCCCGGCTGGTAGCGGACGGCGCGACGCACCGCGGCTCCGGCAGCGACCCTGTCGCCGCGCGCGTGGGCATCGAAGGCGAGGCGCAGCGCGGCGCGCGCCAGATCGGACGCGCGGCGTCGGCGCAGCGCCGGCAAGTCCTCCGGCAGATGGTCGTAGATGACCTCCAGATACGCCAGCGGATCGCGCGCGCGCGGGTCATCGGCCCAGGCCGCCAGGCGCGCGGCCAGCGCGGCGCCGTCGTCGGCGCACAAGGTGGGGTCGAGGCGCGTCGCCTCCCGCAACGCGGCCATCGCCTGCTCGAAGGCCTGCGCGTGGTACGACTGCGCGGCGGCGCGCAGGTAGGCGTTGCTGTACGCCCGATCGCGCAGGCATTGCCAGCTCTCCGGCAGGTCGGGCGATGCGTACACCTTCTCGAGCACCGCGAACGTGGAAGCTGTCATCCGGGAGCCGTCGCGGATCATCTGCCCCGTATGAAAGCGGTAGAGCGAGACGGGGCGCGGCACCCATCCCATGCGGCAGCCCGCCCGCGCCAGACGCAGCCACAGGTCCCAATCCTCATACGAGCGCAGGCGCTCGTCGAACAGTCCCACCCGATCCAGCCAGCCGCGGCGCAGGAGGACACTGCCCACATGCAGGGGGTTGCCGAGAAGGAGCTGAGCGCCGTCGGTCGGCGGCGGGGTCGTGAACGCCTTGCCCAGCCGCCGGCCCTTTTCATCGATGAGCAAAGCCTGGCCGGCCACGAAACCAACCTCCGGCTGGGCCTCCAGCACTTCGACCAGCAGGCTCAGCTTCTCGGGCAGGAACTGGTCATCGGAGTCGAGGAAGGACACGTAGGGCGCGTCCGTCAGACGGATGCCGGTGTTACGCGCCGCCGACAGGCCGCGATTCTCCTGATAATGATAGCGGAGGCGCGGGTCGCTGAAGCTGTGCGCCACGCGACGCGTCGAATCAGTGGAGCCGTCGTCGACGATGATGGCCTCGAAGTCGGTGTACGTCTGCGCCAGGACGCTGCGCACGGCTTCGCCCAGGTAATGGCCCTGATTGTAAGCGGGGATGATCACGCTGACGGTCGGCATGATGGATGACCTTACAGGCCGGCGCGGCTGTAGATGCGGCCGTCGGCCGTGGTGACGAGGACGCGTAACGAGAGGAGATCGCGGAGTTCCTCTTCGGTAGGGGGCGCGCGTCGCTCGACCTGCGTGAAGTAGACCACCACGCCGCGCTGGTCCATCACGGAGGCGCGCAGCGCGGCCATCTCGGCCGTGTAGCGCGGGTTCGTGCGCCGGGTGGTGGCATCCTCGCGGCGTGGGATGCGCGCCGCCGCACGGCCAGTGTGGATCGTGATCGCCTCCGGCGCGTTGGCGTAGATGGGAACATCGGCGGGCAGCGCCCGGATCTGCGCCAGCGTCGGTGAGACGCGCCAGACGATGCTGTTGAAGCCCAAGCCTTCGCTGTAGCTGGCGCTGAGCAGCCGCGCGCCCGGCGCGCCGGAGGCCATAGCCAGGATCACCGCGACGCCCAACGCCACGATCGCCGGCACGCCGCGGCGGAGGTGGGCGCCTGACACTGATAATGCTACGATCAGGCCCGCTGCGTAGAGCGGCGACAGGATGCGATTGTCGAGCGGCGTGTTGGCGTCGAAGAACGAGATCGAGAGAGTCAGGAACGCCAGATAGACCATGCTGAACAGACCCAACACCTTCACGAGAGGAGGCAACGCCTGCGCTTTCGCCCAGGCGACCGCAAGCGCCACGCCGGCCACGATCAACGCGCCGAACTTGACCATCGTCGGCGCCGTGTGGGGGACCAGCAGCCAGCCAGCGAGCGTATCCAGCGCCTGGCCGAGCTGCTCGCGCCCGATCGGATGAAAAGCCAGCTCGCGGCTGGAGGCGCGGCCCGCTGTGGTCAGGGTATACAACGTCCACAAAGCGAGCGGCAGGACGCTGATCAGCCCGAAGGCCGCGCTCGCCCCTAGACGGTGTGACCAGCGGCGCCGATCCAGGAGCAGCAAGCTCAGCCCCCCTGCGCCCACGAGGGCCACACCAGCGTAGCGTGTGAGCAAGGCCAGGCTGGTCGCCAGGGCAGATGCGAGCAGAAAGGGCCAGCGCGGCGCGTCGAGATACATCGCCAGCAGAAGGCAACCGAGGAGGACACCGGCCAGGAAGGCTGGCTCGCTCCAGGCCATCAGATGGATCTCGACGAGCGTCGGCGCCGTGAGGGCGAACAACGCGCCGGCGACGGCGGCCCACGACGCGCGACGCGCGCCCTGCGCCAACGCCCACACGATAAGGAACAGATTGGCCGCCCACAGCAGCGCGTGCAGCGCGCGCCCCCCGCTCAGGGGATCGCCGGTCGACAGCCCCGCCAGCGCCAGCAGCGCCGGATAGAGGGGAGGATAATGAGTGAAGGGGAGGTCGCCGGCCAGGCCAGGGAGCGTCAACCCGCGCCCGGCCAGGAGGTTGCGAGCGGCTCCCACGTAAGCGGCAGAATCAGGAGAGAGGCCGATCCCCCACGGCGTGGCCAGCCACAACAGGAGCGCGCCCAGGGCCGCCGCGCTCGCAGCGACGGCCAGGACCGATGACGGTTGTCTCATCTCCTTCGCAGCAACCCATATTTCAGGATCACATAGATGGCCCGCAACCCGTCTCTCCAGTTGATCTTCTTCCCCTCTTCGTATGTCCGGCCATAGTACGAGACGCCGACCTCGTAGATGGCGCATCCCAGTCGCGCGATCTTGGCGGTGAACTCCGGCTCGAAGCCGAAGCGATCCTCTTTCAGCTCAATGCGATCGAGGACCTCGCGCTTGAAGACCTTGTAACAGACTTCCATGTCGGTCAGGTTGAGGTTGGTGAAGACGTTGGAGAGCAGCGTCAGAAAGCGGTTGCCCAGCGAGTGCCAGAAATAGAGGACGCGGTGCGATTCGCCGCCGGCGAAGCGCGAGCCGTAGACGATGTCGGCCTTGCCGTCCAGGATCGGCTTGAGCAATTTGGGGTACTCGTTGGGATCGTATTCGAGGTCAGCGTCCTGGATGATGATGATGTCGCCCGTGGCGTGGGCGAAGCCGGTGCGCAGGGCGGCCCCTTTGCCGCGGTTGGCCTCATGGAAGATGACCCTGACTCCATCGACCCCCTGCCAGGCGGCCAGGGTCTCGCGCGTGCCGTCGGTCGAGCCGTCGTCGACGATCACCAGCTCGCGCTCCATCCCCAGATCTACTGACAGGACTTTGGGGATGATCGCCTCGATGGTGCGTATTTCGTTGTAACAGGGCATTACGATCGAGATTTTGGTCATGCGTGCGTTCCCCTGTGGGGCAAAAGGCTGCGTAGGGCGATCGACCATACCCCACGGTCGAGCAACCAGGTTGGATTGTGATAAATGCCATGTCGTAGATGCGCACGAACTCGCCGGAGCTGTCCGCTTGCAGCGGCGGCGAAGGCCGCCTGGATGTGCCGCTGCGACAACAGACGAGCCCGAATCGGAGCCAAGGAAGGATTATAGGGCAAAAGCAGAGCAAAGGCAGCCTCAGTAAAGGCGATCGCTGCGTCATACGAGTGATTGGGCGTGTATCTGGACACGATTTCTTCGACCAATGGGCCAGCTCGCAGCAGGTCTGGATCGTGGTCGAGCGCGCGCGCCAGGCTCTCATGGGCGCCTGCGATCTCCTCGCTGGCCAGGCCGATGATCGCAGCTCGCAGGTAGTCTCGCGCCACGAACCAGGTCTTGTCAGGAGGCGGCGCAGCGCCATAGCGACGGGCGAGCGCCCGTTCGAGAGCGAGCGCCTTATTGTACCTCTGCCGGTAGCGCTTGCGGTTGCTCACCGAGCCGGCATGCTGGCGATAGCGATACAGGGGGGTGTCCAGGTTAGCGATGTGGGTCACCTCGACAAGGCGCAGGCAAAGATCATAATCTTCTGTATAGCTCAAATCTTCGTCGAAGTAGAACCCTGCGCGTTCGAGGCACTCGCGCCGCCACATGACGGTCGGCCCGCACAAGCACATGCGATCGAGCAATTGCTCACGGATCTCGCCGTCTTCGGTCAAGGTAAATGCGACGCCAAGCGAAGCGCCTCGTGGGTCGATCATCTCCACCGCTGTACCGACAGCCCCACAGTCCGGGTGCGACTCCAGGAAAGCCACCTGGCGGGCCAGCCGCTCCGGCAACGAGCAATCGTCGCCGTCCTGACGCGTGATATATTCGCCCCGAGCTACAGCGAGGCCGCGGTTGAGGGCCCGACTGGTAGTCAGCGTTGTCTCATTGCGAATCGGCACAATTCGCGGATCCTGAGCCGCGTGCGCCAGGATGATGCGCCACGTATCATCCTCAGAGCCATCGTCGATGACGATCAGCTCCAGATCGCGCCAGGTTTGTTCCCGTATGCTCGTGATGGCTTCGTCCACGTATGCCTCAGCATTGAGGACGCTCATCAGCACAGTCACGGCAGGGGCAGTCGCAGCCTTCTCTCGCTCAAGCGCCATTGCCGAGGACCTCCGTTTCCCAGTGCAGAAGGGGATGCACGGCGCCTGGCTCACGGCCGTACCAGGTCCCGGAGCGCCGGCCAAGGTCAAGGACTTCGAAGACGAGCGCATCCTCGTATCGATAGAGGATCTTGCCGCCGTCACGCAAAATCAAGAGCAGCACGTTGTGGACACCGGCGTTGAGCAAGTTGCCAGGGATGTGGCAAACACTGCGGATCAGGCCCGGAGCCAGCGCCCTTTCGCTGACCGAGGGATCGGCCTCATTAGAAGCCGAGGTGAAGGCAACAACCTGCTGTTCATTGTAGACGTGCAGGGCGAGGTGGAGATGGGCGTTAGGAACCAGGTTCCAGAACTCCACCTCGACGCGCAGCGGCGTCTCCATCGTGATCAGGTCCGACGGCGTCCCCGTTTCCGGTCGTACGCACACGCGATGCAAACGCACGCGATCGTTGCCCGGCGCCGCGGCCACGTCCGGCCATACCTGCTCGGTGCGCGCGATGTAGGCGGTGGATAGATAGTGCGAGATCACCTCGGCTGCCGGCCCCTGCTCCTTCAGCTCGCCATTGTGCAACCAAATCACGCGCTCGCACAGGTTCTGGATCGCCACCATGTTGTGGCTGACGAAGAGCACCGTGCGCCCGGCCTTGGCCACATCCCCCATCTTGCCCAGACATTTTTTTTGGAAGGCCAGGTCTCCCACTGCCAGCACCTCATCCACCACCAGGATCTCCGGCTCGAGATGGGCGGCTACCGCGAACGCGAGGCGCACGTACATCCCGCTCGAATAGCGCTTGACCGGCGTGTCCAGAAAGCGCGCCGTCTCGGCGAAGGCCACGATCTCGTCGAACTTACGATCGATCTCCGAGCGTCGCATGCCCAGGATCGCGCCATTGAGATAGATATTCTCGCGCCCCGTCAATTCCGGATGGAAGCCGGTGCCCACTTCGAGCAGCGACCCGACGCGGCCGTGGATGACGGCACGGCCGCGCGTCGGATCCGTGATGCGCGAGAGGATGCGCAAGAGCGTGCTCTTGCCTGCGCCGTTGCGGCCGATGATGCCGACCACTTCTCCCGGCTTGACCTCAAACGACACGTCTCTGAGCGCCCACAGGGTCTCTTCTTCCGAAGGAGGCTGCAACGAGCCAATCAGGTATCCGAACGGGCTGCTCAAGCGCGCTCGCAGAGAACGCCGACGCGGCGCCTTGCCGATGCGATACCGTTTGCTCAGGCCCTCCGCCTGGATCGCCAGTTCACTCATAAGATATCAACCACGGTGCGTTCGGTGCGACGGAACACGTAGGCGCCGCTGATAATGCCCAAGATCACGATCCCCACCGACAAAGCGAACACCCCTCCGGGCGCTTCGCCACTGCCTAGCAAGGCCCAGCGAAACCCCTGGATGACCCCCGTCATCGGATTGAGTTGATAGACGAATTGCAAGGAATCGGGCACCAGGCTCGCCGAATAGACCACCGGCGAGAGGTACATCAGAGCCTGCAGAAGGAAGTTCACGGCGAACGAGACGTCGCGATATTTCACCGAGAGCGTGGCCAACCATAGTCCGACCGCCAGCGCGAAGCCGAGCGCGACCAGGAACAGGAAGGGCGTCCATACCATCTGCCAACGCAGAGGGGCGCGATAGATGAGCAGAGCGATCAGGAAAATAAGAAACGAGGCCAGGAAATCGATCAAGCCTGAAGCCGCCCCGGCGATCGGGATGATCAGGCGCGGGAAGTAGACTTTGGAGATCACGTTCATGTTATCTACCAGGCTGCGCGAGCCGCGCAAGACAGCGTTGGAGAAGAACCCCCACGGCATGAGGGCAGCCAACGAGAAAAGTGGGTAGGGCAGCCCGTCGGAGGGCACCTTGACCAGCCCGCCAAAGACGAACGTCAAAAGCAGCATGTTGACGACCGGTCGCAGGAAGAGCCAGGAAAGGCCGAGCGCCGTCTGACGATAGGCGCCCTGGATCTCGCGCCAGATGAGCAGATAGAGCAGCTCTCGATACTCCCAGACATCCCGAATCGCCAGCGAAGCCCATCCCCTCGCTGGCTGGATCACGAGGGTGGGTGGGCGAGGTGCAAGCGCCTCTCTCATATTCTGAACCTTCTATACCATATGATAGCAACAGCGCCCCCCACGATCAGGATCGCTGGCGCAAGCCCGATCACGAGACTGCTCATCGATCCTCCTTCAGCTTGCGTGGGCGCCCACTCGACGGCCATCGTCGCGAACGGCGTCGGCGTGGGCGGGACGGACGTGGCGGGTTCTGTCGCGGTGGGCACAGGAGTCGGCACAGGGGTCGCCGTCGGCCAGGGGATCGGCGCCAGCGCTGGCGCGTCGGCGATCGTACAGTCCGTCGCCAAGACCTCCAGGGCCGTGTAGTTGAACCAGGCGACAGCGACCCGGTTGCCTCCGACGATGGCAGCGGCGGTGAAGTTCGAGTCGTAGAAGCCGGCGAACGGCCACGGCTCGCGCCAGTTGATCCCTCCCTCCCAGACGCTGTGCCACAGCGTGTTGGAGGTCGGCGCCGCGGCGCAGCCCGGGAAGCGGTCGCACAGCCCCTCGTTGCCCTCGCGGATGCGGCGCGAGAGGAAGACGTGCAGTCGACCCTGGCTGTCGCGCGCGAACTCGGCGAAGCCGTTGTCGGCGATCAGCCAGCGGAATGTGTCGATCGGCGGGCTCCACGTCGCGCCGTCGTCGTAGGAGTACTGCGCCTGCGGATAGGCGCGGAATCCCCCCTCCCACAAAGCGATCAGTTGCCCATCCTCGAGGACCGCCAGGTTCGTCCAGTCGCGCTCATATTCATCTCCCCGTCGCTCATCGAGCAAGACAGGCCTGTCCCAGGTGCGGCCGCCATCCAGAGAGCGCACAAAATAGATCGCCTGGCCGTTGCCGCTTTCATCCCACTCCGTCCACGTCGCATAGAGCTTGGCAGGCGGCTCGAAGAGCAGCCGCAGGTTGCTGGCCCCGCGCTGCGGACTCCACGCCACATACAGATCGATCGGAGCGCTCCAGTTCAAGCCCCCATCAGTCGATCGAATATACACGACGCTACGATTGTCTCCTTCCGGGCTGCGCCCATAGACGACGTGTAGCGTCTGCGGCGGCTGGTAGGCGATCGCCGCCGAATACTGAGTCCCCGTCTGGTCGTCCGCCAACAGCATCGCCGGCCGCCAGGCGTTGGCCGAACCGGCCATCCACGCGGGGGCGGCGCTGTAGTAGAACGTATTGTCAGGACCGATCCAGATCAGATGGATCATCCCCTGTTCGTCGAGCACGGCGCGCATCCCAGCGATGCGTTTGTTGAAGATCTGCGGCGGCGAGATGAAGATGTCGATCGGTTGCGACCATTCTTGACCGTCCCAGACCGCGTACATCATGGTGTCGGGGACGTTCGGGACCGCGTTCGGCTTGCCGGTGGTGCGCTCGGCCCAGAAGAGATGGGCGCGGCCGCCAGGATCGGCGAGGAGGATCGGATCGGCTGAGACGTACCCCGGCGAATTGGAGAGGTTGACCGGCGCGCCGCAGTCGGTCACGCTGCCCGGCGCCTGCGCCGCCGCATCGGCCACGATCAGCAGCCATAGGCCGATCAACGCCAGCACGATCGCGAAAGAAACACGATGGTTCATCATGGGGCCACGGAGCTTGGTATCCCTTTTTACCTTCTCCCCGTTCCTTTCCGCTTTCTCTATCTCCTCGATGTCTCCCCAGTGCGAATGATTCATCGCAGAACGTGCAGCGCTTTTCATCTCTCGCCCTAATTTCCATCCCAGCCGGCCAGGCGCGCCATCAGGACCCACAGCCCCTTCGCCACGCGGATCTTGCCCGCCGAGACGCTGCCCAGATGGCCGCCGTCCGTCTCCGTCGTGTAATCCTGGCAGATCGCCGGCCAATTGACACCGTCATCGGGATAATTCTCGCACCGGCCGGCCGGCGTGCAGTACGCGACCCCGTCGCGGTTGTCGTAACAGGGGACGCCGCGATCGTCGTGCGCCTCGATGTCGGCGAAATCGAACAGGACCTTGCCGTTGGCGCGCGCGAATTGGCGCATCTGATCGTTGAACCGCGTCGCTTCCTCGCTGCCGATCCCCCGCGCCAGGCTGGTCGTCCAGTAGACGAAGACGCGGTCCGGACGACGCGCCAGGCGGCGCTCCATGTCGTATACGTCGTTCGCGTCGCCGGGGTTGTCCGCGAAGAAGCCCCCCGGCTGATCGGCGATCGTGCTGCCCGGCTCGACGTTCAGGTAGCTGAACTGAAACGCGTAGACGTCATAGTCGCCTGGCAGGGTGCCGTTGTCGAGCAGAGCGATGAAGTCACGCGTCATCTTCTGCCAGTCGTCGGCGAACGGCGCGAAGGTCCAGTTGGCCCGGCTGAAGGCGCCGGCGCGTGGGTCGAACAGGATGCGCGCCGGCACCTGATTGCTCTCGTATTCGCGGCGCGTGAAGGTGCGCACGGTCCCATCGCTATCGTAATCCCGCCGACATGCCGCCGGCGAATCGTACCAGTTGGCCACCGCCAGGCAATCGAGCGCCTCGCTCGTGTTCTGCCCCACCGAACGGTCCATGAACACCATGTGCAGCTCGCGCGCGGCCGCCACGTACTGATCCGGGATGCGGTCAAAAAGATCGATGCTGGTATGATCGACGACGATCCCCGCGCCGGGAAGCGGCGTCGGCAGCGAGGTCGGGGCCGCGGTCGGCGCTGGCGTCGTGGTCGGCGGGATGGTGGCGGTCGCGGTGGCCGTCGCGGTCGCAGTGGCTGCGTTGCCGCCCGGCGCGTTGGCCAGGGGAAGATAGAGGCTACGCGTGACTGTTGGCGTCGCCGATTGTGCGCCCGGCTGCGCGCGCGACGTAGGCAGACAGGCGACGCCGATCCACATCACGCCCACGATCAACAAAGCCTTCCAATTCATTGGACTCACCTGTTCGAACCCTTCACCCGAAGCGATTGTCCACCACGATCTCCCGAACCCCCAAGGGCGCTTTTCGCTCTCCCTCCGCATGCGGGGGGAGAGAAGGCCAGGGAGTGAGGGGGGGCAAGGGTCGTCATCCGAAAAGATAGCGCGCCGCGCCCCTGGCGGGGGATCGCCCCAGGGCGTTCAGCAGCGCCAGCGGCGCCAACAACGCCAACGCGAAGAGGATCGGCAACAGCGCCGCCCACCAGCCAATCAGCTCGGGAACTACAGCGCGGATGAGCAGC
>Ga0272446_1003666_pt1 | contig 19100 bp, 17 predicted proteins | sample YNPCB0061_FD_194587 | JGI IMG/M metagenome (GOLD analysis project Ga0272446, IMG submission 194587) | Hot spring microbial mat communities from Yellowstone National Park, WY, United States - YNP-CB-006-1 | ecosystem: Environmental > Aquatic > Thermal springs > Hot (42-90C) > Sediment | place... | reverse complement strand
TCCATCATCATGGCCTCCCGCACAGAATTTCTGACAGTCCCGCCTTCAATCGCACGGCTCTGCGTACGGCATTGGGCGCGGTTGCGCGCCGGCCCGACATTCTCTCGTCCCGTGCTCTGAAATCCTGTTCGCTACGGGAAATATATCTTGCCGAACGTCTTGACGGTGCCGAATAACGCCGATCCTTGACAGTGTGCCGCTATAGAATTGAGGCTCATCTGACATGACCCCCCTCACCCTCATCCGCCCCGACAATCGTCTGTCGGACAGCTGGCTCGCCTCGCTCCGACATCTCGCGCGCGAACTTTTCACATTCCGCGCCCACATTGCAACCGTCTACAGTTTTGATCTTCGTCAGACCTACCGCGGCTCCGCAATCCACCGCTTCTGGCGGATCGCGATGCCGCTACTCCCGGTTGCCGTCTACTCCGCCCTCGCCGCGCTCCGGGTCGTCCCGACCGTCGAAGGCATTCCCTCGACCATCTACGTCGCCTCGGGCGTCACGCTCTGGTTTCTGTTCGTCGGCTGCGTGCAACAGCCGATTGCAGTCGTCAAAAACCGAAACAGCGAAGCAATGAAAACGGCGCTGCCGTTGAGCGTCACCATCGCCGCGAGCTTCGCCCAGCTCCTCTTCGACACCGCCATCCGCCTCGGCCTGCTCGCCGTCATCATGATCCTGACGCGGACGGCGCCTGCAATCACCTTCCCGCTCGGCCTCGCCCTCATCGCCGTTGCGGCTGCCGCCTTCCTTGGCCTCGGACTGCTGCTTGCCATCTTGAACATCATCTATCCGGACGTTCAGCGCGCCGTCGGAGTCATCCTCCAGTACGGAATATTCCTGAGCGGCGTCATTTTCCCGTTGTCGGCGTTCGGGCCCTTCCGGCTGCTCGATGACATCAACCCGTTTGCCGTGTTCATCGGCGCCGCCCGGCATCTCGTTTTCGGGGGCGCACCTGTCCATGCCACAGCGCTCATGCTCACAACCTTTTTAAGTCTCGGGATCTTCCTTCTCGGTTGCCGGATGTTCTACCTGATGGAATATCGCATCAGGGGAATCGGCTGATGATGCGCGACACGGAGACCGTGCTCGAGGTCGATGGTCTCGGGAAGATTTATGCTCGCAATCCGACAACCTCGCGCCGGCGGCTCGGACGCGTGCTCGCACAGACGCTGATGCGACGCGGCCTGGCACCGGTCGCGGATCTTGCCCCCGGCGAGTTCTGGGCGCTCAAAGACGTAGGTTTCTCACTAAAGCGCGGCGAAGCCATCGGCATCATCGGCCGCAACGGATCTGGCAAGACCTCGCTTCTCAGAATCCTTTCCGGTCAGCTTCTGCCGGATGCGGGCGAAGTCCGCATTGCCGGCCGCACCGCTGCGATGATTGACCTCACCGCCGGTTTTCAGATGGGCGCGTCGGGACGCGAGAACATTCTCCTTCGCGGCGCCATGCTCGGCCGCGGCCGCGACGAAATGGAGGCCGCATCGGACGAGATCATTGCCTTCACCGAGCTTGGCGATGCCATCGACGCCCCGGTCATGAGCTACTCCTCCGGCATGATGATGCGGCTCGCTTTCGCGATCATGGTCGCCTCAACGCCCGACATTCTCTTCATCGATGAAATCCTCGCCGTCGGCGATTTCCGCTTCCGCCAGAAATGCCTGGCCAAGATCCGCGAGATGCGCGAGCGGGCGGCCTTCGTCCTCGTTTCCCACAACCTGAGCGAGGTGAAGCTGTTCTGCAGTTCCGTCATTGTACTGTCGAAAGGCCAGATCGCCTTTATGGGGGAGCCTGAGAAGGCCATAACGTTCTACGAGGCAATGCAGGAAGCGCCTGAGCCGGCGCCCGAGACTCACCGCGCGGCCATTCTTGGCCCAACGTTTCAGAACAATGAGGCGGTAACCGACGTTGAGCATTTTTGGGCCGATGCCGACGGCAAACCCATCACGCAGATACAATCCGGCAAGACGCTCTACTTTCGCGTGGCGTTTACCTCCAACATTTCGACCCGTGATCTGATTTTGGGCGTGCCCGTATGGTCGGACAAGGACGTCTACGCCACGGGCTTTTCGACCGAATTTTCCGACCAGAAATTCGAGGCGCGCAAGGGCGAGCGGCATAAGTTTCTGCTGGAAGTTCCAAATCTTCCGCTTAATCCGGGCACCTATCTTTCAAATCTCGCAATCTCGAATGGGGTTGAGTTTCTCTATCGCCAGCCAAATCCTCCGTTGGTCGTGCTCACGGCTCGCGCAAGAAATTTCGGAACGTTCCACCACCCCCACACATGGCGGCCGTTACGCTGAGCACCCCACGCTTTGTCGCTCAACCGCCACCCGCGTTAGATCCACCCGCCATCGACCACGAACACCTGCTGCGTGCACATACGCGCGTCGGCTGAGGCAAGAAACAGCGCCATCCGGGCGATGTCGTCGGGCTGAACCTTATCGGGAAGGGCTTGGCCCGCCGCGATCGCGCGCTCGGCGTCGTCGTCGATCCACAGCCGTCGCTGCCGCTCCGTCATGGTCCAGCCCGGTAGCAGCGCATTGACGCGAATGCGGTCGGGCCCGAACAACCGCGCCATCGTGCGGACGAGGCCGTGTATGGCGGCCTTTGCCGTCGTATAGCCGGGCATGCCCGTCGTTCCATTGAGCCAGGCGATCGAGCCGAGACAGATGATCGAGCCTCCTCCGCGGCACATGTGCGGGTGAGCTGCCTGGGCGGCAAAGAAATGGTGCCGCAGATTGACGTTTTGGCAGGCATCCCATGCTTCAGGCGTCAACTCGCGCCAATCGTGACGGGCATCGTTTGCGGCATTATTGATCAGCGTGTCGATGCGCCCCGTCTCGCGTCCGATCGCATCGATGACCGATCGGAGCCGGTCACAATCGACGACGTCGCATCGAAAAAAAATTGCGTTCGCGCCGTCCCTCTTTTCGCTCACCTCGGCCGCGAGCTCTGAACCGGCTCCTTCGTCGACATCGAGAATGAAAACGCTCGCTCCTTGCGCCGCGAAGTGCCGGACCATGGCAGCGCCGATTCCCGTCGCACCGCCGGTGATGATGATGACCTGCCCCTCAAGACTTGGATAGCGGGCATAGGCCGAGGTACTCATGTCAGGCAACTCTGTTGGGGGCGAACGGGGCACGCTCGAACCCGAGCACGTCAAGGGCAATTTCGACCGTCATGCGATTGACCCGATCAACGGCGTCGCGCGTATTGGAGCCGTTATGCGTTCCAAAAACACACGTATCGAAAGCGCGCAAGGGGCTGTTCGCCGGTAGTGGCTCCGTCTCGAAGACATCGAGTCCGGCGCCAGCCAATTGTCCTGTGCTCAGAGCCTCGGCGAGCGCACTCTCATCAACCAGCGGACCGCGGCCGACATTGACAAGATAACTGCCACGCTTCATGTGGGCGAAGGCGTGACGGTTCATCAGATGATGGTTGTCGGCGGTGAGCGCACACGCAAGAAGGACGACGTCGGACCGCACCAGAACGTCTTCAAACGGCAACTGCGTGATTGCGGATTGCGCAAGCAATGCCGGATCGATGCGGACGGCATCGGCCCCTAGAACCCTCATACCGACAGCAGTGCACCGCCGCGCAATCGCACGGCCGATCGAGCCAAGACCGATGATCCCGGCTGTCATGGCATTGAGCGATCGGCCCTCGATCTTCAGCCAGCCACCATCGCGCACGGACCGGTCCATCAGGTGCAGTCCGCGCGTGAGGAGCAGCAGAAAGGAGAGCGCCAGATCGGCGACTTCATCGCCAAATACGCCGGGCGTGTTGAAGACGGGAATACCAAGCCCGCGTGCGGCCTCCTTGTCGATGCTGTCGGTCCCGATGCCCCACTTGATGACCGCCTTGAGACCCTGCTCTTTTGCCGCGGCAAGCGCCTCGCGATCGATAACGTCATCGCCGGCAATGATTGTCGCCATGCCGGGAAGAAGGCGCCTGATTTCACTCGCATTGAGCTGTTGTCCGCGAACCTCGGGCAGAACCGCCTCAATGCCGTGCTTATCAAAGAGCGACCGGAACTTCGCGAAATGCCGCTGCAAATGCAGGCAGGTCACCGCGATCGAGGTCATGCGTGCGTGCCTTTGCGCTGCCGGAACACTTCCTCGGCGATCTTGAAATCGATCTCTTCATCGATGTCGATGGCCTCATATGGATCCATCTCGAAGAGATACGGCCGGTTTCCGATACGGTTGTGCCGTTCGATGAGCGTATTGCGCTCGAAAATATAGATGCAGGAGTTCTCCTCGAAGAAGGGGGGGAGGTCCTGCGTGCGGATCAGGATGTTGGGATTGTGGTTTACGGCGCGCGCCAGCGAATCCCAGAACCGGGTCTGCACCTTCGTCACCGAGAACAGCGAGTCGTAAATCGGGTAATTCTTGAAGAAGGTCTCGATGGCTTGTTTGACCGTTGCAGCCGTCATGATCGGGTTGGTGGAATGGGTCTGCAGGTAGAATGCCGATTGAACCGTCTTGACGTCGTGAAGCAGCACATCGTTCATTGGCGTCATGCCACCGCGAATGTGTTTCGGACGATCAATGACGATGACGTCAGGATATTTCTCCGCGCACTGAGCGGCGATCGTCGGAGAATCCGTATTGATGACGATCTTGTCGATCAATCCGCAGCTTTGAAGCGTGTCGAGCGTATGATGAAAGAGCGGTCTGCCGTCGCCGAAGGGGCGGTAGTTCTTGCCCGGCACACGTTCAGAAGAATGGCGCATCGGCATCAGCGCCACGAGGCGGTAGGTCATGTTCTTCAAACCACATCAGAATGACGGAGGGCCAAGCGACGGCCCAGCCGGAGGTAAATAGCCGAGCCGCTGTGAGAAGGGAATAAAGCGCGCTGCGTCAGACCCTCAATCGTCAGACCCGCAATCAAGTTTCTGACGAAGGACCGCGGTGCCCGGTAGAGGTGCCGCCGACCAGCATCAGCCGGGGGCCTGCCACGGTCGGTGCATCCTGCAATTCCACAAAGCCCTTCCGGCCCTTTGCCTGCAACAGCTCGTAATTGATCAGCTCGTGCTCAACCGGGCAGAGCTCCTCCTCATGCCGGCCACGGCTCTTGTTCGGGAAATAAAAAATGCGCCGCAGCTCTGCGGTGATCTCGCCAGGATCATTGTGCCCCTGATAAGTCCCAAGGAATTGATTGTAGCGGAACAGAAGAACGGACCGCAGCTCCTTCAGCATCCTCCGCTCACGGAAGGCCTGCCGCACATCAGCAATGCAATTCGTCACCAGCATGCGCGCGAAATCGAAGGCCGTGAAATGTGCCGAGCGGTCGATCCTTCGCAATGCCATCGCTTCACGCCGGTAACGATTGCGCACCGACATCCAGGACTCGTCATGGACATGGATGATTTCAGCCCGCGACGCGTAAGCGATCCATCCGCCTTTTTCCTGAGCCCTCTTCGCCCAATCGAGATCTTCGAGCCCGGTCAGCGTTTCATCATAGGCCTGCTCAAGCCAGGTCTCGCGCCGCACGGCGCAGTTGGCATTGTTGCAGAAGTAGCTCCGCTGTGGACAGACGGATTGCTCGGGAAACCATGCCTTGAAGATCTGGTGCTCGGAATATTTATTGGTGCCGTCGCCGCGCTGCTTGCCATAGCTGAGAACCACCCGTCGATCCTCGAAGGGTTTGACAAGCTCGGCGAGCCATGATCGGCGGCTCGGGTAGACGTGCGCACTGGCAAAAACCAGAATGTCACCGCTCGCGGCCTTGCAGCCGAGATTGAGTGCGCGGCCGAACGTGAACTCTCGAGTGTCAATTGTTATGATTTTCGCGCCGAAGCGGCTCGCAATCGCAACCGTGTCATCGGTCGATCCAGAGTCGACGACGATGACCTCGTGCGGCCGAAGCGTCTGCGCGGCAATGCCGAGCATCAGCTTTCCAATATGAGCCGCCTCATTGTAACTTCGAACGATGATCGAGATTTTCATGCTCCCCCGCAGAGCAAGCAACTCGAAATGCCCCCAAAGCAAAATGCCTAGCACCAATTGCTCGCTTTTTTAAGTGGCCACAACACCGCCACACGCGGATATGCAGCATTTCAATCTGCGCATATTTCGCGCAGTGTGGTGCTGATCCCACACCCCCTTCGATCAGCGATGGTTATGACTCCATTTCGCATTTAGCTTCCCACAATCGCCTTTGAGGACATGGACTTGGATGCCCGCATGAATCATCTGCGTGAACAAGCCCCACCTCCACCGGTGGCGCCGCCGGAATGCTCAGACTCAAGTCTGCCGGCCGCAATAACTTGCCTTTGGCCCGCCAAGGCGATCCTTGGCGAAGGACTGGCATACGATCCCGCGACCAATGTGATCTGGTTCGTCGACATCAAGAACCCGCGGCTTTTCCGCTACGGGCTATCGGACGGATCTCGAAAGATTTGGCAGCTTCCTGCCGAGGTCAGCGCATTGGCCCTGCCCTCTGGCGCATGGATCCCGCCTTTTACGGTAGAGACAACGCTGCTCTGTGTCGGCAAGGGCGGGTTCGCTTGGCTCGCGATCAAGGAGGATAAAGTTTTGCTTCATCCGATTGCGAACCCGGAGCCTGACCGAACACGCAATCGTTTCAACGACGGAAAGCTTGGCCCTGATGAGTGCTTCTACGCCGGCACGATGGACGATTCGGAAATAGAGGCGAGCGGTGCCTTTTATGTCATGGACAAAGATGGCTTCGTTACTTGCCTCGATGACGGTTATCTTGTGACGAACGGCCCGGCGTTCAGCCCCGACGGCCGGACACTCTACGAAAACGACAGCGCACGGCGGCGGACCTATGCGTTCGATCTGTCGAAGCACGGCGAGGTTTCGGGAAGGCGTATTTTTCATGCCTTCTCAGAGGAGGACGGCAGTCCCGATGGCATGACGACAGACGCGAGCGGTCACCTTTGGATCGCGATGTGGGATGGAGGCCGGATCCAGCGCCTCGGTCCAACCGGAGCGCGCGCAGGTTTCATCGAGATACCCGTGATACGCCCTACGAGTTGCGCATTTCTGAGTGACGGCCGGCTCGCCTTCACATCTGCGTCGCTGGGACTATCCGACAAGTCGCCGCTAGATGGCGGGCTTTTCGTGGCCGAACTCAGAGAGGTTCCAAAGTGAGCCGGCAAGGCGCCGGATCGTAAGTCGCATATGTCAGGTGACGGATGAGGGAACGACAGTGAAACTGCCATTTGCCGATGACATGCCGCAGCCGCTTCGAAGCATCGGCCGCGGGCTGCTCACAAAGTCCGCAAGAAGGTATGTCGCTGCCTCCCTCGAGCGGCTCGCCCATTTGCAGGATTACCGCGATCCCCTTTTTCGCCGCTCGCAGCGCCAGCTTGTTGCGCTCAAGAACAAGTTCAGGGGGGAAAGCTGCATCATCATTGGCAACGGACCGAGCATCCGAGGTCAGGACCTCCGAGCGCTGAGCTTTGCCAAGACCTTCTGCCTCAATCGCGGATATCTGATGTGGCGGGAGCAGGGGGTCGCTCCGGATTTCTTCGTCGCCGTCAACGATCTCGTGATTGAGCAATTTGACAATGAGATCGCCTCGCTCCCATGCCCATTGTTCCTGCCCTGGCGGCATCACCAGAGGTTCCGTGGTGTCGGGAATGCAATCTTCCTGGAGATGCGGTGGAAGGAGCAGTTCTTCCGTGACATCACGAAAGGGTTGTGGCCTGGGGCCACAGTGACCGCAGCCGCGCTGCAGATCGCCTATCACCTGGGGTTCTCGCGCGCCATTCTGATCGGCGTCGACCATCGCTATTCGGCAAGCGGAGCGCCGAACGCGGAGGTCGTGCAGACCCAGAGCGACGACAGTCACTTTTCAAGCGACTATTTCGGCAAGGGCGTTCGCTGGAACTTGCCGGATCTCGAGAAATCGGAAATCGCCTACCGTTTCGCAAAGACGGTATTTGAGGCTGACGGGCGGACGATCATTGATGCAACGAGCGGCGGAGCGCTCGACATATTCCCCAAGATGCCACTCAGCGATGCCATGCGTTTGTGCAGGAGACCTGCGGGGTAGATTGCCGCTCCGATATATCGCGTTGACGATGGTCCTCGGGCCTCTCAGGACCATCTCAGGGACAATATGTGATCGGGTGGATGCTGGGGGGATCGGCGCCGCCGCCCGCCGGCACAGCAAGGAAAGGTAGTTCGCGATGCAGGACGATTTCCAGGCCACGACCTCCAACCCCCGAGGTCCAAGCTGGCTCAATCGCACCGTCGCCGGTGCCGGCATCACGAGCGCACTCGGCGACTTCTGCTACGAGACGACGACCGTCATACTGCCGGGTTTTCTGGCCGTGCTCGGCGTCCCGGCGGCAGCGCTTGGCATCATTGAAGGCATTGCCGATGCCGTCTCAAGTTTCACCAAGATGGTCGCAGGCTATGCCGCCGACAAGCTCGGACATCGCAAGGCCCTGGTGCTCTTGGGATACGGATTGACGCCACTCGGCCAGGCGCTGATCGCGCTGGCCTCCGGCTGGCCGCTCATACTTCTGGGCCGCCTCATCTCGTGGTTCGGAAAGGGGTTGAGAGGCCCATTGCGGGACGCCATTGTCATTCAGGCTGTGACACCCCTGACGCGCGGACGGGCCTTCGGCTTCCATCGTGCGATGGACACGATTGGTGCCGTTGCCGGACCGCTTCTCGGTGTGGCGCTGCTCGGCTGGGCTCACCAGTTCTCGTGGGCCGACGGGGCCGGGGCATTTCGCTTCGTATTCTGGCTGACGCTGATACCGGGCCTGCTGGCCGTCGTCGCGTTTCTCGTTCTTGTGCAGGACCCAGAGGAGTCGCCAAACCCGGCTTTGAGGTTTTTTGACACGCTCAGAGGGCTGCCCTCCCGCTTCAAGCGCTACCTGGCGGCCGTAGGAATTTTTGGGATTGGTGATTTTTCCCATAGTCTCCTGATCCTCGCGGCGACCCAGCTGCTATCGGACCGCCTCGGTCTGGCGGAGGCCGCCCAATTGGCGGGACTTCTCTACGTTTGGCGCAATATCGTTCAAATCGCCGTGTCTTATCCGATCGGTGCGCTCGCCGACCGGATTGGCCCGCTGCCGGTTTTGATCGCGGGCTATGGTGCGGGGGCGCTGACGGGCACTCTGGTGGTGCTCGCCTTCCTCCTGCGCGTCGATAGCGTTGAGCTTCTTGCGGTGATCTTCTGCGTTGCAGGGCTCTATGTCGCCGTTCAGGAAGCACTCGAATCGACGGTGACGGCCGAAATGGTCACCACGGAAACGCTGGCGACGAGCTATGGCGCCCTCGGCACGGTCAACGGCACGGCGAAGTTCATCTCGAGTGCGGCCGTCGGCATCGTTTGGACGGCAGTCTCGCCATCTCTCGCCTTTGCGCTTGCAACCATCCTGATGGCGGCCGGAACTGTCGCCTTGCACCGGCTCGTTGACCGATGATGTGCGGAAGGTCCTGCCCGTCAATTTTGCTCGAACTGGCACTCATGGACACCTCGCTGCTGCACCGAAGGTCGGCGACGGCCGCCGCGAGGTCGCACCGGCGAATTCCGTTTGACAATCACACGCCAGAGGTGCAAACGGCCGATCGTCGCCTTCGCTCGCGAGTGCAGGCGGCTTCTGGAGATTTCAAAGACGATGCCAAGCGACAGTAGTAGTCGATTGCCGCCGCCATTGCCGGCTTACCCCGTGTGACGTCTCCGTGATGCTCACCCCGGGCGCCGGCGATGGCGACTGATGAGGTGAGCCCATGATTTTCCTTCCTCGGCCCGCGGGGCCCGTTCCGGGGACACGACCTGAGGCTGGTGCCAGCATCCCCAGCCGCTACGATCTCCTCGCCTTCACCATTCTCTTTGCCGTGCTGATCGCGGCCATTCACGGCTCGCGTGAGATGGAGCAGCCGCTGGCAGCGCTCGAACTCGCACCGGTCTCTCTGTCGCCGCAAAATCTTTATGAGTACGCCCTGCTGTCGACCCTCAGGATGTTTGCGGCCATCATTGCTTCTCTGATTTTCACGTTTGTCGTTGCAACCCTGGCCGCCAAGAGCCGAAAGGCTGAGCTCGTCATCGTGCCAGCCCTTGATATCTTGCAGTCCGTTCCGGTGCTCGGGTTTCTGAGCTTCACCGTCACCTTTTTCATGGGCCTGTTTCCCGGCAGCCGGCTTGGCGCCGAGCTTGCTGCCATCTTCGCCATCTTCACGAGCCAGGCCTGGAACATGGCCTTTTCCTTCTATCAGTCGCTCCGCACGATCCCGAAAGATCTCGATGAGGTGAGCCGGCATTTCAGGTTATCCGGCTGGATGCGTTTCTGGCGCATCGAGGCCCCTTTCGCCACGCCGGGGCTCGTGTGGAATACGATGATGTCGATGTCGGGCGGCTGGTTTTTCGTTGTTGCCTCCGAGGCGATCACTGTCGGCGACACAAAGGTCGTCCTTCCCGGCCTCGGCTCCTATTTGGCGCTTGCAATTGAAAAGGAAGATTTGACCGCGGTTGCCTGGGCAATATTCGCGATGGGCATCGTGATCCTGATCTATGATCAGCTCGTCTTCCGGCCCATCGTCGCATGGGCTGATAAGTTTCGCGCCGAGCAGACCGCGACCTCGGAGAAGCCGCGATCCTGGGTTTACGACATCTTCCGCCGCAGCGGACTGCTGCGCTTTGCCGGGGCACAGTTCTCGGAAATCTCTGATTGGTTCGGCCGCGCCATTCTCGCGGCCACGCGTCGTCGAGCACCCACCGTAGCGCAAACCCCAGGCCGCTGGGGCGATTATGTATGGACCGGAGTGGTGATCGCCGCGGCTGGCTGGGGATTATGGACCATCATCGCGTTTGTGCGGACAAACCTCGGCATGGACGACGTGATCACCGCTTTTGCACTTGGCCTGGTCACGCTCCTCCGGGTGCTGGTTCTGATCGCGCTTGCGAGCCTTATTTGGGTTCCCCTCGGTGTATGGATCGGTCTGAGGCCCTGGGCCGCCGAACGGGTCCAGCCGTTGGCTCAGTTTCTGGCCGCCTTTCCCGCCAACGTCCTGTTCCCGTTCTTTGTCGTCGTGATCGCAACCTTTCATCTGAACCCCAACGTCTGGCTTTCGCCGCTGATGATCTTGGGCACGCAATGGTACATTCTTTTCAACGTCATCGCCGGCGCCAGCGCCTTCCCGAATGACCTTCGGGAGGCCGCAACGCTGATGAAAGCCTCGCCCCGCCAATGGTGGCGCGACGTCATCCTTCCCGGCGTTTTTCCCTATTACGTCACCGGCGCTCTGACGGCCGCCGGTGGCTCGTGGAACGCCTCGATCGTGGCGGAGGTCGTAAGCTGGGGGAGCACGAAGATCGAGGCAGCGGGCCTTGGCGCTTATATCGCAAAGGCGACCGAGGCAGGCGACATGGCGCGCGTGGTTCTCAGCATCACCGTCATGTCGCTGTTCGTGATGGCCCTTAACCGGTTGCTCTGGCGGCGGCTTTATCGGTTCGCCGAGCACCGCCTGCGATTCGAATAGGAGGATATCAAATGGAAGCGCGTGTCAAAGACCGGGCACACGGATTGGAAACCCTCCTGACGGTGGACGGCGTCAGCCACACCTTTGGGAAAGGCACCGCCAGCCAGCGCCTCATCCTCGATGATGTCAGCCTCGCACTGAAGAGCAATGAGATCGTCTCGCTGCTCGGCCGCTCGGGCTCGGGCAAATCGACATTGCTGCGCATCATGGCTGGCCTGCTGCAGCCGAGTCGCGGCAGCGTAACGTTCGACGGGGAACCGGTGCGCGGGCCGGTGGATGGCGTCGCGATGGTCTTTCAGACGTTCGCACTTCTTCCCTGGCTCACGGTTCTGGCCAACGTCGAATTCGGTCTCGAAGCGCAGGGCGTGAAGCCTGAAGAACGCCGCCGCCGTGCTCTCGCGGCGATCGACCTCATTGGTCTCGACGGGTTCGAAAATGCTTATCCGAAAGAACTTTCAGGGGGCATGCGTCAGCGCGTGGGTTTTGCCCGCGCCCTCGTCACCCATCCAAAGCTCCTTTTGATGGACGAACCGTTTTCCGCCCTGGACGTGTTGACGGCAGAAACGCTGCGTACGGACTTGCTCGATCTCTGGGTCGAGGGCCGCCTCCCGATCCGCGCCATTCTGCTCGTCACCCACAACATCGAGGAAGCCGTGCTGATGTCGGATCGCATTTTGCTCCTGTCATCGAATCCGGGGAAAATCACCGCCGAGTTCAAGGTTTCGCTGCCGCATCCTCGCAACCGGCTCGATCCCACATTCCGGGCGCTGGTCGACGACATCTATAAGCGCATGACAGCGCGCGCCGACGTTGCCCGGCCCGGCGTCTTTCCAGGTCTCGGCATCGGCATGATCTTGCAGCGCGTTTCTTCAAACGCCCTCGCCGGTTTGACCGAGGCTCTCGCGGCTCCGCCTTATAACGGCCGCGCCGATCTGCCCGACCTTACCCAGGCCTTGCAATTGGAACTCGACGATCTCCTGCGGCTTGCTGAAATGCTGCAGCTTTTGCGTTTCGCCGAACTCGCAGAGGGCGACGTCAAACTGACCGAAGCCGGCCGGCGTTTCGCTGGAATGGGCGTCGATGAGCGCAAGGAACTCTTCCGCCAGCACCTGATCACGCACATCCCGATCATTGCCCATATCCGGCGCGTGCTTGACGAGCGCCCAACCCACCGCGCGCCCGTGGCGCGGTTTCGCGACGAGCTCGAAGATCATATGGATGAAGAATCCGCCGAGGAAACGCTGCGTGCGGTCGTATCGCTCGCCCGCTACGGTGAGGTGTTCGCGTTCGATGAGCAGTCGAATACCTTCAGCCTCGACAATCCGACGTGAAACGCCTCGATCAGTCGTTGTTGCTTGCGGTCGGTTGCGGTTCCAAAGTGCTGAACCGCGGAAAACCTGCTAACAATTACATTTTTGTGACGGAGAGAACGCTTTTCTGACGCCTCCCGCACCGAGCGATGGTTTTCGAGGTCTTGGTCGAGAAGGATTCTGTATGCCATCCGAGCCATCCGCAAATGCCGCGATCTGGCTGCTTTGCATTGTGATTGGCCTCAGCATGTTGAAAATCGTCCACGTCGTTGTGGGTGAAGGGCGCAGCTTGGGCGCCTACGCGATCGGCACGGCGGTCATGTTGCTGGCGCTGCTCGCCATTATTGCCGCGATTTTTGCGGCCGTGTGGGTTATCGGGCGCATCGCCCAAATGATCTCACCGCAATCAACAAAGGACCCGAATGACACGATTTGATCTGAGCTTGGAGACCGTCGGCCGGAGTGCAATTTGGGCGATGATTGAACGCGCATGAGTCGACACGGCATCTGGACCATCACCGATGGCAAGGCCGGGATGGACGTGCAGGCGCTTGGGGTCGCCCACGCGCTTGGCTTGCCGGTTGAGACAAAGCACGTTCACCCGAAAGGAATCTTCAAACTCGCGGCACCCTGGTTGCCTCCTGATCCGCGCGAACGTATCGGCGTTCAGGGCACACCTCTTGGCCCCCCGTGGCCTGCGTGTGCAATTGCAACTGGAAGGCAAAGCATACCCTATCTGCGTGCCGTCAGGCGCCACGCCGGGCGCGGAACGGTGACGGTCGTCCTGCAAGATCCGAAAACCGGCGCCGGCACCGCCGACCTGATCTGGGTGCCGGAACATGACCGGCTGCGAGGTCCTGATGTGATCTCCACCCTCACCGCACCAAGCAGTTTCACGCCTAGCAGGTTGGTCGAGTTGCGCGCCAAGATCCCAGGTGTGATCGCAGCTCTCCCGCGCCCGCGCATCGCCGTCATGCTCGGCGGCGACAATGCCGTTTACAAGTTCACCGCGACTGACCGTGAGCGATTGGCAGGCATACTGAAGTCTTTAACGGAGTCCGGCGCGAGCCTCATGATTTCGCCGTCCCGGCGATCCGGTCCAAATCTCATTGAAGCGGTGGACATCGCGACGCGGCACGCCCATCGCCTCCTCTGGAGGGGCGAATCCCCCAACCCCTATGCCGATTTCTTAGCCCACGCCGATGCCCTGCTCGTGACGGGCGATAGTGTCAACATGGTCAGCGAGGCTTGCGCAACCGGTCGCCCGGTTCACGTCTTTCATCCGTCGGGCGGCAGTCCGAAGTTCGATCGCTTCCACCGCAATCTCGAGAATTACGGCGCCTGCCGGCAGGTCCACGACCAAGCCCTCAACTTGGAGACTTGGACCTATGAACCTCTTTTTGCGAGCATCGCGATCGCTGACGAAATTAGATCACGCTGGCCCCATCTTTACCCTACGCCTCACTGAACGGGCGCGTGCGGAAAAGCCAGCTGTTCGCGAGCGCGCCACTCATTCGTCACATAGTTGATGACGAGCGAGGTTCTCGCCCCAACGATCGGGCGTCGCTCAAAGCCATGATAACTGTAGTCAGACGGCACAAACACGAGTGCGCTGTTGGACACGAATGGCGAGCGCGTCACCCACTGCTTGTTTCGATCATAGATATCAGTCCCAAGATCGCGATGCGCCGCATCGCGTGACAAGTAGAGGATCATCGTGAAGCGCTTGACGCCGATGTCGGTGTGCGGCTCGAGCCAGAATCCATCGGTGTCTTTCGCCAGTTCGATTCGCAAGAAGCAGTCATTGATCGGAGCGCTAAAGACGTCCTTGAGCGCAGAGGTAACCACCGGCTCCTGAAAGAGTGCTGCCACGCGTGCACAGACGGGATTCTGCGCATTGTTCTCGCTATCGAAGTATGTGCGCGACGCATTGTGCAATTCCCGCCGGCCCGACACGCCGCCGAGGTCCGGCGGAAGGAACGGCAGCCTGAGTATCGCATCGACGGCGTCATTCGTCAGGCAGTTGTTCAAGAGCCAATATTTATACGGTTCGTTTCGCATCTCTGCCGACTTGATGCTGTGCAAGAGCACCTCGGAGTCGGGATATGTTTCGCGTTCGGTTCCGGGGATCGGATTTCTGGTCTGGGCATACATTCCTGGCCTCCGCGCATCTGCGCTGATGGGGTTGGTGTTTTTTGGAGCGTGGTCAGGCGCCGAAGGCCGCGGCGGCGCGTTTTACGATGCTCGACAGCTTGTGCCGGGCAACGTGCGAAAGCCTCTTGTTCCCGTCGCGCATCCAGTTCATCTGGATTGCGCGCCGCTGTCCTTCAAAGGGCAAGTGGCCATGCCAGGACCGATCCGAGCGCAAGAAGATCAGCAACGTGCCGTTGTCCGGCACCACCTCGGCCGCATAGTTTTCGAGATCGTGATCGTTGTGAAGGAGCCGCAGGCGCCCCCCTTGCTCGTCCCATCGCTCATTGAGGTAAAGTAGGACGGTGACGATCTTGTCCTTGCTGTCGGTGTGAATGGCCCCATCCCTCGCGCGCGTATAACCCCGGAGCGAGAACATCTTCGGGTATTGCGAGAGATCGACGCCGAATTTCTCGGAGACGGCTTGTTCGAAGTCCTTGCTTTCCAGATCGCGGATGATGGCGGTAACGGCCATCCGGTCGTTGAGAAGCTCAATGGGATAAGAACCGCCTTTCGTGATCGCCGGGAAGGTTTCGTTGATGGACTTTAAAAGTGGTCTGCTGACGAAACCGGGCACGATCAGGTGAGGAAACGGAGTCTCGACAACGGTTGCTTGTCGTAGCTTCTCAAGTTGAATGATTGCCATGTTCCCTCCCAGGTGGGCGGCCGTCATGCTGTTTCGGCTGGCCGCTGTCCTCGGAGCAGCGAATGGCAAAAGATCGTCTCTTGCATCACACTCCTGTAAGGATGTGAGCTTCAGAGCCGGCGCGACAAATATGGAACAGCAACGGATTTGGAGAAGCGGTTGTGCTTCAACGCAGCGGGGTACGTGTCGCCTCTGCTTTGCTCCCGCCCTGGCAATGCTGAAAGAGCTAGGAGGCGACAGAAAATCCTGCACTGCCGCCCGCCAGCAGAAGGACGACGGCCCACGGCGGTACGCGCCAAATGGTCAGCAACAGGAATCCGGCCACAGCCAGCGCGAAATCGCGCGGCGAAACGATGCCGCCCGTCCATACCGGATCATAAAGCGCAGCGCCGAGAATGCCGACGACGGCGGCGTTGGTTCCGCGCATCATTGCCTGCGCTCCCGGGCGCAAACGCAAGGCGTCCCAGAAGGGAAGCGTTCCCGTCACCAGCAACAGTCCGGGAAGAAATATGCCAACGAGACAGATGAAAGCTCCTGCAATGCCGGTGGGTGATGGGTCCATCGCCGCGCCGAGATAGGCCGCGAACGTGAAGAGAGGGCCCGGAATTGCCTGAGCCGCTCCATATCCGGCGAGGAAACCATCGGTACTGATCCAACCCGGTTTGACAACCTCGGCCTCGAGCAGTGGCAGGACGACATGGCCTCCGCCGAACACCAGCGCTCCGGCGCGGTAGAAGGAATCGATGAGCTTGACCCCATGCAGATCGGACCAGGCGGAAAGAAGCGGCAGTAATGCGAGCAGAGCGAAGAGCAAAATCAACGCCGTCGCCCCCACGGTTCGGGAAATGCCGAACGAAAGATGCCCGATTGGAGCTGTTACCGAATTGCGGCACAGCCAGAATCCAGCAACGCCGCCCGAGGCGATGGCCGCGATTTGCGCCAGCGATCCGCCGAGGAAGACCACAATGAAAAGAGCAGCAAGTGCGATGCCCGCTCTCATCCGGTCTGGCGTGAGCACGCGCGCCATCCCCCAGACGGCCTGCGCAACAACAGAGACCGCGACGATTTTAAGCCCATGAATGAGACCGGCGCCAATCGGCCCGCCGAATGCCGGTCCGGCCATGGCGAACGCTATAAGGAGGAGCGCCGATGGCAGGGTGAAGGCGCACCAAGCCGCCAAGGCGCCGAGCGGTCCGCCGCGCAAGAGCCCAAGCGCAAATCCGACCTGGCTTGAGGCTGGCCCCGGCAGGAACTGACAGAGGGCGACCAAATCGGCATAGCCGGCTTCATCTATCCATTTCCGGCGCACGACCAATTCGTTTCGGAAATAGCCGAGATGGGCGATCGGCCCGCCGAATGACGTCAGTCCAAGTTTGAGGAAAGCTCGGAAAACCTCCCCGGGGGAGCCGCGCCGAGGGCTGTCCCCTGCAGACTTGTCAGGAGCCGCGGCAGTCGAGGATGTCGTCACGTCCCGATCCCTGCACTTCCCCCTGCAACCCGAAACGCCTGAATGCGATGAGCAGGTGCCCGGTCCAAGCGACGTTCACCTGCCCTGAGTTCTTTCCTTTGCCTATGAATGGCGCACCCGGCAGGATTCGAACCTGCGACCTTCGCCTTCGGAGGGCGACACTCTATCCAGCTGAGCTACGGGTGCCGAGGCGGAGACTGATAGCCCATTCGCCGGGCGGCCGCAAATGCCGGTCCGGCTACCGCCAAGGGGGATGGGTGTGGGATGGATGGGGCAAAGCCGTTAGGCCCCGCCCCGCAATTCTCTCAGCCAATGAGGCTTAGTAACGGCAGGGACTGGCCGTGACGACGCAGGTCGCCGGCAGTATGAAGCCCGGCTTGCAGTCCCACCTGACCCCCCGCGCGAAATAGAACGAGGCATAGCGTCGCCCATAGGCCGCGGCGGCATTGGCCTCCCAGTTGCGGCGCGCTTCGACCCGGGCCTTGGCACTTCCGGTACCGAGGATGCCGAGCGATGAAGCATCGCCCGAGACCGGCGCCCGGCAGCGCGGTGCGGCGTTGGCGACGGAACTTCCAAGCCCCATCGCCACCACTGTGGCGGCCGCGAGCCCGGCGGCGGCAAATCTCCTGTATTTGCGCATGACAAACTCCCTCCCGAGAGCGACGTTATTGCACTTTACGAACTGACGACACCTTGGACATCGATGGACATCAGCCATGGCGGCCCGGCGCCTGTCAACGAACGCCGCGCTTGGCCGGCAGAATCATTGTCTATCGTGTGAATGTGGTCGCTGTTTCGCGCCGTGACGGTATTTCGGGGGCGTAGAGACAACGGCTGTTCATCGTCTCCGATCCCCCTATAGTGCGCCCCATGGTCCACACTGCAAAACACCCGGTGCCCAAGTCCGGAAAGCCCGGAGTTGAGGCCACAGCCGACGATAAGTGGGTACCCATCGCCAAGGGCAGCCATGTCTACCTGATCGACGGATCAGGTTACATCTTCCGCGCCTTCCATGCGCTGCCGCCGCTGACGCGGCCGTCCGACGGCCTGCCGGTTGGGGCCGTGCACGGGTTCTGCCAGATGCTTTGGAAACTGCTGCGCGAGAGCAAGGCATCGGAAGCGCCAACGCACATCGCCGTCATTTTCGACGCCGGACGCGAAACGTTCCGCAACAAGATTTTTCCGGAGTACAAGGCCCATCGCCCGCCGCCGCCGGAAGAGTTGGTTCCGCAGTTCCCGCTCATCCGTGAGGCCGTCAAAGCCTTCAATGTGGCGTGCATCGAGCGCGATGGCTACGAGGCCGACGATCTGATCGCCACTTATGCGAAGCAGGCCCTTGCCGCCGGCGGCGACGTCACCATCGTCTCCTCCGACAAGGATCTGATGCAGCTTATTCGCCCTGGTGTCGTGATGTACGACGGAATGAAGGCGAAACGCATCGGCCGCGATGAGGTGATCGAAAGGTTCGGCGTGCCGCCGGAGAGGGTCATCGACGTGCAGGCGCTCGCTGGCGATTCAACCGACAACGTGCCAGGTATTCCAGGGATCGGGGTCAAAACGGCGGCCGAGCTGATCAACGCCTACGGAGATCTTGAGACACTGCTTGCGCACGCTGGCGAGATCAAGCAACCGAAGCGTCGCGAGAAGCTCATGGAGTTTGCCGATCAGGCGCGCATCTCGCGTGACCTCGTGGCGCTGAAGGACGACGTTCCGCTCGATACCCCGATTGAGGAGCTCGGCGTTCGGGAGCCGGATGCGAAAGAACTCTTGAGCTTCCTCCGCAAGATGGAATTCAACACGCTGACGAAACGCATTTCCGAAGCCTTGGGGGTCGAGGCGCCGCCGCCGCTTCCGGTTTCGGTCGGGGCGAGCATCAAGCATGCGCCTAAGACGAAGGAGACGCATGCCCCGGCCCCGAAGACCGGAGGTCCAGGACTTGCAACACCCGCTGCGGCCGTCGCCGCCGGGTCGGCGGTCGCGCGGACCCCCGCCATTGATCGGAGCAGCTATGAGA